>Ga0209380_10000012_pt1 | contig 117938 bp, 106 predicted proteins | sample HubBroMetageWFT6_FD_188347 | JGI IMG/M metagenome (GOLD analysis project Ga0209380, IMG submission 188347) | Warmed and freeze-thawed soil microbial communities from the Hubbard Brook experimental Forest, New Hampshire - Hubbard Brook CCASE Soil... | ecosystem: Environmental > Terrestrial >...
GGCGCGGCCAGAGTCCTAACTGCGCGGCCGTCGCTCGCTTTGGCGCGGCCGTACCGCTTTGCTGGACGCTCGAATTTTGCGGCACGCTTGAAAGGCTTTGCGGAGCGCGCGACCGGCATGATGCGCTCGACGTTGCCGCCGGCAGTGAGTTCGATTCAGTGCAGGCCGTTAACGCAGCAACTGCCGCCACCGCGGCAACGATCGTGAAGCGCACTCTCGTCCGTTCCTTTCGCAATCCAGTAACGCAACCAGCATGGCACGCGTTCCCTTGGAAAGGCTGAGAAGCCATTCTTGAACGCTACTCGATCGCCGAGCGCAGGTTAAAGCGGGCAAGCTCGGAAGAGCCTTTGATTGCTTACAATGCTATTTCAAATCCTATTTCAATGGAGATCCATATGGCTGCCGATCCCGTAACCGTCGACCCAAACCATTACAAGGTGGAGTTCGAGAACGACCGTGTACGCGTTCTTCGCGTTCACTACAATCCCGGTGAGAAGTCTACGATGCACGGGCACCCGGACTGCGTGCTGGTCACGCTCGCCGATGCCGGAGCGCGGTTTCACCATCCGGATGGAACGTGGGAGGATGCCGAAATGAAGGCCGGTGAGGTCATGTGGACGCCCTCGGTCGAGCATCAGCCGGAAAACATACTCAGCACACCCATCGACGTCATTCTCGTCGAACTCAAGTAGGCGCAACGATGCTGGTTCTCGCCGCAAAGTGTTCCGGAAAGCCGGAGCGCCGGAACGACATTCTCCGTTTAGTAGCCGCGGTGACTGCCCCGTCCAAGTCGGAAGCGGGCTGCATCGCGTACGACGTGCACGAGCGAATCTCGGGAGAGAACGAGTTCTTGTTCTTCGAGGAGTGGGCCGACCAGGACGCTCTTGATTTCCACTTCCAAACCCAGCACTTTCGAGAGTTCATCAAGGATTTCACCGAGTGCCTACAAGGGCCGCCGAGCATTCGAGTTTACGAGGTGGCGCAGTCGCGCGACCTGCAGCTGTAGCGATTTCTCGGCATTTAGCAACTGGGTAGCGGCAGATGCGCCCGCAGCCCGCGAGCGAATTTTAGTACGTTTGTACCAGCACACAGTTTCTCACACGGTGCGACTTTGTCGTTGTTTTGGCCGTAACCGCCACGCCGTGCAGCGTGCAGCTAACGGCCACGGCTCCCGGGCTGGTTTCGGTCAGCGTGCAAACACCGCAGGGCTCGAAAGGCGTTATCAAAGAGCGCGCACCGCCGCGCCTGGGCTAGTCTTTCACCGACTCCTCGGAGCGCTGGGTGAAGAAGTAGCGCGCCGGGTACTTCGCGCGAATCGGCTTGAACTTCACCATCGCGCGCGAAAAGCTGAAACAGTCGGAAAGGTCGTCGGACCGAGCATCGGTGGTTCCGAGCGAGGACAGACTGAAGGTCTCCTCGACGAACTTTAAAATGCTGCCGAACTCGTGCTGAGTGTGCGAAACGTAGCCGGTCTTCGCATACGGTGAGACAACGATCAGCGGCACACGGAAACTCAGCTCGAAGGAATTGTAAATCGTCGGAGTCACGTGATCGTAGAAACCGCCCCAGTCATCCCACGTGATGAAGATTGCGGTGTTGCTCCAGTACTGACTCTGCCCGATCGCGTTTACGACGGAGGCGACCCAGGACGGGCCGGAACCATCGGTGCCTTTGGGATGATCCGAGGCCGCCTTCGTCGGCGTCACCCAAACCACGTTCGCGAGCTGACCGTTGGCGACATCGGTGAGTACCTGCGACGGCGGCGTGACGACGTTGGCCGCCATCTCCGCCTTGTTCGACCAAATCGAGTAAATGGCATCGGGCCCGTTCCAGATGCCGGAGCCCGGAGTTGCCTGGTAATACTTCCAGGTGAGTCCCGCCGCATCCAGTTCGTTCATGAGCGATTGACGCTGAAAGCATGGGTAGGCTTTGAGCGACGGCGGTTCGCCGCCGGCCGGATTTATGACCGTGACGAGCGATCCCGTCGGAGCATCGCAACCTCCTACGAGCGCGCCGCTCGGGGATGCCGGGTTGTTGGCTGCCTTATTTGGCGAGCCGTCGCTCACCGTCGACGTACCGCTGACCAGGTATTGATGCGCGGGGAAGCTTGGCCCCTGATCGGTCTCGAACGCGTTATCGGCAAACGCGTAGCTTTCGGCCAACGAGTAGTATGGTTGCACCTCGCTTTGAGGAACGTAGGCGAAGGCTGCGTCCTTTGGGCAGGTGCCTTTGCAGAGCTCCTCGTCGAAGCCGTTCATAGCGCCGTTATCGTACTCGGTCAACCAGTTTACATGAGCGTGACCCAAATCGTAGGGCGCGGTGAGGGACTCCGACTGCAACTGGATCTTCTGCTTCCCGTGCGAGCCGTATCCGTATGACTGCGTATTGGCGCCGGGAAGAAATTGGAAGAGGTTGTCGACGGTTCGATTCTCTTGAACGATGATCACGACGTGTTGTATCTGCGTCTGCATCGTGGCATGTCGAACGCTTCGATGGCTGTCGGCCTCTGAAGCCCCTGGCAGTTGGGGAGGGCCGCCGTTTGTCGCCGAGTTTTGCGCGCAGCCGCTAAGTCCGGCGACCAACGCAAGGCTCAAGAGATGTGCGTGCTTCATCGCCGCAGTATATCACGATTGTCGCGTCAGTTCGATACGAGAAATGCGAAGTAGCGCGATGTTGCCCTAGCGGATATCTCGCATCGAAGTGGCGGTGCTACAGTTTGTGTTACACTTTATACTACAGTTGAATCGCGCGTCGTTCGTTATCTATTTGGTGGTCGAATGCACGGCGATAACGGCGCGTATGCCTCGGCGGACTGATCGCCAAAGAGCGACCAAGCACAGGCCGACCAGCGCACCTACGACGTTGACCGCCACGTGTGTTCGGGTGTCACGAATCACAGCATCGCGGTTTGACGTGGGCAGCTTTCCCCAGCCCGCCGTGTCGGCAGCCCTGCAAACCGCCGACGCACCACTGCTCTTCGCGTGGAACGACCGCCAAGCTTGGTATGCTTTAATGCAACATCCGCTCAGAGGAATGCCGCCATCTCGCGGAGATAAAAGCTAAAGCTTCCAAACGAAGACCTGCTTGTCTGAGCGGCTTCCGCTGAAGGCTTGGAGCAAATGGAGGTCCCCCCGATGAAGCTACTTCTCCGTCTTGTTGCGATGGTTAGCCTAGCCTTCGCAGCGTCGTGCGGCCATACTGCGGTGACGCCGATGACCGGGATACCGCTTGCAGTCGTTAACGCCGATTCGATCCCGCAGACAGTTCACGTCATTCCGTTCTACGACTACGGAAAGTCGGGTTACGATGGGCAGGGACCTGGCGGCAACGGTGGCCTTATCGGCAGCGAGGCGGCGCTCTACGGTGCTACCGTGTTAGGTGGAAATACGGCGTGCTCGACACCGTTTGGCACGAGTTCGAGCGGATGTGGGATCGTTTATCGTCTGGTTCCGAATACGGGCAAGCCGACGTATAAGATCGACGTTCTCCACAAGTTCGAAGGAGCCCCTGGGGATGGCGCGGCGTCGTTCGCGACGTTGCTCGCAGACAAGAGCGGCAATCTATATGGCACCACGTTCTATGGCGGCACATACGACGGTGGAACGCTCTTCAAACTCCATCCGACTTCCTCCGGTTATACGGAGTCGATCGTCCACAGCTTTGGCTACGGCCAGGACGCAGCTTACCCGATATCGGGCGTGATCGAAGTCAAGGGAACTCTGTACGGAACGACAGTCGGCGGTGGCGCATATACCAATACGGGTTTGTGTAAAACGTACGGAGGTTCGCCCAACGGAACGTGCGGCACCGTGTACAGCGTGAACCCTGCTACGGGCGCGGAGCAGGTGCTTCATAGTTTCGGGAAACCCGGCCCCGACGGCGCAAATCCCTTTGCCGCGCTGCTCAATGTCGGCGGCACGCTCTACGGCACGACCGATCTTGGTGGAGCGCTTTCAGGCTGCGGCACCGTCTTCAGCATTGGTACCGACGGTAGCGGCGAACGGGTCGTCCACAGTTTCCTCAACAACCCGCGCGACGGCTGTAACCCGTTCGCAAGCCTGATCGCCGTCGATGGCTCGCTTTACGGCACGACCTGTTGCGGCGGAGGATATTACTGTCCTCATTGTGAGGGAGCGCTCTTCAGCATCGATCTCTCGACTGGAAAGGAACAAGTGCTGCACAAGTTTGGTAACGGCCCGGATGGTTCCCAACCGGTGGCCGCCTTACTTGACGTGCGCGGCGTTCTCTACGGAACCACCAGTATCGGTGGGGGGACTTCCTGTTTTAGCGGCAACGGCTGCGGGACTATCTTCAGCTTTGCGCCGTCGACCTCGAGTCCGGCATATAAAGTGCTTTACAACTTTAAAGCAACGGGAACCCACGGCAACAGCCCGCGCGACGCGCTCCTCTATTCGCACGGCGCATTCTACGGCGCGACCACGTACGGCGGCAAGAAGGGCCTCGGAACGGGAATCAAACTGCGGCAATAAACGGCGATTACCGGAAAGGCTCGATACGGGAGCTAATCAGGCGGGAGCGAAGCTTGTTGCGGGAATGCAGGAAGCCGGACGCTTATCCCTATCTCCCGACTTCGGGAAGCTATTGCGCCACTACCGGCTTGCTGCCGGACTATCGCAAGAAGCCTTGGCCGAGCGCGCCCGGATGAGCGCTTTCGCCATTAGTGCGCTCGAACGCGGTCACCGACGCAAGCCTCAGTCTAAGACGCTCGCGCTCTTAGCTGAGGCGCTCGCACTCGATGCCGACCAGCGTGCGCAGTTCGAAGCCGCGGCGCGGTCGGCACACGCCCGTTTGGAAGCCGTAACGGTAGGTCCGTGGACCGCCGCGCCGGCGACGCTCATTGCAAATAATCTGCCGCGGCAAGTGACTCCGTTAATTGGACGCGAGAGCGAACTCGCCCAGATCTCACCACTGGTACAGACACATCCCCTAACGACGTTGGTCGGCGCCGGCGGCATCGGAAAGACGCGTCTCGCGTTGCGCGTCGGTGAAGCCTTACTTGAAGGCTCCGGCGATGGTGTCTGGCTCGTCGAGTTGGCGGCGTTTAACGAAGCCGCTTCAACGGTGCAAGCCATCGCGTCGACCTTCGGCCTGGCAGAGCATCAAGGACATCCGCTGCTCGACGTCGTCTTGGAGTATCTGCAACCCCGCCGTTTGGTGCTGATCGTCGACAACTGCGAGCATCTTATCGAAGAGGCGGCGCGCGTCGTCGATGCGATTCTACACTGCACTCCAAATATCCGGATACTCGCGACCAGTCGTGAGCCTCTGGGCATTTCCGCGGAACACGTCTATCGGGTGCCGTCGTTGGCGGTACCTCCAAACAAGACGCTGAGCGCCGCAGAAGCGCAGCGTTACGGTGCAGTCGCATTGTTCGCCGAGCGCGCGGAAGCTGCGGAAGCCGGCTTTAGGCTGACGAACGAGATCGCTCCGGTCGTGGGCGAGATCTGCACGCGACTCGATGGTATTCCTTTGGCAATCGAGCTCGCCGCCGCCCGTACGACGGTGCTTTCGGTGACGGAGATTGCCGAGAGGCTAGACCAACGCTTCAGCGTACTGACCGGTGGCCGCCGCACGTCGATCCGTCGCCAACAAACGTTGCGCGCATTGATCGATTGGAGTTACGACCTGCTATCGGAGAGTGAAAGTAAGCTATTTCGGAGCTTGGGTGTTTTCTCAGGCGACTTCTCGCTCGACTCCGTCGTTGCGGTAAGCAGGCAGAATACGGATGAAGTGACCTTCGACCTCCTGGCCTCGCTCGTTGAGAAATCACTCGTGCATGCGGAGGCCATCGAAGGCAACACGCGCTTTCGTTTGCTCGAATCGATGCGCGCCTACGCGCGCGAGCAGTTAATCGCGAACGGCGAACTCGACGCGGCGGCCTTGGCACATGGGCAAGCATACCTCGCGCTTGCAGAAGATCTGGAATCGCAGTGGGACGATACTCCTGATGTCCCATGGAAGGCGGAGGCCGAGCCGGAGTTGGAAAACTGGCGCGCCGCCTTGAGTTGGGCTTTCGCCCCCGGAGGCGATCTCAGCGTCGGCCTGCGATTGATCGTGGCTCTGCGCCCCGTTTGGTTCACGCTGGCGCCGGCCGAGGGCCTCGCTTGGGTGCGCGTCGGACTCGACGCGTGCGATGGAACGCGACCGGACCGCATCAGAGCGTGGCTCGACCTATCGGCGGCGCACCTTGCGATGGTCGCGCAGCAGTACGGGAGTGCTTCAGCGTCGGCGCAGCGAGCTTTGTCTGACTTTTCCGAGTTGGGTGAAAGGCGGGGGAGCGCACTGGCGCGCTTGTTCGCCGGCGCAGCACGAGGGATGCTGGGAGAGACGAAGGAGGCGGAATCGGACCTGCGCGCGGCGTTGGACGAATGCCGCGCATTGGGTGCGCGCCGCGGGGTCGGGGCCGCTCTGCTCTATCTCGCCACATTGGAACTCGGGAGCGGAGATGCCGATTCGGCACGGCGTCTTTTCGCAGAAGCCCTAGCGCTCTTCAAAACGCTCGGCGCCGCGCGACCCGCAGCGCACGTAGCTCTGAACCTCGCGGAACTCGAATACAAGAATGGTAACCCGATCGAGGCGTTACGCCTGGCGAACGAAGCGCTCGAAGCCGACGGCGCCTTGAACGACCGCGATGCCGTCGCCTACGATCTGTGCAACCTAGCAGCATACGAAGCCGCGCTCTGCCGCTGGGAAGCGAGCGTATCGCACGCGCGCGAAGCGCTTGTTCTCGCGCGCGAACGCGGCATGACCAGCGCGGTCGCGTGGGCGATCCAGCACCTCGCGGCGGTCGCGGCGCTCCGACCCGTTTCCGACGCCACCCTCGCATCCGAACAGCGGCGACGCGCTGCACGTTTGCTCGGCTTCGTCGATGCGCGCGTCGCGGAGTACGGGTTGCGTCCCGATTTCACCGAGCGCAGCGAACGCGAGCAGATTGTAGCGGCCGCTCGCGCCGCGCTCGGCGCGGAAGCAGATGCTTTGATCGGGGAAGGGAGCACCTGGACCGAGGTTCGGGCTTCTTCCGAGGCGCTGCTGATCTAAACAGGCCGGGCGGCGCTCTCCGCCCCGGCAGGGCTCCCACTTGTCCAAGTCAGTTGTCCAAGTGTCCGTTCCGCTGCTCGCGCCACGGCCCCATCATGGATTCATGTTCCACTTGGGGATGGTGCTGCGTTGGACGTAGCTTCCTACTTCGCATGGTTTAAGGCAGTGGCATCATCCACCGCCTGTTTCCGGGAGAGGGTATAAATGCAACAGTCATACAGATTCGCCGGCGCCTACCTTAGTGCGGCGCTCTTAGCCGCGTGCGGAGGCAGCGGTCTTTCTTCTTCCGCGCCTGCATCCGTCGCGTCACAAAGCGGAGTGCAGTCACCCCGTTTGCAGCCCGCATCGGCTCGTTCCGAGACGCGTCGCGTAGGAAGGATGGTCGAGACGATGACCTACCTCCACAGCTTCGGCGCCTCGGGCGATGGCTACAATGCCTATGGGCCTCTCGTCAACGTCAACGGCACGCTGTACGGCACCACCAAAGACGACAACACAAACGATAACGGAACGGTCTACTCGATCACGCCCTCCGGCTCGTACTCCCTGCTGTACAACTTCACCGGCAGCCCGGACGGTGTGGGCCCGCGCGCCGGCCTCCTCGCGTTCAACGGCGTCCTCTACGGTACCACTACCGGCGGTGGCGCGTATGGTGGTGGAACGGTCTACTCGATCACGCCTTCCGGTACGGAAAGCGTACTCGAGAGTTTCTACCCCGGCTCGGACGGCCAAACCCCATATGCCAACCTCATTGCGGTTGGTAGCAAGTTCTATGGCACGACCGAGGCAGGCGGCGTGTACAACGCGGGAACGGTGTTCTCGATGACGGCCTCCGGTGTGGAGTCGGTACTTCACAGCTTCGGCGGCGCGGGGGACGGAACGAACCCTGAGGCTCCGCTGCTCTACTCGAACGGCACGCTCTACGGCACGACCACCTCGGGCGGCACGTACGGCGGCGGTACCGTCTTCGCGATCTCTAAGTCGTCCGGCACGGAGACCGTGCTCCACAGCTTTTACAGCTCGGGCGACGGCAGTAATCCGCAATATGGGCGGCTCGCCCTACTCAACGGCACACTCTACGGCACAACCTCCTCCGCCGGCGCGCAGGGTTACGGAACCGTCTTTTCGATCTCGCCCACGCCATCCGGCACATACACGACCCTCCACAACTTCGCACGCCAAACGGACGGCGCTTATCCGGCAGCGGGGCTCGTCGTCAATAACGGATTGCTCTATGGCACGACCACGTCCGGCGGCGCGTACAATCACGGAACGATCTACTCGATCACTCCCTCAGGCACGGAAACGGTCATTTGGGCCTTCGGAGGATCGCCCGGTGGCTCAGCACCGTCAGACGATCTCATCGTCGTGAAAGGGACGCTCTACGGCACGACCCTCTTCGGCGGTGCCAACAACCGGGGAACCGTCTTCTCATTGTTGTCGTTGTGACGGCTGCGCTGAAAACGATCATCGCAGCATAGACCATCCGATTCCGCTCTGCACTCTGCCGACGACTTCAGAAAGCAGGTTAGACCAATGAGTAGACGCTTACAAAGGTTCGTTGGCTCGTGCCTTAGTGCGGTGCTGTTAGCCGCGTGCGGCGGCGGCAACGGCCTCTCTCCATCGGTACCATCGTCGGTCGGGCAGTCGCTGCTGGGGCGGCACGGATCGCACCACGTAAAGAAGGCTGCGAGCTGGACGGAGGCTATTCTCCACACCTTCACGGGCGGCTCGGACGGCGCCAACCCACAGGCAGCGTTGACTAACGTAAACGGCACGCTTTATGGCACGACGTATAGCGGCGGTGCAAACGGCGATGGCACGGTTTTCGCCATCACGGCGTCCGGCACGAAAAGCGTTCTCCATAGCTTCGCGGGCGGCTCGGACGGCGCCAACCCACAGGCGGCGTTGACCAACGTAAATGGCACGCTTTATGGCACGACCTATAGCGGCGGTGCAAACGGCGATGGCACGGTTTTCGCGATCACGACGTCCGGTGGAGAGAGCGTCCTCTACAGTTTTACAGGCGGGGTCGACGGCAAGAATCCGCGGGCGAGCCTGACCAACGTGAGCGGTACGCTCTACGGCACTGCCTATTACGGGGGCGGGTACGGCTATGGAACGGCCTTCAAGATCACCACCTCCGGCGCGTTCAACGTGCTTTACAATTTCCGAGGGAAGTACCGATGCGGATTTGGCGGCCGGGGCACGTGCTACGACGGCGCCAACCCTGAGGCGAGCCTGCTCAACGTCAACGGAACGGTGTACGGTACCACCATCGATGGCGGATATGGAATGGGAAACCATGGTAACGGCGGGTACGGAACGGTCTTTGAGATCACGGCCTTAGGCACGTACGCGGTCGTCCACTTCTTCACCAGTTTTGCCTCCGGCGGCGATGGCGCGGATCCGGGCGCGAGTCTCATCGATGTCAACGGCACGCTATACGGGACAACCTCCTCAGGAGGCTCCTATGACGAGGGTACCGTCTTCACCATCGCGGGTGGCACGGAAAGCGTCCTCTACAGCTTCGCAGGCGGGGCGGACGGCAAAATCCCTCTAGCAGACCTGCTCGATGTGAACGGCACGATCTACGGCACCACCAGCGTGGGTGGTGCGAGAAACAGCGGGACCATCTTTCAGATCACGACCTCCGGAACGGAGACCGTCCTTTACAGCTTCGCAGGCGGGGCGGACGGCAAGTTCCCATCAGGGAGCCTGACCAGCATAAATGGCGATCTGTACGGCACGACGCAGCAGGGCGGTTCGGGGTGCGGCTGCGGGACGGTCTTCGCGATCGCACCCCCGGGGACGGATACCGTGATCCATAGTTTTGGCGGTTCAGGGGACGGCTCCAACCCGTATGCGCCTCTCGTCGACATTGGCGGTATGCTGTACGGCACGACCAATTCCGGCGGGACAAGCGGCGGCGGAACGGTCTTTTCGATCACGCCGTACGGAACGGAAACTCTGCTGCACGGCTTCCCCAGCGGCTCTGGTGACGGCAGTGAGCCGTATGCGCCTCTCGTCAGTCTCAACGGCTCGCTGTACGGCACGACCCATTCCGGTGGGGCGAACGGTGGTGGAACGGTCTACTCGATCACGCCCTACGGCAGTGAAACCACGCTGTACGGTTTCACGGGCAATCCGGACGGACAAAGCCCCTATGCCGGTCTCGCTTCGCTCAATGGCCGGCTTTACGGAACCACGCCACAAGGCGGCGCATACAACGCCGGGACGGTCTATTCGATCACGCCCGCCGGCACGGAAAGCGTGGTTCAGAGCTTCTACGCGGGCTCGGACGGCCAAACTCCGTATGCCGGCCTCATCAGCGTCGGTCGAAAGCTCTACGGCACCACAGAAGCCGGGGGCGTGTACAACGCCGGAACGGTGTTCGCGATTACCAAATCCGGTAAGGAAACGGTGCTCCACAACTTCGGCGGCTCGGGGGACGGCACAAACCCAATGTCCGCGTTGCTCGACGTAAGCGGCACGGTTTACGGCACGACCGAGTCCGGCGGCGCGTACGGCGGCGGAACCATTTTCGCGATCTCTGAGTCGTCGGGTGCCGAGACCGTGCTTCATAACTTCGGCGGCTCGGGAGACGGCTCCAATCCGTATGCGGGCCTCGTGATGCTCAACGGCACGCTCTACGGTACGACCTCGTCCGGCGGCGCATACGGCAAAGGAACACTCTACTCGATCACGCCCACGCCCTCCGTCACGTACACAACCGTTTGGGCATTCGGCAGCCAGTCGGACGGCGCACAGCCGCGGGCCGATCTTATCGTCGTCAACGGCACCTTATACGGCACGACCGTCAACGGCGGCACGTACAACCAGGGAACGGTCTACTCGTTGTCGGTACCATCGTTCGCGAAACGCCGTCGCTAAAGCGCACGACAGAAAGAAGCGTGTTCCATGCAACATCGAGCTGTGGTCCTTTGCGTTCCGGTTTTTCTTCTGCTAATCGGGTGTGGCAGCAGCGCGCTTGCGCCATTAAGCGGGAGCAGTGGCTTGGCGGAACGGACGGCGAGCCGACACGGCGTTGGGCATCGGGAGTTCGTTTACGTCGCAGACTGCGCCGACAACGAAGTCTTCGCTTACAAGGTCGAGATGAAGAGTGGGGCACTAGCAAAGGTGCCTGGGTCACCATTCCCCTCGGGCGATTGCGCTTCCGGAGCGGCAGCCGATCCACTCGGCAACTTTCTCTACGTCCCCAACGCGAACGAAGATGACGTCTCGGCATTTGCGATCGAGCCCGGAAACGGTGCGTTAACACAGATTGCCGGATCACCGTTTCGAGAAGGTCACCATCCCGTCTTGGGAGCGGTGGATCCTACCGGCAGGTTTTACTACGTACCCGGTAACGCAGACTATCTCTCCGCGTATTCCATCGACCCGAAGAGTGGAGCGCTAACATCAATCGGTGGTCGCTCGCAAGAACACCCGCAAGGGGACGTCACCGACCCTCGCGGCAAATTCCTGTACGTCTCGAATCAATACGGCAATAATGTTTCTGCCTATACGATCGACCCGAGCAGCGGAAAACCAAGGGCCGTCAAAGGATCGCCGTTCCCAGCCGGTATGGGTCCGTATCAACTGGCAATCGACCGCCTGGGCAAGTTCCTTTACGTCACAAACTACGATTCAGGCGATATTTCGGCTTACAAAATCAACGCAACCAGCGGCGCTCTCAGCGCGGTCGTGGGATCGCCGTTCGGGAACGGCACGCATCCATATTTCGTGACGGTCCATCCGAACGACCGATTTCTTTACGTGACGAACTACCCCGGTAACACTGTTTCTGCCTATCACATCAACCCAAACAGCGGCGTGCTGGCCGAAATCGCGGGTTCACCATTCAAGACGGGCGACGGCCCGGGTGGCCTGGAGGTCGATCCCTCGGGTAAGTACCTTTACGTCCCCTGCGGAAATTCGCGCACTATTTTCGCCTATAAAGTGGGAAGGCACGGCGCGCTTACGCCGGTGGCGGGGTCGCCGTTTGTCGGCAGCGGCGGCGCTATCGCCATTACGACTCCGTATTAACCTACAATAAGCGCCGGCAAGACGTCCACTTGTACAAATCGGTTGTACAAATCGGTTGTACAAGTCGGTTGTCCACACCGGTTGTCCAATTGTCCGTTCCGCCGATCACATCGCAGCGCCATCATGGATACATGTTCCCACTTGTGGTGGCATCATCCACTGCCCGAAGCGAGACTTCGGAGAAACGAGATGAAATGCGAGCTTCAAACGTTGCTTGGCATGTGCTAAGCATTTGTTCAGTACTTGGAATCCTCTCAGGCTGCAGCGCCGGCAATTCGGCACCGAGCACCTTGTCCCCGAACGTCGGCTCCAGTGGGCCTTTGTTCGACATAGCCCGTGGCGTGCCGGGCTTACGACCGAACGCCAAAGCCGAAAGCCCTCATGGCTCGGTCAAACGTCTGGCAAGGACCGGCCCGAACGTGTACGTTGGAGACTCCGGTAACAATGCGGTATATGAAATCCTGTGGGCCGGCGGTTTCACGCAGATACTCAGTTTAGGCTCCGGATTCAATGGACCGACCGGTGTCGCTGTAGACGCAAATGGAGACGTCTTCGTCGCCGACTACGGAAACAATGCGGTCAAGGAGATGCTAGCCGTCAATGGAGGGATTCCTAGGAACCCTGTGATCAAGACGCTCAGCACGTCGATCGACGGGCCATATGGCCTCGCGCTCGATTCTTCCAACAACCTCTTCGTCACGAACGACGGTAACGGGTTCAACGGCAGCGGGTACATGGCTAACAGCCCAGTTTACGAACTCCTGGCGCCCAGTTACGCGACTGTCCAGACGATCGGGTCGTTCTACCAGGGTCCGGTGGGCCTGGCGATCGATGGTTCGAATAATCTCTACGTCGGCACGGCCGCAAGCACCAGCGAGATTTTCGAAATGCTCGCACCCGGCTACTCAACCGTCAATACGCTCGGTGGCGGCTACGACGAATTCCTAAATCCGTACGGCCTCGCGGTGGATCGTCGCGGCAACGTTATGATTGGTGATTACAATCCCAGCGCAGTGCAGAAAATGACTCCGAACTGCTTCTCAACAAGCTGCGTCACAACGCTTACCAATGATTTCTATCGTCCGACCGGCGTTGCGGTGGATCGGCAAAGCAACGTCTATGGGGCTGATTATGCCTCTGGGGAAGTCTACCAAATCATCAAGAGCGGTGGATACCACACCATCAATATGCTCGGCGCCGGATTCAGTAGGCCGTTTGGCGTTGCCGTCCACTAGGCCAATGAAGGTCCAGCTTTGATCACCCCAGGGCTGTGGGAGGCCTGTCCTACTAAGGCCTCCCCACCCTGTACGCATTCCGAATCACTTCGGAGAGAGTAAATTGGAACCAATGCGAATTCCGAATACACCTGGCTACACATCAGTCGGAACAATTAAAGGAAGCATCTTAAAGGAGTTTAGCCGCATCACCGCAGCGTGCTTAACGGCGGCTTTCCTGTCGGCCTGCGGCGCGCGCGGCGCTTCCGGCCCGTTCGTCGCCCTTCCATCGGACATGGCGCCGGCCAACGCCGCGCCCCTGGGCAAGTATGCGCCGATGCACGACATTTACGTTGCCGATAACGCCAGCAAGGTCGTAAAGGAAATTCCGAAAGCCTGCCGCTACGCAAGTTGCGTCCTAACGGTCGGCACCGGGTTCTCGTGTCCGACATTCGTGAGCTCCGATTTATCACTCGACGTCTATGTGAGCAACACGTGCGACTACCATACGGCGATCTATAAGATGGCGCCCGGATGTAACGACAAAAAATGTGCTTCAACCGTGCCGGGCGATTACCTCAATCCGTTCAGCACGGTCTCCGACAAGCACGGCAACCTCTACGTCCCCGACTATAGCCACGGGTACGTCAAAGAAGTCCCCGCCGGCTGTAAGCGCAATGCGTGCGTGGTGACATTGGGCGGTGACGCTTTCGTCGGTCCGGGATACGTTCCGTGGGATTATGGACCGAGCGACGTTGCGCTCGACAAGGACGGCAACGTGTACGTTGCTTCCGACTATTACGTTTCAGAGATGTCGCGACATTGCAAGTCGGCGTCATGCGTGACCCGCCTAGGCGGCGGATGGAGCACCCCATGGAGCGTTTCACTGGACCGTCACGGTAATATCTACGTTGACGATCGCGGAAATAAGGAAGTCAAGAAAATGCCGCCGAATTGCAAATCGGCGTCGTGCGTAAGTGTAGTAATGGATGGATTTACCGACCCGGTCGCAGCGAAAGTCGATGCTCGAGATAATGTTTATGTTTCGGATACCGGCAATGGCTCGGTCAGAGAGATTCCAAAGGGCTGCCGGTCGTCGTCGTGCATGGTACCGATCGGTGGAGGATTCTCGCAACCAATTGGTCTCGCCGTGGGGCCCTAGCACTGAAAAATGCAAAGACCACCCCTTTGTTGGGGTGGTCTTGCGCTCCGCGTGGCGGACTCAGACCATTTTTATTGGGTTTGGACGACGACCATCGACCAGGGCGGTAGGCTGACGTCAACGTAGCCGTTCCAGGCCCCTAACGGCGCGACGCTGGGCGGATTCCAGACGTTGTTTTGGCTTTGGTCGTAGATTGCTTTATCGTACGTCACGACGGTGCCGCCGCTTCCCGAGGTCTTTCCGGTGATGTTGACCGCTACGTCTTGCGTGTCGGTTTGACTGAGATTGAAGAGCATGAAGGCGTAGCCCCCCTTGTACGTTCCGGCGTAGGCACGAACGTCGCCCGATCCCGTGACCAATGCCCCGAGCATGTTCTCCCCGGCGTGAACGAAGTACGAGCCCGCTAAGAAGGCACTGCCGGTCGCGAGCATCGTGTTAGCTGCCGATTGAGCGGGGCAACTGCTGCTATGACCATCGGAAAAAATCATCGCGCCGCCGTAGTCTTGCCATCCGTATACGTCCTGGCCAAAGTCGCCGCCGCGGTTCGGCCCGTTACACGACCCCAATCCGATATGCCAGGTCATCGCTGCAAGGCCGTCTTGCTCGACTTCGCCGATAGCCATCCCGGTGAACAACGCGCCCACGATTGACTGCGACTGCTTGCCGTACGGACCCAGTTGCGACGCGATCTCTCCGAGATAGATGGGCGTGTTGGGATGGCCGGCCGTTGCGAGTCCGGTTTTAATGGCATTGAGGTCGGTCGTGAACTGCGGAATGGCGTCGTAGAGCAGAAACGAATCGCTCGTCGTGAGCCGTTGCGGATAGTAATGAACTTCGATGCAATCATATTTTGCATTTGGAAATACCGTCAGGTTCCACTTGCTCTTACTGTTCTGTAGATTCGCATCGACACAAACGTTGACGTTGGGATTCGCCTGCTTAACGGCATCGTAGAAAGCCGGCTCGTTGGCCGAGTACTGGTAGGGGTCGCGCGAGGAGACACAACCGGGCTGGCGGCAGTCGATCGCGCCGGGTACGTATTGTTCGTTGCCGATCGTCGCATAGACGACGTTGTAGCCCTTTTGTTGTGCCTCCGCGATCAACGCAGCGCCTTCGCTGGGATCGGCGCCCGCGGTGCAATCGGCGTTACTGCCGTAGTTAACCGTAACGTTGACGCGCAAATTCGCAGGGATCGCGATATCTTGCATGAGCGCGTCGAACGTCGAAGCCCGTTTGGCGCTGCCGGCGCAGGGCGTACCGGAGGGGCCGTCGGTGTCGGTTTGCCAGTGGTAGATGTCCGCTTGAGCGCCGCCGGGGAATCGCGTGGTGGTTAAGTTCGCATTTTGAAATGCTTGCGCGATGCCTGGTAGCGTGAAATTGTACCATACGCCCATGCCGACGCCAAGATCGGAAACGTTCATCGCCGGTCCGACTTGCGACGGATTAATCGTAACCGTTACGTTGGGCGCCGAGCGGTGGCGGCGACGCTTGCGGTGCGACGAGGACGGATCGGTTGAGGGTGAACCACCGGCACCTGCCGAGTTCGAGCTGGTCGAGCCGGGAAGTGATGCGCCGCCATTACACCCGCCCAGGAGAGCGGCCGCCGCGAACGCAGCGCAACTGAGAAGGACGGCACGGTGGGTGGAGGGGGAGAAATTCATAGGAGCCTCGCGTGCTTGATGTTGTGAGAGTGTTGTAAGGAGTGGTTGGCTTGCGAGGCCGCTGTCGCGGGTGTTGGAGAAGCCGCGCCAGAGGTCTGAGGTTCCTTAGAACGTCGCCTGCGTCGCTTCCTGGTGACTCTCATCAAGTGTCGGCAACTCTAACGGCGCGTTGCAACGCGTTAACGGATTAACGCCCTAGCGCGGCGAAACTCCACCGGCCTACATGAACCTCGAACAAGCTCGTAGCGCGCTAACGGTTGTTACCTCGGAGCCGTTCAATGCGGAGGCGCCGCCCGAGGCGTTCGAGACGCCCCTTACGCCGACGCATCTCCATTTCGTGCGGAGCAACTTTGCGCTTCCCGTGCACGATGGACGGCTGACCGTCGGCGGCGAGGTGGAGAATCCGTTTACGCTAACGCTCGACGACTTACGCGCAATGCCCCGCGAAGAGCTCGCCGTTACGCTGGAGTGCGCCGGCAACGCGCGCCTCGGACAGACGCCGCTGCCCGCCGGGGAACCTTGGCACGGCAACGCCGCTTCCGCGGCGCGTTGGGCGGGTGTTTTCCTGCACAGAGTGCTGGAAGAGGCGCGGCCGTCGGCTAACGCCGTCGCGGTCAGTTTCGAGGGCGCCGATCATGGCCCATACCACCAGCATCGGGACATTCGCTTTACGCGTTCGTTGCCGCTCGAGCTTACAACCGATCCCAATGCGCAGATTCTGATCGCGTACGAGATGAACGGCGAACCGCTCAACGCCGACCACGGCGCGCCGTTCCGGTTGGTCGTGCCACGTTGGTACGCCGTGGCATCGGTGAAGTGGCTTGCGCGGATCGATGTTTTGACGAAGCCGTTCGAAGGCACGTTCCAAACGGAGCGCTATGTCTATCATTGGAACGATCGCCAAGCCGAGCCCGTAACGTTGATGCTTCCCCGGGCCAAAACTTTTACGCCGAGCAATGGCGCCACGCTATCGCCCGGCTCCTATACGGTTCGCGGAAAGGCTTGGTCCGGTAGCGGTCCAATTACAAAGGTAGACGTTAGCCTCAACGGCAAGGGCGAATGGTACGCAGCGAAGTTGGAGCCGGCCCACGGAGCGTATCAGTGGCAGGATTGGTCGTTCGACTGGCACCTGCGCGACGCCGGCCGGCACACGTTACGTGTCCGTGCGACGGACGCGGCCGGCAACGTGCAACCCGAATCCCCTCGGTGGAACCGCTTGGGATATGGCAACAATGCCGTTGAGCTAATCTACGTCCACGTCCGATGAGCACCCGATACGCACGCCGATCGTGACGACCGCCAGCCCCTGCCGTTGGAGGAGCTCGTGCCTTTCTCGGGCGAAGCTGGCAGCCGCAATGAGATTGTCAAAGGCCGTACAGGTCATCCCGAGTTTTGCTTGCCTTCTCTTTGGCGTGGCCGTTGCTGCGTGCTCGAACGATCCTGCGATCGTGACGGTCAACGGTCAACCGATCACAAAATCGCAGTTCGACGCACGGCTCGAGGACCAGCAGAAGTCGCACCCCGTGCTGCTCTGGCTCGTCTCGCAGGCCGTTGTCGAGCAGTACGCCCGGAAAAACAACATTGTCGTCACCGATGCCGAGGCCGACGAGCAAGCACGGCTGGTCAAGGTGAACTTTCCCGGCAAGGCCTGGGATCAAATGCTAGCGATCCGCAACCTATCCGAGTCGGACGTACGTCCGTTCTTCCGCGACCAGCTAATCCTCAACAAAGCGGTAGCCCAAGACATCAACGTGACCCCCGCGCAAGTCAAGGAGTACTTCGACGCCCATCGCGCGTCGTTTGGGAAAAACGCGACGCTTGCGAGCGCGGGGCCCGCGGTTACGGAGCTACTGCAGGAGCAGCAAATCGGCCCTGAAGCGACGGCGCTTGCGGATAAGCTCATCAGCATTGCCGACGTCAAGATCTACGATCCGCGCTTCGTTAAACTCCTTGATGTGCCGAAGGTGCCCCGACCACCGTCGCGGGAGCCGAAGATATAGGCTCGCTGCGTGCGGCAGCACAATCCTATTCATAATCCGGCGCAAAGTAGTCGCTGTCGAAATGGTGCATGAAGAAGCCGGGGCCGTGCGGCGCGGCGATCTTCACGAACGGACGCGGTTTTTGCGTGAAGTCGAAACAATCGCCGGCCGGAGAGTTGGCGCGCGCGTCGGCCGCTGCCAGGCGTCCTAAGCCCCAGAGGTCCTCGGCAAAGCGCAGCACGCTTGCCGTTTCGTACTGCACGTGCGAAACGCGGCCGTGACGCGCATACGGCGAAATCACGAGCAGCGGAACGCGGAAACCCAAGCCGTCATAGTCCTCGTACGGCGGCGGCACGTGATCGTAGAGGCCGCCCCAATCGTCCCAAATCACAAAGATCGCGGTCGAGTTCCAAAACTTGCTCTCGCCGACGGTGTTGACGAGCGCCGCGACCCATGAGGGACCGTAGCCGCCGCCGCAGTTGACGTGATCGGAATCGCTGCAAACCGGCGTGATCCAGGTAAAGTTGGCGAGCTTGCCCGCGCGAACGTCGGTGATGAACTTCCAGTTCGGCGAGGCGACCTTTTTCCAGTCCGGCCCGTAGCGAATGTGACGCACGGCTTGATAGCTCGACCACAAGGCGCCGGTGCCGCTCGAAGCGCTTCCGTACTCGCTGGCATAGAAGCGCCACGAGAGCTTCGCGCCGTCGAGCTCGTCGCCGAGCGTTTGATAGTCGTAGCACGGGGGGATCCGTGGCCCGTCGGTCATGCGGGTTTTCGTTATCGTCAACACGAAATTTCGCCGCCCGCCGCCGCAGCCCCAAGTCAACCCTGGAAGATTCACACTCGCCGCCGCCTGCGCGGCGATGATGTATTGATGCGCGACGAAACTTTCATCGAGCTGCGATTGGAACGTTCGGTCGCCCAACACCCCCTGCGCCGCCATGTCGAAATACGGCTTCGATTCGCGATGCGGAACGTAGACGTACTGATCGTTTTTCGGTCCGCCGTAGTGAACCTCTTTGTCGAAACCGTCCATGCGGCAGTCGGTGCCGGGAAGAATGTGCCGGCCGTCGCACGCTTCGAACATCGCCGTTGCCGAGTGATCGATCTGATACTTGTTGGCAAGACTCGCCGGGCCAAGGTCGATGGTCTTTCCGAGCGAATTCTTTCCGCTCGTAACGGTATCGGCTCCGGGGTACCCTTGGAAAAGATTGTCGAAGCTGCGGTTCTCCTGGACGATGAAGACGACGTGATCGATCTTGCCGGCGCCGGTGCGATCGAGCGCCCGCAGCGCCTGTTCGCTGCGCATCCCGTAAGGGATGACGCCGGCGGAACTGCAAGCCGCAAGCGCGAGTGCCGTAATTGCGATCGCCGCGCACCTAAACGTCATTATTCGTAATCCGGCGCGGTGTATTCGTCGTCGTGCCGGCCACCAAGGAAGAATCGCGGTGGCAGTGGAGCTTCGATGTGCACGAACGGGCGCGGCTTTTGCGTGAAGTCGAAGCAGTCCGCGGCCGGCGACGCGGCGCGCTTATCGGCATCGGAGAGCTGCGCCAGACCGAAGAGATCCTCGGCAAATCGTAAGACGCTGGTCGTTTCGTACTGTACGTGCGAAACGTGGCCGTGCTTGGCATACGGCGAGATGATCAGCAGCGGCACGCGGAAGCCGAGGCTGTCGCGTCCGAGATAGGGCGGCGGAACGTGGTCGTACACACCGCCCCAGTCGTCCCAAATTACGAAGATCGCCGTCGAATCCCAAAATTTGCTCTGGCCGACGGTGTTGACGAGCGCCGTCACCCACGACGGCCCGAAGCCTCCGCCGCAGTTCGTGTGGTCGGAGTCGTGGCAGTGCGGCGTGATCCAGGTGAAGTTCGCAAGCTTGCCGGCGCGCACGTCGGTGATGAACGTCCAGTTCGGCGTGATGACGTTCTTCCAGTCGGGACCGTAGCGAATATGCTTGACGGCGCGATACGCCGACCAGGCGGCGCCGGCCGTCGTGAAAGTTTGGCCGAAGACGCTGGAGTAGAAACGCCACGTCAGCTTGGCTTTGTCGAGCTCGTCACCAAGCGTCTCATAGTCGAAGCACGGCTTCATCTGCCGAGTCTTAACGTCGCGTTCCGCCGTGATCGTCCCGACCGTGTCGCCTTTGCCGAAACCGCAGCCCCAAGCGCCCGTCGGCAGGTCGACGGCCCAGTCGGCCTGCGCGGCGATGGTGTATTGGTGCGCGACGAAGCTCTCGTCGATCTGAGACGCGAACGTCTTGTCGGCGAGCACCCATTGGTGCGCCATATCGAAGTACGGCTTCGTATCGGTGTGCGGAACGTAGACGTACTGCGGGTTGAAGAACGCCGGAAAGGCTTCTTCGAGGTCGAAACCATTCATGTGGCAATCGGTTCCCGGCAGCTTTCCGGTTCCGTTGCAAGCTTCGAACATCGCCGTTGCCGAGTGGTCGATCGATTGCAGGTAGCCCAAGCCCCTGGGCTTCAGCTTGATGGTCTGGCCCTTGGAGTTCTTTCCTTTCGAAACCGTATCGGCGCCCGGATAGCCCTGAAACAAGTTGTCGAAGCTGCGGTTCTCCTGCACGATGAAGACCACGTGCTTGATCTTGCCGGCGCCAGTCGAATCGAGCGCGCGCAGCGCCGCCGCGTTTTGCATGTACGGCAGCATGGTCTGGTCGTGACCGGAGCAGCCGGCGAGTGCCAGCGCAGCCAAAATCGATCCGAAGACCTTACACGTCATCGGGTGCAACGTCGTCGTTCTCCCCCTGGTGCATAAAGAAACTCGGGCCGTGGGGCGCTTTGATCCTTACGAATGGCCGCGGCGGTTGCGAAAAGTCAAAGCAATCCGCCGCCGGCGACGCGGCCCGCTTGTCGGCCGCCGCAAGCCGATCGAGTCCGAAGAGATCCTCGGCGAAGCGCAGCACGCTCGCCGTTTCGTATTGCACGTGCGAGACGTGTCCGTGCTTGGCGTACGGCGAGATCGCGAGCAGCGGAACGCGGAAACCCAGACCGTCGTAATCCTCGTACGGCGGCGGAACGTGATCGTAGAGACCGCCCCAATCATCCCAGATCACGAAGATCGCCGTCGAATCCCAAAACTTGCTCTTGCCCACGGTGTTCACCAGCGCTGCAACCCAGGAGGGCCCATAGCCGCCGCCGCAACTGGAGTGGTCCGAATCGTCGCAAACGGGCGTGATCCAAGTAAAGTTGGCGAGCTTACCGGCGCGCACGTCGGTGATGAACGTCCAGTTCGGCGTGATCACGTACTTCCAATCCGGGCCGTGGTAGATGTGCTGGACGGCTTGGAACCCGGACCAGTCGTATGCCAGTGCCGAACCGCTTCGAAATCCGCTGGCATAGAAGCGCCATGAAAGTTTGGCCTTATCGAGCTCGTCGGCGAGGGTTCGATAATCGAAGCAGGCCGGAATCGGCGTCCCTTCCGGATTACGGTCTTTGGTGATCGTCGGAATCGTATCGTGGCTGCCGCCGCTGCAGCCCCAGTTGAAGAGCGGCAGATTGACGGTCGACTTCGCCTGCGCGGCGATGACGTATTGATGGGCCACGAAACTCTCGTCGAGCTGCGATTGGAACATCTTGTCGGCGAGCACCCATTGGTGCGCCATGTCGAAGTATGGCTTCGAGTCGCCGTGCGGCACGTAAACGTACGCGGGATCTTTGATGCTCCCGGGCGAGCCTTCTTTATTGAAGCCGTTCATGCGGCAATCGGTCCCCGGCAGTTTGCCCGTGCCGTTGCAGGCCGCAAACATGGCCTGAGCGGTATGGCCGACGTCGAATTTTTCCGCCAGACCGACCGGCCGCAGCGCAATCGTCTTCCCTCGTGAATTCTTGCCGCTGGAGACCGTGTCCGCGCCCGGATAGCCCGCAAACAAGTTGTCGAAGCTGCGGTTCTCCTGCACGATGAAGATCACGTGCTTGATCTTTCCGGCACCGGTCGAATCGAGCGCGCGCAGCGCCGGCCCACCCTCGGAATAAGCTCCGTCGAAGGGCTGTCGAACGGCGAGCGAACACCCGGCAAGCGTCAGGGCGAGCGCGATGCGAATCATTGCTCGTCCGGAATTCGCGGATCGACCGGCTGATGCAAGAAGAACGTTGCATCCTGCGGCGCTTTGATCGGCACGAACTTACGCGGCGGCTTCGAGAAATCGAGGCAATCGGGCGCAGGCGACTTTGCGCGCTTATCCGCAGCCGATAGCTGATCTAAACCAAAGAGGTCTTCCGCGAAGCGCAAGACGCTAGCGGTTTCGTACTGCACGTGCGAAACGTAGTTCTTCTTTGCGTACGGCGAGATGACGATCAAAGGTACGCGAAAGCCAAGTCCGTCGTAATCTTTGAAAGGCGGCGGGACGGGATCGTAGAGACCGCCCCAGTCGTCCCATTGCACGAAGATCGCGGTAGTGTTCCAGAACTTGCTCTTACCGACCGCGTTGACGACCGACGCGACCCACGACGGGCCGAAGCCGCCGCCGCAGGCGAGGTGATCGGAATCCGGACAGGTCGGCGTGATCCACGTGAAGTTTGCGAGCTTGCCTGCGGCCACGTCGGTGAGAAACTTCTTCTGTGGCGTGATGATGTCTTTTTTCCAATCTGGGCCGTTGTAGATGTGCGTGACCGCCTGATAGGAAGACCAGAATCCGCTGTACGGTTTGGTGAACTTGCTCGTGTAAAAACGCCACGAGAGCTTCGCGGCATCGAGCTCGTCGCCGAGCGTCGTATAGTCGAAGCAGGGCACCTGAGAGGTTCCGTACGTGCGCTCTTGCGTTAGGGTCGCGACCAAATCGGTCTTGCCGCCGGGGCAGCCCCAATAGGAATCCGGCACGTCGACGCTCGACTGCGCTTGTGCCGCAATGATGTATTGATGGGCGACGAAACTCTCATCGACCTGCGATGCAAAGAGGTGGTCGGCCAAAACGAACTCGTGCGCCATGTCGAAATAGGGCTTGCTCTCGACGTGCGGCACGTATCCAAACTGCGGATTGGCGGGACCCCCATAGCCCTGCTCGCGTTGGAATCCATCCATCCGGCACTTCGTTCCGGGAAGCTTCCCTTGGCCGTCGCAGGCTTCGAACATCGCGATCGCCGAGTGATTGATCTCGTACATCGTTTTGAGCGAGATCGGTTGGAGTGCAATCGTGTGTCCTTCGCCATCCTTGCCGCTGGAAACGGTCAGCGCGCCGGGATATCCTTCGAACATGTCGTTGAAGCTGCGATTCTCTTGAACGACGTAGACGACGTGCGCGATCTTGCCGGCACCGGTTCCGCCGAGCGCGCGCAACGCGGCCCCGCGCGCCATGTACGGCACCGGCAGCACGCCGGCATCCTGAGCTTGCGGAAGGGAGACGGAACAGCCGGCAAGCGCGCATGCGGCTAATGGCGCCGCGACCGAAAGCAGCAGCTTCACACTTTAGTAAATGCGGGGGCCGAGCGCCGAGCCCCTCTCCCTGGCAGGTCGCCGAGCGAACTTGGCCGCAACGTATGGACGTGACGAGATCGGTCATGCTTTTGCCGCTTCTTGCGGTGCTGGCGCTGCCGGCTTGTAATGCCGGCGGTGGCGGGAGCGTTCCCGCCGCGCCGCTCGAGCGCTCGACGCAGGCGGATAATACGGACCCCGAACGGATTGCCGGCGTCGGACGGCGGGTCTGCCCAGCAGTGCAGGCAAGTTACGCGCGCTGCGATGCGCTCATTCTGCGCGACGCGACCAACGGTCCGGCCGGCTGGATGCCGGACGATTTTCAGCGGGCTTACAATCTTCCGTCGTCGACCCGTGGCGCGGGAGCAATCGTCGCAATCGTTGACGCGTACGATAATCCCAATCTCGCCTCCGATCTGCAAACGTATCGCAAGGAATTCGGCCTCGGAAAAGCGCGCTTCACCAAGTTCAACCAAGAGGGGCAGATTGGAAACTATCCGCAACCCGGCAAATCTTGGGGACTCGAGGAAGATCTCGACGTCGAAATGGTGTCGGCGATCTGTCCCAAGTGCACGATCTATTTGATCGAGGCAAACAGCGAGGCCCCAGGCGACCTCGAAGCGGCCGAAGCCGAGTCGGTAATGCTGGGCGCGCAGGTCGTCAGCAATAGTTGGGGTTGCGCTGCGCTCGGCTGCCTGCACGGTTCGTATTTCGATTCCTCAGGGGTCGTCTACGTAGCGTCGGCGGGCGACAACGGCTACGGCACGCAAGAGCCCGCGGCACTCGACACCGTCGTTGCGGTCGGCGGCACGGACTTGGCGAAGCAGGGTGCGCGCTACACGGAATCGGCGTGGCGGTGGACGGGATCGGGCTGTGCGCACAGCATTCCCAAACCCTCATGGCAGCACGATGGCGGATGCAAATCACGAACGATGAGCGACGTTTCGGCGGTCGCGCGCAACGTCGCTGAGTACGACAGCTACGGGTATCGAGGCTGGTTCACCGTCGCAGGCACGAGCATCTCCTCGCCGCTCATCGGGGGAGTCTTTGCGCTCGCCGGCAATGCGACATCGCTCGATGAACCCGAGCACTTTTGGATGCTGAGCAAAAAAGCGCGCGCCAAAGATCTGCACGATATCATCAGCGGCAGCAACGGCACGTGCCGGCACCGGTACCTCTGCAAGGCGGGACCCGGCTATGATGGGCCGACCGGCTGGGGCACACCCAACGGCATCGGTGCATTCTAGCGGGATGCCGCGCAAGGCCGCCCGGCGGTTTGGTTTACTGCTTGCAACGCTTGCGATCACTTCGTGCGGTTCGAATGTGATCTCCAGCACGCCGGCGCCGGTTCGCGGCGTAGCCCCGCAGTGGATGGCAAAACGAATCGCCACGGCCGCCTGTCCGCAGGTCGCGGGCACGCCGTCCTGTCTTGCGCTGATCGAATCGAACGGCTCGGTCAGCCGGACCGTTGCCGGCTGGACGCCGAGGGAATTGCAAGCGCGCTACCATCTTCCGTCGTCAACCAACGGCGCCGGTCAAATCGTCGCCGTCGTCGACGCCTACGATAATCCAAACGTCGCTTCGGATCTTGCAGCCTATCGCGCGAAGTTCAAGCTCGGAAAGGCAACGTTGGGCAAGTACAATCAGCGCGGAGAGCAGGGCAGCTATCCGAAAGGCAGTACCGGCTGGGGCCTCGAGATCGATCTCGACGTCGAAATGGTCTCCGCCGCCTGCCCGAAGTGCACGGTTTATCTGGTCGAGGCCGACGGCGCGGACGGCCGCGACCTGCAAGCGGCCGAAAGAGAAGCGGTGAGTCTCGGCGCGCATGTCGTGAGCAACAGCTGGATCTGTTACGACTCGAACTCGTGCGTCGATCCAAAATACTTCGATGCGCCTGGCGTGATCTATCTCGCCGCCTCCGGCGATCTCGGCTACGACAACAACGGTGCGCCGGAGTCGTTTGCAAGCGTCGTTTCGGTCGGCGGAACCGTGCTCGCGAAGTCGAGCTCGACCTACCGCGAGATGGTTTGGGACGCCGCCGGCGGCGGCTGTTCGTCCAACGGCGGCTCGTCCGGCATCGCCAAACCATTGTGGCAGAGCGACCCCGATTGTACGTGGCGCACGGACAGCGACGTTTCGGCCGTAGCATGGGACGTCGCCGAGTACGACACCTACGGGTATGGAGGCTGGTTTGTGATCGGCGGCACGAGCATCGCAGCATCGTTCACCGCCGGAATATACGGGCTGGCCGCAAATGCGACCGACCGCGATGCCGCCCGCAAATTCTGGCACGAGGGATCGAAGAAACGCGCTAAGCAGCTCAACGCCATCACGGTCGGCGCCGACGGCGATTGCGGCGGCGATTACCTCTGCCAGGCCGGCACGAGAGAGTTCGGAAACTACTCCGGGCCGGCGGGTTGGGGAACGCCGCTCGGCATCAAGGCCTATTAGGACGCGATCGAGATATGACTATGACGACGAAAATGGTTCTTGCGCTTGCCGTTTGCATCTTGGCCGGCTGCGCACCGCCCGGCGCGGCCACCCTTCGACAGGCTCAGGGTGAGACTCGACCGGCTCAGGGTGACACGACGAAGACCCCGATCAAGCACGTGATCTTCATCGTGCAGGAGAACCGGTCGTTCAACAATCTCTTTGAGGGTTTCCCCGGCGCGACGACGGCGAAGTACGGCCACGACCAGTACGGTAAGAAGATCAAGATTCGTCCGCGCGATCTCGACGCTCCGTGGGATGTCGGTCACGCCTCAGATGCATTTTTCGCCGCCTGCGACGGAACCGGAAAACTGCCCGGCACCGATTGCACGATGGACGGCTGGAATCGCGAGGGCGCCGGCCAGGGTGCTCCGCCCAATCCCCCCTATTCGTACGTACCGCAAGACGAGATAAAGCCGTATTGGACGCTGGCCACACAGTACGTGCTAGCCGACAACACCTTTGCCTCGAATCTCGACGGCAGCTTCGTCGCCCACCAATACATCGTCGCGGCGTTCTCGAGCCACGCGGTCGATTTTCCCTTCGGAATATGGGGCTGCAACGGCGGCAGCGGCGATAAGGTCCCCACCCTGACCGACAAACGCGCGACCGGGCCGTCGATCGCTCCCTGCTTCACGAATCCGACGATCGCATCGGAAGCCGATGCCGCCGGCGTCGGCTGGCGTTTTTACGCCGGAGCGATCACCGGCGACGGCGGCATCTGGTCGTCGTACCAGGCCGACGAGAAGATCGCCGACGGTCCCGATTGGAAAGCGGACGTGGTGAGTCCGCCATCGCGTTTCCTCAAGGACGTCGCGAAGGGAAAGCTCGCAAACGTTACCTGGATAACGCCGACCTTCGAAACCTCCGACCATCCCGGCATCAAGAACGCACAAGGCCCGGCGTGGGTGGCCAGTGTCGTCGACGCGATCGGGGAGAGCAAGTTTTGGAATTCGTCCGCGATTTTTCTCTTCTGGGACGATTGGGGCGGCATGTTCGATCCGGTCAAGCCGGTCTTCGAGGATTACGACGGCCTGGGGTTCCGCGTTCCGCTGATCATTATTTCGCCGTACGCGAAGCAAGGCTCGGTGACGCACGTTCAATACGAGACCGCAAGCGTCGTTCGATTCATGGAGGACAACTTCGGCCTCGGGCAACTCGCGAAGGCCGATGCCCGCGCGAACGATCCCGCGAACGATCCGGCGGCATTCGATTACTCGCAGAAGCCGCGCACGTTCAAGAAAATCGCGGGGAACAGACCGCTGTGGTACTGGATGCAGCTCGATCGCCGCAGCGCGCAACGGGAAGCGCCGAGAATCCTCGGCGACGACTAAGCGAGAGGCACGAAATGCAAACGGGAGGCCCGGCGCAATGCCGGGCCTCCCGATCTTCTATTCTAAGCGTTGCCGCCGAGATTAGTAGATGCCGAAGTCTCCTGAGCCCGTCGAGCTCGGGTAGTAGTAGAGATACGCCGTGGTCGCGTCCTGGAAACGGGCGCGGGCGTGGGCTGCATAGCGGCGTCCGGGGGCGATGTACTGGTACGTCGGGTTACCCGGCGACGGATAGTAGTCGCTACCGGCGATTTGGCCGCGTCCTACGCTGCCACCGTTGCTGTACTTGGTGAACGTTGCCGAGGCGACGATGTCGTAGGTCGGCGGGCAGTCATACGTGCTGAGGCACGCCGACCACTCGGTGTAGGGGCCCGAACCGTAGTTCAGAGCGAAACAGGCGATGGCCGTGCTGGGGCACGCCGGACGGCGAGCCGGATGCACAGCGATGGCTTCCAATTTTACCTTGTGGTGCCCCATTGATTGCGTCGATCCGCCGCCCGGAATCGCCGACGCGCCGGCGCCACCGGCTCCGCCGGAGCACGCCGAAAGCATGAGGCTAGCTGCGAGAGCAGTGCTCGCACATAGAAGGGTGAAACGCACGTTTGAACTCCTTCAATAGCTAGGTGTATAAGCTGCGCTCCGTACAAACGGCGCGCTGCTTGGCATGCAATGCTGCCCAGGCCAAAAATCTCCTGCTAAAAGCCGCCCCCCGTCACTTTTTTTTCGCCGGTCCGGGCCTTCCTTAGACGGGGCCAGGATAGACGAGCGGTAGGTTGCTCTGCCCATCGCCGGCCCGGGCACGCGCTACTCGGGGTCGCCTCGCTGAAGCGATGGCCCCTCATTTTGAAAGTCCCGTATCGAGTACGGCGACGCGATCGGTTTAAATGTTCGCGGGGCCTGCGCGTAATCGAAAACGTCGCCGATACTGGCGGCGCGGGCATCGGTCGTATTGAGGCTGCCCAGACCGAAGTTGTCCTCGATATATCTCAGGATGCTGCCGAACTCGTATTGCGTGTGCGAAATGTAGCCGCCCTGGCTCGATTGTCCTGGGACGGCGAAGGGTGAAACCACCAGGCAAGGTACGCGAAAGCCCAGGCCGCCTAGGTTATCTCCAAACTGTTGGGGCACGGCATTATCGTAAAAGCCGCCCCAATCGTCCCACACAACGAAAATCGCCGTCGAGTCCCAGTACGTACTCTGGCCGATGGCGTTGACCACGCTTGCGACCCACGACGGGCCTCTGTCGCGGCGCTCTCCGGGGTGATCGCTCTCGTAGTCCTCGGGGATGACCCAGGAAACGGCCGGCAACGCGCCGTTGGTGATGTCGCTGAAGATCGTAGTCTCCGGCATCCCAAAGTTCGTGCCCCATTCAGAACCAAAGCGCACGGAAGAGATCACGTCGAACGCGTTCAATTCATCGCCGCCACACTCGGGGCAGTTTTGGTTGGGCGTGCAGCCGTCCGACGCGCTAAAGCATGGGACGTAGTATTTCCACGAGACTTCCTTGGCGTCGAGCAAATCCCTAATCGTCTGGTAATATCCCGGCAACGGAAACCGATTGGTGCACGGAAACGGCCCTTTGCCGGGGCGAACCTGACCCGAAGACGTGATGAGAGTGGTCCGAGTCTGCGGCGGCGCGTCGCAACCCCACGGCTGCTGGCCCGGATTGTCCACGATGCTCTCGCTCGGGTCGATGCTCGTTGCGCCGCGAATGAGATCCTGATGCGCGGTGAAACTGCCACTGCCTTGCGTCTGGAACATATGATCTGCCAAGACCCATTGCTCGGCAATATCCCAGTACGGCTGAATCTGATCTTGCCTGACGTACTGATATGGCACCGCGCCGACGGTCTCGCCCGGGTGGTGGCACACGCCGAAATGCACTAAGTTAAACCCGTCCATCTTCCCGCGATCGTATGCCGTTTCAAAGGAGGCGTGACAGTGTTGGAGGTCGGCATTCATGATCAAGGAGTGCGGCTGAAGCACCACCTGTTTCTCCACCCACTGGCGATGGCGCCGCACCTTCATCACGCCCTGTGTAGCACCATCGGCGCCTGGAAAGAGCGCAAACAAATTATCGAAACTTCGATTTTCTTGAACGATCAAGACCACGTGCTGAATCGGCGAGCTGCCCGAACCCGATTGCGGTGTTTGGCTCACCGCGCCACGCGTGCCGCTCGGCACCCTCTCATCCTGAGCTGGTTGAAGGCCGCCACAGCCGGAAAGCACCGCGGCCACCACGCACGCCTTCACGACGCTACGGGCAAAACGCAGACCACTCAACGGTGCTGCTCCTTCGGCTCGTTCCAAGCGCCTAAGGGTTCCCCGGCTGCGCCGGCCTTTACTGCGGTCGGGCCTTCGTTGTCTCTACGCTTACCAGGGAGGAAATGGAAGCGTGGGCTCGCACTCTCCCGGAACCGTACCCGCCATGAGGCGGGCACGTTTTGTTCAGAATCGGGCTTTTTAGAACTTGCTAATGTAAGGAGCTCACAACATGCGTTCAAGCTTCCTCTGCGCTAGCGCCGCGCTCGCCGCCGGCCTAGCACTTTCAGCGTGTTCCAGTGGTGCGAATTCGTCGTCGGCCATGCCGTCATCGGGGGGACAAGGCATCGCGATGGGTCAGTCCCATGGCCATAAGTACACAGTTCGCTTGGCGCCCGGGGTCAAGCCGATGACGATCGGATGTGACTACAGCGAGTACGCCTTCTGCTTCTACGTACAGCCGAACAACCCCGGACCCTACGTCACAAGCTCAACCTCCCCCAGTTACGAACTCGAAAACGACGCCTGGATCGTCGCCAACAGCAACGCCAAGGGCAAGGTCGACAAAAAGTTCAGCACTTACTTCTCTCCGGATCCCGGTAACCCGACTTCCCAGTACATCACCTATACCGGCGCGGACCCGAGGCGCGACAAGCCGGTCAAGTTCACCGATTACTACTGCATCGGGTTCGCGCCAAGCACCGACTGCAATGGCACCTATGGTAACTACACCTTAAAGCTTGGGATTGCTATTGAGCCGTAGCGCTCCCTAGTCCATACGGGCAATCAAGAAAAGAGAGGGTCGGGCATCCCCCGACTCTCTCAGCGTATGACGATCCCGGCAGGCCGAACGATACCGGTTCGCGACCCCCTAAGAATCCGGTCGGGCGGCGCGGCGCCGTTAGAGCCCGCCGCGTAGACCGTTATCCGATCGTAATTGTGATCGGCGATGACCCCGCTTTCAGCGGGCTCGTTACGATGCTTGAGATTTAGTCTATCACCTAGCCAGCTATTAAGGCGACACTTTGAAAACGGTTCCAAAGCCGAGATGGTGATGATGATCGAAAGCTCTATGAAGGCCACCGAAGTTGGTCGTGCCATACAAGGTGCCAGACGAGTCAGGCGCCACGCTTGCGGCTGGATTGCAGCCGTCCTGCACGCCGTACACGTGCGTGCCTCCAAAACGATAGAGCTCCCGGTATTTAAAGCCCGATCTAGAGGGTGCCAATTTGAACACGGTTCCGCAACTGACCCCAGAGCCACCGTTGAATGTCGTGCCGTAAAGATTGCCATTGCTGTCGGCATACAGGCCGTTCTCGTCCCTAGGGAAAGCCGCGTTCGTACGATCGAAGTAGAGAATTATGTGCTCGGAATACACCGAGCCGGAAGGCACAAGTTCATACACAGTGCCATGGCTGTCCGTGTACGACCCAACCGCGCCGCCTTTGTAGGTCGTGCCAAAGAGCGCGCCGTTGCCGCCCGCGACCAACGCCGAGTATGGATTCGCACCGTCAGCTCCGCCTTGAAAGCGGTAAAGGATGGATTCGGTATAACCGGACCCCGACGGCGTCAACTTGAAGACTGTCCCGCAACCCGATTCATAACCGGAGCCCGACGCGCACCCGCTCGCGCTCGTGCCACCGCCATATACGGTCGTACCGTAGAGCGCACCCGTCCCGTCTGCGATAACGCCACCCCGGGGGAACGCGCCATCGTTTCCACCTTGAAAACTGTAGAGAACCGATTCAGTGAATCCGGATCCCGAGGGAGTCAGCTTAAAGACCGTGCCGCATCCGCCGGCATAGGAAGGATTCGAGCAGGCCGGAGAGGCGCCACCGCCGGGTGTGGTACCGTACAGCGCTCCACTCTGATCTAAGAGTAGGCTCCCCACTGGGCTTTCACCGTCGCTGCCGCCCTGAAAGGCGTGGATGACCGTTTCGGTGTAGCCCGAGCCGCTCGGCACTAGCTCATACACGACGCCGCAACGGCATGGGATTGGGCCGCCGTTCACCGTATCGCCATAGAGCACGCCACCGGGGCCAGCAATCAGGGCAGAATACGGATTATTTCCGTCATCTTGGAACGACCCGAAACTGTAGAGTGTGCTTATGGTACCGGACGGAGAGATCTTAAACGCCGTGCCGGCCCCATTAACGCCGTCTCCAGCGGCAGTACCATAGAACTGGCCGTTTGCGTAGAGCAAACCGGCAACTGGGGTACGCCCGTCGGCGCCGCCCTGGAACGTGTAGATGACGTCCGCGTCACTCCTCCGAGGAGGTGGCGCAACGCCAGTATTCGATAAGGCGGAAGGCGCGACCGGTGTCGACCCACCGCCGCATCCGGCGAGTATCGAGACCGCAGCACAAACGGCGAACGCGCAGTGAGCCAAAACCGTAAAACGCATGGTGCTCTAAACCTTGTCCTTCCCGAAGTCGTTCTGCCGCTCCGAGATCGAAGACACGCCTGCGACATATCTTCTGAGAGTGCGCAACGTCATTCCAAAGCTATAGCAAGGGATCGCAAGACTGACGCATGGGGCAGGGGGTCATTCAAGGCCACACCCTCCAGACGGGAACATGGTACCTATGATGGCGCTGCGGCGCGCTCAGCGGAACGGACAGTTGGACAACTAACTTGGACAAGTTGAAGCCTTGCCGACGAGAACAGCGCGAATCTAGCGTATGACAATCCCTGCAGGCCGAACGATACCGGTTCGCGACCCCCTAAGAATCCGGTCGGGCGCCGCGGCGCCGTTAGAGCCCGCCGCGTAGACCGTTATCCGATCGTAATTGTGATCGGCGGCGTAGATGTTTCCGCTGCCGTCCACGGCTATACCATCGGGGAAACGCAGCTGCGTTCCGCGACCCTTTATGCGCTGCACTGGGACGTTTGTGCCGGCGGCGTAGACAAGGAGGCTGTCATGATCCTCGTACACCTGATCGTTAGCGACATACGCGCTCGAGCTCGAGTCCAGAGCGACGGCGTATGGCACGCTTAGTTTGCTGCCACGACCTCCGAAGCCCCCGATGGGCGAAGCGTCCCCAGTGCTTCCGGGAGCAAATATGCATATCAATCCAAACTCGAGAACCGTTGCATAGAGATCTCCCTTTGCATCGAATGCGAGTCCTGCAGGTTTGTCGAGCAGCGTGTCTCGACCCTTGAGGGTTGCGACCGGCGCAGTATTCCCCGTTGAGCCGGGTGCATAGGCCGTGATGCTCTTCCCCTTTTTGTTTGCAACGTAGATGTTTTCGTTTAGCGGATCTATGGCAACGCCAAAGGGGGAGCTCAACCCCGTGTAAGAGCCAGTGATGGTCTGCATCGGTGCGACGTCGCCGGTCGTACCCGCGGCGTAGACGGTCACAGAGTTGTTGCCGTCGTTTGAGACGTACATGTTGCCGCCGGCGTCCACTGCGACATCTTCCGGTTCGGTCAACCCGGTGTTGGAGCCGGCAATAACCTGTATCGGCTTCGCATTGCCCATCGCGCCCGACGGGTAAACAGTCACGCTGCCGGCGCCGCTCGGTCCACCGCCGTTGTTCGCGACATAGAGGCACGGGCACGACCTCGTACCGTGCTTAATCGTCCGGGCTTGGTTTTGCCGACCCGCGTTTGGTGTGGAAACGAGAGCAAATCCGCTGCAGCTTGTAAGAAGTACGATCCCGGTCGCAAAAACAGCCGCGTACCTCTCAAGTGAGATGCGCATGGTCACCCTCTCTTTCTGCATTGGTAGCTATGGCCCCGACACGGCTATTGCTACTGGAGCCGTGCCCGCGGCGAAAGGCGAGCCGGCCACGGGCGTCAGCGCCCCATCGGTGGGGTCGATGCTGTATGCAGAGACATTGTTGGATCCGTTGTTTTCCACATAGGCAAACTTGCCCGCGGCATCCACCGCCACGCTTGAGGGAGTGGTGCCTGCGGCAAATGGTGACCCGGCTACCGGCGTCAGTACGCCGCTCGACGAGTCGATGGCATACGCGGAGACGGTGTTGGCTCCGGCGTTTGTCACGTAGACGAACCCTCCCATGGGATCGGTTGCCACGCGGGATGGCGACGGAGAGCTAAACGGCGACCCAGGTACCGGTGTCAGCGCGCCGCTCTTCGGGTGGATGGTGTAAGCGGAGACGCTGTTGGAGTTGGCGTTCGTCACATAGAGAAACTTGCCCGTCGAATCGACCGCTGCGCCGGCGGGAGTCGTGCCCGCGCGGAACGGTGATCCGGAGACCTGCGTCAGTGCACCGCTGTTCGGGTCGATGGTGTAAGCGGAGACATCGTTGGATTCAGTGTTGGGTACGTAGATGAACTTGCCGGTCGGATCGGCCGCGATGGTTTCGGGCTCACCGCCCGTCGAAAACGGTGACCCCGCCACCGGCGTCAGCGCGCCGGTGGTCGCGTTGATCGTGTAAGCGGAGACATCATCGGAATAAATGTCTACGACGTAGGCGAACGGGCGCGTGGGATCCACGATCATGTCGGCGGCGCCCCGGCCCGTATCCGCAAACGGCGACCCCGCCATGCGCGTCAGCACGCCGCTTCTTGCATTGACGTTATAGGCGGTGACGGTGCTGCGGCGGCGTTCGTATTGATTGGTGCCGATTCCGTTGGCCACATAGACGAACTCACCAAAGAGCGCCGCGACGCCCCAGGGGGTGGCGCGCGTTCGGAATGGCGATCTTCGCACCGGAGTTAACGCCCCGCTCGTTGCGTTGACCACGTAAGCGGAAACATTGTTCGATCCGGCGTTGGTAACGTAGACGTACTCAAGGGCGCCTAATCTGTGGGCCCTGTGCGCAAGGGGTGCTTGCGAACCTGCTGCTCCGGTCGGTGTGGACGGAGCGACGAGGTTACTCGGCCCTCCGCACGCAGCCAGGAGCGCCGCAGTGACCGAGACTCCGACGAGATTGCATCGTTGCTTCATAAAAGTACTCTCTCCATATCGTTCAAAGCTCAGTGTTAACGATCGCGTCCGAACCTTGCAAAGCTCCGCAGACGGACGCGAAGGGCTGGGGTTACCCCCGACGCAGCACCAGCCGAAAGTGGGAACATGTATCCATGATGGCGCTGCTGCGCCATCGGCGGAACGGACACTTGGACAACCGACTTGGACAAGTGGAAGCCTTTGGCGGCCAGGCGCGCGCTAACGAGGTCGCCGGCGCCGAGCACTCATCCGGCGCAGGAGACGCCGAAATCCCCCCTAAAGCCTCGGCGAATTAGCGCTGAGCAAAGTGGAAACTTACGGAGTCGATCGCTATGACTCACGGATCAGGCGAGTTCCGAAATGGGCATCATCGCACCTGGAGATCCTTCGCCGAACGATTCCAGCGCCAGGTAAGCCAAGCAGGACTCCCGATTGTCGTCATATTGTCGGCGACGCTTACCTTTACTTTGCTTATGCTCTATTTCTTTGGCCGGTCGCCTAGAACATACGAAGTCGTTTCGGTGGTACTCTTCGCCGCCGTCGCCGTCGCCGTTTGCCGGCCTAGAACCATTGCGAAAAAGGTATCGATGCTCGTAAGTATTGCGGCCTACGGGGTTGCGATAGCATGGTGCATCCTTTTGTCGATCGCTATCTTCGGCATTTTGTTTATCTATGGACCAATCGAGCCGCGTTACTTGCTATATGCGCCGTTTCTGCAATTGTTTGGTGGACCAATTTCCTCGCTGCTCGTTATATCAGCCCTTAGACGATTCGAGCGTACTCCCGTTTCACGCTACAAGGCGCTGATCTTGGTGCTTTCTCTTTTTCAGATATATTTGGCGGCGATCATCGCCCACTAACGAGAAACGGCGTCCATCCAAAGATTGTCCGGGAGCGCCTCGGCCACGCTAGCATCGTCAAACGATTGACACCTACTCGGCCTTCATCTTCGCTGCGGAGCCGCGACCACCAACAGAAACTCAGCCATGGCGGGAAACTCAGCCATGGCCAGGGTTTACTGTATCGCGATGCCTCCCGGGGAGTTGAGCTTCGTCCTCGCGCCCTTAATCGTACGAATCGGCGCGACGTTGCCTCCGATGCCGGGAGCATAGACTGTTATGGTGGGACCGCCGTTGACGACGTAGACGTTCCCGCTTGCATCGACTGCAACGTCGGCAGGACTGCTAAGCTTCGTTTTTCTGCCTTGGATTCTCAAACTCGGCGCGACGTTCCCGTGCGCGCCGACTGGGAACGATGTAACGCAGTCGCAGGCCGGACCTGCTGTGTAGATGCTTCCGCCGCCCACAGCGACTTGCTCGTTGTCGTAGAGACGCGTTCGGTGGCCGCCGATTGTTTGTATAGGAGCGACGTTGCCGGTCGCGCCGGCGGCGTAGACGGTGATCGTTTGGTTGTTGAAGTTGGGAACGTAGATATTGTTGCTCGTATCCAACGCGAGACGGTACGGGACGTCAAGCCCGGTATTGGAGCCGGTGATCGTGTTGACCGGGGCTACATTGCCCGTCGCGCCGGCGGCGTAGATGGTGATGGCCCCCTGTCCGCTTGGGCCGCCGGGTCCGTTCGTGACGTAGACGTTCTCTGATGAGTCCAGCGCAACGCCAATTATGTAGTTCATAGTGGTATTCGAGCCGGCGATGGTGCGAATCGGGCTGACGTTCCCGTTCGAGCCCGCGGCATACACCGTGACGGAATCGTTGAACTCCCCGTTCACGTTGGCGACGTAGATGTTGCCGCTCGCATCGAGGCCGACGTCGGTTGGATCGATCAGTCCCGTGTTACTGCCGCCGATCGTCTGTATCGGCGCGACGTTGCCGGTTGCGCCGATCGGATAGACGGTTACGGTGTTGCTTCCGGTATTCGCGACGTACAGACACGGACACGGTGAGGTGCTCCTCTTCCCCATTAAGTGGTGCTGTTGAGGAACGGAGTCCGATGGGGACAGCGTATTGCTCATCCCGCCACACGCGGCCAAAAGCGCTACTGTAATGCACGCTCCCATCACGCTGCACAGATACTTCATTCGCGAGCCCCTTTCAGAAGCAACAACGAGCTACGCCTCATACCTTGGCTTGGCGCCGCGTCGAGAAGTGCCCGATCGGGTTCGATCCGACATCAGAGAACACCCAAAAGCCCCGGTTGCTAGCGTAGGCAACGAGTATACAGCTAAAGGCTGCCCTCCCCTGCAGGCAGCGATGCCACCTACGGCCTAGGAACCCGCCTTCCGTCCGGCATAAATACCGATAACGAAAAAAGCATGGGCGCGAGCACTTAAGAAAGAGTTGTCGGTGACTCCAGACGCGGTTTTTGAAAGTCTACGTTTATCAGTGCGACGTCTACGAGGCCACGTGCTTCAAGTCGAAAACGTACAGGCTTAAGGCGGGCTCACTTTTTGGCTCGCTGAACGCCGCGAATACCGACTTTCAAGCAACCGACTACGCCAACGACTCGGTCGACGTCTACACTTACCCGCACTTTACGTACGAATACAGCTACAGCGGCGGCCTGAAGGCTAGCTACGGCGTCCAGGGGATCGCGCAAGTTCCGTAAACGAATGGGGAAGAAATTTTGCAAACCCGATTTTGTCGATATCATACCGGTATTGGCCTGTTCCGACATCGCAGCCGAACATCGCTCGATGGCCACACCTGGTGGATCGCAAGGCCAGGTTCCGGGTCGGCAAGGCCGCGGTCGTAGGCCGGAGAAAGTCTCGAGTTAATATGAACGTACAAGAACAAATCAAAGAGTATATTACCAGCCAACCTGAACCAAAGCGCAGTGATATGCAAGAGTTGCACCGCCTCACACTTCAAGTTTTACCAGGTTGTAAATTATGGTTCGACAATGGTAAGAACAGCGAAAACAAAACTGTTAGTAACCCTACGATGGGCTATGGCTCTTACACCATAAAATATGCTGATGGAAAGACCAAGGAGTTTTTTCAAATTGGTTTGAGTGCAAACAAGACCGGAATCTCTGTCTATATCCTCGGTATCAAAGATAAGACGTACTTAGCCAAAACGTATGGAAAAAAATTAGGAAAGGCGAGCGTGACGGGGTATTGCATTAGGTTCAAAACGCTAAAAGATATAAACATTGATATACTTCAAGCGGCAATACGATACGGGGTCACCTCGCGCTCGTGAAGTAATACGTCATCCACTAGAGTGGTGACCCCCACCCTTGGGAAGGAGCCAACGGCTTTCAAGACGAGGCCCCCTCTGTCTGGGCTGCCTCGCAAATCGCGAAGCCATCCTGCGTAAGATGCCACCTCACGTCATGGCTGCACCAATGAGACCCGCTGCTAGAGCGAAGGGGGCAGAGGTGAGTGTCACTCGGATCAGCATGTCCCGGTTCACATTTGATTCGAACTTGGAGGGCGACGCCGGCTGCTCTATCTCGTCGTCGCGCTGCCGCACGGTGCGCTCCTGGGCATGGTGTTGGTGACCGCGCGCCAGCCGCTCTATCCGCACTACGCGGTCGCGGGCCGTCGTCTTCCGCGCATTGCAGGTTACGCTCGGGCGCTGGGCTCGGCACGAACGGGAACCGTCGCTTCTCCGTCGAACCGGGGCGGCCTAGCTTGCGGTGCTTTGCAACTTTAGAAAGGGATCGCGATCGTGCGCTTTTTACACATGACGTACGCGGCTGTCTCGACGCTCGCGCTGTTTTTGATTACGGGCTGCGCGCAGGATGGTACGCAGCCGGCCATCGTCGGTCAGCAAAACGAGGTCCGAGCGAAACACACGACGTCTTCATGTCCGTGCCTGTACGTCACCAACTGGGCGGGGCAATCGATTACCGTCTACCCAGTCGGCGTTACCGGTAACGTAGCACCCATAGCAGTCATCGCTGGTCCTCAGACCGGAATCGACCTCCCGTACGGCGTCGCGTTGGATGCAAGCGGCAACATCTACGTGACAAATTTTGACGACAACTCCGTCACGATCTATGCCGCCGGTGCTAACGGCAACGTCATGCCAACCGCGACCATCATGGGCTCGAATACTAAACTGCTCGACCCCGAGGGCATCGGGATCGATCCTAGCAACGGGAACGTTTACGTTCAGAGCTTAAACGGTCCAAGTGGCAACCCCAGCATCCTGGTCTTTGCCGCCGGTTCAAACGGCAACGTCAGCCCGGCTGAAGTGATCGAAGGTTCAAAAACGGGGCTGACCGACCCCGTCGATCTTACGCTGGACGGCAGCGCAAACATCTACGATGTCGACGTCGCCAATTTCATCAACGTCTACGCCGCGGGCACTACCGGCAACAAAAGGCCGACGCGCAAGATCAAGGGCGCTCGCACCAAACTAAACCTGCCCTTCGGGGTGACGGTCGACTCTAGTTCCAACGTCTACGCCGCGAACAACGGGGGCGGCGACAGCAGCATCACGGTTTATGCCTCAGGCGCAAGCGGAAACGTCGCCCCCATCCAACGCATCAAGGGCCGCAAGACCGAGCTAACGGATATCCACGGCGTCGCCGTCGACAGTTCCCACAACATCTACGCCTCCAACGGCGCCGGCGAAGTACGTTCGTGTTCGGGCTGCAACTTCATAGCCGTCTATGCCTCCGGCGCGACCGGCAACGTAGCTCCAATCAGAGTGATCGCGGGAACGAACACGGATCTCGACGGTCCGAGCGGGCTCACGATTCACTAAAGAATTGCGGGACGTGAATAGAACTTTAGATCCGCATTTGCTGCCGTTGAGTTGCTGGCCTCGCTGCGAGGGGGACCCTCACGCGCTTCTCTTCCGCCGTATACCGCCCCGAATACGCGCGCGCGCACGAGCCGCAATGCGCCACTCCTCTCGGAGTGTGCCGATCGCTCGCGCGACTGATTTCTCGGGCACCGGTGCGGCCTTAGATAGTTGAAACACTCACCATCCCTCAGACCTGGCGATGGCACGGCTGCTCTATGTCGGTTCGTCTTCCGTAAGTGCGAGCGCGGTCGCGGCCTCGGGTGCGAGTGCAGCGCCCTCAGCGATCAGGCGTGTGAGTTCGTCGGGCGCGAGTTCTTCGCACAGGACTGCGGTGAGGCGGTTGTAGGTCTTCGTCTCGGTGAACCCGCGCGGGTATGCGTGTCGCTTGAACGCGGCGTCGGCGTATCCTTCGAGCGCCGCCGCGCGCACAGGATCGCCGCGCAGCGCCATGGCGAGCGCCAAGTGTTCGATCGCAGTTGTGGCGTAGAGATTGGCCGACTCGCTCGCCGCATAGACGCCGATTCCCTCGCGCGCCGCTGCGATCGCTTCGGGAAGATCGTCCACGGCGACGAGATAGCCCGCGAGGTTTCCGAGCAGGACGACGGGTTGGTGCTTGTCGGCACCAGCCCGCGCTGGCGAAAGAATCTCGCGAACGATGGAAATCGCGCGCAGCGTCTGACCGCGCTGGTGTTCGAGCTCCGCCAGCATTAACGCCGCAACCCGCTCGTTGTGGGCGTTTCCGATCAGGCGGTGCTCTATGCGGAGCTGCTCCCACGTGCGCGCTGCCGTCTCAAGGTCGCCACGAGCGCGGCTGAGGTGTGCGCGCGCGTTGAGCGCCGTATGCCTCGTCGTCGAGGTCGCCGCGATCGCTTCGGCTTCCGCCAACGCCTGCTCCGCTTCATCAAACCGATGGAGATGCGTCGCGGAAAGCGCATACTGGACCAGCGCCCCGGAGAGCTCGGAGTCACCGCTTCTTCGCGCCAGGTCGACCGCTTCCGTCGCCACATCAAATGCGGGTATGGCGCGGCCGGATACTACAAGGAAGAACGACAACATGCGTGACAGCCGTACGCGCAACCGCGGCTCGTTCGCTGGGAGCGCCGCAAGATACGCCTCAAGCCGTGGTATGCCCTCCGCATCGAGCCCGCAGCTTCGCCACGCCCCGCCAATGTTGGCGAGCAACTCAGCGGCGTCGACGACGTCCGAACGCGCCAACGCGGCGTCGAGCGCCCAACGCACGTCCTCCAGTTCGAGCTGCAGCGCTGTATTAAGATCGGCATGTCGTGCAGTTCGCTCGCGTTCTTCGCGTAGCGCCGCGAAGTAGTCGCGCAGATAGCACAGATGGCGGCCTGCAAGCAGATCGCGCTCGCCCTTAGCGTCGAGTTTCTCCAACGCGTAGGCCCGCGTCGATTCGAGCAGCCGATAGCGCATCATGTCGCCCTGCGGCTCGGCCAGCACCAGCGACTTATCGACCAGCGACCCCAGCACATTGAAGACGCCGAATTCGTCGAGATCCTCGCCGGTCAGGGCGACGGCACCCTCAAACGAAAAGCCGTTGACGAAGATCCCCATCCGCCGAAAAAGCATACGTTCGCGCTCATCGAGCAGGTCGTGACTCCAATCGATGAGCGCACGCAGCGTCTGTTGACGCGGCAGCACGCCGCGGCTACCGCTGGTGAGTACACGAAAGCGCTCGTCGAGCCGGTCGCGGAGTTGTGGTGGACTGAGCATTGTCACTCGCGCGGCGGCAAGCTCGATGGCCAACGGAATACCGTCGAGCCGTTGGCAGATCTCCGCGACGATCGGCGCGGTCTCGTCGGTCAAGGAGAAGCCATCGGTCGCCGACAGCGCGCGTTCGCCGAAGAGCGCGACGCCGTTCGGAACGTCGAGCGACGGCACTTGATACATTGCCTCCCCGGCAAGTCGCAGCCCCTGGCGGCTCGTGGCGAGCACCTTGACTTTGGGAGCGGCGTGCAGGATCGCGGAGATCGCGTGTGCGGCAGGCTCGATGAGATGCTCGCAGTTGTCGAAGATCAACAGCATCTCTTTGCCCCTGAGCGCACGCGAGAGATTCTCGACCGGATCGCCCTCGGACGGCAGCGTGATGCCGAGCGCTTGTGCAACGGTTGTGGGAATGTATTCGCCTTTGGTCAGCGGCGCGAGTTCGATCGACCAGACGCCGTCGCTCCAGCCGTCGAGCAGACTAGCCGCCACCTCTAAAGCGAGGCGCGTCTTGCCGACGCCGCCCGAGCCGACTAGCGTGACGAGCCGATGCTGCGCGATGAGCGCGGCCAGGGTGGCGACCTCGGCACTGCGACCGATGAAGCTCGTCAACGCCAGCAGCAGGTTCGATGGCCGGGCACTCCGCCAAGGACCTTGAGTAACGGGGCTTCGTCCGATGACGCCCACCCGCTTCGCTGCGACCTCGAACTCCTTGCGTTGGACCTCGGTGAGCGCTAAGGCATCCACCAAGAGGGCGAGCGTGTCGCGTTGTGGGGTACGCCGGTAGCCTCGCTCCAACGCGCTAACGCCGTTGACGCTTATCCGTGCGCGCTCGGCAAGCGCCTCTTGCGAGAGTCCGGCGGCGAGTCGGTATCGCCGCAGGAGAATCCCGAAAGGCGACCCGGCCCGGACGCGCTCCTCATACTGCGTAATCGCCTAGATCTTCGGGGCGCTGGACTAAGAACCCTAAGGCCGCTAAGAACGTCACGACCGCCGCTGGCGTTGTAAGCGGTCTTAGCCGAGGTTGCTGCTACGGCTCAACCGTGTCCGACGGCCCGGTGTTTAGTATAAGGAGGAATTGCGAGCAGGTATCATTTTAGTGACATATCGCTTCGTTAGCGTTGCGCGGTCAGCGCTCGCGGGCACCGTTCTGAACCGAGAGCTCCCAGCGATAGCCGTCCGGATCGTGAAACCACAGGCCCATATGCGGCGAGCCCGGCGATGTGGGGCCAATCTCGTCGCCGGGATCTTCCAGTTCTACGCCGTTTTTCTTCAGCATCTCGAGCGCTTCGTGTAGCGCGCGCATACTGTCGAGGTAAAACGACATGTGGTCAATCGCATCCGGATGTGGTGTGCCTTTGAAGAACCCGATGATAATTGCGTCGTTCGTCAGCGCGATGGCCTCATCGGACCGAAACATTTCATGCAGATCGAAGTTCTTGGTCCAAAACTGCGCGCTCTTCTCCGGGTTTTTGACGGCAAGGCTGAAATGCCAGACCGCGCCAAGTTGTACTTTCACGTCCATACCTCTTCGTAACGCATCAAGTCGCAGCTTGTACGCGCGGATGAAGCGAGCTTCCTGCACATTCATCAGGTCCCCGTCATGCGTCCATCTCGGACTCGACGTATTCCCTCAGATCGTCGCGCCGCACCCTTTCCGTGCCTTTCGGCGCATGGTAAACCGGCAGCCATCGCGCTATGCTGCTTGACTTCAGACTTTTTTCATCAACCTAACCTAGCCTTTGCAGCATCGTCGTTCTCACGTCCGAAAGGAGAACCACCCTATGCGCTTTTCTCAACGTATTCTAGTCGCCACCGTCGCAATCACGGCGATGGTGCTTCCTGCCGGTGCCGCCATGGCGCACAGTATGAACGGCAGCACCATGGTTATGCCAGATTCGCACGGTTACAGCGGCAACTGGCCGGTGACCGTGACGGGTTCGCAATTCAACAACGGTACGTACTGCCTGACGCTGACCGGACATGGCAGCAGCGGATCGGCTTCGCTTGTTGCTAACGGCCAAAAGTACCCTTACGGCTCATTCGTAGTTGTCAACCGCATCCTTATGGCCACCATCATAAAACCATCGGGTAGTCAAAACGGCGCCTTGACGTTCACCGCTTCCGCCAACCGCGGCCACCCCGACCAGGGCCTCTTCGAAGATATCCAAGGCGGGTCAAACTTCGACTTCGGTGCGTTGGCGTTTGGTATGAAGGGCGGCTGCTGAAGCTCCGGCACCGCCACGCGGGCAGATGACCGCCCGGGGTCCAGGCTATGCCGGAAGCATCCTCCTTTGCCCGTTTTTACTCGGCGGCTAATCGTCCCTTTGCGATGCCTCGGTGAGCGCTTGGCCTTCGCTTTCGTGTTCGGGAGTCTCGGCCGCGATATGGTATCGCTCTCTTTTCTGGGCCGCCTCATTCGCGCGCTTGCGGATCTTCGCCGCCTCATCCAAGCCAGACGTCGACGAGATCTTTTCGCGCACAGCAAGGACCGCCGTGATCGGACCCTTGATCCAAACACTTCCGCCGGTAAGCTTTGCAGTCTCCGCCACTCGCTCCATGAACATAAAGCCGGTCGTGGGAACCCCACTTTCCCCGGCGCCACCACCAAGGCGAATATCTACATGCCCGCCGGCCCGGCTCGGCTCGCGTATGTACTCATACGCCTCGAGCTCGAAAGAGTCGTCGACCACGTTATGCCAACCGTCGGGAAGCAGGACAGCGTAAACCTTAGCTACGTCGATCCTCAGGGTCATGCGCGAGGGTTCGGTGCGAGGGCTGGCATCCGCTCTGGGCTCGTCCCGAAACCGCTCGTTTACGGGACGGATCGGTCGATCACGGTGGATTCACGCTTTCGTGGCCCGACAGAATCGCCGTCAATAACTCTCGCTTAATGGGCAGAAGTAGTTTCTAGTAGCATAGGCCCATAGTGGGTTGCGGACGTAGCAGGTGGCCAAACGCCTACAATCTCGCCTTTTCCGAACGAAGTCGGCTAATAGGCCGTCGGGGTCCGACCGCTCTAAAACCTAGCCGAGACTGCGCGCCTCGCCGCGCTCGTCGGCCAGGCTTTCACTTGTCCAAGTCGGTTGTCCAAGTGTCCGTTCCGCTGATCGCGCCGTAGCGCCATCATGGATACATGTTCCCAGTTGGGGCGGTGCTGCATCGGGGCAGCCCCAGCCCTTCGCGTCAGTCCTGCGGGGCTCTTGGTAAGCTCGGGCGCGATTGTTTGCTTTGGATGATGCGTCGCAGGCGCGTACTCCATTAAGGGGTCAGATCGAAATGAGACAATTATACAAGCTCGTCGGCACGTGCTTTAGCGCGGGGCTTTTAGCTGCGTGCGGCGGCAACAGCGGCCTGTCTTCATCAATGCCTTTGTCGGTCGCGCCGCAGGCTGGGCTGAATCAATTTAACGCTGCGGTTTCTCCGTTCTCGCGACGAGCGGGGGCTGCTGAAAGGCCGGCAACGAAGTACCCCGGCGGAAACATCTACGTGGCCGATACCGGCAATCACGCAATCAAAGAGATACTGGCGTCAGGCGGATACACGACCGTCAAGACCCTCAACACCGCAATTAACGAGCCGGGTGGCGTCGCGCTAGATGAGTACGGAAACCTCTACGTGGGCGGTGAATCAGACAACAAGGTGTATGAAATCCCCAAGGCTGGCGGCTTCACCCACCTGAGGAGGCTCGGCTCAGGATTTTGCACCCCATACGGCGTTGCGCTCGATGCCAAAGGTGACGTCTTCGTGGGCGACAGTTGTAACCACGCGGTAAAGGAAATTGTGGCGGTCAACGGCAGCATCACGCAGTCCCCCACCATCCTAACGCTTGGCTCGGGATTCAGTTATCCAACTTATGTTGCACTTGACGAAAATGACAACGTCTTCGTGTCCGACACGTCGGCGCCCGTAGGAAACAGCTCCGTAAAAGAAATCCTGGCTGCCGGCGGCTACACCACCGTCATTACGCTAGGGAGTGGGTTCGTCTTCGACGGTCCTGAGGGTATTGCGTTAGACGTGAACCACAATGTTTATGTTGCTGATTCCGCTGGCGAAACACTATACGAGATTCCGGCGGCCGGTGGCTACAGCAGCGTCAGCACCCTCGCGTCGGGGAACACTATTATGGGCCTCGCCGTGGATCCGCAGAACAACCTCTACGGTCCGCTCTACCATGGAACCACGGTTGACGAGCTCCTAGCGGCCACCGGCTACACCACCAGCAATATGCTCGGTTCGGGCTTCTCCAATCCGGAAGGTATTGCGCTCCAATATCCAGCACGCCAATCCGCTATCAAGCGGTAACATCTGACTGCACGCGACGGCGCCCGCGTGGAGATTGGCGCAACTGACCGCACTAGTCCGCACACGGCTTCGCAACGCGAAGCCGTGCTGCATTGCGCACGGGAACCTCTTTTTAAAAAGGCTTTAGCTCGATCGCATAACAGCCTTCGAGCTCCGCCTAGCCAGGGGGGCCTCGTTCTAAAGTAGCTTAAGCTGGCCCTACGGGCGTCTTCCGATGAATTAAGGCGAACGAAGAAACCCCGATGTGCTCGGGGTTTCAAATGGCTCCGGATGTTGGACTCGAACCAACGACCCGCTGATTAACAGGCATCGCGAATCACGCGCGATCCAATCACTTTCCCCGATTTTGTCTGGAACTCAGAAGCAAGGAATTGCACTCAAGTGAATCCTCCCGGCTAAAGCTTGGCTACAGTAATCAAACGCCCCAGAATCCTGAACTCCAGACCGGAGCGCCTGACCGAGGGGTAGGCAGCCTAGCGAGCGAACGGCGATTCCACACAACCAGCGGCAACGCATTAAGGAGCGTTCGAATGTGGAATCTTACGATCAGCATTAGATGGAGTGCCGTGATCAGCGCGCTTTTCGTCGGTATCGCCGTCGCGGTCTCGAGCCTAACCATCGTTCGGGCCGAGCGCGCTCACATCACGCACGACAACCAAGTCTACACGTGCAGTGCGCAACCCTCGTGCGTCGAGGGCGCCGCCAGCGGAAAGAACGTCTTCGGCGTTTGGGGCAAGTCATCGGGGGGCACCGGCGTTCAGGGCGACTCAACGGCGACGAACAAGAACTCCGGTGTTGCCGGCGTCAACACCGCAACCTCCGGCACCGGTTACGGCGTATACGGGCGCTCGTCAAACGGGCCTGGAGTTTACGGGACGTCAAGCGTCCGCAACGGCATCGAAGGACATGCTAGCTATCCCGGCGTTGCGGGCGTTGCGGGATACGGCTCCTCCTTTGGCCTCTACGGCAGCGCTACGGAAGGCGCCGGCATGTACGCCGAATCGACGGCATACGAGGGATATGCAATCCTAATTAGCGCCAACTCAGTGCACACCAATATTTTTGCGGGTGAGAATTCCAATACTGGCGGCAACTGCGTTATCGACCCGGATGCGAATCTTACGTGCTCGGGCACGATCCAAGGTGGCGCAGATGTCTCGATGCGCCATCGAACGTCTGAAGGACGGCATGTGCTCGCCTACGCGTCACAGTCGGCCACCGAGACCATCGAGGATGTCGGGACCGCTCGCATGTCCGACGGTGTCGCCAACGTGCGAATCGATCCCGCATTCGTTTCCGTCATGGATCACCGCTGGTATTACATCTTCCTCACGCCGATGGGCGATACGCGCGGACTTTACGTGAGCATGAAGACGGCCTCGGGCTTTCAAGTGCGCGAGAACGAGCACGGACGTTCGAACGTCGAATTCGACTACCGCATCGTCGCGCATCCTTTCGACGCAAAGTACGAGCGGCTCCCCGACGCGCCCATGATGCCGAAACCGCATATCGCGATACCGCAGATGCCACGGCCCTGAGCCTTCGCTGCCTCTCCTAGGCCGCACATGGCTGTACAGACAAAGACCCGCTTCATAAACGGGCCTTTGTTTTATGGCTCCGGATGTTGGACTCGAACCAACGACCCGCTGATTAACAGTCAGCTGCTCTACCAACTGAGCTAATCCGGAACGTGCCGGCGGTCGGAATGACCGGCGGACCGGCTTCCACAGGTCCGGCGGGGCCCCTTCTAACGGCCGAAGTGGAGCCCGGACAAGGAATTGTCGACCATCATGCCCACCGGGACGCCGAAAAACAGCGTGTGGGCGACCAGAATGTTGATCAGGTGCGGCGTCGACATTTCGACGGGGACAGCGTGGCCGAGCGGCACGACGCCGAAGATCATCACGATCATTACCACAACGCCGTAACAGAGGCCGCTAAGCGCGGGATAGCGGCGCACGATCGGGAGGGTGACGTAAAGCGTAGTAAAGAGGAACGCCCAGATCAACGAGACCACGAAGTCGGCCCCGAGGCCCCGGAGTGCCATGTCCCAGCCTCCGCGGAACGCCGCGGCACCGTAGAAGTTAGAGGCATCCCACTGCAAGAGTTGTAGGAACGAGAGCACCAATCGCACGTGCTCCACGAGGCAACGCTCGACCGCGAGATAGACGGTAATTCCGATCAGCCCGGCAATGGCCGCGGCAACGGACGCGCTAAGGAATCGAGAGGGCGTCATCTTGCCGAGAGAGGTTCGAGCCCCTGCCTATGCGACGCCTTCAGCGGAAAAATCAAGCGCCTCGGGGAACGTCTGCCGACCCATCCACTGCTACAGGAGGTACTCGTATGTCCGACTACGCACCTCGCATTCTTACCGTTGCTGCACTTGTTGCCATTGCTGGCTGCGGCAGCGGAAGCGCAGGGCAAACGCCATCGACCTTCCAGGCGAACTCCGCATTCGTTCACCGCGGAGTTCCGTTCGTCCCCGGATTTCGGCACACCGTCGTATCGCGTAGCGCCGGAGCGACGTACTCAACGAGGAAGTCACTGATTTTCGAAGGCGATCAGGACGAGGCGGCCGTCAACATTTATAAGACGAAGAGTGTCTCGAGTAACCCCGCACCCATCGCCACGATCCACGTTGCCAACGGTTGTCCGTACGGTCTCGCAACCGACAAGAAAGGCACGCTCTACGTCGCAGATAATTGCTTCTCCGGCGACGTCGAGGAGTATCCCAAGGGTTCGACCACGCTCAAAACGACGATCACCACCGGCATCAGTTTTCCGTTGGGTCTGGCGATCGACGCGACCGGAACGCTCTACGTGAGCAACTACCCGCCTTCCATTACGGAATATCCGCTCGGCAGCACTTCGCCCTCTAAGACCGTCACCGGCGGGGGATTGACCGATCCTTTCGGCCTCGCGTTGGATTCAAGCGGAAATCTCTACATCGCCGATTTCGGCGCAGATGAAGTTTTCGAGCTTCCCGCCGGAGGATCGAGCGTTACGAACCTCGGGCTTCAAGGCCTCGGCGAACCGATCGGACTCGCGCTCGATAAGAAGACTGGTTACCTTTGGGAGACCGACGGTTCCGGTAACAACGTCAACGTCTATAACCTTGCCGGTTCGAAGAGTCCGGTCGAAACGATTGCCGGCAACGGCGAGCCGTACGCAATCAGTCTTGAAAACCAAGGCAAGCCAAAGGCAGAAGTCGTGGAATCGGACCTCGGAACGCACGACGTCTACGCATATAAGCCGGGGGCGTACACGCCCTTCGCAACGCTCTCGAACGGCATAGATCTGCCGACGGGACTTCTGATTTCAGTCCCGTAATGAATCGACCCCGTTGGGACGCCGTTGTATCGACGGCGTCCCAATTCGGCGCCATAACCTGACGATGGCCGAGCCGACGAAGCGCGGCAGCGCTGTGGTGGAGATTCCGGCTGGCGTAGACGACGCCAGCGTCGAGGTCGACGGCCGCCACGTGGCGCTGACGAATCTGCGCAAGATCTACTTTCCGAAGCTAGAGCTGACGAAGGGCGATCTGCTTCGCTATTACGTCAGCGTTTCCGACGCGCTGCTCCCGCATATCCGCGACCGGGCGATGGTGATGAAGCGCTATCCGCACGGCGTCACCGGCGACTTCTTCTACATGAAGCGCACACCGTCGCCGCGGCCTCCCTGGATCCGCACCTGCGCGATCGAGCACCGCTCCGGCAACGTAATCGACTTTGCCGTCATCGACGACCTCTCGTCGCTGCTCTGGCTGATCAACCTCGGCTGCATCGACCTCAACCCGTGGTACTCGCTCTGCGACGACGTCGATCGCCCGCTCTACATCCACTTCGACATGGACCCTACTGCCGAGACGCCCTTTGCCGTGGTGCGCGAAGGCGCGCTAATCGTGGGCGACGTGCTGCGCGGCATGGGCATGACGCCGTTCGTCAAAACGACGGGCAGCAAGGGCGTGCACATTTACGTAGCCATCCGCCGCGGCCCCACTCAGCACGAAGTTTGGGCGGTCGCCAAGGAGATCGGTCATCAGATCGCGCGCGCGCACCCCGACGTGCTCACCGCCGAGTATCGCATCGCGAAGCGCCCGCACAATCGCGTGCTCGTCGACTATAACCAGAACGCCTGGGGAAAGACGCTGGCCTCGATCTACTCCGTGCGGGCGAACGAAGCAGCGGCGGTTTCGACGCCGGTCACCTGGGAGGAGCTCGAAGCGGGCTGCGATATCGGCGACTTTACGGTCTTCAACGTGCCGGAGCGGATCGCGCGCATCGGTGATTTATGGAAACCGTTACTGGCCACCCGCGGCCGGTTCGTTCTGGATGCGCTTTAAAGCACTGCTCTTACATCCGCCGATCGAGCCGATGGAGACGCGCCAGCTTCAGAAGCTTCCCGAGGGCGGCGAGTGGACGTACGAACCAAAGTGGGACGGCTTTCGCTGCATCGCTTTTCGCGAGAACGGCGAGATCGAGCTCCAATCGAAATCGGGCGAGTCGCTGACGCGCTACTTTCCCGAGATCGTTGCCGCGCTCGCCGAGTCGCGCGCGCAAGAGTTCGTTACTGACGGCGAGATCCTCATCGCCGGCGAAACGGCCTCCGACTTCGACGCACTGCTGCAGCGAATTCATCCAGCCGAAAGCCGGGTGCGCAGACTCGCGCTTGAGACCCCGGCAACCTACGTGCTCTTCGATCTGCTGGTCGATGGGCGCACCGGACTCTACGAACGGCCGCTGCGCGCGCGGCGCGAACTCCTTGAAGTCTTCGTCGAGCGGAACTTCGCGACAAGCGACACAATACGGCTCTCTCCGGCGACGCCGGATGCGGCGCTTGCAAAGCGCTGGCTCGACGGAAGCTTGGCGCGGCTCGACGGCGTCATCGCCAAGCGCGACGTTGCGTACGCGTTCGGTAGCCGCGATGCGGTTGCGAAGATCAAGCGCAGCTACACCGCCGATTGCGTCGTCGGCGGATTCCGGATCGCAAAAGACGAGTCGATCGCTTCGCTTTTACTCGGGCTTTACGACGATGACGGCCTGCTCCATCACGTCGGCTTTGTCGGCTCCATGGGTGCGCCGGAACGAAAGCGTGCCGGCGAGCTGCTGCATCCAATCGTCGAGCCCCCGGGATTTACCGGAAACGCGCCCGCCGGATCGAGCCGCTGGCGGCGCGGAGCGGAGGCACCCTGGTTTCCAGTGCGTCCGGAAATCGTCGTCGAGGTTGCCTTCGATCACGTCACCGGACGCCGCTTCCGCCACGCGACGCGGCTATTGCGCTGGCGCCCCGATAAAGCGCCGCGACAGTGCACGATGGCGCAGGTACTATGGAATAGTTAGGTCTTGCTGCAGTTCGATCGTGACCGGCTGGCCTTGCGGAACGACGATCGGCTCGTGCGCGCTTTGTGCGTAGATGTAGCCGCCGACCGATGTTGACGGGCGGTTCGAAACCGAAACGCCGCCGTTCCCGCCGCCGACGCGAGCCTGCCACGCGATCGGTCCGGGCGTGACGAATCCGTTCGGCACGGTTCCCGCCTGCATCATCTGCTGGCGTGCGGCACTCTGTCCGGCAGGGTTCATCTGCGTCACTCGCCTGCTCACCACGTAGGCGACGATCGGCTTCTTCGTGCCGTTCGGAAGATGGATCGACGTGATAAAGAAACCTACTTTCGCGCGGTTCACTCCCGACGGCTGATCGACTTCCGTAATCCAGCCTACGACTTCCGAGCCGACTAGAGCCGGGTGTGACGGATCGACCACCTTCAGCTTGAACTTATCGCCGTACTTGGCGGTCGTCGAGTTAAACGCCTCATCGAGTGTTGTGTTGATCTTCGTTCCCGCTTTGTAGGTCTGCGAGGGAACGAACGTCGTCGCTGCGGCCGGCGCAAACGCGACGGCGCAGATCGCCGCCATGACGGCGAAGGCCGAGAGCTTAGCTTGCAAAGTTCGGAACACGGAGTTGCTCCCCATTGAATGCGGTCGCCGTTCGGAGCGCCTCGACGCGATCGACGTGCTCCCACGGTAGATCGAGATCCGGACGGCCGAAGTGACCGTACGCCGCCGTTTGTTTGTAGATCGGACGGCGCAAATCGAGGTGATGGATGATCGCCGCCGGCCGAAGGTCGAAGATTTCGAGCACGGCCTTCGCAATCCGCTCTTCGGGAAGGCGTCCCGTTCCGAACGTCTCGACCATCACGCTCATCGGATGCGCCACGCCGATGGCATAGGCGATTTGGACTTCGCAGCGATCGGCCAAGCCGGCCGCCACGATGTTCTTGGCGACCCAGCGGGCCGCGTAGGCGCCCGAGCGGTCGACCTTGGTGGGATCTTTTCCGGAGAAGGCGCCGCCGCCGTGGCGCGCCATGCCGCCGTACGTGTCGGCGATGATCTTGCGCCCGGTCAGCCCCGCATCGCCCTTCGGGCCGCCGATGACGAACCGGCCGGTCGGGTTGACGTAGACGCGCGTTCGCTCGTCGTGCATCGACTGCGGAATTACGTGATCGATCACGCGCTCGGAGATCTCGCGCCGAATCTCTTCGAGCGGAATCTCGGGATCGTGCTGCGTCGAGACGACGACCGCATCGACCCGCACCGGCCGGTCGTCCTCGTACTCGACCGTCACCTGCGATTTGCCGTCGGGGCGCAGATACGGAATGTCGCCGTTCCTGCGCATCGCCGACAGATGGCGCGTAAGATTATGCGCGAGCACGATCGGCAGCGGCATCAGTTCTTCGGTCTCGCGGCACGCGTACCCGAACATCATGCCTTGGTCTCCGGCGCCGAGCAGCTCGAACTCGTCGGTGTCGCCGGCGCGCGCTTCGAACGACTTGTCGACGCCGAGCGCGATATCGGGAGACTGCTCGTCGATCGAAACGCTCACGCCGCAGGTCTCGGCGTCAAAGCCGATCGCCGAGCGGGTGTAGCCGACTTCGCGGACCACCTGGCGCGCGATCCGCGGAATGTCGACGTACGTCTTGGTCGTTACCTCGCCGGCGATGTGGATTTGACCGGTAATTGCGAACGTCTCGACGGCAACCCGCGAGTACGGATCGTCGCGCAGCAACGCGTCGAGTACGGCGTCGGAGATTTGATCGGCGAGCTTATCGGGGTGCCCTTCGGTTACCGACTCGCTCGTGAAGAGCCGCTGGTAGGCCATCAGGTTCCTTCGCTCCAGGAGGCGATGTACTTCACTTGCTCGGGCGTGAGCGTATCGATCTCCACGCCCATCGAGGAGAGCTTGAGGCGCGCGACCTCTTCGTCGATCTCGACCGGTACGTCGAAGACGCGTCCATGCTCGAGCTCGCTGTGATGCTTGACGAGATGCTCGGTGACGAGCGCTTGGTTTGCAAACGACATATCCATAACGGCAGCCGGATGACCCTCCGCCGCGGCCAGGTTGATCAACCGTCCGTCGGCGAGGATGCAGACCTTGCGGCCGTCGTGCAGCACGTACTGCGCGACGAAGGGACGCGGCTCGCTCTTTCCGATCGCAATGCGGCCGATCGCCTCGAGGTCGAGCTCGTCGTTGAAGTGGCCGGAGTTGCAGACGATCGCGCCGTCTTTCATCAGGTGGAAATGCTCTTCACGAATCACGTGGAAATTGCCGGTAACGGTTACGAAGATGTCGCCGAGCTTCGCCGCATCGCTCATCGGCATCACGCGGTAGCCATCCATCACGGCCTCGATCGCCTTGCGCGGATCGACCTCGGTGACGATCACGTGCGCGCCCATCCCAGCCGCCCGCGACGCGATTCCCCGGCCGCACCAGCCGTAGCCGACGACGACGAGCGTGCGTCCCGCCAAAAGAACGTTGGTCGCGCGAACGATGCCGTCGAGCGTCGACTGTCCGGTGCCGTAGCGGTTGTCGAACATGTATTTCGTGAGCGCGTTGTTCACCGCGAAGATCGGATAGGGCAGCACGCCGTCGCGCTGCATCGCACGCAGCCGAATCACGCCGGTCGTCGTCTCTTCGCAACCGCCGATGAGCTCGCCGAGCTGATCGGGATGTTTTGTGTAGAGCGTCGTCACGAGATCGCAGCCGTCGTCCATCGAAATCTGCGGATGGGTTGCGATGACGGATTCGATGTGCGAGTAGTAGGTCTCGTTGTCCTCACCCTTGATCGCATAAGTCGCAATCCCGTACTCGCAGAGAGCGGCCGCCACGTCGTCTTGGGTCGAGAGCGGATTGCTCGCACAGAGCGCGATCTCCGCACCGCCCGCCTGAAGGGCAAGCATCAGATTCGCCGTCTCGGTCGTCACGTGCAGACATGCGCCGATGCGCACGCCGCGCAGGGGCTTCTCCAGCTCGAACCGATCGCGGATCTGCGTGAGCACGGGCATATAGGCCGCGGCCCAAGCGATCCGGGCGCGGCCGGCTTCGGCGAGACTCGGGTCTTTGACGCTACCTTCCAAAAGGGGCATTGCTTACTATAACTCCTGCAGGGCGGAAAAAGGCTCGCGGGCTTTTCGGAACCTATCGGCCAACCCCTGGTGCGTGGAACGATTCGACGCCTACCTCGAACGTCTCGCCTCGAAGGAGGCGGTGCCGGGCGGCGGCAGCGCCGCGGCGGTCGTTGCGGCGCTCGCTGCCGCGCTCGTTGCAATGGTCGGGCGGATCGTTGCAACCCCGATCGAAGGCCTCGCCGAGCATGCCGACCTGCTGCGCGCACAACTCGAAGAAGCCCGGCTTCGCGATGAGGGGGCGTACGCCGCCGTCGTCGCCGCGCAAGGACTTCCCAAGGGCGATGAGACGGAACGAGCTGCACGACGACGTGCACTCGAGGACGCCCTGCGCTATGCGGCGCAGACTCCGCTCGATGCGGCGGCCCTCGCTCTGGGCGTTCTGGAGCTCGTCGATCGGCTGCTGAAGGTACCGATGGGAGCGCTGGTAAGCGACGCCGGCAGCGCGGCGGAGTTCGCGCACGCGGCCGTCGTCGCGTTCGGCTACAACGTTCGCATCAACCATCGCTACATGCGCGACGAAGCCGCAATTCGCGACCAAGCCGCGCAACTCGTCCAATATGAAGGCGCGGCTACGCGAGTATTGCAGCGCGCCCGCGACGCCGTCGCTCGGGCACCAAAGCGGTAGTAACTGGGAGGAATCGTTGGTGAAGAGTTCTTTACAACCGGCATCGGTAATCTTGTGCGCGTCGCTGGCGCTCGGCGCGTGCAGCGCCCCGTCGGGGACGCTTTCGCGGGAGCCGGCCACCGGTGCGCTCGGCCACGCGCGATCGTGGATGCTTCCCGAAGCGATCCGCAGCAAGATCTTGTACGTCTCGTATTTCTACGGTAACGACGTCTTCGCTTATAAGTATCCAAACGGAGAAGCCGTCGGAATGGTCACCGGCATCCCCGAGGCGCAAGGACTCTGCACTTCTAAGGAAAGCGGGGGTAACTGGTGGGTCGTCGCGACGGGAAGTAACGAGGTGATGGAGTTCGCCCACGGCGGCACGACGCCCATTCTCACGATCAACACCGTGAACGACCAGCCCGGGAGCTGCGCGGTCGACCCGACGACCGGAAACCTCGCCGTCACGATGGTTACCGAGAACAAGGTCATCGTCTATAAGAGCGGCAGCATCGATGGAATCCCGTACGTGACACCCTTTGGTCCGTTTTTCGCCGGCTACGACGTGAGAGGCAACCTCTACATCGATGGGAGCGGCAACATGATCGGACGGCTGCGCCCAGGCGCGACGTCGTTCGATTCGATCACGCCGAATCAGGGCTTCGTATTCCCGGGAGGCGTTCAGTGGCACAGCGGTCTGCTCGCAATCGGCGATCAGGATACGTCGAATGTCTACGAATACAAGATTCGCGGCACGACGGGCACGCTGGAAAATACGACGCCCCTTAACGGAGGCGGCGCGGGCGGCTTCTGGATCCAGGGGCAGCAGATCGTTGCTGGAGATGCCGGCAACATCGGCATTTGGGAGTATCCGGCCGGCGGATCGCCGGTGCAGACGATTCCGGGCGGGTTTTACGGTGCGATCGACACGACGGTTAGCCTACCCAGGTAGGAGCCGTCGCTACAGATTCAGGTAGGTCGCGGCCGCCATCCCGCCCAGGATCTGGCCGGCGACCTCGCCGGTGTCCTCGTCGTGCGGACCGATCATCGCTCCGATGTAGAAGGCGAAGGCGACGTGGTGCCCGTCGCGGGTCGTGATGTAACCGGCAAGCCCCTTTTCGACGACACCGCCGTTGTTGAGATAGTTGGTGCTGCCGTCGGTCCCGGTCTTGGCAAAGACCTTGCCACGTGCCGGCGACGTTTTTTGGATGTTCACGAGCGTACCGTCGACGCCCATAATCGGCAGGCCGCGTAGCAGATCCGAGTACCATGGCTGCATCTGCGCCCAGGCGAGATATCGCACCATGAAATCGGGCGTAAAGTAGGCGCTGCTCCCCTCGCCGTCTTGCTGCGCCGCTTGATTCACGTCGAGCCCCGCCGATTTCAACAACTGCGCCTCAAGTGAGAAGCCGGTCGTCAAGAAATCCTTCGTTGCCTGCTTCTTATAGATCGCCCACATGTAGGGCATGAGCGTCGCGTGGAGATTATCGCTGACCTTCAGCGTGATGTAGACGTCCTCCGAGACCGGCGGCGAGACGTGCTGGGCGACGAGATCCGACGGCGGGTAGGTCGCGGGTAGCGGCGCTGGTGCGGTCTGCGGCGGCTCGACCACGATGCCGGCGTCTGTCAATGCGACGGTGAAGGCGGCTTGCGCGAAGAGCTTCGGCTCCGGCACGCGGTACGCGTAGAGCACGCTTGGACCGGCCGGCTGCGACCCGGCGATCGTGACGACGTGCGATCCATCGTTCGCTCGCGCGTCGGCACTCAGGTCGATCGTCGCGTCGCTCTTGGGCGCGCCGGTCGTCGCCTGGTTCACGAAGCGAACGTACGGCGTCTGCGGCGAGACCGCGATCGAAACCGGATCGCCGGCATGTGCGCCGGGCGTAACGGTCACGTCGACAACGTTGTCGTTGACGACAATCGGCGAGACGATGACGCCCGTTCCGCCTTCCGCGCCTTGATCGGGAAAGAGCGAGCTGTCGACGATCACGTTGCCGCGAATGGTCTTGACGCCGGCTTTGACGACCTGCGCCGCAAGGTCGCGCAGCACGGCGAGCGGATCGCCCGGCACGGCCTTGGTCTGAGGCGAGCCGTCGTAGGCGTGGTCTTCATTCTCGAAGGCCAGCGTTCCATTGGGTTGGATGCGCTGCGAAAGGTTCGGGTCGCCGCTCGCAACCAACACGAGATCGCCGGTGAGCGCGCCGTTTGCGTCGATCGGTCCCGTGCGATAGACCGGCGTCGTCCAGCGAAAGCCGGGGCCAAGGAGCGCGAGGCTCGTGCCGGCGGTCAGCAGTTTCGTCGTGGATGCGGCGACCATCAGCGTGGCCCCGTTGCGCGCGTAGAGTACGCGATGCGAATCGAGGTCGTAGACTTCGCCGGCGACGACCGAATTCTTCAGGCGCGGCGTGCGCGTCGGCGCGTCGATCGCGAGCGCCAGCGCGGCGGTCGCGGCAAGGATCATGCCGCTACTTCTTCCACCAAATTAAGAAACGGCTCGAGATCGGCCGAGTCGACGTCCATTCCGACGCCCTTCGTATGATAGCGGATGTCGTGAAAGTCCATTCCCGCCGTCATGACCAGGCCGTAGCGCTTCGCCGTCTCGCGAAACTCGCGGGTATCCTCGGGCGTGTGGAGCGGATAGAAAACCTCCAGCCCGCGCAATCCATGGCCCACGAGCTCGTCGATGAGCACGCGGTCTTTCAGCCGCCCCGGATGGGCCAGCACCGGAATGCCGCCGGTCGCCGCAATCTGCTCGATCGCGTGTTCCGGCGTGGTATAGAGTTGGGGAACGTAGCCGGGCTTGCCGGGCACGAGCGCCTCGCTGAAGGCCTCACTGACGCTTCCGACGACACCCAGGCGCACGAGTGCCTTGGCGACGTGCGGCCGCCCCATCGAGTGAGCGTCGCCCGCTTCTCGGACGACGTCTTCGATCGTAATCGTATAGCCGGCCTCGCGCAGCCGCTCCACCATCGTGACCGCGCGCAGGCGGCGCTGCTCCTGATTGTACTCGAGCAGTTCGTTGATCGCCGAGGGCCCCAACGGGACGCCGTAGCCGAGGACGTGGACTTCATTCTGCCGCCAGGTCGTGTTGATCTCGATCGCCGGGATGACGCGCGATCCGGGAGGCGGCTCGAACTGACCGTAGGCGCCGAGCGTGTCGTGATCGGAGATCGAGAAGATCTCGACGCCGCGCTCGCCCATGAAATCGGCGAGCTCTTGCGGGCTGAGCGTTCCGTCGCTCATGCGGGTGTGGGAATGGAAATCAACCTTCAACTTCGGCGACCTTCTCCTCTAGTTTGCGGCGCTCGACGAAGAGCGAGATCGCCGTCCGTTCGCTCTCACCGATGGCAACCACCACAAACGACGGGGTGCAGACCAAATCGACTCCCGCACTGCGCAAATAGCTGCGCGCGATCGCGACCGCCTTGATGGCCTGGTTGATCGCGCCGGCGCCGACCGCTTGTAGTTCGGAGCTCTCGCGCTCGCGCAACGCCGCGGCAAGGGCTCCAGCCACCGCGTTGGGATTGCTCTTAGCCGAGACCTTTAGCGTCGTTGCTACGCTCATGCGATACCCTTCAAAAAGATGCGCTTAATCTCATGGGCCCTACCCGTGGCGGGGTCGATGGAGACAACGGCGCCGCAGAATTGCTTCGGCCCGGTCTTCTGTACGCTAAAGCGCTCCGAGATACCGGTAAGGAAGCGTTCGAGCACCGCACCGGCGTCCATGCCGATAACCCCGTCCGTCGGGCCGGTCATACCCAGATCGCTAATGTACGCCGTGCCGCCCGGCAGAATCTGCTCGTCGGAGGTCTGAACGTGCGTATGCGTGCCGAACACGCAGGAGACGCGACCGTCCAGATAGCGCCCGAGGGCGACCTTCTCCGAGGTCGCCTCGGCGTGAACGTCGACCACGACGATGGGCGTGCGGGCGCGGAGTTCGACCAGGCACGCGTCTGCAGAGCGGAACGGATCGTCGACCGGGGGCATGAAGGTCCGCCCCATTACGTTCAAGACGCCAATGGTCGTGCCGTCGACCGAAAATGTCCCCGCGCCGCGGCCGGGGGCTGAAGGCGGATAATTCGCGGGACGGATCACGCGGCCGCTGGTCTCCAGGTACGCCGAGAAATCGCGCTTATCGAAGATGTGATTCCCGCCCGTGATGAAGTCGATACCGCTTGCAAAGATCTCCTCGGCCGTCTGAGCGGTCAAACCGAAACCGCCCGCGGCGTTTTCGCCGTTGGCGATGCAGGCATGGATCTTGTGCTGTTCGCGAAGCAGCGCAACGCAACGCTTCAACACCTCGCGGCCCGGGGCACCCACGACGTCCCCGATGATCAGGAGGTTGAGGGGGCTTTCTATCGGCGAGCCGAGGCCTTCGCTTTCTTTTGAGATTTTAGGAAGTAAACGAGCACGCGCTTTTCTTCTCTGAATCCCACCAAACTCTTCGACTGCGCGGGATCGCGCAACGCCTCGACGGCGTAGAGCGCGGCCTCGTCTTCCGCCGCCGGATCCACGTCGAGATGATCGTCAGGGTGCGGGTTGCGGACCACCGCGTCCCCGTAGCGATCGCCGAAGAAACCGACGAGCAGTTCGAGCTCTTCCTTTGAAACGGTCTCCAGATCGCGCGTGACGTGGACGAAGGTTAGGGCCCGATCCACTTCGCACTCGACGCGCAGCACGGCCGGTTCTTCCTTGCCGAGCGCGAGAAAGCTGCGGAGGTGATCCTCGACGGCTTCGGCGAGCGCGGCTTGCGCCGACCTATCGATGCGCTGGCGCACGGCGAACGTCAACCGCAGCGTTCGGTCCGCCGGGCCGGAGCGAATCGAGGCCAGCTCCGGAAAACGCACGAGGAGTGCGCAAACCAGGCTGACGGTATCGGCGTTCTCGACCGGTGCTCGCGTGCTCATGATTGTTGGATCTTCTTCCTGTTCCAATCCCCCGAGGGCCACGTGCGCCAAGGGGGAGGGTCGTACGACGCGGTGCCAAGGTCTCCCCTCGGCCGCACCTGAAAAAGACCACCGTGACCCTGCGGAAGGTTCCGGGTGCCCTGATCCTCGGCTTGCTTGCCTCCTTGGCGGCGCATGCCGCGCTTTACGGTAGCGGCCATGCAATGGGCGGGGATTACCACGCGGTGCTCGTGCAGGCCGGTCTCGCAGGCGCGCTCTGCTTGCTGGCATTCTTCGGCGCGCTCGCCTGGAACGGCTCGAAGGGCATCGCCGACGGCAGCGTCGTCGCCACTCGTCTGCAGGCGCGACTTCCCGGCGCCGGCGCGCTCTTCGCAAGCACCCTGCTCTGGTACGTCGCCGCCGAGGCGATCGAGCCGCACCATTCGCCCACGAGCACGCTCGCGGCGGGAGTCGCGCTCGCCGCCGCCGCGTGGCTTCTCTCGCGCCTTGCGCGCGCTTTCGTCGCGCTCGTCGCCGGCGCGGTCATCGCCGTGCGCCGCACGCGCTTCTCGCCTCGGACGTTTTTTTGGGCGCGCCGTCCCGCGCGACGGCCGCTTCTCCGGCGCGCGCCGCTCGTACGCCGGCGCTTCGCTCGTCCACCTCCGATCGCGGTGTTGACTCGCGCGTAATCGCGCTGTAAACACCTCTTCTCCGATCGGAGGATTCCATGTCTCGCTCTCTTGCGGCGCTCGTCGCCGCGCTCTTCATGTGTTTGTACGCGCTTCCGGCCGCCGCCGCCGTGAGCGGGCTCGTCCGCGGGACCGTCACGCTCGACGGCAAGCCCGTCGCCGCCGCGACGGTGACCCTCGTGGGCGAGGGCTCGAAGTTCACGACCAAGTCCGCGCAAAACGGCGAGTACGTCTTTTCGAACGTCCCGTTCGGCGACTACCACCTGACCGCAACCCTTTCGAAAATCGCTCCGCTGCAGGTTGACGTAACCGTCACGAGCGGCGTGGTCGCCACGGTCGACCTGCCGCTCACGACGCTCCAGCAGATCGCGCAGACGACCGTGACGGCCCACGCAGGTCTCACGAGCTACCCTCCGTCCGTGCACCAGATCGATCGCACGCAGATCCAAACGTCGCCCGTGCAAAACAGCCTCAATCAAATCCTCGCAACGCTCCCCGGCGTCGTGCCGTTCTCGTATAACGAACCCGTGATCAACGGCTTTCACGGCGTCACCTACAACATCGACGGGGCCCCGCTGCCCTTGGCAACGACCTCGAACTTCGCGGAGATCATCGACCCCAAGATCATCGACTCGCTCGAACTCTACACCGGCGCGATTCCCGCGGAGTACGGCGGCGACCGGATGGGGGGCGTGGTCAACATCATCAGCAGCCGTCCCACCGACGTACCGCCGGGCATCTACGGCGTGATTGAAGGCGGCGCCGGAAACCAATCGCAAGCGGTCGGGCAACTCGAAACCTCGGCTCGATTCGGTTCCAGCGAAGCCTTCCTCGACGCGAACACCCAAAGCACCGCGCGCGGTCTGGACGCCCCGACGTTCGATGCGATACACGACAACTCGTCCCAAAGCGACGAGTTCTTTCGCTTCATAACGCAGCTGACGCCGCGCAGCACGTTAGCGTTCGATTACTCGAACCAGCTCGCGCAGTTCCAGATTCCGATCAACACCGATCCGAACAACCCGTACGATCCAATCTACACGCCGGCAGGCACCGACGACGTCCAGCGCGAGTACGACCGCTTCTCGAATCTCAACTACACGCTCACATCGAAGGACGGCAACGGCGTCTTCCAAGTCATTCCGTGGTGGCGCTCGACGCGCATCAACTACGACGGCGATCTCTACAACGACGTACTGGGCGTCACGCCAAACTTCGGCTCGGGCGTAATCTGCATAACGTGCGAAGCGCCACCGGATGGCTCGGGTTCCAGCTCGGGCCAGCTACACAACGTCGGCCTGCTTTCGAACACGAACGCCAGCTACATCGGCCTTCGGCTCTCGGATTTCCGGGCGACCGAAAATCACGCATGGAAAGTCGGTGTCGACGTCGATCGCGAGTTTCTCGTCGCGAGCCAGGCATTTGCGTGCTACTACGCGGAGGGCTGCGGCGCCACCGACGGCACGCACGATCAGCCGTATTATCTTACCACTGCGCCCGAGCAGGGGCAGGCCGGGTCACAGATCGGCATCTACGGTGAAGACAGCTGGCACCTCTCGAACAACCTCCTCTTCAACTATGGGCTGCGCTACGACCACTCGACCGGCTATACCAGCGGGTGGATGTTCAGCCCGCGGCTCGGCCTCAATCTCTGGGACGGCGGAAAGAACACCTATCACGTCTTCTACGGCCGATTCTACGCGGCACCCCTGTTGGAAGACGTTCGGCAAGACTGCGTCGTGCTGCAAGGATGCACCGCCGAGCCGGTCTACAACTTGCAGCCAGAACGCGACGCGTACTACGAGATGGGGGTGCTTCACGCATTCAATCCGACGCTGAGCGGGTCGATTAACGTCTTTCGAAAGACGGTCGTCAACATTCTCGACACGACGCAGCTGCTCAATACGCCGCTCTTCGCGGTCTTCAACAACGCCATCGGCATCGACACCGGCGCCGAGCTTCGCCTGCAGGACCGTTTGCAGAACGGCAACCTTTGGTGGCTGACGATGACCTATTCGGGATCGTACGCAGCATGCGTCTCGGGATCGACGTTTCTCTTTCCCCCAAACACTAACGAGCCCGGCGTTTCGTGCGCCGCGCAGCTTTCGCCCGAAGATCACGACGAGACGGTGGTCTCCAGCGCCGCATATACCTGGCGATTCGGGACGGGGCGAAACTGGTTTACGACCCTGCAAGGGAACTACGGCAGCGGGTTTCCAGTAGCTTTCGAGACCGCGAACACCAATCTCTCGGGACGTCTGCCGGCACACACAACCTTCGACCTCGCCGCCGGCCGCAATCTCACGCCGGGGCTCGCCGGTAAGGATACCGGCCTGGGAATCCAGCTCATCGTCGATAATCTGCTCAACCACCAGTACGCGATCAAGGTAGCCAACGGCTTCAACACCACGCAGATTGCGAATGGCAGAACGTTCTTGTTGCGCCTCTCGGCGCCGTTTTAGGAGGACGGGAAAAGGCGATGCCGTTCTAAATTAGCGCGCGCAGCCCGCGCAGAGACCGTAGAGCGTCACGTCGTGCTCGGTGACGCGGAACTTGGGCGGGACGAGCTTGCGAAGGTTGTCGAGACAGCCCGCGATATCGAAGACGCGGTCGCAGCGCTCGCACCGGAAATGGTGGTGGTGCTCCGTATTGGCGCGCTCGTAGCGAGCCGGTTCGCCGGGAATCTCCACCGCGGCGATCTCGCCGGCGTCCAGCATCGCGCCGACGGCTCGGTAGACCGTTGCGATGCCCAGACCGTGCACGCGCTTCGCGGCTGCTTCGTGCAACTCGCCAACGCTCAGCGGGCGGCCGGCTTGCTCGAATATTGCGTGAAGCGCACTGCGCTGCTTGGTCTTACGACTCCGTTCGCTCATCACTGACCTTCAACACGGTCCTCTCCCTTTAGACGCGAACGCGCCGTACCTCCCGCATTCTTGACTATTTGATAATGATAAGCTATTATCATTTACCATGGCAAGGCTGCTTCGCAGTATTGGCGGGCTTACGCTCACGCTGGCTCTCGTTCTGGCGGTCCCTCCAGCGGCACGCGCGACCAGTGCGAGCGCGTTTCTCAGCGGGACGGTCTCAAGCTCGGGGACTCCCGCCGCGCACGTCGTCGTCACCGCGTCCGGGAACAATTTCACCGTACGGACGGTGACCGACGAACGAGGCCGCTTTTCGTTTCCGCCTTTGGCCTTCGGCACGTACGACGTCGAGGCAAGTAAAGGCGATTTGCGTGCGTTGCTTCGCGTCGATCTGGGTGGCGACGGGGCGGTCGTGGCGCTCTCCCTCCAGCGGCTCAGGGAGATCGGAGCGGTCGCTGTTTCGCGCGCGTTGCCGATCCGCGGCAGCGGCAGCGACGTCACCCTGAACAGCACCGATTTGACGCGGTTGCCATACAACAACAGCTTTTCCGAAATGCTGATTCAACTGCCCGGCGCCGTCCGCGGCGCCAACGGTGTGGTGCACATCAACGGGGACCACGGTGTGATCGACTACCAAATCAACGGCGTGGCGCTTCCGCAGGGCCTCAACCGCGATATCGGCAGCGAGATCGATCTCAACGATCTCTCATACGTCGACGTCATCGAAGGCGCATACCCCGCGCAGTACGGCCTGAAGTTTGGCTCGATTCTCAACCTGACCACTAAGAGCGGTGCTGGGCTCGCCGGCTTCGACAATAACTCGACGCTCGGCTCGTATACCGATGTGAATTCGACGCTCGATTATCATGCGCCGATCGCTGGGGGCGGCGGTTATATGATCTCGCTGGGGGGCTGGAAGACGAGTCGAGGCCTCGACCCGCCGGATTTCAGCTCGCCCCATAACAACGCAAGCGACGTCAACGAGTACGCGAACGTCACCCTTCCCGCCGGCGGAAACAATTCCACGACCGCGACGTTCGTTCACAGCTATAGTACGTATCAGATACCGAACGACGTTGCCTACGGCGAGCCCGCAACGACCGACGATAACGAGACGCAAGAGGATACGTTCGTCAGCCTGCAGTTTCGGCGGGGCCTGGGGGAAAACGGCGGCATTACGTTCGGACCCGCGGTAAAGGTTTCGCACATCGCCGATTTCGGCGACCCGGTCAACGATTGGATTTACGGCGAAGCGGTTAACGTGGGTCCCCCGCCGTTCGGAAACGGCGGGACGGCCACGGATTGTGCCCAGGCGCTGCGGACCGGCATCTTCGGTCCGACGACCTGCGCCTATTCGCTGACGGACAGCCGCACGGCGACCGATTACATCTTGCAGGGGGACTATTCCGAGCGAATCGGCGCGCACGACGTGCGGGCCGGCCTGTCGTACGATCTGGCGAGAATCAACAAGAACTATGCGATCACGCTGCAGCCGAATAACTTCCTTGCTCCCGTCCTCACGCCCGGCAATCCAAATGCGCCAGCGACAGTCGTCGACGATGCGCCCAATGTCGGAAACACCTACCAATCGTACGTCCAAGACAGTTGGCGCATGGGGCCGTTCTGGGAGACCGACTACGGGCTTCGATACGACTTTTTTACCATCAGGTCGACGCAGTTCGCTCAAGGCTTCGGCGCGTTCAGTCCCCGGGTCAAGCTGACGCGCTACTTCGGCAAGCGCGCAAACGTCTATGCGTACGTAGGCCGATTCTTCGAACCGTTCTCGTTTGAGAACGTCTCACCGGCTGCCGCGCAGCTGCTCAATCTCCCGCTTCAGCCGGCGCCCGCGCAGTTCGACCTCAAGCCCGAACGCGATACGCAACTCGAGCTCGGGGGCCACGTCCCGCTTGGACCCGGCGAACTCGGCTTTCGCGTGTGGCAGAAGAACGCCAACGATCTCATCGACGATACCCAGGTCGGCGTAACGCTCCTGCACCAAGACATTAACTACGTCCTCGGCCGTCTCTCGCAGGAGGCGATGAGCTACGTGCAGCCGCTTCCGCGCAACGGCCGAGCCTACGTATCGGTCGCACATACGGTTTCCCTAAACAAAGGGTGCGAGACGCAACTGCTCGCGCCGTGCTTCGGCTCGCCGGCCGATTTTACGCCGGCCGACCACAACCAAGCCTATAGCGTGGCGAGCGGCATTTTGACGAACGATGCCCGCGGTGGTTGGTTCTCCGCAGACGCGGAGTACGGGAGCGGGCTCTCGTCGGGAATCTGCCCCCCCGGTGCGCCCGGCTATTGCGAGGTGACGCCGCACACCATTTTCAACGTCTCGAAGGGCATCCCGGTAGCATCGCACACCGCGTTGACGGTGGGAGTTGTGAATCTCCTCAACGATCGATACTACGTGACGCTCCTCAACGCGCAGGGCAATCATTTCGCTGCGCCTCGAACCTTCACGCTCGGAATCCAGGTCGGGCATCCATAGGCACCCTCCGGGCAGGACCTTTGGTCGTGGGGGGAGATTAGAAATTGTGGAGCGATGCACGACCTTAGCCGTGGAAGAATAGTCCTCACCGGAGGCGCTGGCCTGATTGGCAGCGCGGTCCTTTGGGCGCTCAACCGGCGGGGGCTCGACGACGTCCTCGTCATCGATCGCTTAGACGCTTCTGAGAAGTGGAAGCATCTCGTTCCCCTTCGCTTCGCCGATTATCTCGATGCAGACGAGTTCGAGGGCGCAGCCGAAGCCGGACGGAGCTTCGGCGACGTTCGAACGGTGATTCACCTCGGCGCTTGCTCGTCGACGACCGAGACCGACGTCGGCTTTCTCTTGAGGAACAACTACGAGTACACGAAGCGGCTCGCGCTATGGGCGATGGAGCAAGAAGCGCGTTTCGTCTACGCCTCGTCGGCCGCGACCTACGGCGGCCTCGAAGCCGAGCTCTCCGACGAAGCCGACCTGCACGCGTTGCGTCCCCTCAACGCCTACGCCTATTCCAAGCATCTCTTCGATCTCTATGCCGCGCGAACGGGGCTCGACCAGCAGATCTGCGGTTTGAAATACTTCAACGTCTTCGGACCGAACGAGGATCACAAAGGCGAGATGCGCAGCGTCGTCCAGAAAGCGTTCGAGCAGATCCGCGAGAGCGGGAGTGTGCGCCTTTTCAAAAGCCATCGCCCGGAGTACCGCGATGGCGAGCAGCGGCGCGATTTCATCTATATCAAAGACGCCGTCGCGATGACGCTGCATCTAGCGGAGTCGGGTGAAACCGGGCTGTTCAACGTCGGCACGGGCCATGCACAAACCTGGCTCGAGCTCGTGCGGCCGATCTTCCACGCGCTCGAACTTCCCGAGCGGATCGAGTTCGTCGAAATGCCACGCCACCTTCGCGACAAATATCAGTACCACACGTGCGCGCGTATGGAGCGGCTCCTCGCGACCGGTTACGATCGTCCGATCACGCCCCTTGCCGACGCCGTAACCGATTACGTTACCAACTACCTCACGCCACAACGGCCGCTCGAGCTCTCCGACGCTCCGATCGCCGCTCCAATGAAAGTACCGTCACCGTAATGCCACAGCCCACTCGCCCCGAGCGCCGCCGTCACCAACGTGGCGGCGCCGCACCTCCACCGCGCCGCGATCCGATGCGACCGATCTACATCGGCATCGGCGCAGCGGTCGTCGCGATCGTCCTGGTCTTCGCCGCCTTCAATTGGTCTCGCGATCGCGCCGCGCAACAGGCCATGGCGACGCCGACGCCGGGCCCGAACGCGAGCGCGAAGCCGATTCAGGTCACCAACGGGGAGAATCTCGGAACGAAGTTCGATAAGGATAAGAATCCCGATACGCTACAAGGCGGACGCGGTCAGACCGTCGACGGCGTCGGCTGCGGCGCGATGGAGTACGCGACGCTCCACGTGCACACGCATCTCGCGCTCTTCTTCGACGGCAAGCAGATGCAGATTCCGCAGTATATCGGCTTCGCGCCGAGCCTCGCCGGCGGATGCCTCTACTGGATTCACACGCACGACGCGAGCGGTATCATCCACATCGAAGCCCCCGATCTCAATCCGCCGCAGGGCGGTCCGTACACGCTTGGGATGCTCTTTGACATTTGGGGCGTTCCGCTCGAGCGCGCGAACGTCGCAGGACTCAAAGGAACGGTCACGGCCTATGTGAACGGCGCGGAGTACACGGGTGACTTGCGCGCGATTCCGATCAGCGCGCATCAGCAGATCGTGCTTGAGGTCGGAACGCCGCTCGTCCCGCCGCCGAACTACGCCTTCCCGCCCGGCGTCTAGAGCTTAGCGCAGAACCTTTTCGATCGCTCCGGCGAGCTCTTGATACGAGAGCTCGCCGCTATTCAGATAGGTGACCTTTTTGTCACGGGCAATGATTACGATCGTCGGAAAGCCTCCCTGGAGATAGAGGTTCGCAACGTTGAGGAGCGGATCGTAGGCGACCGGATACTCAACGTGAAAGCGGCGAACCCAATCAAGCAAGTCGAGTTCCGAAGCCGCGGTGGTGCTGTCCATCGCGTATTGACTTCCCGACACGCCGACGAAGTCGACGCGGCTGCGGTAGGCTCGGTAGAGCCGGTCGATCACGACCGTCTCTCGCTGACAGTGTGGGCACCAGGTCGCAAAGACTTCCAAGAAAACCGGCTTCGTCGTCTTGCTCAAATCGAAGAGCCCGGACGTCGTTGCGACTTCGAAGTTCGGAGCCGGCTGCCCGATCTGCGCCTTTCCTACGGCCGGTGGTTGCGCGGCGCTCTCCACGTGCCGGTGTCCCGGTCCGAAGAAATAATAGAGCGATGCACCGACGAGGATCAGCACCAGGAGGCCGATCGAGATCGTCGCGGCGTTGCGTTGGCTCATGCGCTGCGAAGCTTCCGGTCGATCGCGAGCGCGCCCGGCGCTCCGTAGGCAACGAAGACTGACGCGAGTGCGAGCGAAAAGTCGAGCGCGACGTGTGGCCAATCCGCAACCGCCGTATCGTTCGGCCCGAAGCACCCGCAGTTTACCGCAAGGTGACGGAGCACCGCCGACGCGACGGCTCCGGCGTAGCAGAAGAACTGCACCGCCGCGATAAACGCTGCCACGCGCGTGAAGAGGCCGGCGATGAGGTACGCGCCGAGCATCAGCTCGACGTACGGCAACGCCAAAGCAAGAGGTCCGACGACCTGCGGCGGAAGCAGCCGAAAGCCGGCGATGCTTGCTGCAAGCTCGGCGGGGTGTCCGAGCTTGAGCGCGCCTGCAACGACCAGCAGACCACCTAAAAGAACGCGGATGATTAAGACCGCAGCCTCCATTCTGGAAGAGTCCTTGCGCCCCGACCTTCCTCAACCCCTGGTAGAATAATCCCATGCACCCACCGTTGGCCGGCCAATGATCGCGCTGCTCGCCGCCGCGCTCCTCGCGGTAATTCCGGTCCATGGCCTCCTTATTGCGAATCTCCCGGACCGCTCGGCAATCGTCCGCACCGACCCGGTCGCCGGCACGCTTCCCGCGCAGACGCGCCGCTATCGCCTCTCACCCGCCGTGACGCTGCGCGCCGGCACGACGATCGACGCACTGCTCGATCAAACATCGCATCCGCCGACGCTCTACGCCGCCTCCGCCGCCGCCGAGTTCGCACCGGGGTTGCCCGACGCGGGTCGCGTGGTGCCCGTGCAGCTTGGCGCTCGGCTTCCTTCTGCCACCCTCGTCGACCAGCAAGAGCGCGCCCTCGCGCTCGACCGCGCCTTCAACGGCAAGACGCTCTTGCTTTCGTTCGTCTTCACCCGTTGTCCGGATCGGACGCTCTGTCCGGCAATCAGCGCAAAGTTCGGGTACCTTCAGCAGCGCCTCGATCCCCAGCGCTTCGCGCTGGCCGAGATTTCGCTCGATCCGCAGTACGACTCGCCGGCGGTACTACGCAAGTACGGCGCCGCATACGGCGCGCGGCCGGAGAGCTGGCTGCTCCTCACCGGTACGGGTTCCACGATCAAACGGCTTCTCGATGAGTTCGGAGTCAGCTCGATGCGCGTCAGCGAGAGCAACTTTCTTCACAGCGACCGCCTCTTTATCGTGACGCCTTCCGGACGGATAGCCGACATCGTCGAGACCGGAGAGTGGGATCCGAGCGGCGTCCTCGCGCAGGCGCGCGCCGTCTCCGGACTCGCGAACAATCCGTTCGAACGCTTCAAGCTCGCCCTCGTTGCCAATGCGATCGCGCTGTGCGGGGGGAGTCAGTTCGCCGGGATCGCGCTGCTCGAGCTTTCACTCTTCACCCTCATCACACTCGTCTCGGTGGCCGCACTGTGGGGAGTTGCCCGCATCCTCTGGCCGCGGCGCACGGGATGACCTGGAGGGCGAGGCAAGGAAGCTGGAGCGCAGGGCATGGAACAGCAGGCCTTTTTAGAGCATGCGATCGAGCAATACGGCAAAGCAACCTATAACTTCGCCTATCGCTTGACCGGCAATGCCGCCGACGCGAGCGATCTCACGCAAGAAGCGTTTATTCGCGTCTATCGTGCGTGGCAGAGCTTCAAACCCGGAACCTCCTTCCTCTCCTGGATTTATCGCATCCTGACGAATCTCCACCGCGACGAACTTCGGCGCCGCAAAGGACGTTATCAAGAGGAAATCCCGGAAATTGCTCACGCGCCCATCGAGGAGTACGTTGAAGGCCATCTCAGCGAACCCGTCTCCAAGGCCCTTGCCGACCTGACGCCCGAGCAGCGACGGATCGTGCTGCTCGCCGACATCGAAGAGTGCAGCTACGTGGAGATCGCTCGGATCGTCGGGTGTTCGGTAGGAACCGTTCGGTCGCGTCTGCATCGTGCCCGAGGACAGCTTCGCAAACTCGTCAACCGCTACATGAAGTCATCGTCATGAACGAAACGCATCCAAGCATCGATCACATCGTCGATTACCTGCACGGCGAGCTCTCCGCAGCCGAAGATGCCGCTATGCACGCGCATCTCGCGAGCTGCCGCTCGTGCGACCAGGTGCGCGCCGATGAGATCGCGCTCACGGAAAGCCTGCGACTGCAAGCTCGAGCTCAGGAGCGCGAGCTGCCGCCGGGTCTCGTCGCGAAGATTCGCGAGGCGGCGACGCGGCCGCAGCCGGCCGGGCTCTGGGATTGGGTGCGCGCGCTCTTACGGCCGGCCATCCTTCTTCCGGCCGCGGCGGCAATCGCCGTCGTAGCCTACTTCGGATTTACGGCTCGGCATGCCGCACCGATCGTAACCGCGATCGATCCTTCGTACTACGTCGAGAACCATGCGGCAATGGCCGCGAGCGAACCCTTCGCGCAAGAGAGCACACCGGTCGTGTTGACGGCGAACGATGAAACGCGCTAGCGCCGCCGTACTCGCCCTTGCCGCCGGAAGCCTGGCGTTTGCCGCCGCCCGGCCGGCGCCGGATCGCTTCGAAACAATGCTCGTCGCCGCGATGACGTCGTCGCCAAACGTTTCCTATACCGGAACCGTCGAGGTGCTTCGCATCGGAACGCACTCCGCCGAGGCGACGATCTACCGCGTCGAGCATCGCGCCCCCGACTTTACTCGACGCGAGTACACCGCGCCGGGCGCGCTCTATGGCGATTCGGTCATCTCGAAGGGCCAGCTGATCTTCTCGGTCGATCCAAAGCGCCGGCGGATCGTCGAACGCCGCAGCGAGCCGGCCGGCGACGGCGCGACGCTCGGTGCCGACTACGCGCTGCTGCGCCGCAACTATCGCGTCAGCAGCACCGGCAGCGAAGTCTTCGACGGCCGCCGCACGACCGACGTGGCGCTGATCAACGATTATTCGGGTAAACGGACGATGCTTCTGCGCATCGATGCGGCGACGAAGGTCGTCCTCGATCGGCAGGAGTTTGCGGCGAACGGCGCCCTCATCAGCGAAGTTCGATTCGAGTCGATCCGCTACGTTGCAGAGTTGCCGCCGGGCGACTTCGCACTTCCCGCGGGCTACGCGCTCGTGCGCGGAGCGACGTTCGGCGAGCCCTTCGAGCGGCCGGACCGAGTCGTACCGAATGCCGGGTTCGCGGCTCGCGAACCGCGCACGCTCGCCGACGGTTTCACGCCCGTCAACGCCACGCTCGTCGAGTTTCACGGCATCCGCACGCTCCACTTACTCTACTCCGACGGCCTGCGCACTCTATCACTCTTCGAAAACGCACAAGAGTCGACGCTTGACGCCGCGCGGTTGCGGCCGCAAACGGTGCTCGTCGGCAACCAGAGCGCGCTCTACGCCGAAGACGGGCCGAGCGCGCTCCTGGCGTGGAGCGACGGGAGCTTGCACTACACGCTCGTCTGCGACACCGGACTCGTCGACCTTCGACGCATCGCCGAATCAATGAAAAAGCCCTGATCGGTATCGATCAGGGCTTTTCTCTTACCGAGGCGTCGTTAGATTCGGATGTTCGCCGTTAGGTAAAACTCCAGCGGCATCTTATACGAACCGTTGAGCGCCGAGACGATCGCCGGCCCCAGTTGCGGCTCGTACGGGAACCTGCGGAACGGCTGGACTTGCGAGCCGGCGTAACCCGGCGGATTGACGATGGCACCCGGCGTACTTAATGGAGCGACCGGGAAGACCGTTCCCTCCACGTTGCCGTACGAGCAGATGTTGCCGTCGTTGAACGTCCACGCCGTTTGCGTTCCGCCCCAGCAGTAGTTCACGATGTTGGTGAGCTGGCCCACAAGTTGGATCCGCGGGCTCACGTCGTAGGAGAACTGTACGTTGCCGATCAGCTCGTTGGGTTGGGTAAAGGCGCCGATCGGATCGAAGCCTCCCGTAAACGGGTCCGGAATGTTGACGACGTTCGCACAGCCCGACGCATTATAGCGATCGCCGAAGAGCGGCTTACCGCATCCGCCCAATACGACCGTTCCGGCCGAGTCGATGGTGCTTGCGGGGTCGATGCCGGCTTCGGTGATCGGAATGCCATACTTGCCGCCGCCTTGGAACTGTAGTGACGGCGTGATCGCGAACTTCTGATGCCGATAGTTCAACATCAGCGTGCCGACGTAGGGCGAGCCGAAGCCTTGCGCGGCTAGGCCGAGCGAGCCCGGGAAGGTATCGTACGTCGGGAAGTTCTGCGCGGTGTTGATGAGCGATTGCGGAGGCGCGTCCCAGTAAGGATTGGCGATGTCGTTGCGCGGACACCCACCGCCGGGCAGCGGCGCCACTGGATTTCCGTTCTTGTTGTAGCACGCGTTGGCGGTGAGTCCGTTGGTCGTCGTACCGCCGCACATGTTGGTCGGGTTGGAGCTCGGATGGTTCGCGCAATATTTCGTGTAGGCGTTATACTGCGCGATCGAGGCGTTGATCGGCGCGAGCACCGTCGAGCCCGACGCTCCGGCCGCAATCGGACCGTAGTGAATGTATGAGTTGGTATAGGCGAACGAGAGCAATCCGGAAATGCCGTCGCGCGAGAAGTCGCCCTTTTGCAGCTGGAACTCGAGACCTTCGCTGCGTTGACTGCCGACGTTCAAGCCCGAAACGAATCCGGTTTGCGCGTTGAGGAAGAATTGCTGGATTTGATTCTGGGTCTGCCGCAAGAACGGCGTCAGCTTAAACGTGAAGTCCGTGTTCTTGAACCGGTGCTCCCAGGAGAAGTCGTAATTGATCGAGGTCGGTGGTTGGATCGGATACCCGGGCGTGTTGCGGCCGAACGCGAGGAAGTGCGAGCCGATATAATCGGCGAGATCTTCCTGACGCGTGTTGTACTGCTCGTAGGCGGTATTCGGCGCTTCCGTGTAACGACCGTAGGAAAAGCGGAAGACGTCGTCCGGATTCGAGGTATACGTGCCGGCGATACGCGGCTGATAGATATCATAGGTATAGGTCTGTGACGGCACGTTCTGCACGTTCGCGGCATGCTGTCCCGCCGGGCAGGGCGCACCGGGATTTGGGTTTGCTTGCGGGGCTCCGGTCTGATTGATGATGCAATTGTCGAGGTTGTAGGCGTTGAACCAGAACTGGCGCACCGCGGCCGAGCCGCCGAGCGGCGGAACGAGCGTGTTCTGGCCGACGAAATTGAAGCTGTCGAGCCGGACGCCGATGTTAAGCAGCCACTTGTCGGTAGGGCGGTACTGGTCGGTGATTGAGGCGCCCGCAAAGTTCGGTATGGTTCCGCTATAGGTTCCGTTGAGACCGTTCTCCGAGATCATGTAGGTGCAAGCGCTTCCGTCTTGCGGCCGGCCGGGAATGGAGCATTTCGCGCCCGCGAGCGATGGGACGGTATATTGCGGGCTTAACGCGACCGTGTTGCCATGACAGTTAACCACCGCTCCCGACGGATAGCTCGTCGCTCCCGGATTGTAGCAGTAGCCGGAGTACGGATCGGCCGCGTTCACGATGTTGGCGAAGCTGCCCTCGCCGCCGAGGTTATAGAAGCCGTTGTTGTCGCGGACGATGCGCGCCGTCGTGTACGACCCGGCGACGCTGAGCAGATTTTGCTGGTTGATCTGGTCCTGGAACTCGAGGCTAAGACCCCGCGTGTGCGTGTTGAGCTCGTAATCGGGTGCGAGCGGACAGAAAAAGTAGCAGAACCCGGTGTTGTACGGCCCGTTGAGGAACCAATCGCTATAGAACGTGAAGCCGTAGACGCGAAGGAACGCGGTCGACCCGAAGTTCTTCGTATACTGAATCTTCGTGATCGCGGTGTCGTTATAGGAATTGTCCCGCGCATTGGCCGGCACGACGTTCGGATTGGCCGGCGAGCCCACGTTGGTGCCGTTTGGGAAGCTGTAAGGGCGCACGCAGCCGTTGAGCGCGTTGAGGCCCGCAGCGCTGAACGTTCCGCCGACGCTCGATCCGCAACCCCACGTATAGGTGTTCGTCCACGTCACCGGCAGGGAAGTACCGTATGGAACCGCGCCGCCGGTCAACGTAGAAATCGTTTCGCCGTTGATGGCGTACATACACGCCGCACCTGAGGCGGCGTTTGGCCCGGTGCAGAATGGCGATGCGATATCGTTGGCCGCGTAGAACTGATTCTTGAGCGCTTCGTCGTCCCAGAGCAGCTGCACGTCGTCGCGCCCGGAATCGTTGCGGTGCGGGATTCCGATGTGGAAGTTCACGACGGTATCGCGCCCGTAGATCGTGTTGGTACCCAGTGATGACTGGCCGTTGGGGTAGTTGCCCGCCGGGCCGAGCGGATAGTACGCATTCCCGGAGTTGCCGTAAAAGAGCGACCAGCCGGGAGCGAACGGCTGGGCGTATGGATTCGGACCGTAGCCGTAGCCCGACGGACTGCCGACGATGCCGAGTACCGGCCCGAGCCAGTTGTCGTACTCGGAACCGTTGTTGTTGTTGACGTAGTTGAAGGCTTGGTTCAATCCGGCAATGCCGACATAATACGAGAAGTTGCGATCGGGCGTCGAGCCGCCGACTTCGATCGCGGCACGATGGTAGAAGGCCGGCGTCCCGATCCCGAGCGAGGCGGTTCCATACCCGGGATAGGTGCCGCTCTTGATGACCTGATTGATGAAGCCCGCGAGACCTTGGCCCTGGGAAGTTGCCGGGTTCGCGCCCGTATATACCTGAACTTCCGCATTTCCGAGTGATGACGCCGATCCCGAGGCGTAGTTGTCGAACGAACGGTTGACGGGAACACCGTCGAACTCATAGCCAACTTGGTCGTAATCGCCGCCGCGAATGTTGATGGTCGCATAGTATCCGCTTTGGTTCGGAATGACGTAGGCGCCGGGAACGGTCGAGATGGCGGAGTACGCTTGATTGATGAGGCCGCCGCCGCCGAGCGCGGAGGTGGCCGCCTGAGCGGACGCGTTGATCGAATAGACGTCGGCCGTCGTACCCGATTTCACGAGCGCGCCGGCGGCTGCCGCCGTCACGTGTGCGATCGTACGCAGCGTCTTGAGCATGCGGACCGAAACGGATTGCACCGTATCGGCAAAGACGACTTGGCCCGGAGTACTGGTAGATTGGTAACCGGATTTGCTCGTGGTCACCGTGTACGTATCAGGGGCCAGGGTCAGAAACGTAAAGTGGCCACCCGCATCGGTCGTGCTGGTCGCCGACTGCGACGGACTGGTGGCGGTAACTTGCACTCCCGCAATGGGAGCCGAGGTATCGGCATCGACGACGGTTCCGGCGAGGCCACCCGTGACGCTTGCCAGTGCCCATGTTCCCTGGCAGACGAATGCGACGAGCAGCAACAGCGCGGTACCGAGATGCCGGAGAGATCTCCGATTCATTCTGTACCTCCTGAAGTTTTCAAAAAAGCCGGGAGGGGAAGGGCGCCGTGTGCGGCGCTTACGTGAGGCTGCTTCGAAGTCCCTTAAGGAGTTCCTGGAACGCTGTTGACCATTTCACCAACACGCGCGACGTGCTCGCGAATTCTGGCGGGAATCGCATCCGCAGCGGTGATGCGCTCAGGTGCTGCGGAACGTTCGTGAACCTGCGCGATCGACGCGATCGAGGCGGCAATTGCATCGAGGCCGTAGCCACCCTCAAGCACGTAAGCAACCGCGCCGCCGCAGTACTCCTCCGCAACTCGGCGAATCGCCGCGGCGACCGAAATGGCCGCTTCTGCGCCGACGCCGAGATCGCCGACTTCGTCGCCGGCGACGTAATCGAAGCCCGCGCTCACAACGACCATGTTCGGGCGCACCGCTGCTGCGACGACCGGCAGCAGCTCTTCCCAGACGGCAACAAACGTCTCGGTCGAGACGCCGGCCGGCGGCAAAGGCACGTTGGCAATTACGTCGCTGCCGCGACGATAGCTCGCCGCGCCGGTGCCCGGATAGGCCGGATAGGCGTGCGTCGACAGATACGAGAGCCCGTCGCCGGCGATCGCCTCGGTTCCATTTCCGTGATGGTAATCGAAGTCGACGATCAAGACGCCTCCGCCGCAAGCGGCCTGAAAGGCGCGCGAGGCGATCGCGACGTTGTTGAAGAGGCAGAAGCCCATCCCGCGGTCGGGCTCGGCGTGGTGTCCCGGCGGGCGAACGAGCGCGAAGATCGCTTCGTGTCCGGCCGCCGCGGCCTCGACAGCCGCGATGGCGCCGCCGGCGGCGCGCCGCGCCGCCGCGTACGAGCCCGCGTCGACGACCGTATCGCCGGTGGAGAGATACCGCGCATTTTCCAACCGCTCGGTTTCACGCTCTACGAGGTCGAGGTAGGCGCGCGTGTGGACGCGCTCGATCTCAAGGTCGCTCGCATCGCGGGCGCTCAACGTCTGCGCGAGAACTCCGGCGGAGCGCAGCCGGGCGGCGACGGCTTCGACGCGCTCCGGCCGTTCGGGATGTACGACGCCGCGAAGGTGTTGCGCGTAGAGCGGATCGGTAACGAACTTCAGCCGGAGTGCTTCGCTCCCGAGTGGCACGGGTCCGACGCGGCTTTGCGGACCCTGTCGTAATCCTTCGTGCCCTTCTTCATCAGCGGCAGCAGCCGCTTGTAGGTGGCACCGGCCTTGGTGCATTGATTCGATCCGGCATACGACTTCGCGGCAATGTAGAGTAGCTCGGGATTGCTCTCGAGGAATCCCTTGGCCGCTTTATCCAGCGCGTCGAAGATTTGCGCCGCTTCCTTATAGTTCTTCAGTTCGAAGTCGGCGCCCGCGACGCAGCTCAGCGTGATCGGCGAACGCTGCATCTCGAAGCTTCTGCCGCAAGCGTCGCGCGCTCCGGAATAATCGTGCACGCGCGAGTACGCCTGGCCCAAGAGGGCGAAGCCCTGGGCGTCGGGCTGAACCTGGGTGTAGTGGCGCAGATAGTTGATGCTATCGTTCACTCTTCCGGTCTGCATCGAGACCTCACCGAGTCCCAGCAAGGCACCCGAGTTGTTTTGATCGAGTGCGAGCGCGGCTTGCCACTGCGGGATCGCTTGGCCAAACTGACGCTGCCCGGCGTAGTAGTTGCCGAGCGCAACGAAACCCGCCGCAACCTTGGGGAACTGCGAAGTGGCTTGCTGCAGAACCGTAACGCCCTGCGCGTCCTTCTTTTCGCCCATGAAATACGCGGCTTTACGGACCATGATGGCAACCTTCTCGTCGTCGGTTGGCGCCGCAACGATCGCGTCGTCGTAGGCTGCGGTCGCGTGGGCATCGTCGTGCTGGCGGGCGTAGAGATCGGCCTTGAAAACCAGCGCTTGAATGTTGCGCGGGTCGATCGCTAGTATGCGCGCGGTCGACTGCACGGCCATCGGAATGTTGTCCTGTTGGGCGTAGGTCGTCGCGATTTGAAAGAGGGCTCCCGTATCCTTTGGATTGAGCGCGAAAGCGGCCTCGAATTGTGCGCGCGCGTCGTCGAAATGCTGTTCCGCGGCGTAGACGCTGCCGAGCGTCTCGAGTGCTCCAGGATCGGTCTTATTGAACGTCACCGCGCGCTTGGCAATCCGCTCGGCGTCGTTGAAGCGGTTCTCGCGCAGATAGATGTCCGCGAGCTGTGAGAGCACGCCGAGATTGGTCGGATCGAGGTTCGAGGCTTGCTCGAGATCGTAGGTCGCCGGCGCAAGCTGCCCGAGCTGCTCGTAAGCGAAGCCGTCGTAATAGTAGACCTGCGACGTCTTATCGCCCATTTGCAGCAGGTGCTGCGTATATTGCAGCGCGATGTCCGGCCGATTCACTTGCAGGTACTCGGCCGCTAGCTGCGCGAGCGCGATCTGGTCGTTCGGGTTGGCCTTCAGCTTGGCGATCAACCGCGGAATCGCGACGGCCGGCGGTTCCGGGCTCGCCGTAGGTAGGGCCGATGGCGACGGCGAGGGACTCGGCGTCCCCGTTTTCTTTCCGCTGAACAGGCCGGCTTGGGCGCTCGGCGTCGTCGTGGCCACGCCGACGACGACGGCGAACACGATCAATACGAGAAGTCCGATTCGTTTCAAGAGAGATTTCCTTTGGCAGTGTCGATCAATTTCGTCAGTTCGGGGACGATCCGAAATGCATCGCCCACGACGAGCAGGTCGGAGAACTCGGCGATCGGTGCGGCCGCATCTTTGTTGATCGCGACGATCGTTCCCGAGGCACGCATACCAACCTTATGCTGGATCGCACCCGAGATCCCGACCGCGATGTAGAGTTTCGGGGTTACGGTCTTTCCGGTCTGCCCGATCTGCAGGTTGTACGGTACCCAGCCGGCGTCGGCAGCGGCGCGCGACGCACCGACTGCGCCTCCAAGCGCTCGCGCTAGTGGTTTCAACAACGTCTCGAAGGGTTCCGGGCCACCGAGCCCACGCCCGCCCGCGACGACGACCGGTGCCTCCTCGAGCGCTAGCTCGCCGGCACCCTCTTCGATGTCGCGCTCGATGGCGGCCGGGTAGGTCTTCGCCGGCTTCTCGAGCGAGACGATCTGAGCGCCCGGGCCGCCGGGCGCCGCGGCAAACGCGCTCGGTCGAACCGTTGCGATGCCGTACTCGCTAGGTCGCAGCGCGCAGCTCGTAATCAAAACGCCGCCAAGCTTCGGCGAGACGCAGACGACCTCGCCGCCGGCGATTTGCACGTCGACAACGTCGGCCACGACGCCGGCGCCCAGGCGCACCATCAGCCGTCCGGCAACGTCGCGCCCGGAGAGCGTATTCGGGATGAGGATCAGCGACGGACCCACGATCTGCGCGGCCGATTGCAGATAATCGACGCTTGGATCCAACAGATAGGTATCGACGTCGCGGTCCTCGGAGACGTAGATCGTATCGAGCGGGTAGCTCTTCAACTGCTCCGCGATTCGGCCCGCGCCCTCGCCGAGCACGACGGCGCACGCCTTGCCGCCTAGCGCATCGGCAAGCCGCCGCGCTTCGGTAGCGAGCTCGAACGTTATCTTGCGCGTCTGGCCTTGGCGATGTTCGGCGAAAACGATGACGTGCTTCACGGCTAAACCAGCTTCTTCTCGTGAAGGAAGTCGAAAATCGCTTGCGCGCCGGTAAGGCCGTCGCCGGCTTCAACCGTGAGCCCCTTGCCGCGCGCTGGCGGCGGAGCGAAGTCGCGCAGCTCGGTCTTCGAGCCGGCCGCACCGACCGGTAACTCAAGGGCGAGATCGGCGAGTGTCGTGATGGCGATCGTCTTTTTCTTGGCGCCCATGATGCCTTTGAGCGACGCGTACCGCGGTTCGCCGAACGTCAGTGCCGTGGTCAAGAGCGCGGGCAACGGCGTGCGAACCACTTGATAGCCCACGTCGGTCTCGCGCTCTACGTCGAGGGCCCCGTCGGCGAACTCGACCTTGCGCGCGTTCGTGACGCACGGCAGTCCCAGATGCTCGGCGAGCGCGCCGGGCACCGCGCCGGTGCTGCTGTCGTCGGTCAAGCCGCCGACGATCAAAAGGTCGAACTCGAGCTTGCGCAGCGCACCGGCGATGGCGTATGCAGTCGCCCAGACGTCGCTATCTTCAAGCCCGGGATCGGCAAGGATAACGGCATCGTCGGCGCCCATAGCAAGCGCCTTGCGCAGCGTCTCCTTCAGCGGCTCGGGCGCCATTGAGAAGATCGTCACGCGGGCCTCGCCGCCGGCGCGTTCCTTTAACTGAAGGCCGGCTTCGAGCGCGTACTCGTCGTAGGGGTTGAGAACCGTTTCGACTCCGGTTCGCACGAGCCGCTTCGTTTGCGGGTCGATCCGCTTTTCGGCATTCGGATCCGGAACGAGCTTAACCGTCACCACGATCTTCACGTGGTTATAGCGACCTCCATCGGAAGCGGGGGATTGCACAGAAGAACCGTTGGCTTTTGGTGGTCCGGCAGCGCCGGACCTGCCGGTACGGGGGGAAGGGCGCGCTCCCTGTGGTCAGAACCCGACGGGATGCTTGCTCTCATCGTTGCGGCCGCGACGTTCGTGGCGGCGCCCCCGTACGCGACGCGGGAACGCCCGGCCACGCTCGTTGTCGATGCTTCGCGAGCCGCCGACGGCATGATGGAGGTGCGCGAGCGGATTCCGGCACCGCCCGGCAGCTTCACGCTCCTCTACCCAAAGTGGATTCCCGGTGAGCACGGCCCGACCGGTCCGCTCAACGATCTCGCGGCCCTGCGAGTCTGGGCAGGAGGCGTACCGCTCGATTGGCGTCGCGACCCCAACGATCTTTATACGTTTCACGTCGACGTTCCACAAAAGGCAGACGCGGTCGACGTGACCTTCGACGTGCTGCTCAACGCACCGCAGGACGACCTATCGACGCATTCGATTGCCATCCTCAACTGGAATCGCGCACTGCTCTATCAAGACGGCGTCGACTCGCACCAGTACTTCGTCAAGCCGTCGATCGTGCTTCCAGCCGGCTGGGAGTACGCAACGGCGCTGCGCGGAGCCTTACCGAGCGGCAATCGGATCGACTTCGCGGTAACGCCGCTGAACGTGCTGGTCGATTCGCCGCTCGACATGGGCAGATACGTAAGAAAGTGGGAACTTTGGCGCGAGGGTGCGGCTTTCGTTGAACTCGACGCGTTCGCCGATTACCCGCAAAGCCTCGAGATCCCCGAGAGCTTGCTGCGCGCCTACAGGCGGGTGCCCGCGGAGGCTTTTGCGATGTACGGTTCGCGCCACTTCGAGGATTATCACGCGCTGCTCACGCTCAGCGATACGATCGACTTCCAGGGTATCGAGCACCATCAATCGAGCGACGACCGGGCGCCGGCCGACTTTCTCACCGACCCCGAGGGATCGCTCAACGACCTCGATCTCGTGACGCACGAGTTTTCGCACTCCTGGAACGGAAAGTACCGCCGGCCGGCGGATCTTACGACCCCGAACTATCAAGTACCGCAGCTCACCGATCTTCTCTGGGTCTACGAAGGCATGAATCAGTATCTCGGCGATCTGCTCTCGTTCCGTTCCGGGATTCGGGATCCGAAGCGCTTTCCCGAATACATCGCGTCGGTCTATGCCGATATGGATTACGAGACCGGGCGCGAAACGACGCCGCTGATCGACCTCACGACGGGCGCTCCATATTACTATCTCGTGCATGGCGCGTATCCGCACATTCGCCGCAGTTCTGGGGATTTTTATAGCGAAGGCGATCTTCTCTGGCTCGACGTCGACACGATCATTCGCGAACGCTCGCATGGCGCGCGATCGCTCGATACGTTTCTCCACCGGTTCACCGAGCCGGCCGTGACGGGACCGATCGTCGAGACGTACACCCGCGAGCAGGTCGAGAGCCTGCTCGACGAGGTCGCGCCCTACGATTGGCACGCCTTCTTCGAGCAGTACGTCTATCACGTCGCCGTGCATCCGCCGAGCGACGAGTTAGCACGGGCGGGCTGGCGCATCGTCTACACCGAGAGACCGAACGATTTCGTCTCGTCGCAGCGAGCCGAGGATCGCGCGGTCGTGGGATGGTACGCCTACGGCGCCAACGTCACCGATGAGGGCGTCGTGAAGGACGTCCGCGAGGGTTCGGCGGCGTGGCGCGCGGGCCTCGCGCCCGATATGCACGTGCTTGCCGTCAACGGCCAGCAGTTCACACCCGACGTACTCGAGTACGCGATCGAGCGTGCGCAACACTCGAGCGCGCCGATCGCGCTCATTACGACGCAGACGGGCTGGTATCAAACGCTCTCGCTCGATTATCACGACGGCATTCGCTTTCCGCACCTGGAACGAATTCCGGGCACGACCGACATGCTCGCCACAATCGCCGCCCCGCAGGCAAAGTAGCGTGGCGAGACACGTCCGGCGAATCGCTTCTCTCGCCGCAGCGCTCGCGATCGCGGGTTGCGGCGCGCGGCTCTCGGCACCGGCGGTCCCGTTAGCGGGCGACGGCAACCTCGGAGTTCCGGCGGCGCTGCAGCAGCACGCCATCATCGGCTTCAGCGTCGATACGCCCAAGCGCGCGGCAACCGCGGGCGGCCAAGGCATCACCGCAACGATCCTTTACAGCGGATCGCCGCCGCCGGGGAGCGCGCTGCAGAAAGCGCTGCAGGGTCGCGGCATTTCGGTCGTCGATGCGGGCATCTCAGGCGTACTCTTTTACTGGGAGTGCCATCGCACGCACACCGTGAAGCCGCCGCCCAGGAGCTACGGCTACAACCCATATTGCCGCACCGACGAGAATCCCCACATCAACTCGGAGCGAGTCGTCTTACGCGACGTCGGCAAGATTCTCAGTCGCGATGCCAAGCGCTCCTACGTGACCGGGTATTGGGTGCTCGACGACTGGGCGCCGTGGGATCCGGGAAGCGGGCGCGAATTGTTGCAGAAGATCCACTCGCTGATCGCCGAGACGACGCCGGGCCTGCCTGCGATTTGCGGCTTCGGTGCGGGCGTCGCACGCCCCGGCAAAGTTCACTGGGATCCGGGCACCGCCGCGAACTATTCCAACGGCGGCTGCGACATCGTTGGGTGGTATAACTATTCGCCCTTCGGCAACCGCCATCGAAACAACGGAATGCGCCTAGATTGGAGCATGAAGGCGCTGCTGCCCGCAATGCGGCACAGCTTAGAAAAGAAGGGCTGGCAGATCGCACATACTCCGCTGTATGGCATCGGACAAGCCTGGGGCGGTCCATTCAACAAACGCTATTATCAGCCCGGATTGACGCGCGGCGAGATGCTCGCGCAGGCGACGGCGTTTTGTGAGTTCGGAGCTACGTATATCGGCTGGTACGCATGGGACGATAGCGGTTTCGAATCGCGTACGAAGACGCCGAACAACTCCAAGGCCATCACCGCCGGAATCGCCGCCGGAATCAACGCCTGCCAACAGGTTTGGAAATCGTAGTCGCCGCGAGGTGATCTAGGGTGCCGGCATCGTCGCGTGGAGCGGATAGCCGTCGACGGTTCCGTCGAGAACCGCCAGCGCCGAACTTCCCAGCGTCGGCCACGTAGCGTCAAGCGTTCCCGTCGAGGCGCCCGTGAGCTCGAGATGGGCGCTTGCGTGCGCGCGGCGCACGTCGAGATCGGCGGTGCCTGAGACGGCCAGATCGTTCGTCCAGCGAATTTGCGCGAGCCTCGCCGGATCGTGCGCGTTTGCGGGCTTCGCCTTGTACATTCCACCACGCAAGCCCAAACCGGAAGTGAAACCAAACTCGTAGGAACGCGCGAGCACGTCCGCCGCGGCCAGCACGGCATCTGCCGCGGCGCGCCGCTCTTTGACCGGTGCTGCGTTGCCCGAGAGCGGCGTCGCCGACGCGACTTCTTTAACCGTGAGCGAGAAAGCCGGCACAAGGTGCAGTGCGGGAACTTGCGAGGCGCATTGCGCGTCGACGATTTTCGTCTGCGTGAACCGGCGGACGATACTTGCGGCGCATCCGCCGAAGTCGTCGAGTGCGGTAACGTGGCCGGTATTGGCAACGATCACGTGCGATGCGCGCGCAAAGAGCCGGGCGGCTTTTTCACCCTCTTGCGGCGTGGTGATCGTATCGAGATCGCCGTTGAGCACGAGCACCGGTACATCGGGAAAGCGCGTTCCGGGCGGTACGGGCCGGCCCGCGGGATGTTGCGGCGAAGCAACGGGCCAGGTTTGGCAGAGAGGGACGTACGCGTAGTCGAGCGGGATGCCGAGGTACTCGTCGATCGTGAACGGCGCGTAGAGTTGCGGATCGTTGGTGCGTTTTCGCGCGAGTGCATCTTGCCATACGAGCCGCCGCTGCGGCTGCGGCAGGCGCATATCGTAGGCTTGCGGGTTGTCGGAACAGCTTGCGGCGACGAAGAGCCCCTGGCTATAGAATAGCGCGCGGCCGCTCACGCCTTCTTCCTCGGAATAGGCCTCGGACACGAGTCGTTGCAGCGGCACGGCGTCGTGCGCACCGGCGTAAGCGCGTGCGGCAGCATCCAAATCGCGGTACGGCAGCGGATCGAGACCGGCCGAATCCATCACGAACGCGACATTTGAAGGCGTAATACGCCCGCGCTCCGCGCGCAGCTTCTTCACGAGTCGTTCGATGCGCTCGAGCGACGAGCCGGCCAGGCCGGCGCAGACCGGCGAGCGGGTGCAAACGTTATCGAAGGCGTCGCGCAACGTCGGCGCCGTGCTCGGATACCACGGGTCGCCGCCGATCACCTGATACGCGCCGTCGAGCACGACCGAGCGCACGAGCTTGGGATGGCGTCCCGCAAAGGCTTGGACGAAGAACGAACCGTACGAATCCCCGTAGATATCGACGCTGCGGATGCGCATGGCGGCGAGCACCATCGCCATGTCGTCGGCGGCAAGCGCCGTACCAAAGAGATCCGACGTTTTGCCCAGGTGTTGGCCGCAGCGCGTCGCCTGCCACAGCTTCATCATCGATGCTTGCTGCAACGCGTCGCAAACGACCGGCGCAGAGCGGCCGGTGCCGCGGTTGTCCACTAGTAGCAGGTCGCGGGTTTGCAGCAGCGGCCGGTAGAGCCCGCGGTAGAGCGAGCGCGAGCCGATCGACGGATACCCCGGACCGCCTTCGACCGCGACGATCGTGCCGGCGGACCTAGCCGAACGGTTTGCATGCGGCAACCATGCGAATGCGATGTCGATCTTGCCGGGCACCTCTCCTGAAGGGTCGAGCGCGACACGCACGCTTCCGCAATAATACTCGCCGCCCAAACAGGGGCGCAGCGTCAACGAGCCAACGCGCAGGCTCGCGCCGGCGCTTCCCGGAGAAACGAATGTCGGCGGCTGCGATCGAAATGTCGTGCAGCCCGTTAGAATCGCCAAGGCGACCGCAGCGCAAATCTTCAAGGCCGCCGCCTTCTCGATCAGATTTGCGGTGTCATCCTGTAGCGGAGCCGCGCAGCGGCGCTGGCGTACGGCCTAGCAGTGAAACTCGACGAGCGTCTCGCCGGCCTTTCCGGATGCCTGCGCTCCGACCGCCCAAAATCCGGCGGCGTTCGAAGTGATCGCGCGGAGTTCATCGTACGTCGTACCCGGATCGGCACTCTTGACGATCTGCCACGCCGTGCCGTTCCAGCGCTGGGTCAGCGTGCGATCGATGCCGGAGGCGAGGTCGAAGTACGAGCCGACCGCCCAGAGATTCGAACCGGGACCCGCCGCAACATCGGCGAGCGAGTTTCCCCCCGCACCCACATTAGGACTCGAAACTATGCTCCACTGCGAGCCTTTCCAGCGTTCGACGAGCGTGCGCGTTGCGTAGGTCGGAGCGCTCTCGGAATCGCCAACGCTCCACATCTCGTTTGCATCGACCACGGCAATGCCGCCAAGGCCGTTGTAGACGGCGCCTGGGACGTTTGGGCTTGCGACGAGCGACCACTCTTTGCCGTCCCAGCGCTCGACCAACGTCTGCGACGTGCTGCCATCATCGTTCGACGACGATCCGGTCGCCCAAATCTCTTTCGCGGAGACGATGACGAGGTGTCCGAGCGCGTTGTAGCTGGCGCCTGGATTGGGACTCGCGACCACTCTCCACTTCGATCCGTTCCAGTGCTCGACGAGCGTCTGCTGATTACCGGCGAAGTCGAAGTACCCGCCCGCCGCCCAGACGTCGTTGGGCGCGGCCGCGGCAACGCTTGCGAGTGCGCCGAGTTGCCCGGGGCTCGGGCTCTCGACAATATGCCATGCCGATCCGTTCCAATGCTCGATCAACGGCTTGGTCTGTGCCGCGGGTGTCGCATTCTGCACGCCGACTGCCCAGACGTCGCGATCGGAGATCGCCGCGACGCCGGAGAGTTGATTATCGCCGGTTCCGGCGTTCGCACTCGGCACGACGCTCCACGAGGTTCCGTTCCACCGTTCGGTCAGCGTCACGAAGTTCTGATACGCTGCGGGCTGATAGCCGCCGACTGCCCAGAGCGTCTTGGCGCCGCTGCGCGTCACGCCGTAGAGCTGGTTATTCGTCGACGAAGCGTTCGCGCTCGGTATGACGCGCCAGCCGTGACAGCCGTGCGCACTTCGCACCGAAGCGGCGGCACCGGCTGATGACGGCGGCTCTAGCGAGTTGGAGGAGCCGCAACCCGCAAGGGCGGCACTCGCGACGGCTGCGGCGATTCGCTCCGAAATGCTCCGCATAGCACTTCAAACGCTACGCAACGCAGGTGAAGAAAGAATGAAAAGAGGCGGCGCAAACGCGCCGCCTCTGGTTTTTAGCGGTTATATTCCGCGGTTAGGGGCCTTGGCTGTCCACAACCAAGTTGTGCTCGTCGACCGTACTCGACGGTTGTGAGAGACCTTCGGTCGAGTTGATCGTGGCAATGGGCGAGCCGCCCGGATAGGTGAGCACCGAAACGTCGGCCGCGCCGAGATCGGTCACGTAGGCCCGCGACCCCGCCATGTCGATGGTAACGTGGAACGGATCGACCCAGCCGGATCCGAGCGTCCCCGTAATGCTGGTGTAGGGGGAAGGGATGATATCGACCACGGCTCCCGAGCCGGTTCCAATCTGGTCGCAAACGACGAGTTCGCCCCGCTTATCGAGGACCATGCCGCCGGCGTAGCCGAGCGTGATCGGCAGCACCGTGCCGGTGCAACCCGACGCGGTTAGCCCACCGACATACTCGGTGATGGCTGCGCCGCCGGACGCAAGGTTGTAATCGACGAAGACGTTGCCGTGCTTGTCGACCGCGACGCCCTCGACGTTACCGCCGGGCGAGCAGGTCGCCATGACGGTGTTGCTTTGCTGCGCGTACTCGTTGACGTATCCGCCGCCGGAGACGGTGTAGTTCAAGTCGGCTTCAAAGACGTTTCCGTTCTTATCCGTCGTTACGCCGATCGAGTCGGCGATGCCGGTGCTGTACGTGAAGACCAGATTCCCGGCCGTATCGTACTCGGTGATGTTCGGGTTGGCGTAGTTGGCAACGTAGAGGTGACGGACTCCCGCAACCGGCTTGTCGACCCAGTTTCCATCGGGGCCGTTCATGCCGCTAGAGATGGTTCCTTCATTGATCGTCCAGTGGTTGTACTTAATCACCTGGGCGTTGCCGGTGCCGAAGTCATCGATGTAGACAACGTGGTTGGTAAAGGCCGGGCTGACGCCACGCTTGGCCGCGTGCGCGTGACCGATCATTCCCAGGAACTTCGGTGCGATGCCCGAGCGAGCGGGATCAAAGTTTCCGCGGCTCTGGCTTGCGCCGGTCGAGGGCAGGCCGGCGCTGGTGCCCTGCGAGACGCCGTTAGAGCACGCCGAGAGCAGCGCGGCTGCGACGACTGCGCTTCCCGCGCTTAGCAAAATTGACTGTTTCCGCATCAGATTTTGGTTCTCCGATTCTGTCAGCTAAGAGGCTTACTTTTGGACAATAGTGATCGCCGGCTCGTATAAGCGAGCGGCAGAAGGGCTGGGTTCCTTACGGGGCTGGAGGCTCCTTCCGGGCGGGCGTAGGCTGCGTAGCGAACGGGCGGCGAGGATGAACTTCGAGGCTCCAGCGTGAGGGAAATGACGCGCGACGAGTTCGAACGCGTCGTCGCTGAGGCGCTGGAATCGCTGCCGGAGCGGTTCGCGGCTCTCGTTAAGAACGTCGCGATCACGGTCGAGGAAGAGCCCTTAGCGGAGGACCTCGAGATCGGCGAGGGCGGTCTCGACGACGATTCGGAGCTCCTTGGCATCTATCGTGGGGTGCCCCTGACCGAACGGACGCACGACATGCCGCTGCTCCCCGACGAGATTGCCATCTTCCGCGGCCCGATCAATCGCGTGGTGCGAAGCCGGCGCGAGGCGATTGAGGAAGTGCGCGAAACCGTGATTCACGAGCTCGGGCATTACTTCGGGCTTGGCGACGACGAGCTGCCGTAGCCGCGGGGAAAAGGCGGATTCGTCGCGGAAGCTGCCCCGACGATTTGCTGCTGAGGAGGTCCCGATAATGCGTCTCGTAACTCGTCTTTTTCCGAGCGTCGCTACGATGCTCTCTCTTGCACTACTGACCGCGTGCGGCGGTCACGGTGGAATCACGCCAGGCATGCCCGGCGCGAGCTCGTCGGAGAGCACTCAAACGACTCGCCCGCTCTCGATCGAACGCGCCACGCAGCGCATTCGCGCGCTGATGCGCAGCGGTCACTCTTCGGGCATCATGCCCGCGCACGGCGGTGCCGGTTATCCGGTCGCCGCGACGCCGCGCGTGAGAGTCCCGAACGAAACGCCCTGCGTCGACGTGCTCTTCACGCCGCACACGCCGCCGCTGAACCCTTCAGGTCTTCCGGTCGGCGATTTTGGAGACTACTCGGACCATCCGTTCAACTACACGCCGCCCGCGAACTGTCCCGGCCCCTACGCGAAGATCGTTCTCACGGTGCACTTCAACGTTACCGCCGGCGTGCAGTACGACCGCACGGGCGCGATTTGGGTCGGCGCGACGAACATCTTCTTCGGCACCACGGCGGAGCCGGGCTCGAATGCGAGCCCGCAGTGGGAGATTCAGCGCGACGTCAGCGAGTACGCGCCGATCTTCGCGCAGCCGTCGGTCGGCCAAGCCTCCGTTTATAACATCGTCAACTCGCAATACACGGGCGTCATCCGTGGAACCGCCGAGCTCGACTTCTATCCTGCGAATTCGCAGCACGCCGCGGCAAATGCCGCCGATGCGGTCTACCCGCTTTCGGGCGGCCCCAGCGGCGGCTACGTCTACCTCGATAACTCCACCGCCCAAATGACCGGCACGTTTACGTTTCCAACCAACGTCGAAGCGGCCTATCTCGACGTTTTCCTCGAATCGCAATCGAACGACGAATTCTGGTACACGTGCTTCCCCAACGACCTCGCGTCAGAGTTCAACAACTGCGGAAACACCGGGTTCCGCGAGGGCGAGGTGCTGGTCGACAACCAACCCGCCGGCGTCGTTCCCGTCTATCCGTGGATCTATAGCGGCGGTATCGACCCGTATCTCTGGGTTCCGATTCCCGGCGTCGAGACGCTGAACTTCGCGCCGTACCGCATCGACCTCACCCCCTTTGCGGCGCAGCTCGACGACGGAAACCCGCATACGATAGCGGTTTCAGTCTTCAACGACGGCAACTACTTTGCAACCAACGCCGCCCTGCTCGTCTACGAAGATCACGGCTCGTCGCAAGTAACGGGTGCGCTCGTCAGCGATAGCACTTCGGGCACGCCCAACGAGAACGTCACCGAGCACGTTAAGAGCCTGCCCTCCGGAGGCGCTCGCGGAACGATCGGCGTAACCGCCACGCATCCGGTTCACCTCGACGGCTACGTAATGACGTCGCACGGACGCGTCGACACGCACGTGTCGCAAAGCATAAAGTTCTCGAACGTTCAGAAGATCGCGCTCACGTCGAATCAGTTCCTCCAAGACATTACGCAAGATACGACGGTCGTGTCGAAGACGACCACGACGGCCAAGGGGCACAGCACGGCGTCGCTCGAGGAGCGCAACTGGCCGCTGACGGTTAACTACAACTACGTTGCGGGCGCCAGCAGCGCAACGCAGACCGCCGATATCGTCCAAATAAAGAACGAAAGTGGTGTGAACCCCGAAGAGCACGGCCTAATACCGTGGGCGCTGCTCAACCGGATCCACTCGTCGGATACGCTCACCTTCACCAGCTCCGGTTTCACGCCGTCCAACGGCAAGAGCGCGCAGGAGTACAAGACCCGCAACATTCAGGGGCCCTGCTACCACAGGAACCTCACGTCGCTCGAGTACGTACTCACCGGCGATGCCAGGAAATGCTAGCAAAATAAAACCGAGCCACTAAAGCCAAGCGCGGTCTCGCACATGCGAGGCCGCGCTTGCTTTATCACCCGGACACCTTCCAGGCATCTTAACTTCTTCAGACTTTTTTCATCCCCGCAGGTGACATTCTAGACCTGGTTTCTCACCGAAGCTACATTTGAGGTAATCGATGAACATACGTATGCATCAGAAGGTCATCTTTGGTGCGGCGATTGTGTCGTTGGCGGTTGCCGGATGCAACGGAGGCCAAAGCTCCGTTTCCCCGTCGATACCGGCCACGATGGCGCAAAGCCAAACCCGCAATCAGGGCGCTGCACCGGCAGGCGGGGGGGTCCTCGGCCAACTCAGACACCAGGCCGTCATCGGATCGACGATCGATCCGATTTACGGCCAACTCAATCCATACGGTCTCGACGTGGCCAAGACCACGAACGGCGCCTTTACGAAGGGCGATCTCGCCGTGTGCAACTTCAACGACAACACCAATACGCAGGGGACCGGCTATACCATCGTCGCGCTCCATCCGAAACCCGGATCGGCACCGCTGTTCGTGGTCGCCGACCCGACGACGCTCGTTGGTTGCAACGCATTGGCCCTCACGCATAACGATACGATCTGGGCCGCTGCCTTTGCATCCAACGACAATCCCTGGTTCTCGTCGGGCGGAACGTTGGTCGGCAACTTTACGGGTTCGCCGTTCAATCGCCCGTTCGGACAGATCTGGGCACAACCGAGACAGGGTCCGCAGGCAATCTATGAGAGCAACGCCGGCGATGGATCCATCGTGCGCATCAATCTGCACACCTTGGCCAAGGAAGTCATCGCAACGGGCTTTCCGATTAACGGCGGACCGCCTGGAAGCATTCTCGGACCATCCGGCCTGCAATATCAACGTAATCGCGATACGCTGTACGTCGTTGACGGCCAGAACAACTCCGTCACCGCCATCTCTAAAGTTACCAGCCTTCACTCGGGATGCTTGACGGTACTGTCCAACGGCACGCGATTCGGCGGCCGCTGTAGTTCGCAGGCACGCGTCCTTTTCTCCGGACCGCCGTTGAACGGACCGATTAGTTCGGCGCTGTTCTTTAACGGCAACCTCGTGATCGGCAATACGGCCGACCCGAACGGCGAAAACCTAATGATCGAGATCAACCCAGGCGGGCACGTGATGCAAGTGCGCAACGTCGATACCGGCCCGGCGGGCTCGCTCTTCGGCATGGTCGCAACCGGTAACAACGCGGCAAACACGAAGCTCTACTTCAACGACGACAACGACAACAATCTCCAGGTGCTCGAGCGCTAAGGCTCGCAGCTCCTAGCCTCCACGGGGCGCGGCGAAATTTCGCCGCGCCCCATTCTTATGGGGAAGCCAGGCCCAAGAGGTAGCTGATGCGAAACCGTTCTCGTGCGTGTCTAGTCCGTTTTGGACGCTGCTTCTTCTACATCTGCAGGAGACCGAAGTATGAGGCTTTCACTTTCGGCGATCGCTACCGCGTTCGCCGTGCTGCTCTCGGGTTGTGGCGGCAACCTCCCCGGCGCTCAAGGGCCCGCGGGCGCGACCTCGGCGGCCGGCGCCTCGGCCGCGTCCATCCTCCATCAGCCGCCGGCGCGGCAAATCCCAGCGAGCATCGCCGCGGGGATCGAGGTACCCACGACGATCGATCCGGCGGACACTCGTGCGGCTGCCTACTGCAAACAGACCGGCGGTGCCGTCGAGATTCGCCGTGCGATGTACGGCACGAACGGATCGAGTCCGCTCCCGCTCGCCGGCGTAGCGACCTTCTGCAAATACACGAGTTCGTCGTCGGGTGCTTCGCGCATTTATATTAAGTTGAACACGCTGTACAAGACAAAACCGTCGCTCGCGGCTCTCGCGTACATTCTCGCTCCCCCGACGGGTTCGTGCCAGGGCAATCCCGCGTCGTGCTACTGCTCGCTCCTCGGCGGATCCGACCAGTTCGGCGGCGACAGCGGCAACGGCGGCGGTTGGTTTAAGAAGAACTCGATCGATCAAGTACTCGAGGCATGCATCTTCCCCGACATGTCGTCGATCGATTCTTGGGGACTCGCCTATCACGCGAACGGGATCATCCGCGGCATCGACCTGACGACGGTGATGCGGTACAAATATCCGTAGCAAAGCCAGAGAGTCGAGGTAGCCATAGCGGGGCGCTCTTTCGCGCCCCGCTATCAATTCATGCGTACGTTATTTTAGAAGCGATAGGCTCTGTACTAGCTGCTGCAGCTTCTCCGCTTCCTGAATAACCTGGCGTCCAACCAATTTGATCGACCCGGTGGTATACGGTTTTCCGTTAGACTGCTGGAAGGTCGCCGATCCCGCGCCGCCCTTGGAAGAGAGCTTCGAAATCACCATCGAGCTGATCGGCCCTTCTTCTAGGAGTTTGGTGCTGTACGGGAATGTCTGGATGTTCGGAAATCCGGTCGTATCGGCGTTGAACTTTCCACCTTTGAATGGCTTGCCGCTGACGGTCGCCAGCAGATACGCACACCCTGCCTGCTTGTTCTTCGTAGTGAAGGTTCCGTAATAAAAGTAGACCTTCACGGGCTTCGGGGTTGGCGTCGGCTTCGGCGTTGGCGTCGGCTTCGGCGTTGGGGTCGGTTTGGGCGTCGGCGTCGGCTTCGTGTAATTCGCGAGCAGCCAGATGGCGGCGTCCTTGGTCTTCAGTGCAGTAAACGTAGTGCCTTTGACGTTACCTTCCGCAAAGTAACTCAGATATTTTCCCGGTATCTTGCGCTTGGGCGCCGTGCATTGAATTGATGTCAACGGCGTCGCAATCGTCGAGTACGAGGACGACGACTCGTCCTGCGACACGGTTGGAGTATAGGCCCCGCTTCCAACGCCGTGGCACGCAACAAGAAGAGCCACAGCGAAAAGTGCGACCCCGGCGCCTGGGCCAAAAATCTTTCTCATAAAACAACCTTCCTAGGGTGCCGAGCATACCCTTTTTACGAGTAGAATTCTCTTGTGCGATACGGTACGATGTAGGCTTGCAACCCGAGCGATATGGGGCTCTCGACCACGGGTGATGTGAGATGTTAACCGGCGCAGACGTTTCATGGGCGCAGGGGACATCGCCTGGCCAAAAGTCACCGCTACGGGTCTCGTAGACTTTGCATACGCTCGCGCTTCCTACGGTACAAATTCGGGGGATGGCGTTTGAACGGTTATCCTTGTAAGCTGTGTCCCGCGGTCGACGTCGAGGAAGGCAGCGGGTCTTCGACAAGCCGGTCCAGCAGCTGGAGTTATTTATCACGTCGGTCGAAAAATCACTCGGCTGCAAGATGGTGATCTACACCAACGCCAACACCTGGAACGATACCATGGCAGGACGTCGACCGCGACGTAGCGCCCGATCTTGCTCCGATCTCCTGGGTCTGACGTGCGGCTCTGCGTCAGTTCGCGTCGGGGGGTCGATAATCTCGCGGTTGGTGGAGGAAATAGCCCTCGCTATATTTCGAGGTGATCGGCACGAATTTACGCGGGCGCCTCGAGAAGTCGAAGCAGTCGTTCTCGGGCGACGTCGCGCGCGTATCGCTGGCCGCTAGCTGCCCAAGATTGAAGCGATTCTCGATGAATCGCAGAATGCTGCCGTGCTCGTACGGCACGTGCGAGACCCAGCCCCGTTTTGCATAGGGCGAGATGATCAGCATGGGAACCCGCATACCCAGGCCGTCGTAATCGAGGTATGCGGGCGGCTCCGGATCGTACAAGCCGCCGGGATCGTCCCAGAATATGAAAATCGCCGTCGAATCCCAGAACGGCGATTCTCCGACCGCGTTGACGATTGACGTAACCCACGACGGACCCGTATCCGAGTTACAGCCCGGGTGGTCGGAATTCGCACAGGTCGGAGTGATCCACGTGACGGCGCGAAGGCTGCCGCCGGCAACGTCGGTCAAGAACTGGCTCGGGGGAGTAATGACGTCGTCATTCCAATCGGGACCGTAGCAGATGTGCTTGACTGCCTGGTACGAACTCCAAATACCGCGCTCCCCGTAGGCTTTCCTGACGCCCGTTCCGCACTTCGTCCCCCCCGCACCGACAATGCCCAGCGGGTTGGCATAAAAGGCCCAACTGAGCCCCGCCGCATCGAGTTCGTCGCCGAGTGTTTGGTAGTCGAAGCAATCCACCACCGATGCGCCGTAGCCGCGTGGCGGGTTCGTCGTAATCGTCGGTATCGTATCGTAGGGACCGCCGGGACACCCCCAGTTCGCGGCCGGATAGTTTGTCGTCTGCGCCGCTTGCGCGGCGATGGTATATTGGTGCGAAACGTAGCTGCTCATGTCGAAGTTCGAAGCGTACATCTGATCGGCCACGACGTACTGTTTGCCCATCGTGAAGTACGGCGTGGTCTCCGAATGCGGCACGTAGCTATACGAAGGGTATTTGATCGGACATGCCGGGTAGCTGGGCTGACCGCATCCGGCCGTCACCCGGTTGAAACCATTCATCTGGCAGTTGGTGCCCGGAATCGATCCCGTGCCGTTGCAAGCATCGTAGAACGCCTGCGAGTTGTGCGCGAGGTCCCACGTCGTCGCGAGGTCCACGGGTTTTATTTTGACCTGCTTATTCTTGCTGTCGTAGCCGTACGTCACCGTCGTCGCGCCCGGAAAGCCGTAAAAAAGGTTGTTGAAGCTGCGGTTCTCCTGGACGACGATGACGACGTGGTCGATCTTATCGATCGGATCGGTCAGCCGCCCAACGCGTACCAGCTCGCGCGGCGAACCCGGCGGCACCGCTCCCGCGCCCGGCCCGCCGCATCCGGCGAGGAGTACCGCAACGATGAGGATGCAACGCGACCGGCGCTCGAACCAAGTGCGATGCATGTCCGTTCCTTATGGGCCGCCGGGGCAGCATCCTATCGTGGCGAGCCCACGACACTTTGGCCGCCGCGTTGAGTAGTATTATGCTAGGTTCGCTCGAGCGGGCCGCACTCGCGAAGGAGGGCACTTTGGTCATCGCTACTACCGAATCCGTCGCCGGACACCGAGTATCGCAGACGTTGGGTCAGGTCTTCGGCGTGGTCGTGCGCAGCCGCGGGTTGGGCGGCAACATCATGGCCGGGCTGAGGTCGCTGGCCGGCGGTGAGATCATCGAGTACACCGAGATGCTCGAAGAGGCACGCCGGCACGCCACCGATCGGATGGTCCAAAACGCGCAAACGATGGGAGCAAATGCAGTTATCATGATGCGCTTCGACTCCTCCGAGCTCGGCCAGACGATGACCGAGATCGTGGCCTATGGCACGGCCGCGGTCGTGGAGCCTGCGTGATGCTGCGCGCGCTCGTCATCGCAATCGGCGTCGGCTGCATCGCCGGTGCGATCTTTCTGGCGAACCAGGTCTGGTTTGCGGCGCTCGAGCTGGGCGTTTTCGGCGTGTTGATCCTGATCGGGACCTTCTTCGAACGGCACTATCGCACGCGCCGTGCCGCCGGCCGCGGCTGGCAGAGTACGGCCGAACGATTCGTCGATCCCACCTCGGGAAAACTCGTCGAGGTTCGCTACAATCCGCGGACCGGAGAACGTGCATACGTCGACGCCGGCGAACGATAGAGACCGTTCTGTATGGGATGGATCGTGAGATTGCTCAGCCTTGCCTTTCTCGCTCTAGGAACGACTCCTATGGCTGGCGCCGTCCCGGGAGATACGCTCTATACAAGACCGGGCGAACGGATATCCAGCGGACAGACTCGTTTGAACCTCTACTGCATGGGGTCGGGTTCGCCGACCGTCGTTTTCGATGCCGGATTTGGCGACTGGTCTCCGTCGTGGGCAGGCGTACAGCCGCAGGTTGCGCGATGGACGCGCGCGTGCGCCTACGATCGCGCCGGATATGCCTTTAGCGATCCGGCGGTCATGCCGCGCACGAGCGCTCGAATCGCCGACGAGCTGCATGCCGCATTGCACGGCGCTTCGCTTTCACCCCCGTATTTGCTGGTTGCTCATGCGTTCGGCAGCTACAACATGCGCGTCTTCGCGGACCGCTATATGCGCGACGTAGGCGGAATAGTGCTCGTCGATGCCGACGACGGCGACGTCGAGCCTGCAAAGTGGCGGGCACGCGATCAGCAAAGCTTTCGAAAAATCATCGCCGCACTGCGACGATGCCGCAGCGCTCTCGCCGAAGGTCCACCAAAAAGCTGCGACAAGTTGTTCTTTCGCGGGCTGCCCGAAGCGCGCTTCTCCAACGAGTTGAACGACTCGCTCCTCCACTTCGCGCGAACGCAGGTCTCGCTTTACGATGCCATGATTTCCGAGATGGAAGAGATGCCCCCAGATGAGACCTATCTGCAGAGCCACGTGACGTCATATGGCTCGCGGCCGATTCGCGTGCTGACCACTTGGCATTTCGGCCTGCCGCCATCCTCGCCCGCGAGCGTCCATACCTGGCACGTGGCCTTCGAGCGCGACTCGGCGCTAGCGCAGGCCTCCTGGCTTCGCCTGTCGACGAATTCGCGGCAGATTTTCGATTACAACGTGTACCGTCAATACATCCAGCTCGACGACCCGCAGGTCGTGCTTCAGGCAATCCGCGAGACCCTCGATGCGATGCCGAAGCGGACGTCTTGGGAAAATACTCAGTAGCGCTGATGTAAGCCGAAGCGATTCCCCTCGGGATCGCTTGCGAAACACGAACGACAACTGCTCGGAAACTCGTTGATCTCGCTGACGTCACCCGCGCCGCCGGCAATCAACCGTTCTCGCGCTGCGTCGATATCGTCTACTTCGAACATGGCGCCATTCGATTGCCCGGGCATGAAGCCGAGCGGCTCGCCGTTTCCGACTCCGAACGCCGTCGTTCCAAGATCGAACTCGGCCCAATGATCGCTTGACAATTGGCCGGGTTGCAATCCGACGACGTCGCGATAGAATGCCGCGGCGCGAGGAACGTCGCGCACCGAGTAGGCCACAAACGCTAAATCCTTTACCATGCGAGCCTCCATTCATTGCCGGGCCGAGTAGCTCCGGCGAGTGGGTCCTATTTTATCGCGACGTTGACGGGTTTTGATGCGATGCCGTTCGCGATGACGACGAGCGTGCTCGCGCCGGTGTCCATCTTTGCTGGAACGTCGAAGTTGGTCGAGACCGGGAGCGAGCCCGTGGCGACGCCCATCGTGCTGTGACCGTGCGTGTGCGCGTAGAAGACGTTCCCGGTCGAGTTATTGGTGATGCGCACCATCGGGTAGTTCGTCGCATTTTGGTTTTCGTCGCCGTATGACGTCGCCTGTCCAAAGCCGTTGAACTGCGTTCCGGTGATCTTATAGGTTTGACCGCGCGCCAGCGTCTTGGAAACCCTCTTGATCGTCGGCAACCAACCCGCCTGCGGCTCTCCGGTTGGCGTGTAGAGCATGACACTCGAATAGCCCAACACCATGATTTGCCCCGTCGGCAGCACGAGGGGCGGCCCTGCATACGTTATCCCATTGATCGGAGTGAGCGTCGATCCGTTCCACTCGTAGACGGTTCCGCTCACGCCGAAAACCAAAACGTTTCCGCTCGGTTCGAGCACTGCAAAACTATCGCCGGCATTGTCGCCGTTGGGGAAGTCCGGCCCAACCGTCCAGGTGCCGGACGCCGAGTTATAGATCGCAGTGTGGCCGGGTCCGCTCGTTGAGTAGGATCCTGTATAGAAAACCGTTCCGTCGGGGCGGAGAATCGCAGGCCCGATCTCACCGGGCGGATAGTAACAGAGGTTGGGCCCATATAAAAGACATCCGTACGGTGACGGAGAGTGCAAATCTACGATGGTCGAGCCTGCGGTCTTCCACTGGCCCGTAGCAGGGTTGTAGATCTCCGAGTTCGGCGCGTTCTCTACGTCGGCGGTGAGAATCGTGCCGTTGGAAAGAAGCGTCCATCCTTCTTCGGCATTAAAGTCTGACTTGCCCGCGTCACCGACGCGCTTCCAAGTCAGCCTCTTCGGATTCAGATACGAGTCCCACATGTGAAGTTTGTCCCCCACAAGCATAGTGCCATTCGGCAGCACGCTCGACGGAGAATCGCCGATATATTTCCACTTTTTGGGATGGCCGATCGGCGTCCATGCGTTCTTTATCGGATCGTAGACCGCACCCTGATTTGTGAGCTGCAAGTCATAGCCGTTTCCCGGTGAGTTGTACTCGCCGCCGCTGATGGCTAGCCGGCCGTCGGCCAGTACGTCGGCCGCAAAATAGAGCGGCCCGTAGCCCGACTGAAGCGATGCAACCTGGCTCCACGTGCCGTCGCTATAGTTGCCTTTCGCGTCGGGAGCGTAGCGGTACCAGTTGCTCCAATTCGCGCCGCTCTGCGCAAGCACGGAGCCGTCGGTCAGCAGCCACTCCATCGTCATTCCGACCGGGGGCTGGCGGCGGATGCGAGCGAAATGCCCTGTGTGGCTCTTTTCCATAGTCTGCAGCGACTGTTGAGAGACGCCTGGTACGATCGATCCGCCGCTCGAACATGCCGTCATCCCAACGGCGATGACCGCGGCAACCGCCGCACAACACGACCTAACATTAGCGCGACACACGCGAACCTCCAAGGAAACCGATTCTGAGAAAGCCCGTACCTCTTTGAGCTCAAGCGACGGCTTCCCGCTTCCCACCCGTTCGTTACCGGCGCATCCTTTCGGCGACCTTACTTCGGGCCATTCGGGCATCGTTAGGAGCGGCGCTTCCGCAGGAGACCGGTGAATAAAACCGGCACCGTTCACTCTAGTGAGGGATGTAGAATGAGAGCTTTTGCGTTCGCGTGTTTCAGCGTTGTCGCGGCGCTGGTTAGCGCGGCGGTCCCTTCCGCCGCCTCCGCGCAGACGAGGACCGTCACCGTCGAAGCCGGCCCAATCTGGAGTCAGGCTGATGCGGAGAAGAAATGCCCGCAGGTTGCGAAGACGAACGGCGGCACCTGGGACGGAGAGTGGCGGACCACGGTGCCGGGCAGAATGTCGGTCTGCGAGATTCGCCTGCGTTCGGCGGGGGACAAATATGTGGTCGAGGCCGTAGAAGCGGGTCCGATCTGGAGTCAGTCGGACGCCGAGAAGAAATGCCCTGAAGTCGCAAAGGCAAAGGGAGGCGTCTGGAACGGGCAGTGGCGGACTACCGTCCCTGGTAGAATGTCGGTGTGCCAGGTCCGACTTCGGGAGCCAAAGAGCTGACCGTCCCACGTGAGTAGCACCGCACCTAGGATGCCCACACGACGGCTCGTCGGGCTCGTCGGGCTGCTCTTTTTCGCAATTGCAGCACTCGTTGTCGCATTTGTGGGCGCGCTGCTTTTCTTCATTTTCCGGCTGATCGACGGGACGCCGGCCCACGTCTGCGGCTTGGCGTTGGTCCAACGCAGTACGGCGGCGAACAGACTGGTCGGCTCTCCCATCGCGCAGCACGGCTTCACCGGCGGCCGTACCCGATCTGCGAACGGAGAAGACTACGAGCACATCACCTTTTGGGTTCGCGGCCCGTTAGGCGATGCGTTCGTCGTTTCGGAAGGGCTGCGATCGCCGCTGGACTCGCACTTGAACGTTCGCATCGGACGCAACGGCGAAAGCGAACTCATCTACTCTGGGCCGTTCGATTGCCCCGAACTGCATCGCTGATAGCATCGGGCGCGAATGATCTGGGGTGCGCCGCAATGACCGTCGAGGTTCCACAACGCCGTTAGCGAAGGGAGACGAAGGTCCCGGGTTCTGGTTTTTAAGGAGGCTCCTCATGTTGCGCTTTTCAGTTGCTCTCGCTTTTAGCACTGTACTGTTGGTCGCTTGTGGAGCGAGCGCCCAGCCGGGAAACTCGGTCGCGAACGTCGTGCCCTCCGCGGCTCTTCCGATGAGCCCCACTGCGGAGGCGAAGGGTCACCCTGACTGCAGCGGCACCCATGGCGTTAAGGTTCATCCGTGTCCGGTTGTTCTGAAGAAGACGAAATATGTAGCCGTTAGTGCCTCGGGACCCGGGATTTACGAGGAATCCTGGGGCCCAAAGCCATGCCAGCCATTCTGCAAGTTTTCTAAAGTCAAGCTCAACGAAATCAGAGTCTATCCGGACCGAAAATGCGGAACCGCCTCGGTGGTGATTTATGGCTACAATGGTGCCGATCAGCTAGTGGGGAAAGCCTATTTTAACGTTACCAATGACGAGTGTAAGCACGCGCGCTAGGTCAAGACCCCTGGCATTCGCCACACTCGGCATCGGTGTTATTGCTCGGGTCGTCACAACCCGATATATAACCACATCGCTTATAACCGCTCGTGCCTGAGTTAGTGACACAGGTATCAGTATAAGTCGTTAGCTTGCAGCCGGGGGCCAGTCGCGGTTCTATCGCTGCGCGTATCTCCGATTCGCTTTTTCCTTCATGAATCATCGAAATCATTTCATTATGAAGAGCCTTGGACATTTAGGTTCCCTTTCTTAATGAAGTGGTTTTCGCCGGACGAGATCGAAACGCTTGCGATGCCGGCGCACCGAGTCAGGGAGTCGAACCCACGCTCGTCCTGGCCAGGGGTCTTCTGCGTTTTCGCCAAAGACTCGGTTGTCTGCTTCTTACTACGGAGGTGACTCTTATGAAACGGCTCATTGTTGTGCTTGCTGCGTGCGCAGCTGTGATCGCACCTAGTCTTGCCGGACCGGCGCTAGGTGACACACCGATGTCCGTGTCGGCGGTCGGTGCGGGTCCGCATGGATACGATTATATGGTCGGAACGTGGTCGTGCACCAACCCAATGCACCCATCGGAGCTGGGTGCGTTAGCGTCGACTACGATTACGGCGACTAAGGTCAAAGATGGCAACATCATGATCAGGACTGCAAGCCCGAACGGCGACGTTACGAGCTACAGTACGTATCTTACAAAAACGAAGACCTGGTACGCGCCATACGCAGATTCCGGCGGAAAGTACGGAACTGAGACGACGCAGGAATCCGGAAAGACAATCCATTGGCTTGGGACGTTCTATGACACAGACGGCACGGTGACGCCGATTCGCGACACGTTCACCATGCTTTCCATGACCAAGCAAGTCGATCTCAGCGAAGCGAAGGTCGGCGGAGTGTGGAAGGTCACGGCCAAGACTACGTGCACTAAGTCGTAAGCAGCCGCCGACGAACCGACCCCGACAGAATGTTACGCCGCGTCGCTGGTCCGGAGCGCGTGTTGAAAGTCCCAATCCGGTTCGCCATCCTGGCCTACGCGCTCGTAACGTTAAGTGCGAGCGCCTTCGTGGTTACACGCGCTGCCACGAGTACCCCAAGTTTTGTCCCGGGCCCATGTCCCGTCCCACCACAACCGATAGCAGGGTTGCGGCACGCGCGCTGCGGCCGGCTTATCGTTCCTGAGAACCGTCACCGGGCGAGCGCGCGGGCGATCAGCCTCGCGGTGGCCATCGTCCCCGCAAATTCAGCGAGGGCGAAGAGCGATCCGATCATCTGGCTCGCCGGCGGTCCGGGCGACGATGCGATCACCGAGATTCCCATGGCGCTGGCCGGCAAACTCAACGCGAATCGCGACGTGATCTTTATGTCGCAGCGTGGCACGTATACCGCCAAACCGCGGCTCACGTGCGAGTCGGTCGATCGCTTGGCTGCGAAGACGCTGGATATGCCCTACGATACCGCTGCAGCAGGCAAAGCCTACTCCGATGCGACGCTAAAGTGCCGCCAAGAACTCGCGGCGCGGACTTCCGACCTAGCCGCGTACAACACGTTGGAGAGCGCTGACGACCTCGAAGATCTGCGCGGCGCGCTGCACGTCGCGACATGGAACGTCTACGGCATCTCCTATGGAACCGATCTCGCGCTCACGTACATGCGGCAGCATCCCCACGCAATTCGCTCTGTTGCCATCGACGGCATCTTGCCGCCGTCGCTTGCGGGTGGAGTTGCGACATGGACCAGCGCCGCGGAGGGAATCAATGCCGTCTTCCAAGCGTGTCGAGATCAAGCGCCCTGTCGTAAACGCTACGGCGACATCGGTGCAACGTTCCGGCGACTCGTGCTCCAATACGAGGCCTCTCCCAAGACGGTAAGCATTCGGGTCCCCGGACACGCCGGGAACGTCAACGTGAAGATCAGCGGCGGCATGTTGGTACAATGGGCGGTCTCGCCCGGTACGCACGTGGCCGCGAAGGTTCCCGCATCGGTCTATGCGCTTGCCCACGGCGACCCGACTCCGATTGCAGCGACTTGGGCTGCGCCCAAGCTGGATACCGGCAGTATCGGTATCTTCAGCAACGGGGTATTCAATGGGGTTGCTTGCGGCGAGTGGGTACCCTACGAAAGCGAGCAAGACGTCGTTGCGGCGGGGCGACGCGTCTTTCCGACGTTCCCGGTCTCCATCCTGAGAGACGCCCCGAACTTGCCCTTTATGCGAGAGAACTGTCGCGACTGGAACGTCCCGGCCGCATCTGCGTTGGTGCGAGCAGCGACAAAAAGCACCATACCGACCCTCGTCATAAACGCGCAGTACGACGCCCAAACTGCTGCATCGTTCGGTGCCTATGTGGCGAGGAGGTTACCGAACTCTACCGTCGTCACGATTCCCAACGTCGCACACGTTGCATTTGGCAGCCCCTCTGCGCCTGCAAACGCCTGTGCGTATGCGATCACGCGGTCATTTTTTGACGCACCAAACAAGGCCGACAAAAGCTGCATCGGGAGAGTACCTGCAACAATCTTCGTGCTCTGATGATCCCGACGGCCCTTACGCTGCGCCGGAGCGATTCAAAATCACGGCCTTGAGGTGAAGTCCGGTTTGAGCGTTTGGAAGTTAACCGGAACCGAAACGTGCTCTTGCACGATTAACCACTTGCCGTCGATCTTCCGCAACACATCGGTAACCCGAACGTCGAGAGCATGTAAGGTGCCCATATCTCCGGCGAGGGACTGAATGCTGCGGGTATAGGCGACGTCTCCGCTGACCGTGACGTTCAGCTCGCTGATCTTAAACGTCAACCCTCCTTTAACCGAAGCGAAGAATCCCTTCCAATCGTCATAATAGCTCTGCCAACCGACGTGGTCGCGCGGCGGAGACACGTCGAAAACAAAGAGCGTGTTGCCGCGAACGTAGAGCGACATAATGGCGTTGACGTCTTTGTGCCGAAGAGCGGTACCGAACTTCTGATAGATGGCGTCGATCTGCGCGTTGTCGTCAGATTGTGCGTCCGCACGCGATCCCTGGAGGCTCCCTACGCCAACCAGAAGGGCGATCGCGAGCCCAAGCAATGGTTTCTTCATAAATAACCTCCAACGACCCGCAACATGCTAAGGTCAACGCCGCTTTAGTACACCGAACAATTCGCGCACCGGATGTCGAGACCTTGCAACGCATCGTGCGCGATCGACCCGCTCTCATCGACTCTCGTCACGGTCTCGCAGTTCGCTCAGCCTTCGTGCCCCACTGCTCACAGAACCGATCTCCAGTTCCGGTTTGGGCTCCATGCGTGGCCTCGAGTTAGCGAATCGTCAAGCGTATTTCAAAAGGCTGCAAATCAGTATCGCCGCGCTGCTCGATTCCGAAGACGCTGAGAAGGTATTTGCCCGAGCGCGTTAACGTGCCACTCCACGCATCGCCACTCACGTTGGCGATTTCGTCTTTGCCGAAATTGAGAAGTACTGGGATACGAAGATTGTGCGGCTGGGGCGAGAGCCGCTCGATCGCAACCCGCTGTCCCGCGCGCGCGACGAACGAATAGTTCTGTCCACAGTTCTCGTATGCGGTTCCGCGCAGAACCGTCGACGAAGTACCTCGAGCGAAGTGGATCGGCACCTCGTACGGTCGCTCGCTGTCCCGTTCGGGCCCAATGCAATCGATCGACGAGCGATCGGGCGAAAACGCGTATTTCGTACCGTTCCACACGTACGTCGCCTGGACGATCGTGTTCACCGTCTCGTGTTCGGCGAGGTACACGGTGCCATCCGGTTTCGCGGCCACATGCTCGGGCAACGAGACCTCGCTGAGAACGAGCCGGTATCCCGATTGCGCTCGCCGATAGATCAGCACTCGGGCGGCTTGACCCTGCCACCCGCAGCCATTCCTACCGACCACGATCACGAGCCGTGCCCCAGAATACAAGGTCAACGATTGGAAATTGAAATCTTTCCCAACATACGCACTCGGTGAGCCTTCCGCCAAACTCTCGACGCAGGTGCGAAAATCTTTGTCGCGCATCAACGCGGCGACGAGCGCCGCATCAGGAATCATTATTTCACCTAGTGCGGCGTGTGCGGGCGGCACGCGATAGCTTGCGGCTTACGGCTCGATTGCGAGATGGCTCGGAAAACCGCCGGGAATCGGAATGTACATCACCTGGCTGCCGGTTCGCGGATCGTAAACCTGTATGCTGGATTTGCCGCTGCAGGCGACATAGAGCATACCATCGAGCGGGCTCACGGCGAGCGCCAAATTCGTAAAATTCGTTTCGAAGGAGTGGGAGCACCCGTGAAACGTGCAAGTCCGAATCTTGCCGTGCAGTTCGGCGATATAGAGGTGCCCGGAGTCGTCGCTCGTCATTGCCTCCGAGCTGCCTTCAAGGATCTGCTCGCGCTTCCCCGACTTGACGTCGGTCACGGCAACGGTGAGTTTCGAATTTCGCCGGAACTTCGCCGCAACCAACGATCCTTCCGGATTTACCGCGAGCTTGAGCGGCAAGTAGTTGCTGGTGTGCGTGAACCAGGTCCGATCCCTGGAGCGCAGACGATACCGGGCCAGCGCATCGGCAAATGCCCCTTCGTATCCGACCCACAGCGAATCGCGGGCGACTAGGACGGTCAGGGGGCTAAGGGAATCCTTGATTTCAAGCCACGGCTTCGTGTCCCCTGGCCGATAAAGCTTCACATCTCCGCCGACTAACGCCTTGGTGTTGACGTAAAGAAAGTTTTCACCGTCGGTGGCGACGGAACTATGAGACCAAGACGGAAGCCCCGTAATTTCGCGTACGATCTTACGGCTTTGAATGTTTAGCTCGAGAACCTCGTATTTGCCACCAGCTGACGGGTCGTTTATTCCGACATACAGATGACCTCGCCGGTCAAATGCCAGCGAGTTGGCAACGAGCCGGGAACCGCCGATCGAAAATTCTTGGGTGAACTTGTCGCTGTGCGGCGGAAAGATCAAGACACGCGTCGCCGTGGGAGTACGCTCGGTCACCGCAACCGTGCCGCGACCAAGCGCGACCGGTGGTGCGGGAGAATTCGACGGCGACGGGACGTTTACGCCGCCCGAATTGCATCCAGCCCACAATACGCTTGCCGCGACATACAAAAGGCTCCAGCGGCGCGAACGAGACATAGCGTGTTTCCTCCGAGAGCCCCCATTTCGGCTTACGGAGTCAGTTTCCGCCACGTCTCCATGCGTCGACGCAACTCGCCAATGTAATCGGGTTCGCCGGTGCTTGAAAGCCCGCGCAGGATTTTGCGAACTATCTCCGCGCCTCGCAGGCGCAAACGTTCGCATTGCCAATTCGGTTTTTCGGACGGCCGGGAGTCGAACCTACACTCGCGGATTCAGCCGCTCCCGTCCGTTCCAGAAAAGTGTCGGTCAGTCACGCTTATCCGCCGCACTGTTCCCTGGCCGTCCTTCCCGATTCCAACCGCTTCCGACGGGTCCGTGACGAAATGAGACAAATGACCTTCGCGCGATCGCGATAGCCGGTACGGCCGTACAAGCCATCGAACCGCTCGGAAAGCATCGTTTTCGGGAGGGTCTTTCTCATGTCGTTAGAGCTTGCCAACACCCTTGCCACCCTTGGAACCTTCGTCGTAATCGCCGCAACCGCAATCGCCGCCATACTACAGCTCCGCCACGCGCGAACTAGCAACCAGATTGCCGCGCTTAACGAACTTCGCGAGACGACAGAAACGCGGGAGTATATGGAGGCATCGCACTTCGTTCAGGGAGTATTAGCGGCAAAGCTGCAAGATCCAGCGTTCCGTTACCAGGTTGCGATGCGTTCGATACGGACCGACGAAACGCGGGCACTGATCGCAAAGGCGAACTTGGTCGGAAACTTCTTCGAGAGTATGGGGACGCTGGTTAAGACCGGTCTCATCGATAAAGAACTGGCGTTGCAAATCTGGGACGGCGTCACTGTTCAGGCCTGGCAACATCTCGCGCCATATGTGGCAATACTACGACGCAGTGCAGGCGACGTGCTTTGGGAGAAGTTCGAGTTCCTTACGGTAATGGCGCAAGATTGGATCGCCGCGCATCCCAAGGGTAGCTATCCTGTCGGCATGCGCCGTATCGACCTCAAGGACGAATGGCTCGAGGCCGACATGGAGTACGCGGCCTCACTTCCGCGAGCATGATTTTCTGGGATGGCCGATTCGCAGCGGCCGTCTACGCGCAGCGCGCACTTGCGAGCGAGGATTACTCACGGCGTTAAGCTGGCCACACACGACCTTGCCCCGCGCCGGCGTAGCATATCACAATGCTCGTGGCCGATCCAATGCTGCGCTCGCCATAACCACCGACACCCGCGGCGCTTTGAGACCCGCCTCCGCCTCCGTCAACCGCTAGTCACTGGGAGTGGCAAACTTCTTTATTCCCGCCTCCGCGAGCGCACAGTATGTACGCCTTCGCTGCTTTAAAGTAATCCACGTGAAAGTGCGCGTCGGGATCGAAATTCATTGCGCGGAACGTTACGGTCCTTTCAGTAGCCAATTTTGGGCCACAACGGGGGTGGGCGTCAAATGTGCTCACCGCCCTGAACCTTATTTGGGGACCCTCCTTGATGTGGTTATAAACGACCTTTGTGTGAAACTCAGCCTCTCCTTGAATACATTTTTCCACTTCCACATGCCAAAACGGATTCGCGGCATACGACCAGTCAACAGTAACAACGGTGAATTGCCCCGTCACGTTCTTGTACGTCACGTAGGCTGTCACGCTTTCGGCCGGTTTCACCGCGATCGCTCCAACGCTCGACGTCGTCGGTTGCGAGCCAGTTGGGGCGAACGGCGTTACGCGTTGGGCACAGCCAACCATCGCGAGGGTTAGAAATAAAGAAATAAGGCGAGACACGAAGGACTCCTTTGTTGCAACACTTGTTACCGAGGTCGATGCTCTCCTCCTGAAGGTTTCTAAACTCTCCGCCCGTCCAACCCGCTTGGCGAGGTGCGGCATGACATTGGCCCGCTCAACGATAGAAAGCCAGACGCTCAGAGTAGGCGGCCAGCTCCGCGGCCACGCACGTCGATGCGTTTTGGGCATAAACCACCCAGTTGCGGGCTCTACGTTAAGCCGTGACGCCCTCCCCAGCCTTTGCGGCCCCGCTGGCTCGGTAGGGCCCGCGCTGCGAGCGATGCTGCGGCGCTCACGCTGAGGCTGAAGCGGCCGCGAAACGCTACGCCCTGTCAGAGCGGAACGTACCTACGATATCCTGATGACGGCGCTGCGCGAGAAACTCAGCGACGCCGAGATTGAATCGCTCGCCGCCGAGGGCGCTCAGCTATCGGAAGATCAAGCCGTGGCCGAGGCGTTGACCTTGTGATTCCTTATATCGTCAAGGAGTCGCGCTACCAGTTACAATGGGGCCCAACCGTGACAAACGTGCGGTTGCAGTTCGGTAAGAACGCAGTAAAATAACACTTTTCCTTGGGATGGCCGGGAGTCGAACTCTCCCGAGCGTGGCTCCCCAGAGTTCATGAATGGTACAGGGCCCTGTCCCTATTGGAACTCCCGGTTATCGAGAACTCTTGCCGGATCACGAGGGGTGCGGCGGACGGCTACCGTTTGGCTACCGCGGCCAACCTACTGGTGCGGGCGAGTGCTGGTAGTCTTCTGGCTAACCTCTGCCATTTGGAGTAATCCTTATTCGTGGCCCTCGACTCTTCTTTCCAATATCTGCCTTATAAAGGTCGGAGTGTTTACGCCGGCTGCGTCAGCGGCGGCGCCCAGTATCGCGGCAATCTTCGCCCAAACCGGCGCTTCGAGATGAACTGCCGACTGACGATTTGGAACTGTGGTCGCCGGCCTGCTCAACTCATCGATCTTCGCTTGGGCGAGCGGTAAAGAGTTTCGCCGGCCGGCAGATGCTCAGATCGAGAGGGCTTCCCCGACGGCTTGATCTTCGCTCCAGGCAGCGCCTTCAGCCATGAGCTTCAGAAGCTGATCTTTGCCGAGCGCATCGCGCAGTGCCGCAAGCATCTTATCGTACTCCTGCTGTTCGGTATACTGGCGCAACGCTTCAAGTCCATTCAAGCACGCATCGACGTAACCCAGAAGCCGCGCGGCGCGGAGCCGGTCGCCGCGCGAAGGCTCCTCATCAGCGGCTGGCCGTAGCGCGGCCGCCGCCGCGAGATGCTGCAGGCCCCATGCGACGCCGGCCTCCCAGTGTGCATCGCGCGCGGCGGCGAGGCCCTCTTGAGCTGAAATGCGAGCGTCGTCATATCGCTCGAGCGAGATCAGGTATGCCGCAGTGTTGCTCAGCGAAATCGCCGCGCCAAGTTTATGATGGAAGGCGCGATAGGCTGTAAGTGCCTCGTGTTCCAGTCGAAGCGCCTCGACCGCATTGCCCTCGTGAAACTCGGCTTCGGCAAGATTTCCGGCAATGCTCGAGGAGACGCGCTTCTCGCCAATCGAGCGGAACATCGCCAATGCCTCGGCGAAGAGCGGCCGCGCACCAGCCACATCGCCGGCATGGCTACGCGCGATTGCAGCGCTTTGCAAAACGTCTGCAATAACGCTGCGCACTCCGACCGCTCGCGCCCCCTTCAGTGCCGAGGCCAGCATGGTCTCGCCTTCTTCGATGTCGCCGAGATCGACGAGCGCGCGGCCGAGTAGGTGTTGAGCCTGCGCAACGCGCAGGGGATCGTCAAGCTCCCTGTAGAGCGCCAGAGCGCGTTCTGCCCGCTCGCGAGCCGTCTTCCGTTGAGCGAGCGCGACGGCGATCGCCGCTTCGGCAAGGTCGAGCGCGGCCTCAACCGAAGCCGGCATCGCGGTGACGGACCGAGCCCGCGCCGCTCGGATCCACCGCTGTCCTTCCGCCGCAGCGAAGCGCGTCCACACCGGCCGCAGCGCCGCCGCCAGCCGGCGGCCGAGCAGTTCATCGCCCTGCGCTCCAAGCGCCCAGGTGAGCGCCGCTCGAAAGTTCTCCAGCTCCGGCTCGGCGCGAGCAAGCCACGCGGGTTCGGGCGTCGTCTCAAAGACGCGATAGAGCTCTTCGCCGAGAGCTAGAATTGCAGCTGCGTGCAGCCGCGCGACGGCGGCATACTCGCCCGTTTCGGCGAGGCGTTCGCGCCCATACTGCCGCACCGATTCGAGGAGTCGATAGCGCATTCGGCCTTCCGTTTCTTCCGTATGCACCAACGACTTGTCGACGAGCGATGAGAGCAGGTCGAGAATCTCCCAAGACTCGATTGCGTCTTCAGCGGCTTGATCGACGCCGCTAACCGCGCCGGCCGTGTCCAGCGTCCACCCTCCGACGAAGATCGCCAGCCGCCGGAAGAGCCTCTGCTCGTTCGGTGAGAGCAGATCGTAACTCCAGTCGATCAACGCCCGCATCGTCTGCTGACGCGGCACCGCGGTGCGGCTGCCGCCGGTCAGCACGCGAAAACGCTCGTCGAGTTTCTGAGCGAGTTGTCGCGGTGCCAGCACCTTTATTCGAGCCGCCGCCAGTTCGATCGCCAGCGCGATGCCGTCGAGGCGCCGGCAGATCTCCGCAACGGTTGGGGCGTTTTCGTCGCTTAGCTCAAACTTCGTGTCGGAGGCGGCGGCACGCTGCGCGAAGAGCGCGACGGCACCATAGCCTAAAGCGTCTTCCGCCGCGAGCCCATCGCTTTGCATCGGAAACGCCAGCGATGGCATCTGATAAACGTGTTCGCCGCCGATGCGAAGCGGCTCACGGCTGGTCGCTATTAACCGCACGCCGGGAGAGCCGCGCAAGATCGTACCCGCGATTTTTGCAGCCTCCTCGATCACGTGCTCGCAGTTGTCGAGAAGTAGCAGCAGCTTCTTGCTCTCGACATAGCGCAGGAGAGTCTCGAGCACGGGGCGGCCTGGCTGCTCGCGCAAACCCAGCGTCGTCGCGATCGTACCGGCCACCAGACTCGCATCGTTCGTCGATGCCAGCTCGACGAACCATACACCATCGTCCCAACGACCGAGCAAATCCGCACCGACTTGAAGTGCGACGCGCGTCTTACCAACGCCGCCGGTGCCGACGAGCGTCACCAACGCGTGCTCGCCGACCAGCCGCTCGATCTCGGCGAGCACCTCGTCGCGGCCAATGAGCGACGTGAGCTGACGCGGGAGGTTGTTCGGCATCGATTGGAGCGATCGCAGCGGTGGAAACGTTTGGGCTAAGCCCGGAGCGACGAGCTGCCAGACGCGCTCCGGTTGGGCGAGATCCGCAAGCCTGTGCTCGCCCAAATCGTACAACTCCACGCGTTCGGGCATTAGACCGCGCAACAGCAACGCCGTTGTACCGGAGACGAGGACTTGACCGCCGTGGGCCGTTGCTAACAGCCGTGCCACACGGTTCACAACCGGTCCAAAGTAATCGCCGTCGCGCTCGTCGGTCGCGCCGCTGTGCAGGGCCATTCGAACCTGTAGGCCGCCGATTGCGCTCCAATCCTCGCCTGAGAGTTTACGCTGCGCATCGATTGCCGCGGCAACTGCATCCGTCGCACGCCAGAACGCCGCGCAACACGCATCACCGACCGTCTTGAACACGTGACCGCCGTGCCTTTCGGTCGTGGCGCGTAGCAGTTCGTCATGGCGGCGCAATGCCGGCGCCATCGCATCGCGCCGCTCTTCCCAACGCCGTGTGCTTCCCTCGATATCGGTAAAGAGTAGCGTTACTGTCCCCGTTGGAATTGGGGCCGCCCGTGCCATCCCTGATAGTTCAAAGTCTACGCGGGGCGCGCCTTGGCCCTCTCCGAACTTTGCAAATCAGCCGCTTAGCGGCCCAACGACGTATAGGAACAGCGGGGCTCCAAAAAGTACCGCGATGGTTTTTCCGGTTAAGAAAAGCAGCCGCTTGTCCATCACGTCCTGCCGGCGTCAGCAAACTCTGGTTCTCCGTAAATTAGCGCCGTTTTCGTCGTACCGTCGAAGAGACCGTCTTTAAGCGGAGCCTGAAGAGCTTTAAAGAAATCGTCGGCGCTCTCATGCGCCTTCTGCTGTTTGCCGGCTTCGCCTTTCATGTGATATGACCAGTCAAACTCGGCGACTAGGACGTGGAATGCATCAACCGTTGGTCGCGTCGAAACGGCGAGATCCGCGTGCGCGACCGCATCCTTGCCGAAGGTATACGATCCGAGTCTCGCGCCGATCTCGAAGACTCGAGCGTTATTCACTGCCGACACGCTGGCTTCCGAGTCGAGATCGAGCTTCTTGAGTCCCGGAAAGACCTCAATGATCCTCGACATGGGTTGCTGAAAAGTTACAACTGGTAGTATCCGATTAAATTATTAGAAAAGATACTTTTGACCGAACCAAGTTTCTCGCCGCGAATGATTTCCTCTTTGAACTTATATCGCGTGTCGATGCCCTCCATCGAAGTATCGACTTTGAAATCTGCCGATTCACGAAAATCGGCCGAGCGGCGCTTCGACGACGTGCTGCTTGCATGATCAGATTCGTGGCGCGCACCTGATCTGATCCGAACGGGTAGACCCCTGGAGCACCCGATCTCGATCCGCCACGGCAACCGAATGGCAACCGTCGCCGCTTCACCCTCGAAAAATGCCCAAAAAACTCTTGGGATGGCCGGGAGTCGAACCCGGACGCCCTTTCGGGCTGCAGATTTTAAGTCTGCTGTGTCTGCCTATTCCACCACCATCCCGCTATCGAGCCATCCTTCGACAAGTCCCAGGATGACACGAGTCTCAGGATGACACGGAGCGCTCGACGAACGTTAGTCGCCGCTCCAATCCGTCGAAACGGACATCGACGGCATTGAAACGCGCGTCGATCGCATCGAAACGCCGATAAACCTTCGTCTCAAAGGCAGTCAGCCGCGTCTCCAACGCTCCAACCCGCGAATCCAGGCGATCGAATCGAGATTCCAAACCATCGAAGCGCGACGATATAGTGCCGTAGTTCCATTCCGTGGCCGCACGAAACGCCGCGATCTCGCTTCCCAAACCGTCAATGCGTGACTCGAGGCGTGCCGTCGATGAGGCGAGCAGCTCCGAAAAACGACCGATCAGTTCGTCTGCAAAACGGTTATCCATCACGCCAATAGTTACGCTACGCTTGTTGCCGCGGTGTTTCCTGGGCCGCGCCGCTACTGCTGGTAGTGTTCGACGATCTCTTCGGTGCGCAGATCTGCGACGCCCGGATCTTGGCCGGCATCGCGACGCGCTCGGCGCTGGCGCAGCAAATCCCAGAACTGATCGAGCTGCACCGAGACCGCCTCGAGCCGGTGGCGGTCGTCGTTGGTCATGCCGCCGCCCTCGCCGTGCTCGAGGAGGCGATGCTCCTCGTCGACGAGCTCCTCGATGTGTTTCTTGATCTCGGCGTCGTTCACGGTCTGAATCCCCTTCGCATATCCGAACCTGCGCGCACCGGCGGCGCCGCTCCTCCCGCGGCGTCACGCTCCTGCAAGAGAATGCCGATCAGCAAGTCGCTTGTCGTGGCGATGGCTTGGTCGAGATTCAAAATTGCGAGCGCTTCGTCGAGCACGATGATTCCGGCCGGCAGAATATCGGCGCGCTGCGCTCGCATTCCGGCAACGCGCTTGCGCTCGTCGAGCGTCATCGCCAACAGCCGCTCGAGCGTGCGCTGCAGATCGGCTCGCGTCAACGCGTACGACGCACTCGGCGTAAGCCGCGCGCGCACGATTGCCGCGGTCGTTGTCGCCGAGCCGCCGACCAGCGCCAGGCGTTCGAGTTCCCCGCAATCACGCAGCGGCGCAAGCGCTGCACGCGCGAGCTCGCGCGCCCGCGTAACCGTCGCGGCATCAACGGCGCCGTCCCTTCCGGCGAGTGCGGGAACCTGCTCCGTCAAGCGCACCGCGCCGATCTCGCACGAAGCAACGCGGTCAGGCGTCGCGGAATCCCCGGCGGCGAACTCGGTGCTGCCGCCCCCGAGATCGAGCACGCCTACGCGCTCGCCGCGCAGCGTTCCGAGCGCGGTCAAACCTCCGCGATACGCGGCCGTCGCTTCTTCTTCGCCGGAGAGCACGCGCAGCGGTACGCCGAGCAGCGCGCGAACGCGCTCCGCGAACTCCTCGCCGTTCTCGGCACGCCGCAGTGCACTCGTCGCGACGGCAAAGAGCCGCACGTAGTGCCCATGCGCCGCGCGCGAAAACTGCGCGAGCGCGTCGAGCGTGCGCTGCATCGGCTCGTCACCGAGCCGTCCACGTTCGCCGAGGCCCTCGCCGATTCGCGTACCGACCGAGCGCGCCACGTCGATGCGCGGATCCTCCGGCGCCATATCGGCGAGCAGGAGGCGCGTCGAATTCGTACCGATCGATACGATCGCGTAGCGTTTGCTCAACCGTGCTTCGATTCAAAGAGTGCGGCGCGGCGCTTTTTCCGTAGGAAGTGGCGCTCGGCTGCCGGCGGCCCTTCGGCCGCCTCCCACTCCTCGGTGCTCTTGAGAAACAAGGCGATCTGTTCTTCGAAGTCGTCATCGCGCAGCTGCGGCGCTAGCGAGACGGCACAGCGCCGGCCGTACCGCCGTACCTCGAACGCGAGTCGCTTGCGCCCCGCCAGCGATCGCTGGTAGTCGTCGCGATGGCGCTCGACGTCGGACGCGCTGGCGCTCGCCAGGTCGCCGTCATCGAGCCGCACCGTCGCGCCGTACGCATTGAGATTGATCACGATGCCGCGCGACGTGGCGCTCACGGAGTCGACGGCTTACCGTCCGATCCGGGCTGCGGTGAGACGAAGATCAAGGCCTCGTTCGGCCGCACGAGGCGCAGGCGGTCGTGGATCTCGGGGATCGTGCCCTGCGGATCGCGCAGCCGGCGTAGCTCGCGCCGCTGGTCCTCGCGGCGGCGTTCGAGCGACGCGATGTCGGAGCGAATCGAGGAGAGCTCGTGCGCGGCCGAGAGATTCTCGCCGATCGCGCGCGCAAACTGAATCGAGACGAGCGTCACGACGAGCACCGCGAGCGCCGTTGCGATGATACGCCCGGCGAGGCGGAGAGCGGGTCGCGTGCGCCGCGCCACTACGCTCTTACGACCGGCGGCACGCCTTCGAACTGCGATTCTCCCAAGCGGCGGTACTTGCGATAACGCTCCTCCATGAGCCGCTCTTCGGAGAGCGGCGCGAGCTGCGCCAGCGCGAGATCGATCGCGTTGAGCGTACGACTCACGACGTCTTCGGCGTTGCGGTGCGCACCGCCGAGCGGCTCCGAGATGATCTCGTCAACGACACCGAACCGGTGCAAGTCATCTGCGGTTAACTTCAACCGCGCAGCGGCTTCTTCCGCCTTTCCGGCATCCGACCACAGAATCGCCGCGCATCCCTCGGGGGATGCGACCGAATACGTGCTGTGCTCGAGCATCAGGACGCGATCGGCGATTGCAAGCGCGAGCGCGCCGCCCGAGCCACCCTCACCGATGACGGCCGCGACGATCGGAACGCGCGCCGTCGAGAAGGCTCGCAAGCAGGTCGCGATTGCCTCGGACTGCGCGTGCTCCTCCGAGGTGATTCCCGGATCGGCGCCTTTCGTATCGACGAAGGTGACGATCGGCAACCCGAGCCGCGCCGCGAGACGCGCGAGACGGCTCGTCTTGCGATAGCCTTCGGGCGCGGGCATCCCGAAGTTCCGGCGCAGGTTCTCCTTCGTATCCCGGCCGCGCTGTTGACCGATCACCATGACCGAGCGCGAGCGCAAGAACGCAAAGCCCCCGACGATCGAAGGATCGTCGCGGTAGTGGCGATCGCCGTGCAGTTCGTCGAAGCGGTCGAAACGCGAAATGTAGTCGAGAGAGGTCGGACGCCCGGGGTGGCGCGCCATGTGGACCTTCTCCCAAGGGGAGAGCGTCCCGAAGAACTCGCGCAGAATCTGCTGATATTTTTCCTCGAGGGCGCCGATTTCGGCCGACATATCGAGCGGCTGCGCGGCCGAAGCCGCGCGCAGTTCGGCGATGCGCCGTTCGAGCTCGAGCAAGATCTTCTCCCGCTCGACGATGACGTTGTTACTCATGGACTACGTACTCGAGCAAGCGCAGGAGCTGCCCTTTGAGTTTTCGGCGGTCGACCACCATGTCGATCGCCCCCTTCTCCAGCAAGAATTCGGCGGTTTGGAATTGGTCGGGAAGCCGTTGCCGAATCGTCTGCTCGATGACGCGGCGTCCGGCGAATCCAATCATCGCCTTCGACTCGGCAACGATCACGTCGGCTTGAAATGCGAACGATGCCGAGACGCCGCCGGTCGTCGGATCGGTGAGAACCGTCAGGAAGAAGTTGCCTTCCTCCGTGAACTGGGCGGCGGCAGCCGTCGTCTTCGCCATCTGCATGAGCGCGAGCATGCCTTCTTCCATGCGCGCGCCGCCCGACGCCGCAAAGATCACGCACGGCACCTTGCGGCGCCGCGCCTCCTCGAAGAGCAAGGTGATGCGTTCTCCGGTGACGCGACCCATGGTCCCGCCGCGAAAATGGAAATCCATGACGCCGAGTCCGACCTGAAAGCGCCCGATCTTGGTAAACCCGCAGACGACCGATTCGGAGAGCCCGCTGCGCTCGCTATCCGATTTCAGCTTTGCCAGATAGGTCTTCTTGTCGGACCATCCGAGCGGGTCGTTCGGCACGACCTCTTGGCCGATCTCCACGAAATCGCCGTCGGCAATCGAAGCGATACGATCGTAGGCGCTCATGCGGAAGTGATAACTGCAGCGAGTGCAGACGTCGAGATTCGCCGCGAGGTCCCGGCGATAGAGAACCTCGCCGCACTTCGGACACTTGCTCCACAGCGCGGCGTCGCTCGACGACGCTTCTTTTGGCCGGCGGGAGGGAAGCCACTCGGGCATCGGCATCGCGCCTCCCTACGCTTTCCGCGCTTTGGCGGGCTGCGGCATTAGCATCGCCGCGTAGAGGCGTCCGAGCTGCCTGAGATAGTTGAGGATCTCGCGCTGATTGAGCTTCGACTCGCCCGCGACCCGATCGGTGAAGACGTACGGAATCTCGATCGCTTTCCCGTACCGTGCCTTCGCGATCACTTCGAGCCCGATTTTGAATCCGATTGGGTCGAGCGCGACGCCCTCGATTGCATCGCGGCGAACGAGAAAGTAGCCGCTCGTCACGTCCTTCACGTGCGTGAGCGGACGCGCCAGCCAACAGGCGACGCGTGAGGTGATCACCCGCCGGGCCGGCCAGTTCGCAATGCCGCCGCCGGGCACGTACCGGCTTCCGACGGCCAGCCCGTACTCGCCAGATTCGAGCGCTGCAACCATATTCGGAAGTGCGTTTACGTCGTGACTGAAATCCGCGTCCATCGCACCGAGCGCGATGGACTCGCTGCGCGCCATCCGCCATCCTTCGATCACCGCACTCGACAAGCCCAGTTTTCCCGAGCGGTGCAGGCAACGTACCGGCAACCGCCGCGAGAGTTCGTCGACGATCGCGCCCGTGCCGTCGGGTGAATTATCGTCGACGACGATGATCTCGCCGTCGAGTCCGCGCGCGCGAAACGTCTCGTCGAGCGCGGCCAGCAGCTTGCCGATACCGGCGGCTTCGTTGTAGGTCGGAATGACGATCGAAAATGGCATCGGCATGCGAATCGCTCGTTCTACGACGCGAAGGCGCCTATCACCGCCAGGAGCGCCAATGCCGCGGTATCGGTACGCAGAATTCGCGAACCCAGCGAGAGCAGTGCCGCGCCGTGCCGCTCGGCATCCTCGGCTTCGTCGTGCGTGAAGCCCCCTTCCGGGCCAACTACGACGAGCACGCTGCCCGTCGCGGGGAGCGCTTGAAGCAATCGCTGATTCAGCGGGGCATGCGGCGCGAGCTCCCACGCAAAGAGCACGCGCTGATACGCAGCAAAACGCTCGAGCAGGGCGTCGAACCGCACCGGCTCCGGTATCTCGGGAACGTCGACCCTTCCGCTCTGCTGCGCGGCGCTCCGAGCGAGGCGGCGCCAGCGCGCAAGCTTCTCCTTGCCAACGCCGCGCGCGACGCTACGCTCGCAATAAAAAGGAAGAAACGCGTTCGCGCCAAGTTCGGTGCCCTTCTCGATAACCAGCTCCATGCGCCGTCCCTTCGGAACCGCCTGAGCGACGTCGCATCGCAGCACGCCGCTCGCGACGGCCCGCTCGCCGGCACGACCGAGCAGCTCCGCACGAACCACTGGCCCCGCTTCGCCGATCGCCGCCTCAAAGGAGGTCGCCGCGGAATCGACGATCTCGATGCGATCGCCGCGCTGGAGTCGCAGCACGCGCGTGATCTTGTGCGCGTCGCTTCCATCGATCTCCACAACGCCGCCGACCTCGCGTGTGCCCTCGACGAAGAATCGGCGTGCCCCGCTCACGCTGCGATCACTCCGGGCGGAACGCGTCCTTCACGCGCTCGAAGAAGCTGCGCGTTTCGATGGCGTCGCCGCCTTCGAGTGCATACTCCTCGAGCAGATCTCGCTGCCGCTTCGTCAGCTTGGTCGGAACGACGACGTTCACCGTAACGTGGTGATCGCCGCGCTGCGTGCCACGTACGCTGGGCATGCCGTATCCACGCAAACGCAACGTCGTGCCCGATTGCGTTCCGGCCGCGAGCGTCATCTCCACCTCGCCTGCTAGCGAGGGAACCTCGATCGTCGCGCCGAGTGCCGCCTCGGTAAAGCTCACGGGTACGCTGACGAACGTCTCGCGCCCGTCGCGTTTGAAGATGCGGTGCGGCGCGATCGCCAGGTAGACGTAGAGGTCTCCGGGCGGTCCGCCGCGCGTACCGCCTTCGCCGCTTCCGGCGATGCGAATGCGCGATCCATCGTCGACTCCGGCAGGTACGGTAACGGTCAGCCGCGTCTCCGTTTGCTCGCGCCCACGGCCGCCGCAGGCTTCGCACGGATCCGCGATGACGTGGCCCTCCCCGCCGCACTGCGCGCAAACCGTCTGCGTAACGATCTGACCCAGCGGCGTCTGGCGGGCGCTGCGCACCGCTCCACTTCCGCCGCAGCGCTGACACGGGACGACCATCGTCCCGGGCCGGGCACCGCTTCCTTTGCACGTCGCGCACGCGGCGAGCCGGTCGAAAACGATCTCGCGCGTCGTTCCCGCAAACGCCTCTTCGAGCGTGATCTCGACGTCGTAACGCAGATCCGATCCACGTTCCGGTCCCGCCCGTCGCGCGTGACCCCCGCCGCGGACGTTGCCGAAGAACATATCGAAGATGTCGCCGAATCCCCCCGGTCCAAATCCGAAATCCGCGGCGCCCCCCGACGAACCGTTGCCGACGACGCCGAAACGATCGTACTGCTCGCGTTTGCCCGGATCGGAGAGCACCTCGTAGGCCTCGTTGATCTCCTTGAACCGGTGCTCGGCCTTCGACTTGTCGTGCGCGACGTCGGGATGGTGCTCGCGCGCAAGCGCGCGATAGCGCCGTTTTATCTCATCCCCCGATGCGTCGCGAGCGACGCCGAGGACTTCGTAGTAATCCGTGGTGGGCATGTTACGCGCTTGGTAGATCTTCCGAGAGCCGCTGACTCAACGTGGCCGCCGTGCCGGATGCGAGCGCGAGCAGGCGCGCGTACGGCATGCGCCGCGGCCCGAGGATGGAG
>Ga0209380_10000013_pt1 | contig 106455 bp, 83 predicted proteins | sample HubBroMetageWFT6_FD_188347 | JGI IMG/M metagenome (GOLD analysis project Ga0209380, IMG submission 188347) | Warmed and freeze-thawed soil microbial communities from the Hubbard Brook experimental Forest, New Hampshire - Hubbard Brook CCASE Soil... | ecosystem: Environmental > Terrestrial >...
TCGCCCTCAAGAATTTCAACAGCCCATTGTGACATCTGACCTTGCGCACAGCCCATCACTCGCGCAATCATGGTCGACAAAATAAGGAAGGGCGTGCCGTTTAGCACGCCCTCCTGCCTCTGACCTTCACTTCACTTACAACCTTGCTGACAAGTCTGCGATTTAGTGGTGGCCTCCGCCCCCGGAGTGGCCGCCGCCAGAAGAATGGCTGGCCCCTCCAGAGCTTGGCGCGCTATGAGAAGCGCCCCCGTAGCTCGGAGCTCCGCGATAGCCACCGTAGCCAGCCGAGGACCGCGGCTGCGCGATGGGCTGCCTCATGTTCAGCTGCGGACGCGAAGAACCACCGCCCCCGTAGCTGCTCGAACCAGATTGGCGCGAGTAGCTCGAGCTTGGCGACGTCCGATTCCAGTAGCTCCCGCTCTCACCCCGGCTTGCAGATTCAGACCCACTCTCTCCGCGACCTGCCGACTCGCTGCTGCGCGAGGGAGGTGTAAACGTCTTCCACTCGCTGCGGTCCGGTTCGCCACGAGTGGACGAAGCCTGCTCTCCGCGGTTCGCAGAAGACGTTGCCGGTGCCGTTGAGCCGCCACGAGTTCCGTTCTCATTCGCTGCGGCCTGACTCCCAGTACTCCGGGCCGCAGAACCCGGACCCGTTGCACGTGCGCCCGCGGCCACCGGCGAAAAGTGGCTCTGCTGCATAGACTGCTGCAGATGCGCCGTCTGTTGCTGGAAAGATTCCGTATGTGACGCGCTCTGCGTCCCGAAGAAATGCTGCGACGCGCTGTTATGAATCGTGGAAGGAGACGCAGCCCGTCCGCTCGCCGACAAACTGGCGCGCGTTGGCACAACCGGCATGTTCCCCGTCATCATGCGAGCTCCACTCAACTGCGCATGCGTAGCTGCCACCGCCGTCGTTCGTCCTGCTCCAAACCTACCCGCTGCCACCGTCGAGAGTCCCCCCCCAATGTGCGCATCATTGATGTGCGCCACGTTCGAGAACTGCGTGCCCGCGTGCAGCGGAGCAATCCCGCCGAAGCGGTTGAGCGTCCCAAATCGGTTGAAACCCACTACGCCGAACCGCCCGCCGTATCCACCCCACCACGGGAAGAAGCGGTCACCCGGCCCAATCGGCAACCAGCCAAAGCCGCCCCATCCGCCCCAACCAAAACCAAACCCGAAGCCCCAACCACCTCCGAATCCAAAGAACGACACATACGCTGGCGCCCAGAATGGACGATAGAAACCTGGGCCCCACACCGGTCCCGGCCACCACGCCCACGCACCGCCGTACCACATCCAGCGACCGTAGTGATATGGAGCCCATCCCCAAGGCTCATATCCAACCCAAGTCCAACCGTAGTAAGGCTCATACACCCAGCTGCCATCGCGATAGGGAGCCCAGCCATCCGGCTCATTCGGCACCCAGACCTGTCCGTAGTCTGGCGCGTCTTCCCAGGTTCCGTTGGCGTCCAGGTCTTCCGACCCGACGTAATACTTATTGGTGTGATGCCACGCGGCCGCTTGGTGAATCATGTGGTCGCGTTCGCTGTTCCAGCGATCCCAATCGTCCGGATCGGGAGCGGGGCCGATCTTGTACTTCGCATCGGCGCCGGAACCGCGCACCGTCGCCATGTCACCCTGCTTGATGTCGGCAATACCCTGCGGCGTCGAGATCTGCGCTTGTCCTTTGCGCACGATGATGATGCTGTCCCCGTCGGGCCGCACTTCGATGCGGAACACGCCATTCACGTGCGCCGGGTGAACTGCAACGTTAGGGGTATCGATCTCCGGCTCAGCTTCACTCTCGCCGAACACGGAATAATTAGCCAAGCCCTGCCCGACCTGAATCTGGATGTATTTTTGCGTAAAGTTAGCAATGTTCGCCTGCGCATTCGATCCCAGGCGGAGAATGTTGGCGTAATCGAGCTGAACCTCGGCCCGCCCGCCAGGTCCGGTGGAAACCTTATCGCCGTTCACCACAGGCTGATTCAACACAGCCGCCGACCAGGTACCGGAATCGCCACGCTGCGTGGACACTTCGCCATGAGTCATGCTGATGCGTCCAACGCCTTGATCGGTCTTTGCCGGACCCTCACCCGAGGGTCCACCGGCCTGAGCTTCGTCGCCAGGTTGTGGCGGTGGACCCGCCTGCGGCTGCCCCGGTTGCTGCGGTGGACCAGGCCGAGGCGGTGGTCCGGCCTGCGGAGGTGGCGCGGACTGACCCTGCCCCATTTCCATCGGAGCGCTGGGCTGCTCCGTGGGGCCAGGACCTGGCTCAGTAGTCTGTGCATGCGCGGTAATCGAAAAAGCACCTGCCAGTATCAGAGTGCAGATTGCAGAACCCGCTATGAGTCGGTTTTTCATAACCCTCTTCCCGAAACCACCGCGTACGCGATCAAAATCGAATCCCGAACGACTGACGCGTTATAGAAAGGAGCAACTACCATGCCAAAGGCGAGCTACGGGGCATCCCGTAACTCATTTGTTTTCAGATAGGAAGGTGGTGTCTGCGGCAGAATGGAGGGCGGAATCTAAAGCTGGTGGCCACACGGGGCCAAAGTGGTGGTTTTCAGCCGGTACAACCCGGTATGACAATTAGCCGGTTCCCAATAATACGAAAGCCCCGATAGTCAGTCGGGGCTTTCGAGAAATCTGGTACTGGCGCTGTCCTTCAAACACCTTAAGCATAACTCCGATGGCGGCATTGTCAAGCGGTTTATAGTGTCGAGTGACCGGCGAAGAGTGAGGGACTCGAACCCTAGTGGCTGACTAAGCCACTCGACTGTTTGAAGGACAACGTCCAGTACCCACTGGCAACACTCTCCAGACGATGCCTCTCGCAATGAATGATTGTAGCCACTGGCTGAGCAACTGCCGGAGGTATTTCTTCTTTCCGACTGGGAACGATTCCGTTTTGGGAAGACGGCCTAAGATGTTTCTTTCTCCCCCTCATCGGCAATCCCAATCTTCGACAGCCGATACCGCAGCGCATTTCGCGACAACCCCAGCAACCGCGCCGCCTGACTCTTATTCCCATTCGCGCGCCGTAGTGCCTCGCGAATCATTTCATCTTCCCAGTGTTCGAGAGTCATGCCTTCCGGGAGAAACCCACCGGCGCCGTTCGCGGCTTTAGCCGGACGCAAGTCCAGATGGATATCCGACGCCTCGAGCACCGTACCCTTCGCCAGCGCACACGCTCGCTCGATGATGTTCTGCAGCTCGCGGACATTCCCCGGCCAGTGGTAGTTCACCAGAATCTGCATCGCCTCCGGCGAAATGCTCTCCACTGGCTTGCCGGAGTCTCCCGCAAAGCGCGAGATGAAAAGGTTGACCAGGTCGGGAATGTCCTCCTTGCGCTGGCGCAAAGGCGCAATGTCGATGGGAACGACATTCAGCCGATAGTAAAGATCTTCGCGGAAAGTTCCCTGCTCCAGCGCTTCGCGAAGATCGCGATTCGTGGCTGCGATCAGCCGCACATCCACTTTCACTGTTCGCGTCCCGCCGAGCCGCTCAAATTCCCGCTCCTGCAGCACGCGGAGCAGCTTTACCTGAATCGCCGGCGGCACATCGCCGATTTCGTCCAAAAACAAGGTGCCCTTGTCCGCCAACTCGAACTTCCCCGGCTTGCTCGTGCTCGCGCCCGTAAAAGCGCCTTTCTCATAGCCAAACAGTTCGCTCTCCAGCAGGTTCTCGGGAATCGCCGTGCTGTTGATCTTGATGAAAGGCCCGGAAGGCCGCCGCGATTTTTCATGAATCGCGCGCGCGATCAAATCCTTGCCTACGCCACTCTCCCCGCCCAGCAGCACTGTCGAATTCGTGGGCGCCACGCGCTCCACCGTCGCCAGCACTTCCTGCATCTTCACGCTGTGCGCAACCACGTTGGGATGGACATAACGCTTGCCTAGCGCCTCGCGCAGCGACCGGTTCTCTTCCCGCAAGTCGCGGACGTCCAGTTCCTTGTGGATTACCATCCGCATCTCGCTCAGCGAAAATGGCTTGAGCACATAATCGCTGGCTCCAGCCTTCATGGCTTCCACCGCCGTCTCCACCGTGCCAAAAGCCGTCATCACCACCACCGGCAACGCTGCATTCTGCCGCTTGATCGCCTGCAGGAACTCCTGCCCGTTCATCCCCGGCAGCTTCAGATCGGTCACCACGAGATCAACCGAGTTCTCGCGCAGAAGTTTCAGTCCAGCCTCGGCATCTCCCGCGGAAAGCGTCGTAAAACCGTCCTCGCCAAGATTCAACTCGAGCAGGCGCCGCATCTTGGCTTCATCTTCGACAATCAGAATTATTGGCATGATGGTTGGCAGTCGTCCGCCACTTTCTCGATCTCAGATACCCTAACCTGCACGCTGGAACTTTACTTACTTAAGATGACTGCGCCGTCGCCTCGTCGCCTTCAGGAAAAAAGACGATGAAGCACGCCCCGTTCTGATCACACCCTTCCTTGCCTCCATCGACGCGGATCGTTCCATGGTGCCCATCAACAATCGTGGACACAATCGACAGCCCCAGGCCCACCCCCGTCTTCTTCGTAGTCACAAACGGATTGAATATCTGCTCCCGCAGCTCCGCCGGAATTCCCGGCCCGCTGTCTTCAATCCGCACCTCCACTCCGTCCCGATTCGCGCTATTCGCCCTTGCCGCCGTAACCCGCAATGTCCCTCCACTACTGCTCATCGCATCGTAAGCATTCTGAATCAGATTCGCGAATGCCTGTTCAGAAAGGCTCTCGTCTAACGGAACCAAAGGCAGGTTCGCCTCATACTGCCTCTCCACCCGCACGATCCCGTCCTTCTGGGGTGAGGATTGGGCCGATGACAATGATACGGAGTGCAGTGCCCGATCCAGCACTGCGGTAATATCCAGCGGAGTTAGCTCAACATGCAGTGGCCGGGCAAAGTCCAGAAACCGCGTCACCAGCGCGCTCAAACGGTTCGTCTCACTCGAGATGTAACCTGCCAGTTCGCTGGCCAGAGGATTCGATTCCCCCAGCTTCTGGTGAAGCATCTCCGCCGAGCCCTTGATCACCCCCAGGGGATTGCGAATCTCATGCGCCAGCCCGGCGGACATTTGCCCGAGCGCCGCCAACCGCTCTGAACGCCGCGCCTCCTCCTGGGCCTGCTCCAATCTGCGGTTGGTCTCGGCCAGCGTTTCCGCCAATTCCTGATAGCGTTTGATCTGGCGCCGATTCTCCACCACGAAGCGGTTCACCACCATCGCGGCAAGAAAAAAGAAGACAATGCGGATGGCGAGCCGGCCGTAGTCCTCCGCGTTGATCTCGTACTCCTGCAACGCAGGATAAAGATACGAACAGTATGCGGTAGAAGCCAGCGCAGTCCAGAACAACGTGGCCCATGGACCGAAATATTCCGCCGCCGTGACTGCAGGAAGATAGTAGATGGGATAGTAATAGCTGTTTATGGGGATTTCCCCCGTGTGATCCAACAGCAGCGTGGCCAGGACAATCTTCAGCACAACAATGTAGATTGGCCCGCGCCGTGGCAGGCGCGCAATCAGCCAGCCTTCACTTAACTGGAGAACGCCAAAACCCAGCAGGATCAACTGTTTGTGGTACTCCCGCACGGGCGGGAGGACGGCCAATAAGGCGAGCAACACGAGCCAGAGACCATCCATCCAGTTGATCGCAGGACGACTTTGTTCCCTCCTGATCGATTGGCTCATGGCAAGACCGTGACAAATAATTGCGCCGGGAGCAGGCTGGTCGCCCGGCCTCCCGGCGCTATGGTTACCTCGTTGCCTTCACTTCGATCCGCTGGCACGTTGCGCCGCATGCGAACCTATCAGACCGCACGCGGCCAGTTCGCGTCAATGTCCTTTCTTGGGCGCGGTCCCGCTTTCCAGCTTCGGTGCGGCAGGATGAGGAGTCTGTTGTTTTTGCGCGGGCGTAGATGCGGACTTCTGTGTCTCGGTTGTTCCCCTCGCCGGTGTAACCCGTGCGGCCGCGGGATGCAACGACGGCATCGTCCCTTGCGGTGACGTACGCGCAGCGGACGATGGCTGGTTCCGATTTCTGGGACCCTGCGCGCTCGTCTTCGACTCAGGCTCAGGCTCCCCCGTTCCTTGCGCCTCCCACACTCGAGGCTGTGATTTCGTCGGGTTGCTTTCCGCATCGGCCTCTCCGAAGGAGTGGACTCCACCCTGCGATCGCGGCCGCTGCGCTACCGGCACTGGCCGCCCCGGTGGTTGCTGCCGTACTAACGTTTGTCCGACCGCTGATTGTGCGGACGCGGATTGTGCGGATGACGATTGTCCGGATGACGATTGTCCGGACGAGCGCGGCATCGGAGCTGGCGTGCGCAGTGCCACTACCTGTCGGCTTATCACGGCCGCTGGCGGCTTGATTGCCACCGGCTTGCCCCCACCGAATGCGCTGCTGCGAACCGGCTCGACTGCAAGCGTGTTCGACACAGGCGCGGTGGCAAGTTCCCGTGACGGGATCGGCATCACATTCCGGGCCACGGACCCGCCATTCACGAACGTTTCCCGTGAAACTACTGTCACGCCTCCAATCACGTTGCGATTCGCGTAAGTGACGGTGCTCGCATCCCGGTTCACGGCCATCGCGTTATAGACGTTTGTGACCCTCACAGTATTCACCGCAGTGTTGGTGACGTTCACGTTGTTCACGTAGGAGCGGCTCACGCGATAACCTGGGATAAATACTTCCCCGGGAGCCAAAGCGAACCACCCTACTCCCACGCCAGCCGAGAAATGGAATCCCGGCCCACCCCCGACCCAGCCCACCAGCGCGGGTGCGTACGCCGGCCGCACCATGCTCGGCCCCGGAACCCACACCCAACCGTTGCCGGCAAGGGCCCAGCGTCCATAGTGGAAAGGGGCAAATCCCCAAGGCTCGTTCTCGACCCAGGTCCAACCCCACGGCGCCACCCAAGTCCAACTTCCAAAGCGATACGGCGCCCAGCCCATCGCGATTCCCGTCGGCTGCCAGACCATGCCGTAGCCCGCAACATCACTCCAGGTACCGTTCTGGTCCAGATCTTCGTATCCCGTCATGTCGCGCGAAACGTAATTCGCGGAATCCGACCCATCTTCCGTCTGGTCGCGATCGAGCGCCCAGCTATCAAGCGCATCCGGACTTGGAACCTGACCGGCATTGTATTTCAGCTGATCGTTCCCGGCGCTGGTAATCGTGGCGGACTGATTCGCCGTCACCGTATAGGTGTTGCCTCCGCCCGTGATTTCGCCACGCCCGCGCCTCACCATCACGTCGGTTCGATTGCCGTCTTCATCCACATCGATGCGGTACTCCCCCGGCTGCATGACCACGAACGCGACGTTCGGTGTGTCGATTTCGTAAGAGTTCTGGTCGTCCACACGCCTGACCATCACAATCAAGGACCCCTGAGCCAAACGAATCTGCGCCGCTTGGTCGCTCACCTCGAGCAACGTGATCCCAGTCTTAGGCCCCAGGCGGAGCGCGGTCGATCCGATATGCAATTCGGCTCGCGAATTTTCATCCGCCCAGAGATTGTCGCCCGTCACCAGCGGACGATTGAGAACAGCAGTCGCCCAGTCGTTTTCACCGCCCGGCTGGAACGATACGGATCCATCCACATAATTCAACCGCGCAACCCGGGTCGGAGGATCCTGCTGGTCGGTGTTCTGACCTTGATCTTCTGCGGTCTGGGACTGCGCTGTCTGGGAAGTCTGCGTATCTGAAGCGGCCTGTGCATCCTGCGCTCTTGCTCCAGGCGATGATTGCTGCAGGAATGCCAAAACCGCCAGCGTTACTGCCCAGGTCCACGACGGCCTTTGTCTCTTCATAAGAATGCTTTCCTCATTAGAATTCCAAGGGTTTCCGAGGGGGATTCCGAAACGGATTCCGAAGCGAGTTTGCATCGATCGTATCCATAGGCTTATAGACACGGTAGATACCTTTAGTTTCGCGGCCGAAAGGCGGGAGTGCGCGGCCAGGGCTGGCCGATCAGGCAGGCGAAGATTTGTTACGCAAGTAACTTCAGCGCGTTACTGGCTTCGGCGAGATCTCATCCAAGGCAAGATTCAGTTCCAGCACGTTGACCCGCGGCTCGCCCAGAAATCCGAACTGCCGCGACTCGGTATGTTGGCGAATAGCCTGGCGAACCGCATCTTCGCTTAATCCACGTTCTTTCGCGATGCGCGGCACTTGAAATTCCGCTGCTTCCGGTGAGATATGGGGATCGAGTCCCGAACCTGACGTCGTCAGCAAATCCATGGGAATCGCAGCTCCCGGATTCTCCGCCTGCAATCGATCCGCATCGCCCTGCACTCGGGCCACAAGCGCTTGATTGGTCGGTCCAAAATTCGAACCGCCGGAATTGTCAGCATCGTAACCCGCTCCGGCACTCGACGGACGCGAGTGGAAATAGCCAGCCGCGGAGAACGACTGCCCGATCAATCGCGACCCCACTACCTTGCCATTCCGCGTCAGCAGTTCTCCGTTCGCCTGCTTTGGAAACAAAACCTGCGCCAGTCCTGTGATCACCAGTGGAAACAGCAGGCCAAACAACACCGTAGTCACGAGCGTCATGAGCACAGCCGTGATCAGATTCTTCTTCATAGTCGCCCCTACGCCAGCCCCGCACGCACAATGAGCAGGTCGATCAGCTTGATTCCAATGAACGGCACAATCACTCCGCCCACACCGTACACCAGCAGATTTCGGCGCAGCAGCACCGCCGCCCCCTGCGGAACATATTTCACTCCGCGCAGCGCCAGCGGAATCAGCGCCACGATGATCAGCGCGTTAAAGATGACCGCCGACAAGATCGCCGACTGTGGCGTCGCCAGGTGCATCACATTGAGCGCCTGCAGAACCGGAAACGTCCCGGCAAACATCGCGGGGATGATGGCAAAATATTTAGCCACATCATTCGCAATCGAAAATGTGGTCAGCGCGCCGCGTGTCATCAGCAACTGCTTGCCGATTTCCACGATCTCAATCAGCTTGGTTGGATTCGAATCCAGATCCACCATGTTGCCGGCTTCTTTCGCCGCCTGTGTGCCCGTGTTCATGGCCACGCCCACATCAGCCTGCGCTAGCGCCGGCGCATCATTCGTTCCGTCGCCAGTCATGGCGACCAGTTTCCCCTGCGCTTGCTCGCGCCGGATCAAGTCCAGTTTGTCCTTCGGCGTGGCCTGTGCCAGGAAGTCATCCACACCGGCTTCGTTCGCAATCGCTGCCGCCGTCAGCGGATTATCTCCCGTGATCATCACCGTCGTGATTCCCATCGCGCGCAGTTGATCAAAGCGCTGCCGCATGCCGCCCTTCACAATGTCCTTCAGGTGAATCACTCCTAAAGCGCGCCCGTTCTCCGCCACCACCAGCGGCGTCCCTCCGGAACGCGAAATCGTTTCTACCGCCGCGCGCACTTCCGCGGGCAGCGCGCTGCCCTGCTCTTCCAGATATTTCGCAACTGCATCGGTCGCGCCCTTGCGGATCGCCCGTCCATTCAGATTCACTCCCGACATGCGAGTCATGGCACTGAAGGGAATGAACTCTGCGTCCTGCGAACTCACTTCACGCCCGCGCAGTCCGTACTTTTCCTTCGCCAGCACCACAATCGAGCGTCCCTCGGGAGTTTCGTCAGCTAACGACGACAGCTGCGCCGAGTCCGCCAGCATCGCTTCGGTCACTCCCGGCGCGGTTACGAACTCCGTGGCCTGGCGATTGCCCAGCGTGATGGTTCCGGTCTTGTCGAGCAGTAAGGTATTCACGTCGCCAGCGGCTTCCACTGCCCGTCCTGACATCGCCAGCACGTTGTGCTGCACCAGGCGGTCCATGCCGGCAATTCCAATAGCCGAAAGCAGTCCGCCAATTGTGGTCGGAATCAGGCACACCAGCAAAGACACCAGCACGAACACGGTCTGCGGCGCGCCCGCATAAATAGCAAAGGGTTGCAGGGTTACCACGGCCAGCAGAAACACGATCGTCAGCCCCGCCAGCAGGATGTTCAGCGCAATTTCATTTGGAGTCTTCTGTCGCTCGGCGCCCTCCACCAAAGCGATCATGCGATCCAGAAACGTTTCGCCCGGATTCGAAGTGATCTTCACCTTCACCCAGTCCGAGAGCACGCGCGTTCCGCCCGTCACCGCCGATCGGTCGCCGCCCGCTTCACGAATCACCGGCGCCGACTCACCTGTAATCGCCGATTCGTCCACGGACGCTACGCCTTCCACAATCTCGCCATCGCCGGGAACAAATTCGCCCGCTTCCACCAGCACCATGTCCCCCGAACGCAATTTCGACCCGGGCACTGTCTCCGTCTTTCCGTCGGGAAGCAGGCGGTTCGCCATCGTCTCCGCTTTCGCGCGACGCAGCGCATCGGCCTGCGCCTTGCCGCGGCCTTCCGCCATGGCCTCGGCAAAGTTGGCAAACAATACCGTGAACCACAGCCACAGCGTGATCTGCAGATTGAATCTGAACCCGGGCTGCCCATGCATACGCTCCAGAATGAGCAACACGGTCGTCACCACGCTGCCCACTTCCACCACGAACATCACCGGGTTTTTCATCATGGTCACGGGATGCAGCTTCACCAGAGAATCCCATGCTGCACGACGCACGATCTTGATGTCCCACAGACTACGTTTTGATTTCTTGCTTGCCATATTTGCTCGTTGTCATCCTGAGCGAACGTTCCTGCCTCTAGTCTTACTTTGCTAAAACGTTTTGCCCGCCTGCATCAGCAGGTGTTCGAGAACTGGCCCCAGACTGAGCGCCGGGAAAAACGTCAGCGCACCCACAATCACCACCACACCGATCAGCAGAAGCGTAAACAGCGGCCCAGTCACGGGGAAAGTACCCAGCGTCGCCGGAGTCTGTTTCTTTCCTGACAGATTGCCCGCAATCGCCAGCATGGGCAGGATCATCATGAAGCGCCCCAGCAACATCGCCATACCCAGCGAGCTGTTGTACCAGGGCGTGTTTCCGCTGAATCCGTTAAAGGCGGAGCCATTGTTGGCTACGGATGAAGTAAAGGCGTAAAGCACCTGGGTGAATCCGTGTGGTCCCGCATTTGAGATGGCGGACGTGCCAAAGCTGTACAGAACCGAAATCGCGGTGAACACCAGAATCACCAGCGGGAAGATCAGGATCACAAGCATCGCCATCTTCACGTCGTAGGCTTCAATCTTCTTCCCTAGATATTCCGGCGTGCGCCCCACCATCAATCCCGCGATAAAGACGGAGAGAATAACGAAGACCAGCATTCCATACATCCCCGCTCCCACTCCGCCGAAGATCACTTCACTCAGCATCAGGTTGATCAAGGGGATCATTCCGCCCAGCGGCGTGAATGAATCATGCATGGAGTTGACCGCGCCGCAGCTGGTGGCAGTCGTCACCGTAGCGAACAACGCCGAGTTCGCCACGCCGAAGCGCACTTCTTTCCCTTCCAGATTGCCAACGGCCTGCTGAGTGGATGCCGGACCCTGCGAGCCATGCTGCGCCGCAGCCGTTACTAACGGGTTCCCTCGCGCCTCCGCCCAATATGCTGTGCTCACCCCTGCCAGGAACAGCAGAGCCATCGCCGCCCATACTGCCCATCCATGTCGCGATGACCCGGTCATCTTTCCCAGCGTGTAAGTAAACGCGGAAGGAATTGCCAGAATGCAGAACATCTCCAGAAAGTTCGTGAACGGCGTGGGGTTCTCAAACGGATGCGCGCTGTTCGCATTGAAGAAACCACCGCCGTTCGTCCCCAGTTCCTTGATAATCTCCTGCGAAGCCGTCGGCCCTTGCGCGATCAGTTGCTGGCTCACGGTCTGCATCACCGGTTTGCCGTCAGGCCCGGTCACCGGCTTTCCGTCAGAACCAAGCTGCGGCGTCTGGTAGGGATCAAGCAACTGCACCGTGTCATAGGGCTTAAGGTTCTGCACTACGCCCTGCGACACCAGAAGCAGCGCGCCCACAAGGCTCAGCGGCGCCAGAATCCACAGCGTCCCCCGAACCATGTCCACCCAGAAGTTCCCGATGGTTTTCTGCTCACGCCGCGCGATGCCGCGAATAAAGGCAATGGCTAGCGCCATGCCCGCCGCCGCTGAAGTCCAGTTGTGATAGGCCAGACCGACCATCTGCGTCAGATAGCTCATGGTGGTCTCGGGCGAGTAATTCTGCCAGTTTGTGTTAGTCGTAAACGAAGCTGCCGTGTTGAACGCCAACGCCGGAGGCACTCCCGCCAGCTTCTGCGGATTCCATGGCAGCCACGCCACCTGCTGCACTCGCTGCAGCACATACAGCAGGATCATCGACACCCCGCTGAACAAAAGCAGCGCCAGCGCGTACTCCTTCCAGTCCATCTCGTGGCTTTCATCCACGCCCGTAAGCCGGTACACAACCCGCTCGACCGGCCGCATCACAGGATCCAGCCAGGTCCGCTCGCGGCCGAAAACCCGCGCCATGAAACCGCCCAGCGGCTTGGTGATCAATAACACCACCGCCAGCAGAAAAAAGATTTGCAGCCATCCATTCGCTGTCATCAGAATTTCTCCGGCCGCAACATAGCGTAAACCAGATACACCAGCAGCCCTCCGCAAATGATCAGCATGATGATCGGTTCAGCGTTCATATATGCCTCAACGCACTCGCTCGCAGAAAATCACGTAAGCCAGCGACACTGCGAAAAACAAAATCGTTACACCCAGAAAGATCACGTCCTGCATCGCAAATCCCTTCCGCCTCAGAACTTGACCAGAATATCGATGTCAAAGAACTGCTCGTCCCGCCGCAGATCCGGAAACCATACAGTACTGCCCTGTCCTCCGCAGGCCGTCTGCGCGGCGCTCAGGACCTCTTGCATGGATGAATTCCCATTGTTGCAAGCGAAGAATTGAGGATACCCGTTGTTGGTGTAAGGCACTCCCCCCGAACCCGGCGGCGTCATTCCACCCGCACCCGTCCAATATGGCACGCTGGCGTGGCGATAGTCGTATTCCCACCGGAACGTGATGTACTGGCTGGGCATGTAATCGAAAGTGATCGACGAATCCCAGGCCTTGAACGGGTCCGAGGGATTCCCCGTAAAGTAGGGTGCATTGATCGCCGCCGACTCCGCCGTCTCTCCGTTGATGGGAGGATCCAGAACAAGATAGCGTCCCGGGTTGTTGATCTGGCCTCCGCCCAGCGTCAATCCGTACCGGTCCTTCTTGAACCAGAAGCGGTTGTAAAGCATGTAGCCGATAAAGCTCTGCTTAGGATTGATTCCCGGACCAAAATAGTCGCCGCCCACTGACTTTGCATCCTTAGTGTCACCGTGACACCCCACACCTTGCAGATACACGCCTGCCGAGGTGGTGGTGCTGGGGCCGAACTCGCAACCCATATCGCCGGTGAACGACAAGGCCATTTTGTCGAGGGTCTGTCCCGGCCGGTCGTAATACTTGATCTCGATGCTGTCGTCAGTGTGGATTCGCCCCCGGTTCGGTATGTACAAATCGTCGTGACCCAACCCGTAATTGTTGGAAATGACATTCACCCAGGGTCGCGGAGTCCACTTGATCTGTCCTCCTAGACCTTTCCGCGAGTTCGCCGACCCGTAGGATTGCCATCCGTTGATCAACCAGGGCTCGATCTTAAGATGGGGATTGGGGAAAATCTGAACTCTCAGCCCATTGAAGAACCACGGGGTGTTCGAGGAAACATACGAGGGTTGATAGGCCCAGTTATCAAAGTTGTAGTAGCTGAACAGGCCAATGTAAGAAAGGAAAATGCCGGCGTCCACGTTGATCCCGTTCAACGCGTTGACGTGGTAGCCGCCATATGCCTCTGCCAGGTAGCGATAGGCAGTATCAAGATCCCACTGACCCTTTGCCGGACTCGGATCATTGCGTGGCGTGGTTGCCGAATACATGCCGAACTGGGTCATGAATCGAGCCCGCACGTTGTCATAGTGGAAATCGCCGCCCAGGCCAAGTTGCTCTAACTGGATTTCATTGGATCGAAATATCTCGCTCGACCCGCTGATCGTGTTGTCCACTGGTTTGTTGAAATCATAAGTGTAAGTAATGTCGGCTCGTATCTCCGGAGTGAAGAACTTCGAATCAAATGCTGCTTCCTTCGTGCGCGGATTGCCATTCAGCCAAGTCCAATCCCAATCGGAAAAGGGATCGATTTTTTCTTTCTTCGTGGATGCAGTTTCGGGAGATTGACTGGGGGAGGACGGACCTGTGGAGGATATGTTGAGGGAAGACGAACTCGTTGGCCGTGCCACATCTGTCGTCCCGCCAGTCGCAGGGGCGGCGTTGGTCGGAGCAGTCGGACTGCCAACGTTCGCAACCGTCACAGCGGGAGCGTTTGGTGCAGGTGCAGGCGCAGGCGGCGCTTCGGCAACCTTCTTGGCCGACGCGCCCTTCTGCTGCTCAACTTCCGCGCGTAAGCGTTCTACCTCAGCTCGCAGCGCTCTCAATTCATCTCGTAATTCCTGCTGTTCTGTTTGTGCAGTCGAACTAGAGTCCGCGTTCGCCGAGGACGTAGCCGCGCCTTGCGTGGACTGAGCGCCAGCCCAAGCGGTCAGACACACAACGAACGTCGAGAGCAATAAGACCTGAGGTGCATTTCTCTTTCGCATGATGTTCGTTCTCCAGGCGGTAGTCGCCATGTTCGTTTTTTGTTGCGCCGCAGTCCTCACCAAAATAGATGCCGCGCAGAACTCTTAAGTGTCGCTCTTTCTCCGGTTCCCTGACGACTGGCACGACCCAGTAGCAGACCGATGGGGCACCCTCATGCAACAAGGCCCTCAGAAACCACAGCATAAACCCAACCGCCGCCAAAGCAACGACTGCAACGACCGAGGCTGCCCACATACTCCTGCCTCCCGCGCTTTCGCGCGTACGCCTCGCGCAAACACTTCAGTTGAACATTTCAGGTGTAAAGGGGGGTTAAGGAATTTCTAAAGAATTCGTAAAGATGTACTGGCCATCCCGCTCCGACCCTCCAGGAAGCCTGTGAGGGCACAGAAGATCACCGTCGCGGCAATAAGGCGACTTGAGAGCGGATTAGAATTAGCAGATCAGAGCAAGGAAAGCGTGCTCCGCTACAGACCCCGGAAAATGATCCCTCACCCCCGGCTAGCCGCGGAACCCTGTCACTTTCCTGCACCAGTGAAGTGGCTTACTCGCAATCTGGATTGCGTCAGTTCACTAACGTCCAGTTCTCCGTTATGGCTCGTGTCCAGCCTATCGAATTCCGCTTCCATAAACTTCATCCACTCTTGCTTGGAGATCTTGCCCTTCTTCTCGCTATCGATAAGAAGCAGCAATTGCTTGACCTCTCCTTCTCCGAGTGCCAGCTTGTCCTGAGGTTTCGGAACGGATGCTTTTTGCGCCACCCCAGTGCGAAGCATGGCACCCGTCACGGCCAACGTTGCCACGAAGACGATAATCTTTACGGCGCTCGTTCCGCTTGACATGATTTACTCCACCGGATCCGGCGTTTATTGCTTGTCCAGAAATGAATCCATAAACCATGAACACTGTTCTTAGAGTTCACCTGCCAATCGCGCTCAACAGCCCCACTCAGCTTCGCCCGGCTTAGCAAAATACTGTCGCGATTTCGCCCGTTCGCTGGTCATCGATTCCAGCTCGAGCAACGCCAGTCGCGCCGCCGCCACCAACCGGCTCTTCTCCTGTTGCGGAACTTCTTTCCACGACCCGCATCGTTCGCTGCGATTACCTGACATATCCGGCGTCAGTGCCTCGTGATAATGATGGAAAAGTTCCGCCAACCGTTCCGGTGCTACCTCGTTAATCCACATAATCCTTGATCTCCCTGAACCCTAAAGGTTCTGCGGGCTGCTCTCACAGCCACACGACTATTGGACACAGAATCCCCAAAGGGTCGAATAAAGGGTCCATAAAATGTTCGTAAAGATGGGAGACAGGGAGGGCAACAAAAGGCAGGACTTACGACCCGGGTTCAAACCGGTACCCAACCCAGGGTTCAGTCAGCAGATATTTGGGTGAGGAAGGATCAGTTTCAATCTTCTTTCGCAACTGCCCGACAAACACGCGCAAGTACTCCGGCTGTTCGACGCTATTCGTGCCCCAGACAGCAGCCAGCAGCGTTCGGTGCGTCACCACTTTCCCCGGACGCCGCGCCAGATAGATCAGCAACTCGAATTCTTTCGGCGTGAGATGAACTTCATGCCCTCCCACTTTCACCGAACGCGCATCCAGATCGATCGAGAAATCTCCTGCGGTAACTCTGCTGGGTTGTTCCTCGACCGCTGGCATCCGCCGCAATTGCGCCCGGATTCGCGCCAGCAGTTCGTTCATGCTGAACGGCTTCGTCACGTAGTCATCCGCGCCAGCGTCCAGCGCTTCCACTTTAGTCCGATCCTGTCCCCGCACCGAAAGCACGATGATGGGTACTTGCGACATTTGCCGAATCTGGCGGCATAGCCCTACTCCATCGAGATTCGGCATGGCCAGGTCCGTCACCACCACGTGCGGGGTCCAGTTCTTCATCAACTCCAGCGCCATCTCCCCGTCATTGGCCACCCGGATGTCGTACCCCTGCGCCGAAAGAGTGGTGCGCAGCACGCGAGTGATCTGCGGTTCGTCGTCCACCACCAGGATTCGCCGGTGCTCGTTCGTTATCTTGTTCTCGTCGACCACGCACTCACCGCATTTCCTGGGTCACGATGTGCACATCCACGGCTGGGGTATCGCGCAGGAACTTATGAATCGCTGAGAGATAGAAATACCTCTTCCACCCCTTAGTGGCCGACCGCCCAAACACCACCTGGGTGATGTGATTCTCGCGCACGAACTCCGCAACTTTCTCCGCAACCACCTTGCCTTCGGTTTTCACCACTTTTGCGCCTACGCTCTCCGCGAAACGGATGTTGTCGGCCAGGGTACGCTGGTTCTCGTCGCTCTCATCCGCTCCCGTATCCACGTAAAACGCATACAAGTCGCCATCCATGGCCTGGGCCATGCGTGCTCCCCTTGCAATCAAATACTGCGCCGCCGGATTCGAACTGAAGCACACCGCAATCCGCTCCCGCACCTGCAACAGTTGACCGTCTTCGTTCTTGAGTTCCGAAAGCGTGCGATCAACCGCCTGCGTCACCTGCCGCAAGGCCAACTCGCGCAATGCAACCAGGTTGGTATTCCGGAAGAAATTAGCCAGCGCCCGGTCCGCCCGCTCCAGTGGATAAATGTCGCCGCGTTTCATGCGAGTCTGAAGCGCCTGCGGAGTCAGATCCGCCATCACAATCTCGCCCGCCCGCCGGATCACCCAGTCCGGCACCGTCTCCCGCACCTGAACCCCGGTCAGGGTCCGGATCGTTGGCGACAGGCTCTCGATGTGCTGCACATTCAGCGTAGAAAGTACGTCAATTCCAGCGTCGAGCAACTCGAACACATCCTCATAGCGCTTCGCGTGCTTGCTGCCCTCAATATTGGTGTGGGCCAGTTCGTCCACCAGCACCACGTGCGGCTTGCGGGCCAGAATAGCGTCCACATCCATCTCTTCAAAGATGGTCGATTTGTATTCCAGTTTCTTCCGCGGAACCGTTTCCAGCCGCGAAGATAGCTCCACAATGGGCTTGCGTCCATGGGTTTCGACCACGCCGATCACTACTTCCTCACCGCGGCTCGCCCTCCGCACGCCTTCACTCAACATGGCATACGTCTTGCCCACGCCGGGCGCGTAGCCCAGAAACAGCTTGAACACCGCCGGCCGCGCGGCGCCTTCACATTCCTTAAGCCATTCTTCGGGACTCTTAGGCATCGCCGTTATTCTCCACGCCCGAACAGAAATTGTCGAATCTCATTCTTCGTTCGGTTCGCAATCTTCACCAAAGAGACCCAGAGAAACTCCAAAGCAAAGAAAAACAAGAATTAAGATTTCTCTGTGTCTCCGTGTCTCTGTGGTGAAAAGCCTTTTGGGCTGGCTTCCGTTACAATCGTAGCCCGTGAAAGCCCGCTGGCCACAGCACCTGCTCCGCTACGCCGCTTGCCTCGTGACCACCGAATTGGTGGTTCAGATTTACCGGCGCATCATCCACGTAAACCCCACCACGGTTGCCCTCACATTCCTGCTGCTGGTGCTATGGGTGGCGGCCTACTGGGGATTTCGCTTCTCCGTCTTTCTCGCCCTGATCGCCACCCTCGCCTTCAACTATTATTTTCTCCCACCCATCGGAACTTTAACCGTCGCCGATCCGCAGAACTGGGTGGCGCTATTCGCATTCCTGGTAACCGCGGGCATCGCCAGCCAACTCGCCGACCGTGCCCGACGCCAAACCGCCGACGCCAATCAACGCCGCCGCGACGTGGAACGTCTCTACAGCTTCAGCCAGCGCCTGCTCGCCACCGACAACGTGGCCGAATTACTGAATGCGATTCCCGCTTACGTGTGTGATGTATTCGGAGCCAAGGCCGCTGCCATCTACCTGCTGAGCTCGCAGCAGGTCTACCGCACTGACCCCAAAGCAACCTCGCTCGCCCTGCAGGACCTGCAAATGGTCAGTTCGCGCGGCGAGCCCGTCATCGATTCCCAGCGCGGAATTTCTCTCACTCCCTTGCATCTCGGTACCCGCACCACCGGAGCCGTAGGCATCGCCGGACCAGCGCTCTCGCGCGCCACTCTCGAAGCCCTGGGCAGCATGATCGGCATCGCCATCGAGCGCGCCGGAGCCATCGAGAAACTCTCCCAGACCGAGGCCGCGCACCAGAGCGAAAACCTGCGCTCCGTTCTGCTGGATTCGGTGACGCACGAGCTGCGCACGCCTCTCACCGGCATCAAGGCTGCAGTTACAGGCCTGCTCTCTGATCCCAACCTCAACGAGGCGCAGCGGCGCGAGTTGTTAACCGTAATCAACGAGGAAACCGATCGCCTCGATCGCATGGTTGGCGAAGCTACCGAGATGGCTCAGCTCGATGCCCATAAGGTCGAACTCCACATGGCTCCCGTCGATATCGCCACCGTCATCGAAAGCGCCGTGGAAGAGTCCAAAACATTCATAGGTCAACACCCGCTCGAAGTACGAGTGCCCGCGTCACTCCCCAAGGTGCGCGTGGATTCCGACCGCATCGCGGAAGTGCTGAAACAGCTGCTGGAAAATGCTGCCAAGTATTCTCCCCCCGCTTCACCCATAACCATCACCGCGGAACAAAAAGGGGACCGCATAGTCACCAGCGTCACCGATCACGGACACGGCATCGACGACTTCGAACAATCCCTCGTCTTCGACAAGTTCTACCGCGGCCGTGACCAGCGGTACAGTGTTCAAGGCACAGGCATGGGACTGGCCATCGCCAAAGCCATCGTCGAAGCCCACAACGGGGTTGTCGGAGTCACCAGCCAACTCGGCCGGGGCTCAGTGTTTTCCTTCGAACTCCCGATCGCTTGAAAAAACCCAACAGCCCAAGGACGCTCATCAGTACCGTGCCGGCTTACATTTCGCATTGCCGAAACTAACGGTAACCAGTAAATTCAATCTCAACCCACAGCGCCACGCTCCAACGAGCATTTGATGACTCTCAGCACGCTGAACGACATTTTCTTCGCCGCCACCGAGCGCAATCTCGACCGTGCCATGCTCTACCGGGATGCGGGAAAGTGGCTGCCCATCTCCTCTTCGGACTTCCGTCGCAACGTCGCTGGAACCGTTCGCGCACTGCAGAGGTGGGGCGTCCAGAAGGGCGATCGGATCGCGATTCTCAGCGAGAACCGGCCCGAGTGGTCCACTGCCGACTTCGCCATCCTGCTGCTCGGCGCAGTCACCGTTCCCGTCTACGCCACTCTCACTCCCGAACAGACTTCTTACACCCTGCGCGACTCCGGCGCCAGCATCGTTTTCGTTTCCACTGAACCTCAACTCCGCAAGATCCAGGCGATTCTCCTTCAGACTCAAATTAAGAGAATCGTAGTCATGGACCACGTTCAGATCCCCAGCGATCTACCTGTGACCTGCGTCCTCATGGATCAATTCATGAGCCAGGGCTCCAAGAGCCTCGATCCCCAAACCGAATCTATCGCCCGCTCCGTCAAGCCCGACGACCTCGCCACCATCATCTACACGTCCGGCACCACCGGAACCTCCAAGGGCGCCATGCTCACTCACGGCAACATTGCGTCCAATATCAATTACTCTTTGCTCGGCTTCAACATGCGCCCCGGGATGTTAAGCATCTCGTTCCTTCCTCTTTCGCACGTCACGGCCCGCCACGTGGATTTCTCCTTGCTTTACCACGGTGTAACCCTGGCCTACTGTCCCTTCATGGAAAACCTTAACGAAACTTTCCTCGAAGTCCATCCTTCCCTCTGCGTTTCAGTCCCCAGAGTCTACGAAAAAATCTACGCCAAGGCCGAAATGAAGGCCCACAGCTTCGCCAAACGCGTGATCTACCGCTGGGCGCTCTCCGTAGGCCGCGCCAACAAGGCGGCAATTCTTGCCGGACAAATCCCCACTTCATCCAACTGGAAGCTGGCCAACCAAGTCGTCTTCTCGAAAATCCGCGAAGGCCTCGGAGGCCGCATCGAAACTTTCATCTCCGGAGGCGCGCCTCTGGGCCGCGAACTCGCCGAATGGTTCGCCACCGTCGGCATCCGTATTCATGAAGGCTACGGCTTGACCGAAACTTCTCCCGTGATCGCCGTCAACACGCCCGGCAACCACCGCATCGGCACCGTTGGAAAGATCCTCCCCAACCTCGAAGTGCGCATTGCCGAGGACGGCGAAATCCTGGTGCGTGGTCCCTCCATCTTCAAGGGATACTGGAACCGTCCCGAAGAAACCCAGAACGCCTTTGAGGAAGGCTGGTTCAAGACCGGAGACATCGGCCAGATCGACGCCGATGGATATCTTTCCGTCACCGATCGCAAGAAAGAGCTCATCAAGACCTCCGGCGGCAAGTTCATCGCCCCACAACCCATCGAAAATTCCCTGAAGCTCAACCCCCTGGTCGGAACTCCCGCCATCATAGGCGACAAGCACAAGTTCGCCTTCGTCATCGTCTCGCCCAACTTCCCGATGCTCGAAGACTGGGCTCGCGCCCACGAGGTCGCGTTTTCCTCGCGGGCCGAACTCGTTTCCAACCCAAACGTCCAGGCACTCTACGAGGGAATTGTGGAAGAAGTGAACCAGAATCTGGCACGATTTGAAAAGCTGAAGCGTGTCCTGCTAGTCCCCGACGAATTCACCGCCGACAATGGCGCCCTCACCCCTACGCTGAAACTACGCCGCCGCGTAATCGAAGACCGCTATCGCCACCAAATCGAAGAGGTCTACACTCAAGCAGAAGCCACAACCACCTCGTAACCTGCTTGTCACTCCGAAGCGCCGCCAAGTCATTGTCATTCCGAAGCGGCGCAGCCGCCGAGGAACCTGCTTCCCCGTCCGCCAAAACGGCTCCCGCCAAGCCATCGATGCCCCTTCCCACCCGTTTTCATTACAATGTATCCATGACCGATCCCCTAATCATCGCCGGCCGTTCCTTCCGCTCCCGCCTGATCGTCGGCACCGGAAAATACAAGTCCTTCCAGGAAACCGCCCGCGCCCTAGAGGCCAGCGGAGCCGAGATGGTCACGGTAGCCGTGCGTCGAGTAAATCTTGACCGCGGCAAAGAGTCGCTGCTCGATTACATCGATCCTAAAAAATATTTCCTGCTGCCCAACACCGCCGGATGCTACAACGCAGACGAAGCCATTCGCGCCGCGCGCCTCGGCCGCGAAGTCGGCCTCTCAGACTGGGTGAAGCTAGAAGTAATCGGAGACCAGGCCACGCTATACCCGGATGTGCAAGCCACGCTCGAAGCCACGCGCGTTCTGGTGAGCGAAGGCTTCACCGTCCTGCCTTACACCTCTGACGACATCGTCTATGCCAAGCGTCTGGTCGAAGCAGGCGCGGCCGCCGTGATGCCTCTCGGCGCGCCCATCGGCAGCGGCATGGGCATTCAGAACCAGGCCCACATCCGCATCCTGCGCGAGATGATCACCGGCGTTCCCCTCATCGTGGACGCCGGAGTGGGCACCGCATCCGACGCCGCCATTGCCATGGAGCTCGGCGCTGATGCCGTCCTCATGAACACCGGCATCGCCAACGCGCAAGATCCCGTGCTCATGGCCGAAGCCATGCACCACGCAGTGCTGGCCGGCCGCCAAGCCTACCTCTCAGGCCGCATGCCAAGAAAGTTGTACGCCACAGCCAGTTCCCCGCTCGAGGGCGTGGTGAAGTAACGCCGGCAGCCTGCCCTGAGCGCAGTCGCAGGGTCCCGCCGGCACGTCGGTATTCCGAAGTGACTGCAATAAAAAAAGGGCGGCCGCAGCCGCCCAAGTCTCTTCCAAATCCATCTCAGAGCATCTTCACACTTTGCACGTGAATGGAATCCGCTGTCTCGCTGCCGGTCACAGCGACGTGGTGTCCGACATGGTCCTTAAGCGCATCCGGATTATCCACTTTCAGAACCTTCTGATCCTTGTCGGTCACGATCACCATATCCGCGCCCGCAGCCAGGCATTTCTTGGTGCATGCCTCAGCCCCAGCGTTGGCGCCCTTTGCGCCGCACTTGCTGTCACTCACCCATCCGTTGACGGTCGCGCTCTTGCCCATGTCATCAGACGCCAAAGCAGTCAGGGCAAACACGAAACACATTACAAGACAAAGCAATAGAACTTTCCTCATGGCCGGTTTCTCTCCTTTTTGATCTACCGCTCGCGGCCCAAACCGCGGGTTATGGCAGGAATTCTAATCGCACGTCCGGCAGCAACTCAACGCCGCGGCAGCGATTAACGTCCCGAACTATACCATAGAGGAACTTGCCGATTGTCACGCAGTTGTCACCGCGCGCGATCCTTGGAACCACTGCAGCGGACAACTCACTTCTTCGCCGAGTGCTGGGCGGGCGGCGGCTGATTTGCCGCGGCCGGCGGGACGTACACATACTCTCCGGGACGCGCGTAGTGCAACTGCTCGCGCGCTTCTTTCTCGATCGCTTTCTCGTCTGTCTTCATTCCCTGGATCCTCTGCGCGTAGAGGTCATTTTCGTGTTGTTCCTGCGCGATCCGCTTCTGCAGCGACTCATATTCCATCCGCTTCTGTTTGTACACAATCATGCCATTCGCGCCAAACATAACATGCACAAACAGTAATCCCGCAAGCACCGTAACCGTAACGGTTGCAAGGCGTCGCCACAAGAGACGCAGTTGCGTAACCAGCGGCCGCACGCTCAACATCCAGGACGTCGCCAGAGCCTCAGCCTGTGGCGCCCTCTCAGCCATGGCGCGCAGCCCATCTTGCGGACTGGGAAATCGCCGAATTCTTGAAAGATCGCTTACTCGAAAATCCATTCTTTGGCCGCCGCGCTCAACTTCTCCAGACCCTGCCGACTGCGCGCCTTAGAATACAGCGAAAGTTCTCCCCTGACCTTTAACAGGAACCAACTTGGTTACACAGCAACCCTAAAGTTGTAGCGCTGGCATCTTGCCGGCTATCCCGAAAGCCACCCTGAACTTGCCGAAGGGGTACCATGCCGTCCGCGCCGGCAACCCACCTGACACATACGGTGATTCCCAGCAGTGCGCGGAGAGGCTACTGGCTCAACTGCAGTTGCGAACTTAGCTGATTGATAGCTGAGACGTCGAAGAGGCCGGATAGATCCACGTGTCCGGCCAGAGTGTCGCGCTGCTTGCCTTCCACCAGGATCTTAACTCTGAGAATGCCAGGAAGGTTGGTCGAGAGTGTCTGGATCATCGATGCCACCGTGAGTTCTTCCGACAGCACGCCGGAGCGGTGGCCGTCGGCGAATGCCGCGTTGATGTCGATCACTGCCAATCCGGGATCGACCAGGTAGACGCTGCGCACGTCGGCGCCCTCCGGCAAGGGGTGGGGCGAGGCCTTGTCCATGTACAGAGCAAGCAGCGAACGCAGCAATTCTTCAGCGCGCTGCTGCCGCACCGAGGGCAGCGGAATGCGCGCGGACTGTGCGAGCAGCACTCCAGTATCGTCATACGCCACGAATAACGTCACTTGCTCCGTCGCTCCAGCCACCGGAGGCACCACGGGACGCATGTCGCTAGAGGTAACAGGACCGGCCGCGGCACGTCCCCGCATGCGCCACCCGTAAAGGCTCATGCCCAGCACAGCCAGCAGCAACACCGAGACCGCAATGAAAAGATGGCGTGGAATCATTGTCGTACGATCATGTTTGTCCAATCTTGTTGCCCAATCAAGGCGCGGCTCCCAGCTGCGCGCGAATGTCGGCGATACCGTTGGCCACCGCCCCGGCAACGAGTTGCTGGTAGTCCGGAGAGGTGAGTGGCGACAGATCGGACGAAGGTGCCGCAACCTCGACAGCAATGGCAGCAGTGCTGATGTTATTCAATGGCCGCAGTGGCGCAGTAAGAGTGCGGACGGTAACCTGTTGCTTCTTCAGTTCCGCCGCCACACTCGCAGCGGCAGCTTCACTTAGAGCGATGGAAGCAGCCTGCGCGGTGGTCCACGAGCGGAACGGACCGTGATCGTCCTCTTCCGCGTGGGGAAGCAGCGCCGTGTAAAGCCGCACGCCGTGCCCGTTGGAGGCAGCGTGCACAACCACGTAGACGGCGGCGTGGGTCGTGTTGGCGTAATAAGCCCGGTCGTCAAGCGACACCGTGGCGTCCGAATCGCGCAGAACGAGCGTGGCGATTCCGCGATTCTCCAGTTCCTGGCGCAGCCGGCGGGCGAAGGCAACCGTCACATCTTTTTCAGCCAGCGTGGTGCTGAGCGCTTCTCCGCGGTCATTTCCGCCATGGCTGGCGTCCACCACGGCAAAGTAGCGCCGCGCGACTCCACCCGATTGCCGTGCTGCCGGCGGCTGAGGAGCTTCGACGCTTTGCTGCGGAGCCGCAGCCGTCCCCGCGCTCGAGGTTGCTCCAGGTGCAGGCGCGGCGGCCACAGGTGCCGTGGCACCGCTAACCATTCCGGTTGTGTTGGCCGCGCTCTGAGACTTGATGGGTGAGAGAGTGATGGTTCTGCCATCCGGACTGAAGCTGGCGATAAGCGGGATCGTCGTGCTCACGGTAATTTGGGCCGCGCCATTGCTCTCGGAATAGGTCGCCTCCGGAATAGTCTTGCTGCCGAAAGTAAGAGTAGGCGAGGCCGGCGCGGTCACAGGATCGCGGCTGAAGGTCATGCGCAGTTTGCCGGATTCGGTGGCGACAGACGGATTGACCGGAGCGGTAAAGCGAAACACCAGATGCGAAGCGTCGTCCGGTGACACCGAGGCCGTGAAGTGCGTCGCAACGCTCCCAATGAACAAACGTCCGGATTCCTGGTGCAGCGTCACGCCTCCTCCAAGAATCCGTGGCAGCAGCGAACCAAGGGATGCCACAAGCACCAGGCCGCGTCCGTTTTCCATGAGGAATTTGCCGGACAGATCGGTGTCGCGTCCCTGAATGCGCGCGTAGCTTTTCCCAACCACAAATTCGCCGAGGATGTTGTTGTAGTGGATTCGCCAGCGTGGAGGTTCGAATTTGGCGCTGACTGTTCCGAGCGGGTCCAGCAACTCCAGCAAGCCTATGTACTCCCGGCCTTGCCGCTGCACGATGGGCAAGGAATAGTTGGCCGCCGTGGAATAGACGGAAAGATGCTTTTCCGGAGCCGCACCGGAAGCCAGCAGAACTGCCACGACCAGGAAGATGCCTGCTGCGACCCCGCCGCATAGCCATCCTCTAATAATCGAGTGCCCGCGACTCCCGCTTCTAGTCAAGCGCATAGACCGTCAATCCGCTGAGGAGCTTAGGGTAGAAGTCAGTAGACTTCTGCGGCATAACTTCACCCGCAAAGGCAATATCACGGACTTGCGCCATGCGGCAGGGATTCATCAGAAAAGCGATATTGGCGCCAGCGCCGCCCCCGCCGCGCACTTGCGACAGAGCTTCACCAGCGTCGCGCACGTAAGAGATGTTTTCCTGGTTGCGGATGGATTCTTCCGAAAGCTGCAGCACCCTCTCCAGCAAACATTTATGCAGTTGCACCACATCGAGGTCCTGTTGGCGTAGCGACATCCCCGCGAAGACATCTGCCAGCGGGTTGGGGTGGTGCAGCAGGAAAGCTCGCCTGGCAGTGACTGCGAGGATGGACGTTCCAGACCGTCCTGACTCTCGGAGAATCGTGGCCGCGCAGCGCGCGTCAAGCGAAGCATCGATCTCGTCGACGTCGAAGAAAGCACGAGCGGACTTACGGAAGTTCTCTTCTGAGAAGGATGCCAGGCCGTGGACCAGCCGATGCGTCGGCAGGATGAGCAGACCAGGGCTGTTCATGTTGACAAAAGTCATCATGACAAACTCGTAGGGAGAAGAAGACGCGCCGGAACCGGAGGCCGCCGAGGAAGAATCCGCAGCGCGGCGCTCGTTGCGGTACGTCAGAGCAGTTTCGTAACGGTGGTGGCCATCGGCGATGATAAGTTTCTTATCGCTCATCGCGGTTCGAATTGAACCGATCAGCCCCGGGTCGGACACTCGCCACACCCTGTGCATGACACCATATTCATCCGCCACCGAAATGTCGGGATCGGTATCAGTCGCAAGCAAAGACTCTACGTGGCCGGAATCCTCATACAGAACAAAGATCTGGCCAAAATGGGCTCGGGTAGCGCGCAGCAGATCGAGCCGATCGGCCTTGGGCTTAGCCAGAGTTTGCTCATGACGGAAAACCACACCGGCAGAATAGTCCTCGATTTTGCCCAACGCGATAAACCCGCGGCGCTCCATCTCTTTAGTCGAACCCTGATTTGTCGAACCCGGAAGCGTAAAGCGCTGCGAATAGACATAGACCGAAGGATCTTGATCCTGGCGCAAGACGCCCTCCTGCCGCCAGTCACGAAAGTAAGCCGCAGCCCGCGAATATACATTGTTGCCTACATTGTTCCCTGCATTGTCATTCTCTTCCCGTCGGCCAAGAATGATGCGCACCAGGTTATGCGGGCTGGCCGCGTAATAACGATCCTGCAGGGCAGGAGTGATCTTGTCGTAGGGTTGGGTCACGACCTGCGCAGGGGATACCTGGTGGGGATCGTAGCGAAACGCGCGAAAAGGATGAATGTCAGCCATGTATGTCAGCGATGTATGTCAGCCATGGAAAGTCTTGATTGTAGCAAGGTGGCAGCGGGCTATCGCTTCCACCGCTCGACCGGATCGGGACTGATTGCCCGGAACGGGCCGCCGCTTCTCGATTTTCACCAACATTTGACAAAAATAACGCAGCCGCCCGAGCAAAGCTGTGATACTATCGCGGCCAAATGAGGTGCTTATGGCCCTCCTGTATGGGTCCCTGCCATCCCGCCCCAAGACCCTAGTTCGAAGTGGCGTTCGAAGTGGCGTCCGAAGTGGCGTTCGAAGTAGCGCTCGAAGTATGTTCTGGAGTCTGGTTCGGAGCAGAGTTCCGACCCGATCGCACCGAGTCCCTTCCTCGCCTAGCCTCTGGGTTTTCCTTCTCGTGGCTGCAACCTGCGCCTTGCCAGTAGTTGCTTTCGCCCAGGCAGACGTGAATGACGTCCACATCCAGTCTCGCGACGTGGAAAAAGCTCCAGAAAAGGCCAACACCGATGAGCTCGCCACCCAGACCATGGCCACCCCCGCCCTGAATACGCGCGTGCGTCCCTTGAAGGTGGCGGTCGATTTGGTCCTGGTCCCGGTCACAATCACCGATCCCATGAACCGTCTGGTAACCGGACTCGAAAAGGAGAACTTCCAGCTTTTCGAAGGCAGCTCAGCTCAGGAGATCAAGTCCTTCTCCAGCGAAGACGCGCCAGTTTCCCTGGGAGTGATTTTCGATTCCAGCGGAAGCATGAGCAGCAAAATGGACCGGGCCAAGGATGCCGTAGTCGAGTTTTTCAAGACCGCCAACCCGCAAGATGAATTCTTCATGATCACGTTCTCCGACGAGCCCGAGGTCGTCAACGACTTCACCAGTTCCGTGGACGACATCCAGGGCAAGCTCGTATTCACCGTGCCCCGCAGACGCACTGCCCTCCTTGATGCCATCTACATGGGCGTAAGCAAGATGAGGGAGGCCAAGTACCCCAAGAAGGCGCTTCTCATCATCTCCGACGGCGGTGACAATCACAGCCGCTACACTGAAAACGAAATCAAGGCACTGGTAAAAGAAGCCGACGTGATGGTGTACGCCATCGGCATTTACGACCGCTATTTTCAAACTCAGGAAGAGCGTCTGGGTCCGGAACTGCTGGGTGAGATCGCGGAGCTGACCGGAGGCCGGGCCTTTACCGTCGAGAACCCTAACGACCTGGCCGATGTGGCTACCAAGATCGGCGTCGAACTGCGCAATCAGTACGTCCTGGGATATCGTCCGACCACACTCATGCGGGACGGCAAATGGCGTAAGATCAAAGTGAAGTTACTTCCGCCGAAAGGATTGCCGCCACTCCGAGTGTATGCCAGGACCGGATATTACGGGCCCCAGGAATAACCGCGCCGGGACCCTCTCTCTTGTTCTTGTTCTAAAGCGTGCCACCTGGGCCGCAGCTGCCCTCGTGGTGCTGGCACAGCCTTTCGCTGGGCACGCCGCCCGGCAGCCGTTCAGCACAAAAACCGTCCAATCTCAGCCAGCCCAGCCCCAATCACCCCAGTCCAAGCCTGCCCCATCTCCGCCGGCCCAGCAACAATCCGGCGACGAAACCGGCACCTTCGTCATCCACAAGAATGTCGACGAAGTCTTGCTTCACGTCACGGTAGTCGACGATAAACAGCACATTGTCACCGACCTTGACCAGAAAGCATTCTCCGTATTCGAAGACGGCAAACCGCAGACCATCATTTCGTTTCGAAACGAAGACTTTCCCGTGTCCATGGGAATCGTGATCGACAATTCTGGCTCCATGCGCGAAAAGCGGACCAAGGTAAACCAGGCAGCATTGAACCTGGTGCGAGCCAGCAACGTGCAGGATGAGGTATTCGTGGTGAACTTCAACGACGAATACTATCTCGACCAGGATTTCACCAACGACTTGCTCAAATTAAAAGAAGCGCTGGAAAAGATTGACGCCAGGGGTGGAACAGCGCTCTACGAAGCCGTAGTCGCCTCCGCCGAACACCTGAAGAGAAACGCCCGGCTGGAGCGGAAAGTCTTGTTCGTCGTAACTGACGGAGAGGACAATGCCAGCCGCGGAACTCTTGAGGATGCGGTCAAGCAGTTGCAGGTGGAAAACGGGCCGTCGGTGTATGCGATTGGCATTCTCGGCGACGAAGAGCATCCTAAGCGGGCTCGGAAGGCACTGGAAATCATCGCGCAGCGCACGGGAGGAATAGCCTTTTTCCCCACCACCCTCGACCAGGTGAATGAGATCAGCCGGCAAGTGGCCCACGACATCCGCAATCAGTACACCATCGGCTACAAACCCACCAATCCCAGAGCCAGCGGCGGCTTCCGCACCATTCGCGTGGAAGCCAAGGTCAAAGGCCACGGCAAACTCGTCGTACGAACCAAGAGCGGGTATTACGCAGGCTCGCAACCGGCCCCATCGCCTGGCGCGAAGTAGAAGAGCCGGGCAGGCGTTCGACAATTACTCTTCGCTGGATTCCGTCAAACGAAGCCAAGAGCAAGAGGGCCCGTGTATGGCTTCTAAAGGTTCGCATCGGGGCGTGGCTTCAGCAGGATCGGGGACCGGCTTCAGAAGGTTCGTATCAGGGCACGGCTTCAGCCGTGCCGTTAGGGCCAATAAACACGCCGGCTTTAGCCGCTGAGGGCAGGCTAGGAATACTCGCGCACAGCACCCCACGATCAGCTGGCCGAAGCGTCTCCCGAATTCTCAACGGTGCGAATCGAAGGAGATGCTGACTTCCACAACAGTGCGCGAGTGGCTGATTGCATAGACCCACTGCTTCACCGCGGACATCGCGGACTCGCCTAGTATCGGATTGCCGCCCCGTAATTCGACACGCTCCACGTTGCCATTCGTTGAAATGGTTACCTGCAAGCGCACAACTCCACCAATGTTCAGCTTCTTCAGAGTCTCTGGGTATTCCGGCTCGACGCGGATGACCAGTCTTCTTTGATCGCTGTTCCCGGCGCGAGCGATTGCCAGAGTCTTCACACCTTCCGTACCGGTCTCAGCACTCACATATCCGATCGCGCCCCTCGTCCTGGCTACGTAAGCCACCACCTCAGCGTCGGAGTCGAGTTCCTCGGGCATGGATCCCCTGCCGGTGAAAACCAGAGCGCGATAGTACATCAGCAAATCGTCATCGGTTCTGCCCAGGTAGGCTAGCAGAAAGGCCTTGTGGACGGGCCCATCCTTCTCGAGCACCGGTGCGACGTGAGTCCCGTCGTCGAGTGATTTCCGCTCCTCCAGAAAAACTCCCTTGATCTCGTCCGCGGAGATCGTGTCCGCTTTTACGCTTGAATTAGCAATGATCTTGACCTCCACGGCCGCAAAGGCATGCAGTGAGACGAAGGTCATTAGCCCGGCCACGGCAAGGAGTACTCTTCGATATTTTGCTCTGTTCTCCATCACCGGTGCGCTTCCTGTGCTTAGAAGTAAAGGCTGGTCTTAACCACCAAAGCACTCGTATTGGCCTTGAAGCCCTGCGGGTTTACTTGCGTGTAGAATCCGTTCGGGTAGGGGCCGCTGCCATAGCCGTTCATGAAGTGACCTTCGATTTTCACGTTCCAGAACCGATTCATGTCAATCCGCCCCGTGATGACTTTGTCGTAATCGTGATTGGCGGGCAGACCCGTGTCGGTTGCCGGAGGATAAAAGGAGGCGAGGGCGCCGCTTACCACGTTCGTGATCGTGTAGCGAGAGTAGTAGGACCCGATTTGAAGGCATTTGCGGATCCGGTAAGCTCCGGAAGCGTACCAACCGCGTATATCGGCGAAGCTTTCCGAGGCGACGCTGAGGAGCTCCTGGTTGCGCCAGTAGCGCCGATACTCTGAGTCGATCCGAAATCTGCCCACGGTGTACTCGCCATAGAATTGATTAGTCCAGTCGGCTTTCGAAGCTTCGGAGTACGGCACGAACCCTGCCCCAGGGTTAAATACGTCGATCACTGAGCCCCTGCCGGTGATGTCCTCATTCATTCGCGATGCCCCAACTAGAAGACCCTTTACCGGCGTGTTCCAGCGCACATCCGCACCGTACTGCAGCCCGCCAAAGCTCGTGATATGCGCTCCGAAACTACTTAAGTAAAAGGGATAGCCGCTATAAATACTGTCGCTGCGATGCCCGGCATATGCCGTATAGGAAACGTCGCCCAGACCATGCTTGAGCGAAATGTTGCCGTACACATCGCCGCCGAGGTGAGCGATGACCGTGTCCCTCAGATCCGTCGGATATACGCTTTGCGGAAGCAGCGCAAACGGACGTAGAAAATCCAGGTCCTGGGTGTCGTTATACAGGCCAAGAGTAGTCTTGACTTTGCCCCCGCGAATCCCGAACCAGCTCTTGAAGCGGTAATCCGCAACCGCCCAGTCCAGCGAGGGATGATATTGGCCAAGCTGCCCGAGGTTGCGATCGTACCCTTGTGCTCCTACCTGCAGCCTATCGCTGATGTGGGTGGACAGATTGACCGCGAAGTCGGTCATAGCGCCGCTGCCCTGGCTGGTGTTCATCGTCAGCCAATTGTTGTCGTTGGTGTACACGAATCCCTGCGACACGAAGCCATGAACTTGAACCGTCCGGTCAAAGAGCTTGAATTCCTGTGCCTGCAGGGCCATTCCACCCGTGCAGAAGCAGACACACAGCAAGACGACTCCGACAATTCGTGGATGCATAGGTGTCCCGGATGACTTCGCGCCTACTCCAAGCATCGGTAGGTTGTGAGAAAAGCTTGAGTGCAAACACGACGAAGAAAGATGACGACGGTAACGGTCGAGCATGACCAGATGGCGAGTAGCATCAACAACTGTCATCCTGAGCGCAGCCGCCTTTCAGGCGGAGCGAAGAGCCTGCCCTGAGCAAAGCCGAAGGGATCTCCTGCTCAACCGGCCCAGAGCGTAAGCTAAACTGCCACCGGATACTTTGTTCCATTGACGATTCCCCACTCTCCCCTTACCCTGTAACGTGCACCTGAAAAACTCCGAAGTCTCTCATCTGGGCGTCGTCGACGACATTACCGACCTGGTCGGCGGAACCCCTGTCCTTCGATTGAAGCGGCTCGTTCCCGCCGGTTCGGCTGACGTCTTCGCCAAACTGGAATACCTGAATCCCGGCGGCAGCGTGAAAGACCGCGCCGCCATCGGGATCATTCGCCGTGCAGAGAAGGAAGGTAAGCTCGCACCCGGGGGAACTATCGTCGAAGCCACCGCGGGCAACACGGGAATCGGCCTGGCGCTCATCGGCGTCAATCGCGGCTACAAGGTGAAGCTGTTTGTCCCGGAAAATTTCTCCCAGGAGAAAGTAACCATCATGTGCGCCCTCGGCGCCCAGGTTGAACGCACGCCCGACCAGGAGGGCATGCAGGGCGCGATCCGCCGCGCCAAAGAACTGGTCGCCGCCGATCCCAGCGCGTTCATGGCCGGGCAGTTTGAGAATTTCGCGAATCCCGATTATCACTACGAAACCACCGCGGTGGAACTCTTCGAACAAATGGCTGGAAAGATTGATGCTGTGGTCTTGGGATGCGGCACCTGCGGAACTTTCACCGGCATAGCCCGCTACATGAAAGAGCATTTGCCCGGAGTGCTTGCGGTTGCTGTCACCACCCAAGGTTCCGTGCTTGGAGGCGGAGCGCCCGGGCCGCACAAAGTCGAAGGCATCGGCAATAACTTCGTCCCGGAGACATTTGACCCAGCCGTATGCGATGAAGTGATTGCAGTCAACGACGACGATGCCTTTGCGACCGTGAAGCAGCTGGCGGCGCAGGAAGGCGTGCTCGCGGGTTCGAGTGGAGGAGCAGCCGCATTCGCCGCTTTGCAGGTCGCACGCCGGCTAGGTGCGGGGAAACGCGTGGCCACAATAATTCCGGACTCGGCGGAGCGCTATTTGTCCAAGAAGATATTTGAAGGCGGAATATAAAGGGGCAGTAAAGAATCTGCATGAAAAAGAACCGGCAAGCAGGATTCGCAACTCGCGCCATTCACGATGGACAGCAGCCCGACCCTTTAACCGGCTCGGTCACGGTGCCCATCTACCCCACTTCCACCTACGTGCAGCAAGGCATCGGTGAAAACAAAGGCTACGAATATTCGCGAGTCTCAAACCCCACCCGCACCAGGCTGGAAGAGAATCTCGCATCGCTCGAAGGCGGCGTGGCTGCTCCGGTGTTTGCCAGCGGCATGGCAGCCATCAACGCCGTCGCCAGCATGCTCAAGTCAGGCGATCATGTAGTCTGCGGCAACGATTTGTATGGTGGAACTCCCCGGCTGTTCAACCAGGTCCTAACCGGATTCGGGCTGGAGTTTTCCTACGTCGACACCTCCGACGCCGAAAACGTCGAGCGCGCCATCCGCAAAAACACGCGCATGGTCTACGTCGAGACCCCAACCAATCCCCTGATGCGTTTGAGCGACCTCGCCGCGATCAGCAAGATTTGCCGCCGCAAGAAAGCCGAGCTCGTCGTTGACAACACCTTCATGTCGCCCTACTTTCAGCAACCTCTGGCCCTGGGCGCTGACATGGTCCTGCACTCGACCACAAAATTTCTCAATGGGCACAGCGACGGCCTGGGCGGCGTGGTCGTGTGCACCACCCAGGAACAGGCAGAGAAGCTCGCCTTCCTGCAAAAAGCCGCAGGCGCCATTCTTTCTCCGTTCGAATGCTGGCTCGTGCTGCGCGGTGTGAAGACGCTGGCGGCGCGCATGGAAATCCACGACCGCCATGGTCGCGTGGTCGCGGAGTTTCTCGCGAGACACAAAAAAATAAGCCGCGTCTTCTATCCCGGACTGCCAGATCATCCGCAGCACGAGCTGGCAAAGACTCAGATGAGCGGCTTCGGGGCAATGATCACGTTTGAGACCGGATCGCTGAAGAATGCCAACAAAATGCTCAAGAAACTCCGCGTCTGCTCCTTGGGAGAATCGCTCGGCGGCGTCGAGACCCTGATCTCGCATCCCGCCACCATGACGCACGCCGGCTTAGGCGCAAAAGGACGCAAGGCAATCGGCATCACCGACGGCATGGTCCGCATCTCGGTAGGCATCGAGGATATCGCCGATATTCTCGACGACCTCGAATCCGGTCTAGCCGCAATCTAGAAACCCTCAAAAAACAAACCGTAGAGACGTAGCTTGCTACGTCTGCCGCCACCTCGACTCCATCCCCAAAGAAAAAGCGCGGGCGAATTTCGCCCGCGCCCGAAAAACCCGCAAACCCTAAGCCCCAACCAGCGCCGGCTCCACTCCATAAATCGAATACCACGAAGTCGCGGCCTTCAGCTTCCCGTTGACATTGTTGATATTCTTCACCCCTTCCGTCTCCAGCCACGAACGGAAAGCCGCCGCACCCTGCTTCGCATAAATCGGAATCCCATCCTTCCAGGTCGCGCGCCCGCAAAGCACACCATTGAACTTCACTCCGGATTCGCCCGCCAGTTCCAGCGTCTCGCTGAATTCAGCATTGCTAACACCCGCCGAAAGATAAATAAACGGCTTGGTCGCAACATTAGCCGCCTGGTGGAACAGGTCAATGGCTTCTTGCTTCGTATAAGCCTTCTGCCCGGCAAAGCACTTCACGCCCTCGACGAACTTCATATTCACCGGCACTTCCACTTTCAGCACATCGACCCCGTAGCGCTCCTTCGTGAACTCCCGCATGCTCTCGGTGACGATCTGCGGCTTCTTCTTCGCGTAATCCAATCCCTTTTCGTCCGCCCCCTCGTCATACCCGACAAACTCCAAAAAGAACGGGACGTCATTCGCCCGGCATTCATCTCCAATGCGCTCCACCCACGCGTGTTTCTTATCATTAACGTCCTTGGGATCGAACGGAGTGTAGTAAAGCAAAATCTTCACGCAGTCGGCCCCAGCTTCTTTCAACCGCCGCGCCGACCAGTGATCCAGCAAATCCCCCAACCGTCCCGGACCCGTCTTGTCGTATCCCGTCTTCTCATAAGCCAGCAGCAGGCCGGCGTTCTTAGCCCGCCGTTTCGAGGCTGGCAGTCCCCACTCCGGATCCAGAAGAATGGCGGTCGCATATGGCGTCAAAACTTCAGTGACCAGCGTCTTGAACTCCTCCATCATCGCGCCGCCCACTTCCCCGCCCTTTTCTTTGCCCAGCGACTTCTGCAGCGACCCGCGCTGATCCATAGCCGCCGCCGCAATCACGCCGCGTTCATTCGAAACTTTCTTAAGACCCGCCAACTTGCCAGGCGTAAGCTTCATCGATTCCTCCAGGACTGTACGAAGATGAGTGCTAGGAACAGCCAATTGTAAACCAACAAGCCACAAAACGACGGCGTTGCCCTTCGGCTAAAGAGCGATTGCGTGAATCACTTGCGTTCTTGAAATGAAAAAGCAGATTCGTGAATAATGGAGCCCACAAAATAGGGGGGCATCTTGGCAGCAAGAATTCTCATGGTTCTTAGTGCGAGCATTGTCCTTACGCTCGGAATCATCCACCTCGTCTATACATTCTGGGGACCAAACCTCACACCTCGTGACCCCACACTGCAAGTCAGCATGAGCCAGACTTCCCCTGTCATTACGAAAGAAACAACAATGTGGCGGTGTTGGGTGGGCTTCAATGCCAGCCACAGCATGGCGCTTATTTTGTTCGGCTTGGTTTTCGGTTTTCTCGCATTGGCTCACGACGAGCTTCTTTTTCACTCACCCTTCCTGCTCGTTGTCGGACTGGCCTTCCTTGTTGGTTCTGTCGTGCTCTGCAAGGTATATTTTTTCACTGTGCCCCTCAGAGGCATGAGCATCTCTTTGACCTGCTACGTCGCCAGCATTGTCCTATCGTGGGCCTGAGGAACAAGCCTCATTTGGCGACAGGAATGCAGTTTGACTACCACACGACGACTGTCATCCTGAGCGAACTGTCATCCTGAGCGAACGGTCATCCTGAGCGCAGCCGCTTTTCAGGCGGAGCGAAGGATCTCCCGCTCAACCAGCCCAGCGCGTAGGCCAACCTGCACCACTACCCATGTGGCGGTAGTGCCCAAGTTTGCCTTTCTTCGCGACCTTCGCGAATCCTTTGCGCACTTCGCGGTTAAAGGCTTTGCTCCGCGAAATTAGCACACCACTCACTTCGCCCAGTTCTGCACTTTCAACCCTCGCACCCGCCGGAATTCCTTTTCGTTGTTCGTCACCAGGGTTAAACCCGCGGCCACCGCGTGCGCCGCAATCCAAAGGTCGTTGTTGCCAATCATCTCCCCATTCGATTCCAGACCAGCGCGGATCGCTCCGTAGGTCTCAGGCGCGCTCTCTGGCAACGCCAGCGCAGGCAGCAACCGGACCAACTCGCGCAGCCGCTCCAGAGCCGCTGCCCGCTGCGCGCTCTTGGCCGCCCCATAAAGCAGCTCACCATATGTAATCACCGAGAGCGCCGCTTCTCCCGGGCGCAGCCTGCGAAACCGTCGCAGAACTTCATCCGGCCTTCGCTGCCGGATGTAGATGCAGATATTCGTGTCCAGCAGATAGCGAGGTTCCATCACAGCCCTCGGCGCTTCTGCGGCCAGTCCTTCTCACGCGCCTCGACTCCAAAATCGTCCGGCAGACCGGCTAGCAGATCAAATGCCCGAATCATATTCTCCTCCTTCTCCCGCAAAACAATCTCATCGCCTCGCCGGAAGATCTCAAGCTCTCCGCTCTTTACCCGAAATTGCTTCGGTAACCGAACTGCCTGGCTGTTGCCGGATCGAAATACCCGCGCTGTACCCATGGCCTCCTCCAATGTATATACATCAAGTATATACGACTCGTTTCCCGATCACAAACGATTTCCCGAGGGTTGCCCCATGTGGCTCCGCGCAATCTTCGCCGGATAGTATAGTGGTGCGACCGCTTCCAAACCCCCGCCTCTCAGGCGGACAACAAGCGAAGTGATCTTCTGCAGACTTTTTCTGCAGACTACTTACGCCGAAGGAACCATTCATCATGCCCATTGCCACCACCAACCCCGCCACCGGCGAAGTGATCCAAACCTTTGAACCTCTTTCCCCCGCGCAGATCGAACAAAAGCTTCAGCTAGCCGTCACCGCCTTCCAAGCCGGGCAGAAAACACCTTTCCCCGAGCGCACCCGCCGCATGCTGAAGGCCGCCGATATCCTCGAACGCGGCAAAGACAAGTTTGGTCATCTGATGACACTCGAAATGGGCAAGCCCTACAAAGCCGCCGTAGCTGAGGCCGTGAAGTCCGCCGGAGGCTGCCGCTACTACGCCGAAAACGCCGAGAAATTCCTGGCCGATGAAGTCATCGAAACCGGCGCCAAAAAAAGTTTCATCCGCTACCGTCCCATCGGCCCTATCCTCGCCGTCATGCCCTGGAATTTTCCCTTCTGGCAGGTTTTTCGCTTCGCCGCTCCCGCTTTAATGGCCGGCAATGTCGGACTGCTGAAGCACGCCTCGAACGTCCCCCAATGCGCGCTCGCCATCGAAAGCATTTTTCTCGAAGCGGGATTCCCCGAGGGCACGTTTCAAACTCTGCTGATCGGCTCGCAGCAAGTAGACGCAATCTTGAACGACCCCCGCGTAGTCGCCGCCACCCTCACCGGAAGCGAGCAGGCCGGCATCCAGGTCGGAATCGCAGCCGCGAAACGAATAAAGAAAGTCGTGCTCGAACTGGGAGGCAGCGATCCCTTCATCGTCATGCCCAGCGCTAATCTCGATGCCGCCGTCGCTACCGCAGTCGAGGCTCGCGTCATCAACAACGGTCAGTCTTGCATTGCCGCCAAGCGTTTCATCGTCGCCGAGTCCATCGCCGCCGAGTTCGAACGCAAGTTCGTGGATCGCATGAAGAATCTCCGCGTGGGCGATCCCTTCGACGAAAAAACGGAGCTAGGTCCGCTAGCCACTGCCGACGCCGTCACCACCCTCGACGCCGACGTCCAGAAAACCGTCAAGGCCGGAGCCAAACTCCTGACCGGAGGCCATCCCCTGAAGCAGCCCGGCAATTACTATGCGCCGACGGTCCTCACCAACATTCCAAAAGAATCCCCAGCCTACCGTGAAGAGTTCTTCGGTCCCGTGGCCTCGCTCTTCCGGGTCAAAGATATTGACGAAGCCATCCGCCTCGCCAACGACAGCCGCTTCGGCCTCGGCGCCAGCGCCTGGACCACCGACGACCGCGAGCGCGAACGCTTCATCAACGAGCTCGAATCCGGCATGGTCTTCATCAACAAAATGGTAGCCTCCGACCCTCGCATCCCTTTCGGCGGTGTCAAGCAATCCGGACACGGCCGCGAACTGGCCGCCAACGGCATCCGCGAATTCATGAATATAAAAACAATCTCGATTGCCTAAGGAAAGGCGCAAAAGGCGGGACCCAAGAGAAAGTTCAACGTAGAGACGTAGCTAGCTACGTCTTGCCGCCGCCAAATCAGCACTCAGCGCGGCACAGCTTCCTGCAGATTTTCCTGCTTATTGTCCTGCTTGTTTCCCGGCTGATTTTCCTGTAACGATGTCAGCCCCTTCAACGCACTCGTCAATGCCATCGCTTTCTCGTCCGAAACTCGGATATCTCCATCGAGCACAGCCATCAGCTTACCCGAACCAGTCCCCCGAAACTGCGCCCGCCGCAGCGTCGCATAACCCTGCGCCGTAGCCGGAAGAGTTGTTTTGAAATCCCCACCTTCGCGCATAATCGTAAGAACCGACTGCATGACCGCATCTCGCACGGCATCTCCCAGAGATCCCGACCGCAGCAGTTCGCCCACCAGTCCCTGAGCACTAATTCGCCCGATCTCCGGCTTCAGCTGCAATACACCGTCTCCTCCCACCGCCGGTGTCAGCTTTACTTCGATCGTGCCGTTGCCTTCTGCCATTTCGTTCACCGTGTCCCTGCCAAAACAGGTCCAGCGTTCAAAGTGCAGTTGCACAACCGCCAGGCTCGCCGGTTCCTGCGGAGTCAGAGTGGCGCTCCGAATCGTAATCTGCTCTCCACAGCGGTCTGCTTTATTGAGCTGGGCGCGCAGGACCTCTCCTATGTTGTTTTGCAGGTCCGACAAGTCCGCCATCAACTCAAGCTTGAATGTGTTCTGGCCGCCTTCCGCCACGCCCGCGGAAATTACTCCCGACGTAATCACCGAGATCGACCCGTTTCTCAAGTCGACCGACTTCTTCACCCGCTGAATCGCGTAAGTGGAATTCGTGCCATCGTCGGCAGCCGCAACGTTCATTTCCTTTCCCAGATCGGCTTGTTGGCTTCGGAAGGCCGTGAGCGCACGCTCCAGACTCTGCCCTGAACCCTCAATCTGCTGGGTAACTGCCTTCGTATCCGCAAGCATTTGATCCAGCGCCTTGGTCTGCTGCTCCAGATCGGAATCCGCCTTGCTCAGTCTTTTGGAGATTTCTCTCAGCCCGGATTTCTGCCGTTCTGAAAGCCCGTCGAGAAACTTCCGGTTTTCGGTGCGCGCCCGTCCGAGCGCCTGGTCAAGCGACGCAGCTCGGCTTGCCAGTTCCGAACCTGCATTCGGCTTACTCAACAATTCCAGAAACCCCTGCAGTTCCGCTCCCGCAGCGGTCGTGCTCTTCTCCATCAACGTAAACTCAACCACCTGTTGGCTGGTCGCCTGCACCGCCAGGGCTGCGCGAAAATCCTTTAAGTCGTCCTTGGTAGAAACCCCGCTCGCTATACCCCCGGACCCGCTAAGGCCACCCCCGCCAGCCCCGCCGCCCCCCATGCTGCCTCCACCACCGCCATGCTGCGCCACCACGCCGCAAGGACAAGCCAGCAAAGCCGCTCCCAGAACGACCGTCCCCATCCCCGAAATTCGATTCCCTCTGCGAAACATATTTCGAAACCTGCGGTAGATCCCCAACAAGAACTCGCCTCCAAACTGCAACAAAACGCCTGCAGACTGCAGAAGACCCTCCAGAAAGCTCAAGATTCCGACAGATTCGTATCAGGGTATGCCTTCAGGCATACCGTAAATCCCGCATCGTGGAATCGCGCCTTCAGGCGCTGCGACCCGCACCGCCGGGCAACCCTAGCTTCGCCCAGCCCGAAACAAAACGCCACAAAATTTACAGTTCTTTGCACAACTGGAGGAACAAGCTTAGCAGTACAAGCTTAGCAGGACACAGCACCCACCATCGTTTTCTTTAATTCTTCACCCAATGAAAACTAACCTCCACATCAGTGCGAAAGCCGAGGCGAAGAGCAGCCGACTCACGCCCTAAGGCACAAGAGATCTCTGACAACGAATTTACTTCCCAACCCCCACCGTCTCCCGAACCCCAATCCCCGGCACAGTCCTGCCCACCACGCTGGCAATCTGCCGCACCTGCACCATCAACTCATCAAACTGATCCGGAAGCAGCGACTGCGGACCATCCGACATCGCCTGATCCGGCTGATTGTGCACCTCCACCATCAATCCATCCGCGCCCACAGCCACCGCCGCTCGCGACAAAGGCGTAACTTTATTCCTCTTTCCTGTCCCGTGGCTGGGATCGACAAAGATCGGCAGATGGCTGAGCCGCTGCACCGCCGGCACCACGCTCAGATCAAGCGTATTGCGAGTGTGGTCAGCAAAGGTCCGCACCCCGCGCTCGCACAGCGCCACGTTGTAATTCCCTTCGCTCAAAATATATTCCGCCGCCATCAGAAATTCTTCGAGAGTAGCCGACATCCCCCGCTTCAGCAGCACCGGCTTCTTAGCCCGCCCAGCCCGCTTCAGCAACGAAAAATTCTGCATATTCCGCGCCCCAATCTGGATCACATCCGCATATTCCTCCACCAGATCAAGCGATTCATTATCAATAGCTTCCGTAATAATCTTCATCCCATACTGCTGCCGGATCTCCGCCATGATCTGAAGCCCTTCTTCACCTAATCCTTGAAAGGAATAAGGCGAAGTCCGCGGCTTGTAAGCACCTCCGCGAAAGAACTGCGCCCCCGCCCGATGCACCCGCTCCGCCACGGCAAACGCCTGCTCCCGGTTCTCGATCGCGCAAGGACCTGCCACAATCGCCAGCCCGCTCCCGCCGATCGTAGCCGCAGTCCCGGCAAAACGAATCACCGTATTGTCTTCCTTAACATCGCGGCTCACCAGCTTGTAGGGCTTCGAAACCTTGATCACTTCCTGCACGCCCGCCATTTCTTCCAGCGTGCCCTGCTCCACCTCGCCCTTATTCCCCGTGATGCCGATCGCAGTCCGCTGCGCCCCCGGCATGGCATGCGCCCGATAACCCAGCGCCTCAATCTTCGCGCAAACCGAGCGCACCTGCTCCTCAGTAGCGTGCGCCTTCATCACAACCAACATAAATTCCCCTCCGCGGATGATCCCAAACGCCTCGAAACCCGCGCCCACCAAGTTTACCGTCACCAGCTCTGCACCGCAAACGGGGCAAGTCCTCTGTGTTTCCATCTACGGTCCGGTTCGCCGAAAAACGTAAAGGTAAGCTCGATCCCCCCAGAGATGCCCCGGATCACCGGCCACTGCCACTTGTTCGACCAGTTCGTAGTTCCCGTGGACATACGCCCAGGCCGTCTCAAGAAATCCCCGATTTTCTTCGAGCGTGGCCGGAGTTCCCCAGGACCGCGCCACGTCCGCGTAAACCAAAAACCTCGGCCGCGCCTCCTGAACCTGCTGCAGCATGTCACTTCGCATCTGCTCCGCGTATTTCTGCTTCTCCAGCAAAGGATAGGTATAGAGAAAGCTGCTGGCGCAGTGCCGCCCGGCATAAAAACAAATCTCCGGCTCGGACCCGAACATCCCAATCGTATCCTGTTCCTCCGAGTGAGCCTTGATATAGCCACCCACCTCAACCGCCTCCAGGAACGGATCCCGGTCAAAGATCTTCCGGTTAAGAGCCACCGGATCAAGTCGAAAGTAAGTCTTGTATTGACCGCGCACAGAAATCACAAACAAGACAGCAAAGCACAGCACCGGAAGCCACAACACCAACCTGCCGAATCGTCTCTCCAGCAGGCTCTGCCGCACCGCACTCACCGCAATTCCCGCGCACAGCGCAGCCGCCGGCAGCACCAGCACAAAGTAGTGAGGACGAAAGTAAAGTCCCGGACAAACCGCCAGCACTGAGAACAAGAAGAAACTGGCAACGAACCCGCCATGCGCCCGTCCGAAGCGGCTCCACACTGGCGCGGCCAGGCCAACCGCAACAATCTCCCAAATGACGAACGGACGCACCACCCAAGGAAGCGAAGCCCGCAGCAAAGGCCACGCCTCTCGCAGAGTTATGATCGAGCCATACTCCCGCGCATAAGACCAGGTCCAGAACCAGAAGCTGGAAAAGACCCCTGCGCGCAGAAGCAGTAGGCAACTCACTCCGAACGGCAACACCAACCCGGCAAACAGCGCTCCGCCGCGAACCGCAAGATTGCGCCAAGGCAAAGGCCGCTTCCATTCCCCCCACAGCCAGTACAATCCCGCGAAAACCGCAAACAGAATTCCCGGCTGCTTCATCAAGAACGCCAGCCCAAAGCAAACTCCGCTCCCGAAGAAAATCCAGGTCCGCTCCGTGTCGATGGCGCGCAGCAACAGCAGAATCCCAGCCAGAGCCGCAAGCACTACAAAGTGCGTAGCGTGCGCATACAAGCCCAGCACGGCGGGACGGCACGAAAGAAAACTATAAGTCATCCCCGCAACCGCGCCCGCCAGCGGCCCATAAAGATATTTCCCCAGAAGAAAAACCAGGATCGTCGTCGCAACATTCACCACCAGCAACCCGACCCGAATGCCAGCCGCGCTCTCCCCGAAAACCGCCATCATCGCCGCATAAGCCGCATAAGTCCCCGGCAACTTCATATTGCTAGCGATTTTGTAAGGCGGGATCCCTTGCAGCATCAGTTGCCCGACATAAGCAAACTCCCCCTCATCCCGTTCCAGCGGCACATCGCGCATCCGCACTCGCACAAACGCAAAAAACACCATCACCACCACGAGCGCACCCACGCACCAATACGTCTCCCAGCCTTTTCCGGATGCCTCAACGTTCATCGTTACCGCCCGCGGCCCACCTGTGGATTCATCCACGAAAGTTCTCTCACCCGCCAAGTCTTATCGCCGAAAAGAAACCCATTGTATAAGGGCTCTCAGTTCCAAAACAGAACCGTAGTAGAGACGTTGCTCGCAACGTCTCTGCCGGCGGCGCCAAATCACGAGATAATCGCCACAGGTGCCGCCGCATGACCCTCTGCCAGAACAAATACCGCATAGAACCTGCCCGACTCCGCGACTGGGTTACGTTAAACTAAGGAATAACCATGCTGGAAATTCGCCTCGAACCCGAACTAGAGAAAAAGTTTGAGTCTCTCGCCAAAGAGACCCGCCGGAGCAAGAGCTACTATGCCCGCGAAGCCATTCGACAACTTCTCGAAGACCGCGAGGATTTCCAGAAGGGCATCGCGGCTCTGGAACGCCGCGAGTCAACCATCAGTCTCGACGAGCTGGAGCGGCGGCTCGCGACCCGCAAAGGCCTTTGTCATTAAAATCAAAGGGTCAATGTGAGGACAGCCGCCTCGGCTGTCCGCGGAGCGAAGCTCCGGCATTTCCCGGCACACTTCTCTCCGGTCATTGTAGAATCAAAAGCTTACTCGGACTTCCTCCAGTCTCTATGCCTTCGCGAGACAATTCGGAAATCGCCACCGCGATCAACAACGCCAGTCCCGACCGTTCGAAGGAGGACGGCTTGAATAACGATCGCCCGAATGACGATCGTCCGAACGAAGACCGCTACGATCCCCAGCGCGTAGAAGCCAAATGGTTCGAGCGCTGGCAAAGCGACCCCCAGCTCTACGCCGCCGAACCCCATACCACAAAAAAGAAATTCTACGTCCTCGAAATGCTGCCCTACCCCTCCGGCGCCCTGCACATGGGGCACGTGCGGAATTACTCCATCGGTGACGCCCTCGCCCGTTACATGTGGATGAACGGCTACAACGTCCTTCACCCCATGGGATGGGATTCCTTCGGCTTGCCCGCGGAAAATGCCGCCATCCAGAACAACACTCCGCCCCGCCAGTGGACTCTCGGCAACATCGCCAAAATGAAGGCGCAGATGAACCGCCTCGGCTTCGCCTACGACTGGTCCCGCGAAGTCACCACCTGCTTGCCCGATTACTATCGCTGGAACCAGTGGTTCTTTCTCAAGTTCTACGAGAAGGGCCTCGCCTATCGCAAGAAAAGCAAAGTCAACTGGTGTCCGAAATGCGCCACGGTGCTGGCCAACGAGCAGGTTCTTGCCAACGGATGCTGCTGGCGCCACGAAGATACTCTCGTCGAGCAGCGCGAACTCGAACAGTGGTTCTTGCGCATCACGAAATACGCCGACGAATTGTTGCGCGATCTCGACAAGCTCGATGGCTGGCCCGAAAAAGTCCGCACCATGCAGCGCAACTGGATCGGCCGCAGCGAAGGCGCTCTGGTCGATTTCAAGCTTGACTACGCGGAAAATCACAAAGGATTCGGCCCCGCTGGCTCGACCATCAGCGTATTCACCACGCGCATCGACACCATCTTCGGCGCCACCTCGCTTCAACTCGCGCCCCAGCATCCCATCGTCGACGATCTCGCCGCAAACAACCCTGATTTGCGCGCCAAAGTCGACCAACTCATCGCCGAGCAGCACAAAGCCAAAGAAGTGGGCGACATCGGCGAAATCGAAAAACACGGCGTCTTCACCGGCCGCTACGCCATCAATCCCTTCAACGCCGAAAAGATTCCGGTCTGGGTGGCCAACTACATTCTCATGGATTACGGCACCGGCGCGATCATGAGCGTGCCGGCGCATGACGACCGCGACTACGAGTTCGCCAAGAAATACAAAATCGAAATTCGCCTCGTGGTTCTTCCAATCTCCAATGACCCGGAAGAAACCATGGCCGAGCCGGCTCTTCCCTTCACTGCGCACGGCGAAGGCATGTTGATCAACTCCGGCCAATTCAGCGGCCTTGCGTGCGCTGACGCCATCCAGAAAATGTCGGCCTTCGCCGAGAAAAACGGCTTCGGCAAAGCCACCATCACCTATCGCCTGAAAGACTGGGGAATTTCGCGCCAGCGCTACTGGGGCACTCCCATCCCCATGCTTTATTGCGAAAAAGATGGCATCGTTCCCGTGCACGAAAAAGATTTGCCCGTCATTTTGCCCGAGGCAGTCGATATCGCGCACGCCCTTGGATCGCCCCTTAGTGGTTTGCCCGAATTCGTCAACACGACTTGCCCCAAGTGCGGCGGTCCGGCACGCCGCGAAACCGATACCATGGACACCTTCGTCGATTCCTCCTGGTATTTCTACCGCTACACTGACGCGCACAACGACCGCGCTCCGTTCGACTCGAAAATCGCGCATTATTGGTTCCCCATCGACCAGTACATTGGCGGTGTCGAGCACGCCATCCTGCACCTTATCTACTCGCGCTTCTGGACCAAGTTCATGCGCGACCTCGGCCTCGTAACTAACGACGAACCGGTCGAGCGCTTGTTCACGCAGGGCATGGTGATCAAAGACGGCGCAAAAATGTCGAAGAGCCTCGGCAACGTCGTCAGCCCCGACGAAATGGTCGCGCGCTATGGCGCAGATGCCGCGCGCCTCTACAGCCTGTTCGCCGCTCCGCCCGACCGCGACCTAGATTGGCAGGATTCCGGCGTAGAAGGTATCCGAAGATTCCTCGGGCGGGTGTATCGGTTCGTGCAAAGAAACGCCGCGATCGCCAAAAATGCCTCCGTAGAGACGTTGCTCGCAACGTCTCTCCCGCCACAAGCACGCCAGATCCAGCGCAAATTACACCAAACCATCAAGCGCGTAAGCGATGACTTTCAGGGCCGCTGGCACTTCAACACCTGCATCTCGGCCATCATGGAACTGGTGAATGTGTTGTATGGCATGGACGACGCGATAGCACAAAAAGCTATTCCTCCTCAATTTCTGGCCGAAGTGCAGCGTGACCTTGTTCTCTTGCTCGCTCCCTTCGCTCCCTATCTCGCGCACGAACTCTGGGAAATGCTCGGCGAAAAGGGTAGCTTGCTCAAAGCTCCCTGGCCAAAGTACGACGCCGCGCTGGCAAGAGAAGAGGAACTCGAAATTCCGGTACAGATCAACGGAAAGCTGCGGAGCCTTATTGTCGTGCCTACTGGCGCCACCGAGGATTTCGTCATCGAACGCGCGCTTGCCGACACGAAAGTGCGAGCTGCGATCGCGGGTAAGCAAGTCGTGAAAACAATCTTCGTTCCTGGTAAACTGGTTAATATCGTGGTGCGATAGATTCATGCCTCGCGTTTCACCTACGCTCGAAGGCTTTCGCGCAACTTTTCGCCGTCCTTCGCTGACCTTTGCCGAGATTGCCTGGCGCTGGACCGTCGGCGCACTCACATGGGCTCTGGTTTCTTTCGGGCTCATCGAATTTCTTGACACGCTTCCGGTGACGAAGGCCGATGCGACTCTTCTGGCGACAAGACAACCCTTGCTCATCGGACGAGCAATCGCACACATCCTTAGCGGCAGCCTGAATCGCGTCGTGATGGCAGCGTTGCTCGCAGCAATCGCGCTGTCGTTGCTCTGGATCATCGCCGCTTCCGTCGGCCGCGCCGCCACAGTCCGCGCTCTGCTCGAGTACTTCCGAACAAGGGTTGGAGGCGACGTCTCTGCGGAGACAGACGCTGCGGTCAAGTCGCAACCGTTGCGCTCGCTGATGGGCCTCAATTCATTGCGCGTAGCGCTGACGCTCGCCGCGATTCTCGCCTTCATGGGCGCATCAATTCTTGCCGGCTTTGCCTCTCCGGATGCAAACCCGCGACCTGGCCTCGCTTTCGTCATCCTACTGCCTTTGGCCGGATTGATCTGCATCGCATGGCCGGCGCTGAACTGGTTGCTGTCGCTAGCCTGCATATTTGCTGTCCGCGATGGCGAAGACGCGTTGGGCGCCATCTCCGCGTCAGTCAGTTTTTCCCGGAAACGCCTCGGACCAGTATCTGCCGTGAGCACATGGACTGGGCTCGCACACCTCGTCGCTTTCAGCGTCGCTTCGACAGCTGTTTCCGTGCCACTCGCTTTTATCCAGATCGCTCCGTGGCGGCTCGTGATCGCCGGTGTCTTTGTCATTACACTCGCGTATTTTGCCGTTGCGGATTGGCTATACATGGCGCGTCTTGCAGGATACGTTTTCATCGCTGAAATGCCGGATGCTCTGGCTGCTTCCGCGCCAATGCCCGCTCCTCGGCCACAGACCTCGATTGACCGCGACGAGTTGATCCTCAGCGACGTCCCGAGCCTGGCCGTAGAGACGTAGCTTGCTACGTCTTGCGTGCAGCGGCTCAGACCTCGCCTGGACCCCGAAAGCCGGCGGCAAGACGTTGCAAGCAACGTCTCTACGACACGGTCTCTTTACATGGGACATGCGATTTGAGAAACTCATCCGTGGAACCCCAAACCAGACTTAGCGAATCGATTGTCATCCTCGACTTTGGCGCGCAGTATACGCAGCTCATCGCGCGCCGCATCCGCGAACAAAATGTTTTTTCCGTGGTCCTGCCTTGTACGGCATCGCTTGACGAAGTCAAGAGCTGCGGGCCTGTAGGCATTGTGCTTTCGGGAGCGCCTTGGTCGGTTTACGACAAAGATGCGCCGCCGGCGGATCCGGGGCTCTTCAAGTTGGGACTGCCTGTGCTTGGCATCTGCTACGGGCTGCAGTTCATGGTGCACACTCTTGGCGGCAAAGTGCGGCCTGCGGATAAGCGCGAGTACGGACATGCGGAAGTCGATATTGTTGCTGAATCGTTGTTGTTTCAGGGCCTCGGGAAGCGGCAGGCGGTTTGGATGTCGCATGGAGATGAAGCGCTGAAACTGCCTCCTGGATTTGAGTTGACTGCTAAGACCTCGCATGCGGTGGCTGGAATCCAGAATGTGGCGAAGCGGTGGTTTGCGGTGCAGTTCCATCCTGAGGTTCACCACACGCGGAATGGCACGGAGATCCTGCGCAACTTTGTGTTCAGGATTTGCGGTGCGAAACCGACTTGGACGCCGCAACACTTTATTGATTCGACGGTGGAGCAAGTCCGGCAGCAGGTGGGCAAGGGACGGGCGATTTGCGCGCTTTCGGGCGGAGTAGATTCGTCGGTTGCGGCAGTGTTGGTGGATCGCGCTTTGCGCGATGCTCGCGGCAAGTCGCGGCTGACCTGCATCTTCGTGAACAACGGCGTGCTGCGCAAAAACGAGTTCGAGAAGGTGCAAAAGACTTTGCACGACAAGCTTGGGCTGCGGCTTGACGCGGTCGATGCTACTGGACGCTTCCTCGGGAAGCTTAAAGGCGTCAGCGATCCGGAGAAAAAGCGCAAGATCATCGGCAATGAATTCATAAAAGTGTTTGAGCGGGAAGCTCGGCGCATTGAGAAAGAAGAAGGCAACGTGAAGTGGCTGGTGCAGGGCACGCTTTATCCGGATGTGATCGAGTCGCGGTCGGTGCGGGGGCCTTCGCAGGTGATCAAGTCGCATCACAACGTGGGCGGGCTGCCGGAAAAAATGAAGCTGAAGCTGATTGAGCCGCTGAAAGATTTGTTCAAAGATGAAGTCCGCAAGATTGGGCGCGACCTGGGGATGCCGGAAGAGATTTTGCAGCGGCAGCCGTTCCCTGGGCCTGGGCTGGCGGTGCGGGTTCTGGGAGAAGTCACGCCGGAGCGGCTCGCGCTGTTGCGCGAGTGCGATGACATCGTGGTCAGCGAGATCAAGAATGCCGGCCTTTATACGAAGATCTGGCAGTCGTTTGCCGTGCTGTTGCCGGTGATGTCGGTGGGAGTGATGGGCGACATGCGGACTTATGCTTATACATGCGCGGTGCGGGCGGTGAGTTCCGAGGACGGCATGACTGCGGACTGGGTCGCCCTGCCGCATGAAGTGCTGAAAACGATTTCGTCGCGGATTGTGAATGAAGTGAAGGGCGTGAATCGCGTGGTGTATGACATTACTTCGAAGCCTCCGGGGACGATTGAGTGGGAGTAGGGACCCAGTTCTCGGTTCTCAGTTCTCGGTTCTCAGTTCTCAGTTTTCGGTCTTCGGTTTTCCACCTCTAGACTTCTGTCGCTGACCTCCCGCCTGTTCTGGGGGTCGAATGGTTGCCCTCTTTGGCGGTTTTCATAATCCAGTCACGGGCCATGCCCTGGATTTTTTCTCTTACTTTGTTCAGGTCTACTTTTTGGGGTGTTTTTTTCTGGGTTGGCTTCGGGGCTGCGGCTGGAGTGTGGGATTTGTTTTGGCTGGGAGCGGGTTGCTTGTTGACGGCGGGTAGTGGTGGTGGCTGAAGTGTTGTGAGGAGTGGAATGGGCGAGGGCTTGGTGGCGCTGCCGGTCGAGCTGCGCTCGACCGAACGGGCAAGAGTGCCCGTTCCCACGCGGACTTTCTCGCCTGGAGGTGGATCGTCTACGTAGGTGGGGTCGCCTTGGCGGATCAGGCGATTGGCTTCGGCTTCCGCGGCGGCTTTTTGGCGGGCTCTTTCTTTGGCCGCGGCTTGGGCCTTGGCGGCGGCTTCGGCGGCTTGCTCGGCGGCGGCCTCGGCTTTTTCTTCTTCTGTTTCTTCCGGGTCGGGGAAATCGTCTTCGGACCACTGGTCGCCGCGGATGCAGGTTTGGTCGATAGTGCGGCGGTCGATTACTACGTCCTGGAGGTGGTTGGGCTCGAATGAGATTTGGCGGAGATTGACGCTGGCGGTTTGCAGGGCGTAGAGGAGGAGGCTGGCGGTTTTGGAATCGATTTGGCGGGATGCCAGCAGGCGCATGATTTGCATGAGTGAGACCTGGATGGAGTTGGCGTCCTCGAGGACGGGGAGATAGAGGCTAGCGCGGTTGTGGCGGACGCGGTCGCAGCTGAGCTTGATGCGCTCTTCCTGAAAACGCTTGTGGAAGAAACAGAAGCGGTTGCGTTTTAGAGCGGGCGAGCCGCACTGGGTTCCGTTGACCTTGAGATGTTGGCAACGCGGGACGTTGTACATTGGCATATTGGTCTCCTACCCCCCTCCCCCCTGGTGTATTGCAATCAGGGAGTTGGCGGGAAATTGTGAAAAAATCTTAGGGCTGCAATGAGTTGCGGGCAAAATCTTGATTCTTGACGAGTTATGGGTGCGGGGGAGCATGGTTCTGTTGAGCTATAGGTAGAGTATTGGATATTGCTGGGAGATGGGCAAGGTCAGGTGAACATTGAGGGAGAGAAAGCTGTGGAAATGGTTTGGGAGTCGCGGGGAGATCCTGCGGGCACATGCGGCGTTGCTGGGGGTAGGGATGCTTCGACTGCGCGGGATCGTCCTTTGGACGATCTCGCTTCCCTCTGCATGACAGAAGTGACGAAAGGAAAAGCAGGTTCCTCACCGGGCTTGGCGCCCGGTTCGGAATGACAAAGGTTCTTGAAGGGTCGCCTCGTTTGGAGCGCGACTGAGACGCGTTTACTTCCTGGTTGTGGCCGTCGCTGCGGCCTTTGGCGCTGGATTTGTGGCTGCGGGTCGAGCTGCGCTCTACCGGACAGCCGAGGGCGGCTGTCCCTACACTGCAGATGTTCTCACGCTGGCACGTATCCCCCACTTGTGTGTGTTCTCAGCTAGCCGGGGATGAAGCCTAGGGTTTCCAGTTCTTTGCGGAGGGCTTGGGGGGTGGTGAATAGGATGCCGTGCATGCCTAGATTGGTGGCGGTTTCTACGTTGGGTTGCAGGTCGTCGATGTAGATGGCTTGGGTGGGGTCGATGGAGAAGGTTTGAAAGAAAAGTTTGAAGAAACGAGGGTCGGGTTTTAGGAGGCGGGCTTCGCCGGAGAGCAAGACTCCGCGAAACCATTGCAGGAAATCGAAGCGCTTAAAAGCTGTAGGGTAAGTTTCGGCGGACCAGTTGCTGAGGGCATAGAGAGGGACTCCGCGAGAACGGAGTTCGGTGAGCAGGTCGACGGTGCCATGGATGGGGCCTCCAAGCATTTCTTCGTAACGATGCCTCCAGGCATCGATCAGCTGCGATTGATCGGGATGAATCGATGTAAGCGCGGCGCAGGCTTCGGCTAGGGTTCGTCCGGCATCTTGCTGGGCGTTCCAGGAAGAGGTGCAGACGGTGGCGAGGAAGTGTTCCATTGCCCGGTCGTCTCCCTCGAAGAGCTTGCGATAGAGATACCGCGGGTTCCAGTCGATTAGGACGCCACCGAGATCGAATACTGCTACGGAGCGATTGGCTTTCATGTTTCTAATTCTATCGAACGAATACTTTCAGGATTGGTCGCGGTGGACTGTGTCCATGGAGAAGGCTGGCAGGCAGACTGCTATGTATTCGGCTCCGCCTTCGTGGGGAGTGGAGTAGCGGATCCATTCGCCGGCGTGGGCGATTATGGCTTGTCCGGCGGGTACGTCGAGGGCGCCGCTCTTGTGTTCTATGTGGAGCGTGCCTTTCAGGACGATGGTGAATTCGTCGAAGGCGGGAGTCTGGCCGGGCTCGAGCCATCCGGCGGGGCTGCGCATGTGGGCTACGCTGGCGGATGAAGTTTGGGAGTTGACGCGTCCGATGTATTCGTCGATTAGTTTTGGCTTGTTGCCCGCGGATTGGATGCGGGTGGGGTTTGGGATTAGGGTGGGCATGGAGTGATCAGTTTTGAGTTCGAGTCTATTAGAGCATGATTGGTGGTTCGCTAGAACGCCTTGCTGCGCTCGGCGGGACAGCCGAGGCGGCTGTCCCCACACGAGTTTCTTTTCTCCTTCCGCCTCATGGGCAGGGGTGCGGGGTTGGTGGAGTTGGCGGGATGCCGGGGATGTGGATGGAGGGAGTTCCGGGCGAATTGGGCGTGGCTGGGGTGCCGGGGATATCTGTGCCGGGCGTGCCTGGAGTGCCGGGTGTGTAGCAGATGCCGGGGTCCGGAGGAGGAGGCGGCGGGGGTTGCGGGCGCTGGGCGACGGGCTGCTCTGGGATTGGGTGTTGTGCGGATTGGCGGACTGCTTCGGCGACTTGATCGCCTTCGAGAGTCAGGGCATGGGGCAGGACCATCTCGACGGGCGAGCCTACGTCGAGAAAGAAGTGATGAGACGTCCCGAGGAGCAGAAGCCCGACAGCGAATCCGACGCCTCCACCGACTGCTGCGCCGATCACGGTATCTTTTCCCTTGTCAGGCGGAACGGATACGCTCGAGGAAACGCATCCGAACGAGCCCGGAATGCAGCCCTGCGGAATGCTGCTGGTGAGGGTAGAGCTTTGCGAGCTGGCGACGGAGTGACCAATCAACGCTCCCAAGCCTGTGCCAGCCAGAGGCGCGACGAACAATCCTGCGGAGCGTCCGTTGCCGGGATCTTTGAGTGCGTAGCCTTGGTCGCTCTCCAAAGTGATTGGGCCGGCGATGGAGGCTACGTAGCCGTCGGGATAAGCGATCGACATGGACTGGAGATAGAGTTCGCCGCGGCTGCCATTGCGGCCAAGCTTGTCTACTTTTCCTTCAACGAGCGTGCCGGCAGGAATTACGACCTGATCGCCGGCGGCGATAGGAGAAATGACCTGAGCGTAGATGTCATCTCCGTGATGAATGAAGCGGCTCTGGATGGGATGAGTGAGCACGAGCGCGATGCTGGTTCCGGCGGGAACGGTGATGGTGGTGGCTTCGGGCGCGGGGTGCGCTGCGGAGGCGCTCTGAGTGGGGGATGGTGAATCCGGTGGCGGAGTTGCGGGGTGCGCCTGCTCCGCGAAACCTGGCAGAGTCAGCAGCAACATTGTGGTTATGGCAAGGCCTTCGCTGATTTTTGCTTTGGCCAGAGATGTCAAGGAATTGATGTTGGTGAGAGGACGACGTTGGTGTGTTGCCATGGCGGTTCCTCCTAATTGAAGGTTAGAACCTTCCGGTCGTGTGGCGATTGGAGAGCCTTTGTTTGCTCTGCTGGTGAGGTAGACCTGAGTGCGTCGGGAAGGTTATCTAGAGATTGGTGAAGAATTGCAAAGGGTTTGTAAAGCTGGGGGATTAGCTTTTGTCTCGGCTGCGGAGCGGCACTTCGGATCGGCGTGGGATGGTTATTTAATGTCGAGTTGTGCTCCATTCGAGAGACTGTTTGGTGGCGGCAGAGGACGTAGCTAGCTACGTCTCTACGACGGCTGCGTGGTGGTGCTTTCGTTGCTGCACATGGGCATCGGTTACAATCGTCGCTTATGTTTTATCGCTCGGATAATCGCTCTCCTGAACAACTGCGGCCGGTTTCGATCATTCCGGAATTTATTACTACGGCGGAGGGATCGGTGCTGATTGAGGTGGGGAATACGCGGGTGATTTGTACCGCGTCCATTGAAGAAACGGTGCCGCCGTTCATGCGGAATTCGGGGAAGGGATGGATTTCGAGTGAGTATGCGATGCTTCCGCGGGCTACGCTGACGCGCACGCCGCGGGAAGTGGCGAAGGGGCGGCCGAGCGGACGGACGCATGAGATCCAGCGGCTGATTGGGCGGTCTTTGCGTGCGATCACAGATCTGGCGCGGCTGGGCGAGCGCACGATCTGGATTGATTGCGATGTGATTCAGGCGGATGGCGGGACTCGGACGGCTTCGATTACGGGTGCGTTTGTGGCTTTGGGACTGGCGCTGGAGAAGTTGGTGCAGGCGGGGACTTTGACCTCGGTCCCTTTGAGGGATTTTGTGGCGGCGGTTAGTGTGGGGATTGTGGATGGAGAAGTCCTGCTGGATCTTTGTTATGAGGAAGACTCGCGGGCTGATGTGGATATGAATTTTGTGATGACCGCCGGGCACAAGATGGTGGAGGTGCAGGCTACGGCGGAGCGGCAGGCTTTTGATGAGGGGCAGTTTGCGAAGATGCTTGCTTTTGCGCGGGCCGGGGTGCAGGCGCTGATTGCTAAGCAGCAAGGAGTTTTGAGTGGGTTGACTTTGCGGCAGTAGGGGAGCTGCTACGCTCGCTTTGCTCGCTGGACGGCCGAGGCGGCCGTCCCCACATTAATCCCTTTATCCCTTCCCACGTCACTGCTTTTGCGCTGCTACCCATTCGTGGATTCGAGTGGACAGTACGTCCAGGGGCAGGGCGCCGGCGCTCAATACTTCATCGTGGAAATTGCTCAGGTTGAATTTGTCGCCTAATTGATCCTTGGCATACTGGCGCAGCTTCAGGATCTCGAGTTGACCGATCTTGTAGGCCAGCGCCTGGGCGGGATTGGCCATGTAGCGGTCGGTTTCTCGCTGCACTTCGGCCTCATCAATGGCAGAGTGGGCGTGGAAGAAATCAATCACCTGCTGGCGGGTCCAGTGTTTGTAGTGGAAGCCGGTGTCGACGACCAAGCGGATGGCGCGGAGCATGTCATCCTGCAGGTGACCGTAATAGCTGTATGGATCCTGGTAGAATCCAACCTCTTTGCCCAGGCGCTCCGAGTAGAGAGCCCAACCCTCGATGAACGCGGTGTAATTCTCATTCTGGCGGAAGGGCGGAAGCTGCGGCAGTTCCTGAGCGATGGCGATCTGCAGGTGGTGGCCGGGAACGCCTTCGTGATAGGCGGTGGTTTCGAAGTCGAGAGTGGTGCCTTTCTCAAAGTCGCTGGTGTTGACCATGACATGAGCGGGACGCGATCCATCCTGTGCCCCTCGAACGTATTCCGTGCTGGCCTGCTTCTCGCGGAACTCTTCGATGGGCAGGACTTCGAGCTTCGCTTTGGGTAGACGTCCGAACATAGCGGGGAGCTTCAGGTACATCTGATCGATATATTTTCGATAGAGGTCGAGAATCTCCTGGCGGGAATGGACGTGGACACTGGGGTTGGTCTGGAGCGAGGCGCTGAAGGTCTTGAGGTCTTTGTAGCCGAATTGAGCGGCGACTTGCAACATGCGGGCTTCGATTTCATTGACCTGAGCCAGACCGATCTGGTGAATTTCTTCGGGCGTTAGATTGGTAGTGGTGATCTGCTTCACGCGGAAGGCATAACGCTCGGGGCCTTCGGGGAGCGCCCAGACGCCGGGCTCGGTGCGCCCTTTGGGGGCGTACTCTTCACGGACGAAGGTGGTGAATTTTACGTAGGCCGGGAGCACGGATTGGCGGATGGAGGCCAGGCCTTGCTCACGCAAGCGTTTCTGGTCGGCGACGGGGATGGAATCGGGGAACTTGGCAAAAGGCTGTGCGAAAGGTGAGGCGTCGGGTGCATTGGTGGCGATGTCATTGGCCTGGTCAACAACTTTGTCGAGGACGATGCGCGGCGGCATCAGGCCCGCGGCCATGCCTTTGCGCATCTGGACCGTATACTGGTCGAAGAAGCGCGGGACCTGCCGCAGCCGGGAGATGTAGTCGTCGTAGTCCTTGATGTTCTGGAACGAGAGGACGGACACAAGTTCGGGGAGGTCGATTTGGATGCCACTGATCTGTGACACGGGCATTTCCCAGGGCTTGAAGCGGGCTTCGTCGAGAGCCATCCGGAGGTCGCGGACCATGAGCGCTTTGTTTAAGGCTTCCTGCTCGGGAAAGCCGGTAGTGTCGATGCCTTCGAAGCGGACGAGGAACTTTCTGCTCTGTTCGAGGTCATCGTCGATGGCCTTCTGCGAGAAGTCGTCGAGTTTGTCGTTCCAACGCTTGTCTCCGAGGACGGAAGCGTAGATGGGGCTGGTGCGGAGAGTGTACTCCCAGCGTTCGGCGAGGAGATCGTTCAGAGCTTTTCTGCGGGATTCGAGATCAGACTGGGGCGGCGCCGCGAGGACGGTGGAGCATAACAGGGATATGACTAAGGCTGACAGGACCAGGGATCGCATGCAGTGAGGCTCCTCGTGTGTTGGTTAGGTTTTTGGGGGCGCGTCGCGTTGCTGATTGTACACTGAGCGACTTGGGTAGCCGAGCATGGGGGTACCCACGGATTTTCCAGGGCGGAGGAGATGGCCGCCTCGCTGCGCTTGGCGGGACGGACGAGGCGGCCGTCCCCACATGGTTTGTGCCGCCCTCATGGTTTGTGGTTGGGGCTTTGCTTGGTTTTTCGGTCTGTCTGGTAGTCTTGTTTTGTTTTGGGGACGTCTGCATACATCTTGCGAAAAATCCTTATTGTTATTGTTCTGATACCACTGCTGGCGGGGATTGGGTGGTGGTATCTGCGCGAGCAGCCCTTGCCGGACTACGGGCCCGCGTACCGTGAGTATGCCTACGTCAGCAATGGCAAAAGCAATACGGTGAGCGTGATCGATCTGCGGACGTTTGAGCTGGCAAAGACTATCGCCGTGGGCTTGGAGCCGACCGGGATGGCGGCGAACGGTAAGAAGAATGAAATTTATGTGGTCAACACGGGATCGAACAACGTCAGCGTGATCGACGCGGAAACAAATTCCTTAGTGGCTACGATCGGAGTCCATGGGAGACCGTATTTTATTGATGTTTCGGACGATGGGAAGCGGGGGTACGTGGCGAATTCGGGGTCGGCCAATGTTTCGGTGATCGATCTCGATAAAAAAATTGTGGTCGGCAATGTTCGAGTGGGCTCTGGGCCGGGACTGGCACGAGTCGCGCCGGATGGCGCGACCGTGGTTGTTTCGAATCGCGGCGACAATACGGTTTCCGTGATTGACACGAAGGCGCTGCGGGTGCGGGCAACCTTGCCGGTGTGCCAGCAACCGGAGGACATCGTTATCCTGCCGGATTCGAGCAAAGCGTATGTGGCGTGTTCGGGCTCGTCGCAGGTGGCGTCGATTGCGTTGGACACTTCTTCGGAGAAACCTAAGAAGGATGGCGAGCCGACGAGTGACCGGGTGCTGGCGCTGCTGGATGTGGGGCGAACGCCGGTGAACATGGCGCTGAAACCCGATGGCGGAGAGCTGATTGTGTGCGATTTTGATTCGGACAGCATTTCGATCATTGAGACGGGAAACGATGAGGTGGGCAGCAGCGCGCTGATCGGGCAGCATCCCACGCACGCGGTGGTCACGCTCGATAACTCACGGCTGTATACCAGCAACTTCGGGTCGGACAGTGTGGCCGTCTATGACATTGACCTGGGACGGAGGATCTGGACCGTAGCGGTGGGAAGCCATCCGGATGGTTTGGCGCTGTCGCAGGATCAGAGGTACGTTCTGGTGCTGGATACACAGGCTGGGGACGTGACGGTGATTCAGAAGCGCACGCCGCGCAAGCTGGAACCTACGGAGTATTCGTTGTTGACTATGATTCCGGTGGGGATGCAACCGAATGGGATTGTGGTTAAGGCGTTTATGGTTAGTGGGGCGGTTAGGAAATAGCGAGAGCTGTTGCGGCGGCGGGGACAGCAGGTTCCTCGTCGCCTGCGGCTCCTCGGAATGACAACAGCCGCTTTTGGGGCCAGCATCGGAATGACAACGGGCCGTTTTAGACTGCGGCTGGGCGGGCGCAGAATTTGTCCAGGGCTGTTTTCAGGTCGGCGGCTATGGCTGGGGCTTCGCGGGATTCGATGTCGCGGCGGGGCATCATGTACACGAGTTGACCATCGCGCAGAATGGCGATTGAAGGTGAGGATGGTGGCTGTCCGGTGAAATAGCTGCGGGCGCGGTCGGTGGCTTCGGCGTCCTGCCCGGCGAATACGGTGTACGCTTTGTCGGGATGCGTGGCTTTCTCCAGGGCCATGCGGACGGCGGGACGCATGCGGCCGGCGGCGCATCCGCAAATGGAGTTCACTATCACCAAAGTTGTACCTGGGCGAGCCTTCAAGGCGCTGTCGACAGCGTCGGAGGTGCGGAGTTCTTCAATGCCTAAGCGGGTCAGCTCTTCGCGCATCGGGATGACCATGATTTCCGGATACATTGGCGTGTTCTCCTTCGACTCGCGGGATGTCTTAATTCTATCTGATTACTTGAAGCGTTGGGTGGCGCTGTTGAGAGTGGCTCAAGTTGTCACGCGAATGTATTTTCCCACAGGCTCGGCGAGAGCGCCGCTGGTACAATTTGGTTTTGCTGGTTATTGCATCATCGGTTCCGGAAATTGTGCAAGCAACCCCCCGGGCCGGCGCTGGCAACAAATTGGATCGGGCAAAGCGCTTCCCGATCGGAACTGACGTTGTTGTTAAGAGGTTGAAACCAGAGGAGGACCATTCACCGATGGACAGCAAGTCGCGTTTTCTAAGTTCAGTTTTTCTGGCCGGCGCCCTGATGTGTTCTGTATTTGGGTTGGCGTGCGGGCATCCTCATTACTACCGGGTCTATGACCCCTACTACAGCGACTATCACGTATGGAACGACAGTGAGGTCACCTACTACCATCAGTGGGCTCACGAAAACCATCGCGACGAGAATAGAGACTTTCGCAAGATCCCAGCCGGGGAACAAAAGGAATACTGGACCTGGCGGCACAGCCACGGTGGATAACCACTAAATAACGCGTCGGTCGATCGGCGCCCAGCATGTGCTGGGCGCTGGTCCGTTCGGGTTCTTCAGAACGCGTGACCGTCGTGTTGTGGGCGGCGTTCTGGACTGGCCAGGGTTCGACTGGTCGCTGGTCCATCCTGGTTCAGCCATTCTTCTTGTGTTCTAAATTGTGTTCTAATGCTGCCTTCCCAATTCCCCAGGAGGCTGCATGTCCAAATTGATTCGATCCCGGCTGGTAATCTTAATTCTTGTCGCTGCCTCGGCTTCGAGCTGGGCGCAGATTGCACCCCCGGCCGATCTGGATTCCTACATCGCCAACTCCATGAGGGTGTTCGACGTCCCGGGGATGGCTGTGGCAATCGTAAAAGATGGCAAGATCGTCCTGGCGAAAGGCTACGGTGTGCGCAAGCTGGGCGATGCAGCACCGGTCGACGAACACACTATGTTCGGCATCGGCTCGAACACAAAAGCGTTCACGAGCGCCGCTCTCGCTACCTTGGTGGATGCGGGAAAGCTTTCGTGGGACGATCCGGTCTATCAACGCCTTCCCGGCTTTGTGATGTACGACCCGTACGTTTCGCACGAGATGACCATTCGCGATCTGCTGACTCACCGCAGCGGCATGGGACTGGGCGAAGGAGATCTGCTGTTCTGGCCAACAACGACCTACACGCGCGAGGAGATCATTTACAAACTGCGCTTCATGAAGCCGGCGTCCAGCTTCCGCAGCCACTACGCATACGACAATCTGCTGTATATGACGGCGGGGCAGATCATACCTGCGGTCACGGGCATCTCCTGGGACGACTACATTCGCCAGCACATTTTCGCAGCGCTGGGCATGAATAACTCCAACGTGAGCGCCGCCGCGTTCAAGCCGGGGGACGACTACGCCTCCCCGCACTCGCGGGTGGATGGCAAGCTGCAGCCGATCCATTTCAAAGTGCTCGATAACGTTGGCCCGGCGGGATCTATTAATTCTTGCGCGGCGGACATGGCGAAATGGGTGCAGTTGCAGCTGAACCACGGAAAATTCGTGGGCCGCGAGGGCCGCTTGTTCAGCGAGCAGGCGGGGAAAGAAATGTGGTCGCCGCAGACAATTCTGCCGATCGGTAACTACGCCCCGCCGTTGGCCGGACTGAAACCAACCTTCGCGGACTACGCCCTGGGCTGGGGTCTGCGCGATTATCACGGACGCAAACTTGTCGGCCACACTGGCGGCGTGGCGGGATTCGTTTCCCGCGTAATGCTGGTGCCCGGGGAAAATCTGGGAGTTGTGTTGCTCACCAACGCGGAGGAAACCGATGCGTTCGACTCCGTCCTCTATCACGTGCTGGATCATTATTTCGGTTTGCCGCCCACTGACTGGACTGCCGCTTTCAAGTCGGTGAAAGACATGGACGAAAAAGACGCCGCGGAGGCGATAAAGCTGGCAGAGGGTGCGCGTGCGGCCAACTCCAAGCCTTCCCTGCCCCTGGAAAAATATGCCGGGACTTACAACGATGCCTGGTATGGACCGATCACGATCCAGGCAGAAAACGGAGGCCTGGTGATCAGCTTCGATCACACGCCGTCGATGATCGGTGACTTGCAGCACTGGCAGTACGACACATTCAGGGCGCACTGGCGCGATCACACGATCGCAGATGCCTTTGTTACTTTCTCTTTGAAGCCGGACGGCAGCATCGAGAGTGCGCGCATGGCGGCGGTTTCTCCGCAGGCGGATTTCAGCTTCGACTACCAGGACTTGCTGCTGAAGCCGGCCGAGAAGAATTGAGATGCTGGACGGTCTGGGGCGAAGGCTGCCGGACGGCTGGGTTGGAAGTTAGCTGGTTGCGGCGTTGTCGGCGACTCGAATCGAGAAGTTGACGACGATTCTGGCTTTGGTCTCGACTGGCTGTCCGTTCTGAAGAACGGGCTTGAAGCGCCACTGGCGGACGGCTTGCTGCGCGGCGGCGGTGAGGATTGACGGGCCGCTGATCACGCGGATGTTTTCGATGATGCCGTCGGTGCCAACTACGGCTTGCAACACTACCGAACCCTGCACCTGCGTGTGCTGTCCCAGTAAGGGATAGGACGCATCGAGGGTTTGCCGGAGTTCCGGGACGGCCGCGACGGGAAGCGGCTCACGCTGGGCGGCGTTCGTACTCACACTTGGTGCTGCAGCAGCGGCGGCTGAAGCGGCGGCGGCTGAGGCATGGTTCGAATTGTTAGGAATCTCCACTTTCGTGATGCTGCTGCCGGGATGAACGGTGTGGTGGGCGTCGCCTGCAACCACTTCGAAATCCAGCGGAGGAAGGGCGGCGCGAGTGGTCGCGACCATCGGCGACGCCTGGCTCGTGGCGTCCTGCGGAGCCGGCTGTGTGGCGGCCTTGGTGGCTGTCTTCGGAGCCGCGTGGGTCTTTGGGGCTTCAGTCTTTGCTGCTGCTGCGGGAGCCGGGGTGGTGGTCTTGGCGGGCGCAGTCGAGGAATTGAGCTTCGGGGCATTTTCCGAGCCGGTGGCTTCGGAATCAGCGGTCTGGTCGGAGCCGAACCAGAAATCGCGATCCTTGGCGAGTACAACTCCGAGGGCAACCAACAAAAGAAGGAGTGCAATTTGAAGCTGGAGAGGTTGCCGGTGGGCTAAGGTACCCTGACGTCTGGCGAGCGGCGCGGATGGACTGTGCTGTAGCATTTAGGGTCGTTGTGTCTCGCGATGCAGGCCTTAATCAGTTGCTAAAACCAGGAGACAATCGCCAGACACAAGTATCCTGAGGCCGTGAAGTCTTCGTGGCAATGGCACGATCCGGGGACGAGTGGCCCGAGAGTGCTATAAGGATGGTTCGGGCGGGGAGGCTTTCAACGCAGAAAGACGTGCGCCGCGTCCTCGACATGGATGTCTGACTTTCGGCGGGCGCCGGTTGCGATGTTGTAGGCAACGAGCAGGTGGCCCTCTACGATGAGAATCTCCCGGGCGCTGAGCCAGCCTACGAGGGTCGCGTGGGGAAGGAATGCGATGCGACGCGGGGCCTCGTCAGTGCTGCTTATGTTGCCTTTTATCTCGACCGCCGGCAGATCGAGCAAAGCCTTGCGAATGCGCTGGGATTCTTCCGGATTGGCCTGCCCCTGCTCGGAGAGTTGAATCGGCGTGTTCGGCTGAGAAGTGGCGAGGATGGTCAACGCCACCGCGGCTTGGTCGGGTGACAGCTTGCCGTTCTGGGTGTAGAAGCTGACGTCGTAGTCGGGATTCTTGTAGGCTGACTGCTCATCGAACACGGTCAATGTCTTGCCCTGGAGATGGAGCAAGGTCTGATCGTTGCTTTGATTCTCCCAGCCGCAGCAGGCAGTGTCTGGAATCGCTTCGAGAATCGTGCCAGCGTTGGCGGCGTCGAGCACGCGGCGTAGTGAGGGATTGACTGGGGTGGATGCCCATTTTCTGGCGTTCTGCTCATATAAAGAGGTTGCCTGGTAAAGAGGCTGGTTCTTTCCGGAGACGAACAGCGTCAGCAGAAAGAACTTGTCGACGCCATCGTCTGGAACCCAAACCTGGCCGTAGGGGCAGGTTTCCTCGCAGCCTCCGGTGGGGCAGGGGCAATCGGGAAGCGCGCTTGAGGGCGCGTCCTGACGGCTGGCGCCGGAGAGATCGGTTTGCCATGCTTGCCAGGTTGTCTTGGTAGAAAGATCCACGCCATCACGCTGCAGACGGCGGGCCTGGTTTGAAAACCAGTAGAGTTGGGTTCCATCCTCGGAGAGATAGGGCACCGGCGCTTGCTCGGTAATGGAGAGGTTTGAGCCCGCTGTTGCCGTGGCGCGAGCGACCTCGCGGGTCAGGGTGGTTGCGGTGTGGCCGTCCCAGAACCACACTTTCTTCTCGGCGGATTGATCGTCTTCCGTGAGCGGCAAAGATACGGGCGCGGCGAAAAGCATTTGTCCCAGATGGTTGACCGAGAAACTTTGCGGCGACGCCACGGCTTCTGGCGGGATCTTGACGGTAGGTTTCGCGGCAAAGGTGGCGGGATCGTATTCTGCCGCATCGCCGGGTGGGCGCAGAACCCAGAGGCGCTTGCTCTGTGCCGGGAGCGAGGCGGTCAGGACTAGAACAACACTTAATGCTGGAATCAGTTTTCGCATGAATGCGGCGCGCCGCCGCGGGATTGAAATGTCAAGTTGATTGTAAATGGTGGATTCGCTGGCCCCGCACCTCTTGCGTACAATAGGTGATGAAATCATGAATCCACGTCCCGAGAAGACAATGACTACTACCTCGACTCCTCCCGTTCACTCACAAACCGGATCGGCACAGCTGCCCGAAGTGCCGCTGACCACTGAGGGTTACAGCGTACTGCACCAGATGATGAGGTTCCGGTGGACGGCTTGGAGAGCGCTGCCGGAGGCCGCGCGGTCGGCGATTGCTCAGGAAGCTTCGGTGGTGTTGGGTGAAATGGAACGGAATGCGAACGGGCAATCGGCGCTCTTTTCACTGATCGGGCACAAGGGCGATCTGATGCTGGTGCATTTCCGCAAGTCTTTTGCCGACCTTAACCAAGCGGAACTCAGGCTGGCCGGGCTGCGGCTGAGCGATTACCTTGAACCGACATCTTCTTATCTTTCGATCATCGAACTTGGGCTTTACGATTCGACGCTGAAGATTTACAAAGAGCTGGCTGATCAGGGCATTCAGCCGCATTCTGAACAGTGGAAGGCGGAGATCGAATGCAAACTGGAGCGGCATCGGGAGGCAATGCGTCCGCGGCTGTTTCCGGAGATTCCGCCGAACCGTTACCTGTGTTTTTATCCCATGAACCGGCTTCGGGGAGAAGATAAAAACTGGTATACGCTTCCGATCGAAGAGCGTGCACGGCAGATGAACGAGCATGGCATGGTGGGGCGCCGGTATGCGGGCGAAGTGAAGCAGATCATTACCGGGTCGATTGGCTTTGATGATTGGGAGTGGGGGGTTGATCTGTTCGCCGATGATCCGCTGGTGTTCAAGAAATTGATTTACGAAATGCGCTTCGACCATGTCAGCGCGGTTTATGCGTTGTTTGGGCAGTTCTTTGTGGGCGTGCGTTGCCCGGCTGGGGCTTTGGAGAAATTGTTGGGCGGGGAATTGCCGCAGTAGTAACACAAGAACTCACCACAGAGGCACAGAGTCACAGAGAAAACCCTTAGGAGATACATGGCTACGCTTGGACTTATTGAATACAAGGATGCTGGTGCGGAGGTGCGTGCTGTTTATGACGACATTATGGCTACGCGCAAGGTCGACTGGGTCAACAATTTCTGGAAGGCGATCGCGCACGATCCTGTCACGTTGAAGCGCACTTGGGAGGACATTAAGCAGATTATGGCTCCGGGGGCGCTTGATCCGCTGACCAAAGAGATGATTTATGTTGCGGTGAGCGTGACTAATCAGTGCAATTACTGCATCGCTTCACATACCGTCTCGGCGCAGAAGAAAGGGATGACTGATGCCATGTTCAAGGAGTTGATGGCTGTGGTGGGGATGGCTAATGAAACCAACAAGATGGTTTCTGGATATCAGGTCGAGGTTGACGAGCAGTTCAGGAAATAGCGGAATCGAGGTCAAAAGCGAAACAGCAGATTCCTCCCTACGCCGTTGCTGGCGCTCCGGTTGCGGTCGGAATGACAAACTTTTTTGACGGGCCGACGCTATGAGTCAAATTCAAGGTCAAAGGCAGCGGGCAGGGGTGCCCGCTCCACATGGGCTATCTTGATGGCCGGAAACAGCAGATTCCTACCTACGCCGTTGCTGGCGCTCCGGTTGCGGTCGGAATGACAAACTTTTGTTGCTGTCTCTTCTCTTGCGGGCTGGGCTTTCTGCTTAGCGTTTCCTGATTGCGCTGGCGAACTTGTGGTCGTGCTGCTTCATGTCGACTTTTCGGCCGCGGAAGCGTACTCCTTCGGCTTCCAGCCGGAGGCGCTGCTCGATGGCGGAGTCTCCGCGCAGCTTGATTTCTCCACCTGCGCCTAAGACTCGCTGCCAGGGCAAGCCGAAGCTGCGATGCAGGACCTTGGCTACCTGCCTGGCCGCTCCCGGCAATCCTGCGGCGCGCGCGACCGCTCCGTAGGTGGACACTTTGCCTTTGGGAATTCGACGGATGGCTGCTTCGATGCGCAGGCGCATCTTTGATGATTGATCTGGCTGTCGATCTGATGATTGGGCCGGGGAGGGTTTTGTCCCAACTCTCCGCGTCCTCTTGCTTCCCTTCTTCATAACGCAATCCATCCCAGGCGAATCAGCCATAGCGATCCTACTGAAACGAGCAACCATAATATGATGCCCTGCAAGAGCGGGCGATGGCCTACCTGCTTGACGGTTGCTACCGAGATGCCGCTGCCGATCAGGAATAAGGTGGCGGTCAATCCGATCTTCGCAACTTTCACGGCGATGGCGTAGGCGTGGGATCCGGCCGGGAGATAGGTGTTGCATACGGCGGCCAGGCAGAACAAGCCGATGAACCACGGCCATTGAATTTTCGCTTTTGCGCCGCGCACCACGGCGGTTCCGATCGAGAGTGGGACGATCCAGAGGGCGCGCGCGAGCTTTACCGTGGTCGCAATGGCGAGAGCTTCGGCTCCATATTTCGCGGCTGCGCCGACGACCGAGCTGGTGTCATGAATGGCGAGCGCTGCCCAGAGTCCAAATTGCGATTGCGTCAGCTTGAGCGCCGCGCCGATGGAAGGAAAAATCAGCAGCGCTACGGAATTCAGGACGAAGACGGTTCCGAGAGATACGGCCATCTCTTCGGGGCTGGCTTGGGTGATGGGACCGACGGCGGCAATGGCGCTCCCGCCGCAGATCGCGGTGCCCGTGGAAATTAGAAACGATGGCACTCGTTGCACGTTCAGCAACCTGCCGAGGCCCATGCCCGCAAGCAGCGCGAAGCTGATGCCGAGCATGGTGTAGACAAAGCCGCTGCGCCCTGCGCGCAGTACCTGGTGCAGGTTCATGCCAAAACCGAGTCCTACGACCGAGGCTTGCAGCAGAAATCTGGAAAACCATTTAGCCTCGTCGCCGTAGGGATGAGGCAACGTCAGCCCAAACAACAACCCCATGGCGAGCGCCACGGGCGGAGACACGAAGCCGCTGGCGCTTGTGAGCAGGCAGAGAAGAAAGACGATGCGAGGCAGCATTCGAGGAGAACTGGGCGTGGCAGGGGCGGGCGCGTCGTCGATCATCCGATGTGGATCATACTCCGTTGATCCGCGCCGCCGAGCCTGTTGCGACGATCAGGCTAAGCCGCCTTGCGGAACGATTCGATGGCTTCCGCCTCAGAATTGTAGACGGCGAAGACTGTGAGCAGCTTGGTAACCTGCAGAAGATCGCCGATGCGCTTGGTCAAATTTGTCAGCTTAATCGTACTGTCCGCGTTGCGCGCAGTTGTGTCGAGGGACACGAGAATCCCGAGGCCGCCGGAATCGATGTAGTTGACCTCGCCCAGATTGAGCACAATGCGCTTGTTCTCAGGTATGACCTTCTTGACTTCATCGCGCAGCAGGGAAGACTCTTCGCCGAATATAATGCGGCCGCTGCAATCGATCACGAGAATTCCATCTTTGGTTCGTGTTGCTAGTTTCAGCTGCATAAAAAACTCCTTTGCGGCGTTTCAGCACGTTGGGCTCGAATGACGCCGCTCCCGCACTGCCAACTGACGCACCAGCGTAGCGCTTGCACGGCGGTTTTTGCAAGCGTGGCTGCGCGGGGGTAGTGGCTCAGTTTGAAATTCAAAAGCGCAACCCGCAAATGTGAAACCTACTCGGAAGCCAATCCCTGAAATTACTCCGGGGACTCCGACTGCCAGCGCCGACTAACACCAAAGAATTTCAAACTGAGCCACTACCTGCGCGGGTGGCCTAGTTTGAAAGGGGCGGCAGTGTGCTCGAGGAGATCCCTCGTCCCGCTGGAGAAAACGCGGGCCTTCGGGATGACGCCGGTGGGGCGCAATCGCTAGACGCCTATTTTGTTTTTGCCACCCATTCGTGGATGCGGGTATCAAGTACATCCAGCGGAAGCGCGCCACCATTGAGCAGTTCATCGTGGAAACTGCGAATGTCGAACTTCTCGCCCATCTGGTCCTTGGCGTACTGACGGAGCTTCAGGATTTCCAGCTGGCCTAGTTTGTAAGCCAGAGCCTGGCCGGGCCAGGCGATGTAGCGGTCCACTTCGCTTTGAACATTGGGCTCGTCCATGGCGGTGTAGCGATGGAAGTAGGCGACCATTTGATCGCGGGACCAGTGCTTGTCGTGCACGCCGGTATCGATGACCAGGCGGATGGCTCGCCACATTTCGTTTTCCAGGCGCCCATAGTCGCTGTAGGGATCCTGATAACGGCCCACCTCTTTGCCCAGCCGCTCGGAGTAAAGCGCCCAGCCCTCGACGAACGCCGTGTAGTCTTCGTATTTTCGAAACGAAGGCTGATCGGGCAACTCCTGCGCGATTGAGAGTTGGAGGTGATGTCCCGGGATGCCTTCGTGGTAGGCGATTGCCTCGACATTCAACATCAGGCGGTGTTCGGGGTCCCACTCATTCACGTTGATATGGCCGGGGCGCGAACCGTCCGCGGCGCCGTCGGTATAGTCGGCCGGGACGCCAGCTTTGGAACGCGCAACTTCCATCGGAATGACGGCGAGCTTGGCCTTGGGGAGGCGTCCGAAAAGCTTGGGCAGCTCCGGCTCCATTTCGTGCACATACTTCGCATACAAGTCGAGCACCTGCTGGCCAGATGTGCCATAGAAGCGGCGCTCGTTCTTGATGTGGTCGTTGAGACTGGCGAGATCTTTGAATCCGAGCTTGTGGGCGAGGGCGAGCATCTCGGCTTCGGTCTCGTCGACCTGCTTGAGACCGATTTGGTGAATCTCTTCTGGCGTCAGGTCGGTTGTGGTCATGCGGCGGATTTCATGGCGATAGCGCGCAGTGCCGTCGGGAAGAGACCAGATGCCGGGTTCGATGCGTCCCTGCGGAACGTATTCATCGCGGACGAACGCGGTGAAGCGGCCGTAGGCGGGCAAAACAGAACTTTTAATTGCGGCAAGACCGGCTTCGCGCAGGCGCTTCTGATCGGGGTCGGAAATGCTTTTGGGAAAATTGGAAAAGGGCTGAGCGAAGGGAGACTTTTCGGGCTCCTGGGATGCGACCGAGTTGGACTGGTCTACTACTTTTTCCAAGAGAAAACGCGGGGGCATCAATTTGTCGTTCATGCCTTTGCGCATCTGGACGACGGTTTGATCCAGCAGACGCGGCATTTGCTGGAGCCGGGAAATGTAGTCTTCGTAATCTTTGACTGACTGGAAAGAGAGAGTGTTCACGAGGTCAGGCAAGTCGATCTGGATGCCACTCTGCTGGCTAACCGGCATTTCCCAGGGCTTGAAGCGCGCGCCGTCTATTTGCATCTTAAGATCGCGAACCATCAGGACTTCGTTGAGTGCCTCCTGCTCGGGAAATCCCGAAGTGTCGATGGCTTCGAAGCGAGCGAGATATTTCTTGGTTTCCTGTAGATCGTTGTCGATGGCTTGCTGGGAGAAGTCGTCGAGTTTGTCGTTCCAGCGCTTGTCTCCGAGGAAGGACGCGAAGAGCGGGTTGGTGCGCAGCTTGTATTCCCACTGCTCCGCGAGAAGATCGTTCAGTGCTTTTCGTCGTGATTCGACGGAGGATTGTGATTGCTGCGCGGTTGAGAACGAACAAAGCAGGCTGAGAACAAGAGCAATGGGGGTGACGAAGTTGAGCAGGCGCATTCAGTCTCCTTGAAAGAGCAACCTTCTGACGAGCGAAAACGAGTCACTATCGAGATTTTCGTCCTGGCTGCCGTGTCCTGGAATTCTACCCTGAGGATTCTACCCTGAAGTCCTGTCTGTGGTTCTTATCACGTATAATCATGTCTTCCGTCTCATGAGCTACACCGTCCTGGCGCGCAAATACCGGCCGCAGAAATTCTCCGAGGTTATCGGACAAGAGCACGTCACCCGCACCCTGCAGAACGCGCTGGAACAGGGGCGGACGGCGCACGGCTATATCTTCAGCGGGCATCGCGGCATTGGAAAGACAACCGTGGCGCGGATTCTGGCTGCGGCGCTGAATTGCCGCTCGTCCGACAGGCCGGTGGCGGAGCCTTGCGGCATTTGTGAATCCTGCACCGAGATTCGCGCCGGAAACGCGGTTGATGTGATCGAGATCGATGCTGCCACGAATCGTGGGATCGACGAAATCCGCGAACTGCGGGAGGCGGCACGCTACAAGCCGGCGCGCGACCGCTTCAAGATTTACATTCTTGATGAAGCGCACCAGATTACCGACGCCGCCTTCAATGCCTTGTTGAAGACTCTGGAAGAACCGCCGGACCATATTGTTTTTATGCTGGCGACTACGCAGCCGGAGGACATTCCGCAGACCATCCGGTCACGCTGCCAGCATTTCAGTTTTCGCGCGGTGAAGTTCGACGACATTGTTGGCCAACTGCGCGATCTGGTGGGCCGCGAAAAGATTGAAGCGGATGACGACGCGCTTGCCTTGCTGGCCGAGGCGGGCGATGGCTCCATGCGCGATGCGCTGTCGATTCTGGACCAGGCGATTGCTTCCTCGAGCGGAAAGATCACGGCTGATTCCGTGCGCAACCTGGTGGGGGCGGCGCCGGCGCACATTCTCGAGCAAGTGATGCAGGCGGTCGCTCGCGGGGCCAGCGACGAAGTGCTGCGAGAGGTGGACCATCTTATCAGCGAGGGCCATAGTCCGACGCACTTTGCGCGGCAGATGGTGCGCTTCCTGCGCAATGCAACCGTCGCGAAGATTGCGGGGAAGGACTCGTCCCTGCTGCAGATATCGAGTGAAGAGCGCGAGCGCGTCACGCGGGTCGCGGAACTGTTCGGCGAAGAAGATCTGACGCGGCACCTGCAGATCATGCTGCGGACCCACGGCGAGCTGGGATACAAGCAAGAGCAGCGCTTTCACCTGGAACTGGGGCTGCTGAAGATGGCGCACGCCCAACGTTTGCTGCCGATGGAACAACTGCTGAGCGACGTGGCTGCTTCTTCTGGCAGCGGATCTGGAGTTGCCGTTGTAGCGAGACCGATTGCCGTTGCGCCTGGGAGTGTTGCGCCGCAGAGGAGTCGGTTCGCGCAGGAAGATGCTGCTCCGGCTGCGGGTTCCAGGCACGTTTCTCCTTTCGACGCTGATTCAGCGCGCAAAGGGGGGCCGCGGCAGGAGTCTGCTTCGAATCCTGCTCCGGGCAGTGGGCCTCGCATGGTTCCGAGTGGAAGCCCAGCTGCACGAGTGGTGATGGGAGCGGTCGCGCCGGCAAATCTGGTCGAGGAGGCTGCCGAACTCGAAGTCAATTCGGCGGCTGAACCGAAGGGCGAACCGAAGTTGCAGGCTGCGCCGCCACTTTCGCAGGCGCCAGCGGCGGCAACTGTGCCGGTTCCGGCAATCGAAAGATTGCGGGACGGCGTGCTGCAAGCGCTTGGAGATGCTAATCAGCGCGTCCTGGTTTCGATGCTGGAAGCGGGCGAGTGGGCGGTCGAAGGAAACGAAGTTGTGATCAAGGTGTCGGAGTCGCAGACCGTGGTCGACATGTCGATGGGGGCCGACGCGCGGCGGCTGGCGGTGGCTTCGGCCAGCGGCGTTCTGGGACGGGCCGTCAAGCTGAGGATTGTTTCCGGCGCGAGTGTTGTGGCTACGGGAGGAAAAAGTAATGGCAACACTGGCAAGTCCAGCGGGACGAACTCGGGAACTGGCGGCCGGGGACGGGCTGAGCAGGACGCGGTGGTCCGGCGGTTGCAAGAGAAATTTGGGGCCGAGATTCGGACGGTGATTGATTACAAGGAGAAGAGGTAAGAATCAAGGTTTCACAGTTTCAAAGGTTCAAGGTTTCGAAACCTTGGAGTTTTGAAACCTTGAAACGTGAGGTTTTATGGGTGGATTCAATCTGCAAGAACTGATGTCGAAGGCCAAATCGCAGTACGACACGCTGCAGAAAAAGATGCAGGAGACGGTGGTTGAGGCCTCGTCGGGCGGAGGCACGGTTACGGCGAAAATGGATGGGCGCAAGCAACTGCTGAGCCTGCGCATTGACCCGGAAGCGGTGAAGTCGGGCGACGTGGAGATGCTGCAGGATTTGATCCTGGCTGCGGTTAATGAAGCTGCGCGGAAAGTGGATGGAGCGATGCAGTCTAGTGTGGGCGGAATGTTGGGCGGGTTGGGCCTGGGCGGAATGTGACGAGAATGAGCGATTGTGCAATCGGGTGATTGTGCAATTCTTGCTTCAGCTTGCATGTTTTGCTCGGTTCTCTAATTACACAATCACCAGATTGCAGAGCTACTCAATTCCCTATGTCGAAATTTGCTGAGCCGATGTCGCGGCTGATTGACGAGCTTAAGAAGCTGCCGGGGGTGGGCTCGAAGAGCGCGCAGCGGCTGGCTTTCTACATCCTGCGCGCGAGCGATGAGGATGCCGAGGCTTTGGCGGCCGCGGTGCGTGACGTTAAGGCCAGCCTGCGGCTGTGTTCGGTGTGCAACAACATTACTGACGTCGATCCCTGCGTTTATTGCACCAGTGCTACGCGCAACCAGCGGCAGGTGTGTGTGGTCGAGGAGCCGACGAATATTGCCGCGATCGAGAAGACCAAGCATTTCAACGGCGTTTATCACGTGCTGCATGGGTCGCTTTCGCCGCTGCATGGGGTGGGGCCGGAGCAGTTGCGGATCGCGAATCTCATCGCGCGGGTCGATGCGGGGAACGTGGATGAGGTAATCGTTGCTACTAATCCGACGGTTGAGGGCGAGGCCACCGCGACCTATCTTTCTCAGCAACTGAAGCGCGCGGGCGTGAAAGTTACGCGCATCGCCATGGGCATCCCGGTTGGCAGCGACATTGAATATACCGATGAGATCACGATGCTGAAGGCTATGGAAGGACGACGGGAGTTGTAGAAGGTCTTGGCTTCAGGTCGCTGTTCAGATCTGCTCGAGGAATACGTTTAACTCTTCCTCGGCAGATTGCAATCCTTCGGGCAGGGTGCCGCGGTTGTATTCTGCCATGCGGTTTTTCCATTTGAGGAAGTCGGTGATGCTTTGGGGTTCGACGCGGACTTCGACGCGGCGCAAGCTGGCGAGCAGGAGATTCATTTCGTAGCGGAAGCCGGTGGCGGTGCGCAGGTTTTTGGCGGAGGGATGCGCGGTTTCGATTTTTCCGCGAATGTGTTCGAGCAATCCCCAGCCCTGGGGAAGTTCTTCGCGGCGCACGAGTCCGGCGGGAACCAGATAGAAGCGCTCGCAGCCGACTCCCTGCTCCGGTTTGAGGCGGAAGGGCTTGGCGCGGTCGGCCAGGAAGTCAGCGCGCGTGACCTTGCACTCTACCAGCACGGAATGGCAGGCGCGCTTCCAGCCGATGGCGTCGGGCATCTCGCCGCTGACACAGGCTTGCTCGGAGAGCACTACTCCGCAGCGGTAGTGGCGCAGCCAGCGTACGGCTTTTTCGACTAGTTGAGCGTGAGTCATGAGATTGTGGTCGTCCACAAAAGCAAGAACATTTGTATCTGCAACCGCGAAGGCGCGGAAGTGACTGGGAAGCTACTGGTCGCTTCCAATCGCGTCGATCCCGAGGGCCATAATATGATAGCGGACAATGACAGGCATTGATCATTCTGCGATGCTCGCGGTGGCGATCGCGGAAGCCCGCAAGGGGTTGGCTGAGGGTGGTATTCCGATTGGCGCGGCGATCTTTGACGAGGGCGGCAAGCTCATCGGCGCCGGCCACAACCGCCGCGTGCAGAATGGCGACCCTTCGTTGCATGGCGAGACTGATGCCTTTCGCAACGCGGGACGGCAGCGCAGCTATCGCAAACTGATCATGGTCACGACCCTGGCGCCCTGCTGGTATTGCAGCGGGCTGGTGCGGCAATTTGGTTTCCGGACGCTGATTGTTGGAGAGAGTCGCAACTTTCAGGGGGGAGTGGAGTGGCTGCGGTCGCTTGGGATTGAGGTGATCGACCTTGATTCTGAGGAATGCGCGTCCTTATTAAGCTCGTACATTCGCGCCAATCCTGAGATCTGGAATGAAGACATCGGCGAGGAATGATTAACTCTGCTCGCCGATTCACTCCGAACCGCGACTAGAAAATTAATCCCAGCGACATCTGGACCTGCCTTGGGCTGCCGATGGTCTTGTTGACAGCGCCCAGGGAGGTGGGACAGTTATAAAAAGCAGAGGTCGGATTTTGCGTGGCGCAACCGGCGGGTAGCGGCGTCGTGCCCACTACGGGGTATTGGTCGTAGTACTGGTTCTGCGAGACGTCGTCGATGGGGACGTCGAAGCTGGCTGTGTTGGTGACGTTGAAGACATCGAAGCTGTACTTCAATGACAGGCGCTCTGTCAGGGCGGTCATTTTTGCCAATGAGACATTGACGACCCGCTGCCAGGATTGGCGGAAGATGTTGCGCTGGCCGCTGGTAAAGTTGGTCTCGAAAGTATCGCTGGCGGGGATTGCGCCTCCGAGAGCACCGGGCTGAAGCAAAGGCAGAGTGAAACAATTTGGATTCAGCGCAGTCTGGGTAGATTGGAAGAATGCGTTGGCGCCGGAATAGCCGGTGACCGCGCTCTTCGCAGTACAACCAGGAGCAAGAGGAACGATGGGGTTGGTGATGCCATCGTAGACGCTATAGAAGATGCTGCCAACGGCGCCGGTGTAGTCGATGACGCTGTAGGGCTGTCCACTCTGGAGAACGCCGCTGCCGTGAATTGCCCATCCGTCCGCCAATTTGCCTTTCAACGTTGACGCAGAAAAGAGCGCGGGCAATTCGTAGTTGTAGCTGAAGTTGAAAACGTGAGTGCGATCAAAATCCGATGACCCGTAGGCCGAGCGAAGGTTCAGTGGATTGTTGCCGTTGAAGAACAGGCCCAGGCCGCTTTGCTCGTCGAGAGCGTGGGAATAGGTGTAGGAGAAACCCAGTTGAAGCCCGTGGCTCATGCGCTTCTCGATGTGCGTTTGCAGGGCGTTGTAGGCCGAGACTCCGGCCGCGGTGTAGCTCTCGGTTTCCGCCGAGTAGCCCAGATAGGGAACGCGCAGGTCCACGTTACCGCCTTCGTAGTTGGCGAGGTAACATGCCGTACTCGGCGTTGGGCAGCTAAGGTTGGGATTCTGCAGGTTGAGCGGAAAACCAGTTGTTGCGCTCGTCACCGTGTACCCGTACGTGTATTGCTGGGGGTATTGAGAGTTAGGGTGAAGGATGTTGGTCGGCGTGGCGATGTTGGGCTGATTGAAGGGGATGGGGATGACACCGTGCCGGCCGAAGTTGCCGACGTAGCCAACCTCGATGGCCAAATCGTTCCGCGGCTGCCATTGAAAATCGAGTGTGTCGTTGATGGTGTAGGGCAGTTTGTTGGCGCGGTTATAGGTGGCGAAGGAAAATAGCTGCTGTCCTTGGAAGATGCCTGCTTGTATTCCGACTCCGGGCACGCCGGTATTCGGCAGGTAATTGTCGATGTCCAGAGGATTGCCGGTGGGAGCGGGACCGAGAGTGGCTCCCCACGGGCTGGAAAGCGAATAGGCGGGAGCGGGGCACGTGGGAATGAAGCCCTGATAAAGACTCTCCGAAGCGGGGCTGCAGGATTGGGCGTTCACGTAGGGTGGAGTCTGGTTAAAGCCGAACGGTCCACCGTTGATCACGCCCTCGGCGAAGCCTGGGGAGAGATAGGAGAAGAGCTCGCCGCGGTCATAGTAGATTCCGGTTCCCGCGCGGACAACCAGTTTGTCGTTGAACTTTTTGGGACTCCAGGCAACACCCAGGCGCGGTGCAAATCCCCATTGCCTTCCGGTGAGGGTGGTATTGCTGACGCCGTGGGTTGGGAACAGCTTGTTGTTGCCGGCGATGATGATGCCGTTGGAAGTGAGCGTATCGGTGGCGTCGTCGTAGGAATAAAGGGAAGGGTCGAAGTTGTAGATGCGGCCGTATTTTTCGGTGAAGCCGCCGTCCCAATCCCAACGCAGGCCGGCAGTGAGGCTGAGATTGGGGCGGAATTGAAATTTATCCTGAATGTACGCGCCTGATTGCCCGGCACGCATGTAGCGGTTGGCGTTGCCCTGAAGGAATTTGGTGGTCGTGAAATCGTCATTCGTGGTGACGAGGCCCTGCACGAACTGCCCAAAATCAGCAACAGAAATGATGCCCTGATTGGTTCGCTCATCGCGGGTATTGAGCTGGGTGTAGGCGTAGCTGCCGCCGAAGGTGAGGGTGTGCTTGCCCCGCGTCCAGATGGCGTTGGCGGAGGGCATAATTCGATTCTGAAAGACTCCGGTAAAAGCTCCCTGGGAGGCTGCGCCCTGGCCGATCTGCAGAAAGTCGTTGGGCACCAGGGAATTTCCAGTAAGAATATTCACGATGCTGATCCCCGGGAAATAACCGGAGCCGAAGGTATTGATGTTTAGCTGCTGCGGAGTGAAGGGCTGGTCGATGGTGCTGTAAACCTTTTCGCGAAGGATGCCGAGAACCTCGACAACGCTCAAGTTGGGCCGCAGGCTTTGCGTATTGCTGATTGAAGCCACCTGACTGCCGGCATCAAGATGCTGAGTGAATCCGGCGACATTGGAGTAAGCGTAGGGAGCGGCGGTTGGGTCGTGCTGATAATAGTATTTGGCTGAGACGGTATCTCTACTGCTCTTGTTCCAATCGAGGTTCACCACTGCCTGATCTGCGGTGAAGATGGCTGTGCCGGGGATGGTGGCGTTTTCAGGAAAATCCGGAGTAGGCTCGACGTCGTAGTTGGAGTACGGAATCAGATACTGGCCGTTGGGGAACTGATAGGAAAAGAGAGCAAGCGCGACAGGGTTTACCGGCGCAGTGAGTGGATTCACAATCCCGGCGCCGAAATCATTGTTGGCGATCATGTTCAAGCAACCGGCAAATGTTGGGCTCTGACGATTGGTGAAACCGCAATTTGCCATTGGTGACGACAGATAGGTGGGGTTGAAATCGATGGGCACCATCAGCCGCGAGAGGCCGATTTCCTGGTCGGAATCATGCAGGCGCTGGTAGCTGACGAATCCGAACAGCTTGTCCTTGATCAGCGCGCCGCCCAGTGCGCCGCCCACGGTTTCCCGATGCAACTGGGGCACCTGATCGTGGGCGAGAATAATGTTTGGATCCTGGTTGTTGAAGAACGGCGCCGCGTTCAGCCAGTCGGTTCCGCGGTGCCAGTAGGCTTGGCCATGGATTGTGTTGGTGCCTGAGGCCGTGCTCATGTCGATGTGCGCACCGCTGGTCGAGCCTTGTTGCGCGTCGTACATGGAGGTGTTCACGCGAACCTCTTCAATGGTCTCTGGAGCCGGAGTTGGCAACGCCTGACCTACCGACAGGTAGACTGACGCCGTGCCCTGGACAGGAGCGGCGTTGGTGCTGGCGACTCCGCCAACTCCGGTGTTGTTCACAACGCGGGCCGAGGCCACCTGGCTGGTGCTCTTGCCGTTGAACAAATTGCTGGCGTCGACGCCATTGAGCAGGAAGCTGTTACTAGTATCGCGCTGGCCGTTGGCCCAGATCGGCTGGTTGCCGAGGCCGCTATTGGCGCCGGTGCCGCCGGAGAGTTCGGCGCTTACTCCGGGAGAAAGAATAGCTAGTCCGGTGAAGCTGCCCGTGGGTAGCGGCACGGCGTCGATCTGCTCTTTTTCCAGAATGTAGCCGTTGGTGGTGTCGACTGCGTTCATCAACGGCTCGGCCTGCACTTCGACCACTGTGCCTACTTTGCCGACGGGCAGCGTGACGTTCACCGTGGCAGTTCGGTCGGCTTGAACCGTGATGGAGGGAATCTTCTCACTTTGAAAACCGTCATGAGTGAAGGTGAGGGTGTAGGTGCCGATGGGCAGGTTGACGAAATCGTAGCTGCCGTTCGCGTTGGCCTTCTGAGTGCGGGTTAGACTTGTCTGGTCGCCCACGATGGTCACAACGGTGTCGGGCAGAACGCCGCCGGTCTTGTCGGTAACCGTGCCGGTTATGCCTCCGAGGGTTTGCTGCGCTTGAGCACAGGGTTGAAAAGCCAGCAGCATCGACAGGGATGACACGGCCAGGAGAACAGCGAGTCCGATTGTGTTTCGCCTAAGCATAGTGACCTCGGGCAAGTCTGTAAGCTCGCTCACGCGGGGCTGCCTGCCGATGGTCAGACCATGAATCGTCAGACCGTCGCCCCGTCAGAGCACCGCATCTTGTTCTAACTATTCGACAGAGTTGGATTATTTGCCGTCTGCACGCGGAATGAATGACCGAATTTACACGAGTTCCCCTCGGAAAGAAAGCGTTGGGCCAGTCAAACTTTCTTTGGCCTAGATCAGATATTTTTATCGCGATGATGAACTCTCCCGATTGGCTTGAAATGGCGGGCTTCCCGGCGTACTAGCTCCCGGCCGGAGCGGCATCTTTTCTGCGGCCGCGAAAAAAGAACCAGAGCAGGCCGGCCATCAGATAGGCAAGGTAGACATAGGGCAGCTTGCCATACGGTCCTTCGGGAACGGGGTAGAAATTTCCGATGAGCGCGAGGAGCATGGCTAGCCCGGCCAGCCAGGGAACAATCTGCGCTCCGGGGCGAAAGACACCGTGGTCGCGCAAGTAACGGGGCAGTGCGATGCAGACCAACGCGTAAGCCACGATAAAGCCATAGGTCGCCAGTGAGCCCAGCCAGCCGTAAACATCTAAACCGCTGGCGCCGCGGGCGGCCAGCACGGCGACAGGAAGCAGTGCGGCAATTCCAGTGATGACGACGGCACGGCTGGGTGTTTGATTTCGGGTATGAGTCTTGCCCAGAGAGCCGTGTGCGAGGCCGTTGTGCGCCATCAGCAGCAACACACGTGCGGCCGCGGTGATGCAAGCCAGAGTTCCGGCAAACAGACTGACGAGCGCGCCGATATCGATCAACAATCCGAGCAGCGGAACGCCGGCCTCTCGGGCGAGAATATACATTGGAGCCTGGCTGGCTCCGAGATCTTCACCGGCGGTGTGGAAGCCCAGCACTTCTGCGTAGGCGCAGACTGCGAAGAAGGCGCCGGCTAGAACAGCACTCTGGACGACGGCGCGTGGAATCGTCTTGAGCGGGTTACGCGCCTCGGCGCCCAAGGCGGTCGCGCTCTCGAAACCCACAAAGCTGAAAAGAGCGAGCACCAGCCCCAGGCGAAGTCCGCTGCCGGTCATACCACGGAGATGTAGTTGGTCCTGGTCCCAATGCCAGCCATGTCGTACCAGTAACAGCGCAATCACGATCACAATCACGGTCACGGATGCCGCCTCGATCCACAGCATCAGGCGCGCGGAGATCTTTACGTCCCGGTAGGCGATCCATATGGAAACGCCGGTGACCAGAGAGGCCAGCAATACGGCTGAGTAAGCATGGCCCGTCGCGTCGCGCAATAACAAGTTCGCATAGTGATAGAAGCCGCCGATCACACTGGACGCTGTAGCTACATAGGCGAGCAGAAGACTCCAGGCGACGGTTGCGCCAAGCCACGGGGGCAGCGTGATTGAAGCATAGTTGTAGAGCGAACCGGGCGAGGCCGAATGGCGGGCGTAGCGGCCGATACACAACGCTACGAGCAGCACCGCCACGGTTGCCAGCACATATGCGAGCCAGGTGCCGTTGCCGGCAAGCGCGCAGACGAGCGGGATGGTGGCTGCGGGAGTGGTGGTGGGAGCGATCGTGGAAACGGACTGGGCAAGCGTTTCCATCGGAGAAAGAATCTCGCGACGCAAACCGTAGTCTGCGGTCGCGGAACACTCTTGTGCCGTGCGCTCCATGCAGTGGCGATCCTTCGATAAGTAAGGCTGGCCGTAAGTCAGGCTGGGGTGGGATTGTACAACAGGAGCCGCGGAGCGCTGGACAGCCGGAAATCTGATGTGAGAAGTGTTGTATTATCGAGACGTTTTACCTGCGACGTTTCATTCGCCATGAAACTTGAGAAACAGTTGTTGCAGAGCCTGCCCAAAGTCCTGTTACACGAACACCTGGACGGCGTGCTGCGGCCGCGAACTGTTATTGAGTTGGCCAGAGATGGCAAATACACTGGCTTGCCGACCGAAGATCCAGATGCGCTTTCCCAGTGGTTTTTCCGCGGAGCGAATCAAGGGAGCCTGGCAAAATACCTGGAAGGCTTTGCGCATACGATTGCAGTCATGCAGACCGAAGAGGCGCTGCAGCGGGTCGCGTATGAACAGGCCGAGGATCTTAGCCAAGATGGAGTTGTTTATTTCGAGACTCGCTTTGCACCCGTTTTTCATCCCAAGAAAGGATTGACCCATCAACAGATTGTGGCGGCGGTGTTGAAAGGGCTGGATCGAGGACGAAAAGACTTCGGGATATCTTCCGGTTTGATCATCTGCGCGATGCGGAACATGAACACGTCGCTCGAAATGGCAGAGCTGGCGGTCGATTTCCGGGAGCGCGGCGTGGTCGGCTTCGATCTGGCGGGCGAAGAAGGCGGTTATCCGGCGAAGAAACATGTCGACGCTTTTCATTACATTCAGCGGGAGAACTTCAACATCACGATTCACGCCGGCGAAGGCTACGGAAAAGAATCGATCTGGCAGGCCATTCAGTATTGCGGGGCTCACCGCATCGGGCACGGGACGCGGCTGATCGATGATATTGCCGTAGTGGACGGCAAGGCAGTTAAGCTGGGCGGTCTGGCTCAATATGTTTTGGACAAGCGAATCCCGCTGGAGATTTGCCTTTTGAGCAACGTTCACAGCGGAGCCACGCCGAGTCTGGCGGAGCATCCTTTCCGGATTCTTTATCAGGAGAAATTCCGCGTCACTCTCAACACCGACAACCGGTTGATGAGCAGCACCACTATGACGCGGGAATTCGAAGCGGCGGCCGAGACTTTTGGTTTGAATCTCGATGACTTCGAGAAGATCACGGTTAATGCGATGAAGAGCGCATTCTTGCCGTATCGGCAGCGCTGCGACTTTATTTATTCTACGATCAAGCCTGGCTACGCCAAGATCCGCGCATCGATCGGGGCAAAGTGATCAGGTCAACCCCGTCTTCACAGTTTGGCTCATAAAATTTGGCTCACAAAGCTTGGCGCATAGAGAGAAAACTTTATGGACAATCCTTTCATGGCCCGCGCCATTCAGCTCTCGATCGACAACGTCCACTCGGGACGCGGCGGACCCTTCGGTTCGGTTGTGGTGAAAGACGGCGCCATCGTTGCCGAAGCCGCAAATCAGGTCACCTCCACGAATGATCCTACGGCGCATGCCGAAGTGGTAGCCATTCGCGAGGCTTGCAAGAAGCTTGGCGTCTTCGAACTTGAAGGCTGCGAGATCTACAGTTCGTGTGAGCCTTGCCCAATGTGTCTGGCGGCAATCTACTGGGCCCGCATGTCCCGCGTTTATTTTGCGAATGCCGACGCGGACGCATCCCGGATCGGCTTTGATGATTCACTCATCTACCAAGAACTCGCCCAACCACATTCGCAGCGCAAGATTCCGATGATTCAAATGATGCGTGAAGAGGCATTAGCTGCGTTTCGTGCGTGGGAAAACAAGACGAATAAGATCGAGTACTGAGTCGGTGCCGCCAGCCTCAACCCAGGGAGAACGATTTGATCGATCGCTACTTTAAGCTCACCGAGAATCACACTTCCGTGAAGCAGGAGATGCTGGGCGGGCTCACCACCTTCGTCACGATGGCTTACATCATCGTGGTGAACCCGCAGATTCTTGCCCAGGCGGGAATGCCGGCAGAGGGCGTGGTGTTTGCGACCTGCGTCTCGGCGGCGCTGGCCACGCTGGTGATGGGACTCTACGCGAACTATCCCATCGCGTTGGCGCCGGGGATGTCTCTGAACGCCTATTTCACTTATTCCGTTTGCCTCGCCATGCATGTGCCCTGGCGTACGGCGCTGGCAGTGGTTTTTTGTTCGGGCGTCCTTTTTCTAGTGCTCACGGTGACGCGGGTTCGCGAACAGATCGTTAACGGCATGCCCGACTGTCTGAAGCACTCGACAGCCGCGGGAATTGGAATGTTCATCGCGTTTGTGGGATTGCGGAATGCAAAGCTGGTGGTGGCGAATGCGGCTACGTTTGTCGGGCTCGGCAGCTTCGCTGATAAAGAAGTGCAGACCGCCTGCTTCGGCCTTGGCCTGACGATGGTCCTCATGTCGCGGAAAATGCATGGCGCCATCCTGATCGGAATTTTTGGTACGACGCTGCTCGGAATTCTTCGCGGGATCGCGACGTGGCCCACGGCGATTCTCGCGATGCCACATCCCTCATCGACTTTTTTGCAGCTTGATTTTCGCGGCGCGGCCCATCTCGGCTTGCTCGAAATCCTGTTTGCGTTCCTGTTTGTAGATCTGTTCGACAATGTTGGCACCCTGGTGGGAGTGTGCGAGCAGGGCGGCTTCGTAAAGGATGGCAAGATTCCCCGGGTCGGTCGAATTCTGGTAGCGGACGGTGTGGGAACTGTTGTCGGCGCCCTGACCGGAACTTCCACGGTCACGAGCTATATCGAAAGTGCAGCCGGAGTTGCTGCGGGGGCTCGTACGGGGCTGAGTAACGTCGCCGTGGCAGCACTCTTTCTGATGGCTACTTTCTGCTCGCCGCTGGCGACCGCGATTCCAGCCTACGCAACGGCTCCTGCGCTGATTCTGGTGGGCGTTCTGATGACGCAATCCATCGCGCAAATCGCCTGGCACGATTTCAGCGAGGCGGTGCCGGCGTTCATCACCATGCTGGCGACGCCTCTTACGTTCAGCATTGCGACCGGCCTGAGCCTTGGTCTGATTTCCTATACCGTCGTGAAAATTGCGGCTGGAAAGATTCGCGAAGTAAACGTCATGATTTGGATTCTGACGATTCTGTTTATTCTGCGTTACGTTTATTTGGCCGCGGCTTAGGACCCGGCCTCAGCTCTCGGGCTTTGCAGCAAATGGAAGGTTTTCCGGCCTCTCGCGAAAACTGCGAAAGGCCGGGCTTCGAACGTTTTTTAGGCTGCTGCTTGCTGGCTCCGCTTGAAGAAAGCAAGCAGGTCGGCATTGATCTGGTCCGCATTGGTTGTAGGCATCCCGTGCGGGAAACCTGGATACACCTTCAAGGTGGAGTTCTTCACAATCTTCGCTGACATGGGGCCTGCCGCGGCGATTGGCACGATCTGGTCATCGTCTCCGTGAAGGATGAGGGTTGGCACATCGAACTTCTTAAGGTCCTCCGTAAAGTCCGTCTCGGAAAAAGCCTTGATGCAGTCGTAGTGCGCCTTCATTCCTCCCAGCATCCCCTGGAGCCACCAATGTTCCCGGATGCCTTCGGAAATCTTGGCGCCGGGCCGATTGTAGCCGTAGAACGGAAGCGTAATGTCCTGGTAAAACTGCGGCCGATTTGCCGCAAGCGCGGCTCGGAGGCCGTCGAAGACCGAGATGGGTGTGCCCGTGGGATTCTTGTCAGTCTTCACCATCAGCGGCGGCACCGCACTGATTAGCACCGCCATGCCGACACGTTTTGAGCCATGACGTCCGATGTAGCGTGCAACTTCGCCCCCGCCTGTAGAGTGGCCCACATGGATCGCATTTTTGAGGTCGAGCTTTTCAGTCAGCACTGCGAGATCGTCGGCGTAGGTGTCCATGTCGTTGCCGTCCCAGGTTTGGCTGGAGCGGCCGTGGCCTCGCCGGTCGTGCGCGATGACTCGATAGCCGCGCTGGCCGAAGAACAGCATTTGTCCGTCCCAATCGTCCGCGGAGAGCGGCCATCCGTGGCTGAACACTATGGGCTGACCCGCGCCCCAGTCCTTGTAATAAATCTGCGTACCGTCTTTTGTGGAAATCGTTGGCATACATCCCCCTTAATGCACCGTGGCTGAGCTTGTCAGTCTTCATCCAGGTATTCGCCGGGCACGTCATCCTCCGGCACTTCATGAGTGTGAACTTCCCTTCCCTCTTCTCTTCCGGCCTCTTCGACGCCTGACACCACGCCGGCTTCGAATGCGTTTCCTTCCTCGATCAACTCGTCAACACTTTCCGAATCCGCTTCTTCGATATTGGATAAACCTTGCAGATCACCTGACTCCTCGCCGGAGCGCGATTCCGACCTTTCGCGTGAGAATGGCACCGCACCTTGCCCCTGGGGATCCTTCCTCGTCTGCTGTTTGCGCGGAGTCGCGGTCTTTCCGCCGGCTGCTTTTTTCAGGCTCTTCTTCATGGCAGCTGCTTTTTTCGGCGCAGTCTTCTTCTTCGCCGATTTCTTATGAGCTTTCCGCTTCTGCACTTGCTTCTTGGTCGGCTTTACCTTCCGGCCCGCGGCCTTCTTCGATGTCGTCGACTTCTTTCGGGTTTTCTTTTTGGTAGCCATTCGCGCAGTCTAGCACCAGGATGCATCAGTGGGCAAAGCCATGAGATCGCTCGATTTGGCGCTAGGTTTCTTTCGAATAGGTATAGATAAAGTGACGTACCTCGGGCTCGGCGGTCACATAACCGCTCAGGCGCAGCTCCAGTTCGCGGTCTGCCTGGGTTTGCCGTTCGTGTTGACGCAAGTGTTCGGCCCACGAATGCACCAGGAATATTTCCAGATAACGGTCCTCGACTTCGGTATCACGAAAAATCCCCCACCGATACGCACCATCCCGACGTCGTATGCGTTCGTATTGATTAATTGCTGCTATGAACTCTTCTTCGTGTTCCCGAATGACAGAGTATTGGACTGTAACCAGTACTGGCCCCTGACTAAGGTCGGCTCCAACCTCTTTGACGACAACGGGCATACGCCAGTGGTTCCACGGAGTGAGATCAGCGGTTGTATTAGGAAGTCTTGCGAAAAGCGCGCACGCGATCGTCGCGATCGTTCCAATGCCCGCATACACAAGAGCAGTCTGAATGCCCGCTCGCTGGGCTATAGCGCCCCAGGTGACGCTGCCCAGAGCGAAACTTCCCTGATAAACCAGAATGAAGATTGCCAGAACCCGGGCTCGCACCCAATCCGGCGCCAGGTTCTGAGTCAGAGCGCTGACCAGCGAAATGAAGGTGACCCACGCCGCGCCTCCCATCAGCAAGAGGGGAGCCAGGGTGCTCAATCTATGTAAACCGGCCATCGCCGCAATTACCAACCCTAAGATCACGACACCAGAGGACACAATAGTTTCCGTCGACCACCGGGCGCGGGCCGACTGCATTATCAAAGCGCCGAGGATTGCACCGGCCCCAAAACATCCGAGCAGGAGCCCATATCCAATCGCGGTCTTATTCACACTGCGAGCAACCGTGGGCAGCAAGGCAAAGAGCGCGCTTGAAAAGAACATGACGATGCCGGTGCGAACCACTACGGTGAGGATTACGGGGGAATGGCGGACGTAGCGAAGGGCCGCGACGGTGGCTCCCGTCAAGGTTTCTGGGGGCGCGGTCCGCTTGCGAACCGGCCTTTTCCACTTCGCAACCACCAGGATGACGCCGAAGAACGACACAAAGTTGACCACAAACGCCGTGGCGACGCCGGCAGCGGCTATGACGATGCCTGCGAGCGCCGGCCCCACTGCTCGGGCGAGATTGAATTCGATGCCGTTAAGCGCTGAGGCTGATGCGAGTTCGTCCTTGGGCAGCAATTCAGGCAGGATGGCACTCCAGGTCGGGGTTTCAAATGCGTCTCCCGCCGAGAGCGCGAAGGTCAGCACCAGCAGCAGCCAGGGCGACATGAGGCCAGCGATGGTCAAGACCGCGAGAAGCAGTGCCACGCCTACCATCCACGACTCAGCGAAGAGAATGAGTTTGCGGCGGTCGAAGATGTCGCCAGCCGAACCCGCAGGGAGGGCCAGCAGAAAGTACGGCAGTGAAGAAGCGGTTTGGGTGAGCGCGACGTAAATCGGCCCGGCGCCGAGTGAAACCATCAACCACGCCGCGCCTACGTTCTGCATGAAGGTGCCGATGTCGGAGACAAAGTCTGCCAACAACAGATTGCGGAAGGTGGACACACGCAGGGGTTGCCACAAATTTGATGAGCCTGGCGCAACCGCTGGACTCATATCGGCTCCTCCCTTTTTCGCAGCTGCTCGTTTTTCGCAGATGGTCGTTTTTCGCAGATGCTTATGGTAACAACTAAGTATTTGGCGTGCTATCGATCAGGCTTTTCACTTAGACTCTCTTTTACCTTTTCTTCTGGAGGCTCTTTTGGCCCGTTTTCCGAAAATCTCTGCCGCAGTGAAGAAGCGCGCCGCACGGATCGAACTGCTCCTCATGGACGTGGACGGCACCATGACCGATGGCGGCGTCACTTTGCTCTCGCAGGCTGACGGCACTGCCCTCGAAATCAAGACCTTTGACGCGCATGACGGCCAGGGATTAACTCTCGCTCAGACTGCCGGCCTGCGCACCGGCTGCATTACTGGCCGCGAAAGCGCTGCGCTTCTCCGCCGCGCCCACGAGATGAAGATGGAGTTTATCTATATGAAACAGCCGGTGAAAATGCCGGCGTATGAAGAAATCCTTCGAAAAGCAGGCGTCACCGACGCTGTTGTCGCTTATATCGGCGACGACCTGCCTGATATTCCAGTGATGCGCCGCGCTGGTCTTGGCATCGCTGTGGGTGATGCCGTCCCCGAGGTGGAAGATGCCGCGCACTATACCACGAAAGCTCATGCCGGCCACGGCGCAGTCCGCGAAGCGGTTGAGCTGATTCTCAGATCCAAAGGCATCTGGAAAGAGATGATCGACAAAGCACGGGCGTGATTTAATTTTGAGTTCCTACCTTCGCGCCCAACTTGGTCAACAGCTGCAATGTTTCTGTTATAAGACTAGACGAGCTTCACACGAGGTTGGGAGAGTTTACGATGCGACGATTCTGCAAGGCCTTGGCGGCGATTCCACCGGCGTGCCTGATGCTGGCGACTGCGGCCCAAGCCCAAACCACGGAAAAACCAGATCTCAGCAAGCAGCCGACTCTCTATGTGGTCGGCTATGCCCACCTCGATACGGAATGGCGATGGGAGTATCCCCAGGTCATCAACGAATACCTTCGTAAGACCATGGAGGATAATTTCACCCTGTTCGACAAATATCCTCATTACGTTTTCAACTTCAGTGGCGCCAACCGTTATCGCTTCATGAAGGAATATTTTCCCGCCGACTTCGCCAGGTTAAAGAAGTATGTGGATGAAGGGAGATGGTTCCCGACGGGATCGTCCATGGAAGAAGGCGACGTGAATGCTCCGAGCGCCGAGGGCATTATTCGGCAAGTTCTGTACGGAAATGATTGGTTTCGCAAAGAGCTGGGCAAAGCAAGCGCGGAATACATGCTGCCTGACTGCTTCGGATTTCCGTCTTCCCTGCCGACGATTCTCGCGCATTCCGGAGTGAAGGGATTTTCCACGCAGAAGCTGATGTGGGGATCGTCCGCTCCCGGCGGAGGCCCGGAATCGCTGGAGCAAACGCCAGCGGGCACGCCTTTTGATGTGGGCGTGTGGGTGGGACCCGACGGCGAAAGCGTGATAGCCGGGTTGAACCCGGGCGACTACAGCGCAGGGATTTACACCGATCTCAGCCGGCCTCTTCCTCCGCTGCCGCCGTATGCAGCTCTCGAGGACGTTCGGAAAAAGTTTCAGCCGGTAGAACAAAAGGTGGAACAGGCGGAGAATCACGGGCAAGTTCTAGATGCGAAGGAGATTCAAGAGTACGTCGACTTGCGAGATCAGCAAAGTGCATTCACCAAGGTCGAGGAGGATCGCCAACTGAGGCGGCATCAGGGTGATTGGGCGGCACGGGTCGAACTGAACGGCAAGGTCAGCGGAGTATTCACTGACTATCACTATTTCGGCACGGGCGACATCGGTGGAACCCCGAACGAGGCTTCGGTGAAGCTCCTTGAAGCCATCGTCACGAAAGGCATGGCGGGCTTGCCCATTCCGGAATATCTTGCTTTTCGTGATGGGCCGCATCCGGAGGGACCTGCGGTGAAGGTCGGGGACGGGCCGGTGCATGTGATCTCGGCGAATGCTGAGCAGATGTTTCTCGATATCACGACCGCGCAGGCCGCCGGACTTCCGCGCTACACGGGGGAGATGGAGCTGACCAATCACTCCGCCGGATCTCTGACCTCACAGGCCTACCAAAAACGTTGGATTAGAAAAGAGGAACTGCTGGCCGATGCTGCAGAGAAGGCTTCGCTTGCGGCGGAGTGGCTGGGTGCGCGGCCGTATCCAATCGAGCGCCTGAATAATGCCTGGACGCTGGCGATGGGCGGTCACTTCCACGACATCGCCGCGGGCACGGCTTCTCCTAAGGCCTACGAGTTCGCATGGAACGATGATGTGATCGCGATGAACCAGTTTGCCGGCGTGCTCAACAACGCCACCGAAGGAGTTGCGGCAGCGCTGAACACCGAGACGAAAGGGATCCCGGTCATAGTCTTCAATCCGTTGAACATTGCGCGCGAGGATCTGGTGGAAGCGAGCGTTAACTTTCCTGAAGGCATGCCCAAAGCAGTGCGCGTGATTGGTCCGGATAACAATGAGGTGGCGGCGCAGATCTCGAACGGCAAGGTGATCTTTGCAGCCAAAGCGCCATCGGTTGGCTACGCGGTTTACGATGTGCAGCCGGGGGAAGGCGCGGCCGATCGGAACTGGATGAAGGTTTCGGAGAATTCTCTCGAGAACCAGTACTATCGCGTGAAATTGAACGCCGATGGCGATGTCACTAGCGTTTTCGATAAATCGATCGACAAGGAGCTGCTGAGCGCTCCGGCCCGCCTGGCGATTTCCTATGACAACCCTGAACACTGGCCGGCCTGGAACATGGATTGGGATCAGGAGCAGGCTGCTCCGAAGACTTACGTGAGCGGTCCTGCAAAGATTCGTGTGGTGGAGAATGGTCCGGCGCGTGTGGCTGTGGAAGTTTCACGGGAGACCGCAGGTTCGAAATTCGCGCAGACCATCCGTTTGTCGGCTGGTGATGCGGGAAAGCGCGTGGAATTCGCAAGCGTCGTCGATTGGAATACAAAAGAATCCAACCTGAAGGCGACTTTCCCTCTGACGGCTTCGAATCAGGTGGCCACCTATAACTGGGACATTGGCACGATCGAGAGGCCCACGGCCGAGCCTAAGAAATTCGAGGTTCCCTCGCATCAATGGATTGACCTGACGGATGCGAGCGGAAAGCTTGGCGCAACCATTCTGACCGATTGCAAGAATGGATCGGATAAACCGAACGACCACACCGTTCGCCTCACTTTGATCCGCACGCCGGGCACGCACGGCGGCTATGCCGATCAAGGCACGCAGGACATCGGACACCACGAGTTCGTTTACGGAATCGCTGGACACGCCGCCGGCTGGCGCGAGAGCCAGACCGACTGGCAAGCGCAGCGCCTGAACGATCCGTTGATTGCGTTTCAGGCCTCCAAACACGCGGGAGCGCTGGGTAAGGAGTTTTCTCTAGTGAAAGTGAGCAACCCTCGAATTCGAGTGCTCGCGCTGAAGAAGGCGGAGCACGGAGACGAGATCATCGTGCGCCTGGTTGAGTTGGACGGGCGGCCGCAGACTGATGTCAAAATATCTTTCAACTCCGCAATAGTTTCTGCACGCGAGCTGAACGGGCAAGAGCAGCCGGTTGCGAGCACGCCCGTGAACGGAGGCGCGCTGGTCGCCTCGTTCTCCGCCTACCAGCCGCGTACCTTCGCGGTTAAGCTGGCTGCGGCACCAACGCGAGTTGCGGCGGTGCGTTCCGCTCCGGTGACGCTCCACTATGACCTCGCCGCGGCGAGTAACGACGGCACAAAGTCGGAGGGTGGATTTGACGGCAAGGGCGACACGCTGCCGGCGGAGATGCTGCCCGCGCAAATCACGTTCAACGACGTGAAATTCCAGCTCGCCCCGGCGAAGACGGGATCTCTCAACGCGGTGGTGGCCAAGGGGCAAACGATTGATCTGCCGGCCGGACATTTTAACCGCGTGTACTTGCTGGCAGCCTCGGCGGACGGCGATCAGAAGGCAACTTTCAAAGTGGGCAACACGGGGGTCGACCTCAAGGTTGAGAACTGGGGCGGATTCATCGGTCAGTGGGACGACCGGCAATGGACTTCCAAGGATACTTCGCAAGACGATTACGGCGAGATGACCGGCGTCAATCCGGGCTTTATCAAACGTGCCGACCTGGCGTGGTACTGCTCGCATCATCACAACGCCGCGGGAGAGAATGTGCCCTACCGCTATTCGTATCTGTTCGCTTATCCCATCGATCTGCCGGGTGGCGCGAAGACGATTACGTTGCCGGATAACGACAAGATCCGAGTTCTGGCCATATCGGTGGCTGATGAGAATGCGGAAGTGAGGCCGGCGCAGCCGCTCTATGACGTTCTTCCTTCGCCTCTTGTCAGCAGTGCCGCACCGTAAACTTAGGGCATTAACGGGGCACAGTGCCACGAAGAGCGGCGAGGGCTTCGTGCAAGCTATCAAAGATGGGAATGACTTCCGTCAGGTGATGACGGTCAAGATCAGGCTTTAGATCCGACTGTACGTGGGCAAAAACTAAACCCGTACCCTGAGCGGCGAGGTCCTTCTGGAGTTCGCGCACAACGCCAGCAGCGGTGAAATCCACGTTGGTGATGGCCCCGGCATCCACGATCAACCAGTGCAATGGTGAAGGCGCCGAACTGGCAAGCATCCGCGTTTCCTCGGCGAACCGATTGGCGTTGGCATAGTAGAGCGGCGCGCCGAACCTATAAAGGACCAGGCCGGGCTCGGTAACCGCTCCGGGAACGACTGGATCTAACTGCCAGATTCCTTCACTAGTCTGTTCGAGCACCGCAGTGTGTGGACGGTAGGTGTGATGGACGATGCGAAGCAGCGACAAGCACATCGCAAGCAGAATGCCCTGCTCCACGCCAACGAAAACAACAACCGCCGCAGTTGTGACCGCCAGCATGTATTCACCGGGGCTCTCGCGGCGGATGGCGCGGAGAGCACGCAGATCGATGAGACGCAGCGCAATTGTGAACACGACCGCGCCAAGAACACACTGAGGAAGAAACTGGAGCGGGCCGGTAAGGAAAAGAAGGACCAGAACAACGACACCGGCTGTGGTGAGGTGGGCCAGCTGGTTTGTGCCGCCGGAACTTTCGACCATGGCGGTCTGGGTAGGGCTCCCGTTCACAACAAAGGTGCCGCTGAAAGCCGCAGCGGCATTGGCGGCCGATAAGCCTACCAAGTCGGCGTTTTCGTCGAGTTGCTGATGGTGGCGGGTAGCGTACGCGCGCGATGTTGCCGCACTCTGCGCGACGACCATCACCAAACAAGAGCCGGCAACGGGAAGAAGCGCTTCCACGTCTCTCCAACCTAGGTCAGGCAATCCCAGATGGGGCAAGCCTCCGGGCACAGGGCCGAGAATGGCGACACCTCTCTGTGCCCAGTGAAAGACGGCGCTTGCCGCGACTGTCCCGGCAACCGCAAAGAGAGTGCCGGGAAACCTGGGGGCGACGCGATGGCAAAGCACGATAGCGGCTATGACCGCGAACGAAATCTCCATCGTCAGGAGATGAGCGTGTGGCAGCGATCGCAGCACCTCGATCATCTGAAGGGGAGTGCGGCGGCTGCGGACGTTGATGCCAAGCATTTCACCAAGCACAGCGATGCCGACCTGGAAGCCGACGCCAACCAGAAAGCCCAGGAGAACCGTTCGAGACAGGAAATCTGCAAAGAAGCCAAGCTTGAGCAGGCGAGCAAAGAAAAGGAAGATACCCGTTAACAGGGCCACCAAGCCCGCGAGGGCGATGTACCGGGGGCTGCCAACTGGAGCCATGCCGGTGAGGCTGCTCGCAAGTATGGCGGCAGTGGCGGAATCAGCCGCCACCACAAGATAGCGCGAGGAGCCAAAGATGGAGAAAGCAACCAGGGGAAACAGAAGCGTGTAGAGGCCGGTGATGACAGGAGTGCCAGCAATTTTTGTGTAGCCAAGCGACTGCGGAATGTTCATGGCCGCAAGCGTAATTCCGGCCAGGAGATTCTTCGGTGCCTCCGACCATCGAAAAGGCCGCAACCCTTGGAAGACAGAAATGCGATTCGTCAGACGAGATAGGGGAACAGGGCGGTCAGACATGAAAGGCGCCGCCTGTGATGCATCGTGTTTTGAGGGTCGTCAAACCCAAATGTCCATCTCCATCCAGTTTGCACACGAGAGGCGATCCAGTGCCGCCGTGCGCCGACGTCCGATCGGCTTCTCGACTGCGTTTTCGGCGACCCTCACATCGTCAGAACGACGCGGAACTGTGCCTTACCGCTCAGCATTCGCGCATAAGCTTCGGCCGCTTTTTCGAGCGGATAAGTTTCGTCATAGGCCGCACGCCGCTTAGTTCAGCGAAGCGCAGCGTGTCCTCGGAATCGGCTCGTGTTCCGGAGGTCCGGCCGGGAATCGCCTTGAATCCTCCACGATGTTACACTTCTTTTTCTCGGTGACAATACTGATGGAGCCCGATCCGACGAGCACGCCCGAAGCGGCAAGTAAATCGCCCGCCCTGGCGCAGGCAGTATCCGCGCCGCTTACACGCGCCGCGATTTTCCTGGTCGCGACGCTGAACCCGGGCACTGACAATCGTGCCACGATGCGCTCGTTCTGCGCAGACCTTGCCGGGCTGGTGCGCGCAGTGGAATTTCGCGACCTCGAAGGGGGCCTTTCCTGCGTCATGGGGTTCGGGTCCGACGCGTGGGACCGCCTTTTTGGGGCGCCGCGACCGGCAGAACTGCATCCGTTCCGGGAGTTTCGCGCCGGAGCGCGCCACGCCGTCTCCACACCTGGCGACCTGCTGTTCCACATTCGCGCCAAGCGTATGGACCTATCCTTCGAACTGGCCACGCAGATTATGGCGCGCATCGGGAACGCCGTTTCCCCGGTGGATGAAGTGCAGGGCTTCCGTTACTTCGACGACCGTGATCTCCTGGGTTTCGTCGACGGGACGGAGAATCCCAGGGGCTCGGCAGCCGCCGAAGCCGTGGTGATTGGCGACGAAGACCGAGACTTTGCCGGCGGCAGCTACGTCATCGTGCAAAAGTATCTCCACAATCTTGACGGATGGAATACGCTCTCCGCCGAGGCGCAGGAACACATCATCGGCCGCACCAAGCTCTCCGACATCGAATTGGACGACTCCGTCAAACCAACATCAGCGCACAACGCGCTGACTACGATCGTCGAGAACGGAAAAGAAGTTAAGATCCTGCGCGACAACATGCCCTTCGGCCGGCCGGGGAATGGTGAATTCGGCACATATTTCATCGGCTATAGCCGTTCGCCCCGCACCATCGAGCAGATGCTTGAGAACATGTTCGTCGGACGGCCGCCCGGCAACTACGATCGTCTGCTCGATTTCAGCCGCGCCGTCACAGGAAATCTGTTCTTCGTGCCCTCGGCTACATTTCTGGACACCGTGGCCGAAGACCAATCTACCGAAGATCAGCCCGCAGAAGACCAAACTATAGAAGACCGGGCTGCAGAAGATCAGCCCGCAATTGCGGGATCTTCTACCTCAGTCGCATCCCCTTCCTCATCATCTTCATCCATTCCATCGGTGCCCGACGGTTCGCTGGGCATCGGTTCTCTGAAAGGAGACATACGACATGAATAACCTCCATCGCGAGCTTGCCCCCATTTCCGACGCGGCCTGGGCCCAGATCGAGGAGGAAACGTCGCGCACGTTTAAGCGCTACCTCGCGGGACGGCGCGTCGTCGACGTACAGGGATCAGCCGGCGTCAGCCTCTCTGCCGTCGGTACCGGCCACTTGCGCACGATCACCGCCCCGGCGAAAGGCATCCTCGCCAGGCAGCGCGAAGTGAATGCGCTGGTCGAGCTGCGTGTTCCGTTCGAGCTCGATCGCCACGCGATCGACGACGTTGAGCGGGGCGCTAACGATTCCGATTGGCAACCGGCGAAGGACGCCGCACGCCAGGTCGCCTTTGCCGAGGACGCAGCCATATTCGAGGGCTATGCCGCTGCCGGCATTGAGGGCATCCGCCAAGGAACCAGCAATCCGATCATGACGCTCCCCGCCGACGTGCGCGAGTATCCGGATGCAATTGCACAAAGTTTGAGCCGGTTGCGGCTCGTCGGTGTGAACGGCCCCTACTCCGTGCTGTTCGGTGCCGACGCCTACACCGCGCTCGCCGAGACCAGCGATCACGGCTACCCCGTGCTTGAGCACGTCAAGAGGCTGGTCAAGGACGAAATCATCTGGGCGCCCGCCATTACGGGCGCGTTCGTGCTGACCACCCGGGGCGGCGATTTTGACCTGCACATCGGCCAGGACGTTTCCATCGGTTATCTCAGCCACACGGACGCTGCCGTCCGGTTGTACCTGCAGGAGACTTTCACTTTTCTCCTGCTCACCAGCGAAGCCGCAGTCGCTCTAACTCCCCCCGCGAAGGCGAAGAAGGGGTGATGTGAGACTCGGCTTCTTCTGACGCCCAAGGCTGGCGTGACGCCAGCCTTTTGAGGGCTGTACTAGCCCAAAGCCTGGCTCCTTCTTTTTAGTAAGCGTTTACCGAATCAAAGCAACTTCCTCGTTTATCTTCCGGCGGAGCCTCGATCCCAGAAGCAGAGATTTGGAGATCCTCGCAAAGGAGATCTCTCATCCCGACTTGCTAGACGGGGAAACGTTTGCGGGCTTTAGCGGTCTATATCCGAACCGTCGGAACAGCTATGGTAAAATGTCGTTTATTGCAGAGGGTTCTTCCGCCAATCGACCCATGGATATCAGAGAGATTGCCCGGAGAGCGAAGGTTTCCACCGCCACCGTGTCCAGAGCCATTAACCGTGTCCCCACGGTCGATGCTCAGCTTGCCAAGCGAGTTTGGAAGGTGGTGGACGAGCTGGGATACTACCCCAATACTCAGGCTCGTGCCCTCGTTTTAGGTCGAAGTCGTCTGTTTGGCCTGATTGTGTCAGAGATCACCAACCCATTTTTCCCGGAAATTGTGCAGACGTTCGAAAACCTCGCAGTCGAGAACAACTACGAGATCCTAGTGACCTCCACCGTGCATGACCCCAAACGGATGGAATCGTCGGTCCGGCGCATGATCGAACGCCGGGTGGATGGTGTGGCGATCCTGACGTTCGGTATGGAAGAAACGCTGATTGAGCACCTTCGGTTCCGTAAGGTTCCATTGGTCTTCATCGATGTTGGGCCCGATGTCCCGGGTATCGCGAATATACGGATCGACTATCAACATGGAATCCGTCAGGCTGTACAGCATCTGGCTGCACTTCGGCACACTCGCATCGCCTTTATCGCTGGCCCTTTGCATCTGAAATCCGCCCTGGCGAGACGAGACGCTTTCAAAATAGCGATGACGGAAATTGGGCTTTCTCCAGACTTGATCGTAGTTGGAGATCACCGGATGGAAGGCGGGATGCAAGCGCTGCTGGAGCTTAACCGTTTGAGTAACCGGCCGACCGCGGTGCTGTGTTCGAACGACATGACCGCCATAGGAGTTATGCGGGAAGCGTATGACCACAATATCAAGATACCGGATGATCTTTCAGTAGTGGGATTCGACGATATCCGCCTGGCTGAGTTTACAATTCCTCCGCTTACGACAGTTCAGATGTCTCAACACGAATTGGCCAAGATTGCTTTCCAGGCACTGTTGAATGAGGTCGAGAGTGAGCCACGATCCTCGGCCCATCACCGATATGAACTGACCACAAGTTTAGTGCTGAGGCGTTCTACGGCTCTGGCCCCGGCTGGAAAGTACCCGACGATGATTCCAAAAGGGAGCCGGGCCGGCGGTTCCCGCAAAAACCCGGTCACAGCCTCGCGCTAGAACGACGCTTCCCGCTTTGCGGCCCGCCAACCCGCGGCAGGCCGACATTTTCCAGAAAACCCCTCATCCAGCAGAAGCAAGTTGCAATTGGCAGGATATGGGAATAATCTAGTTTTCGCCATTCTGAGTAAACGATTACCGTATTCTACCAGCCCGGGCTGGGTCATAAGATGGGAGCCATGCTGCAGCGCTTGCGGGAACAAGTCCTAGAGGCCAACCTGGAACTGGTTCGAAGAAACCTGGTTCTTTACACGTTTGGCAATGCCAGCGGGATTTCGCGCGAGGACGGCCTGGTGGTTATCAAGCCCAGCGGAGTTCCCTACGAGCACATGAAAGCAGAAGACCTGGTGGTAACGGACATGGAAGGCAAGATCGTGGAAGGCAGCTTGAGGCCTTCGTCCGATCTTCCCACTCATTTGGTGCTGTATAAGGAGTTTGCCGAAATTGGCGGAGTCGTCCATACGCATTCGGAGTATGCCACCGCCTGGGCTCAAGCCCGGCGGCCTATCCCATGTTTCGGCACAACCCATGCGGATTACTTCCATGGCCCAGTACCCGTCACATCTGAAATGACAGATAAGGAGATTGCCAAAGACTACGAGAAGAATACCGGCCATGTCATTGTTCGCAGCCTGGAGGAGACAAATCCATCGGCAACCCCAGGCGCGCTGGTGGCCAACCACGGGCCTTTCGCCTGGGGGAAAGATGCCGCAGCGGCTGCCCATAACGCCGTTATTTTGGAGGCGATCGCGCGGATGGCTTATTTTACGGTCGGGATCAATTCAGCCGCCCAACCGGTTCGAAGCGCGCTGCATAACAAGCATTACCTCAGAAAGCACGGCAGCAGCGCATATTACGGCCAGGCCGAGGACAAACAGTGACCCCACTGCTGGCAACCGATGTTCCAACCCGGCTCGTACATCTTTCCTCGGTCGATGTCGTCATTGTCGTTTTCTATTTTGTTCTCGTGCTCTCCATCGGCTGGTACCTGAAAGGCCGGGCCAACACCGGGGAAGATTTCTTCATGGCGGGCCGCGAGATGACGGCTTGGGTGGCAGGCCTCAGTTTTCTCTCGGCGAATCTTGGAGCCCTGGAATTAATGGGCTGGGCAGGTTCGGCTTACCAGTACGGCATCATGGCGACGCACGCCTACTGGATCGGAGCCATTCCAGCGATGCTGTTCCTGGCGCTGGTCATGATGCCGTTCTACTACATTTCCAAAACCCATTCGGTGCCGGGATACTTGAAGCTGCGTTTCGGTGAGCCCAGCCGCGCCCTGTCGGCGATCTCATTCGCCTTCATGACGGTGCTGATGAGCGGCGTGAATATGTTTGCCATGGCCAAGGTCATGCAGATTGTGCTGGGATGGGACATCAATTTCAGCATCTGGGTCTCGTCCCTGACGGTAGCCATTTACGTAACGCTGGGCGGTCTGCGCTCGGCAATCTTCAATGAAGTGCTGCAGTTTTTCCTCATCTGGGCGGGCGTGTTGCTCGTTCCGATTCTTGGATTATACGAAGCTGGCGGGTGGACCAACCTCAAACTGCAGATCGCGCACCGAGCCTCAGAACAGTACGTTCACATGTGGTCTGGTCTAGGGTCATTCAGCAACAATCCGGAGGGGATCAACTGGATCGGCATTGTGTTCGGACTGGGCGCGGTCATCTCGATGGGCTACTGGACTACGGACTTCCTGGTTGTACAACGCATTCTGGCCGCGAAGGATATTCGCAGTGCCGAGATGGCGCCCATTATCGGAGCAGGCTTCAAGATGATGGTCCCCTTCATCGTGATCCTGCCCGGACTGCTGGGCCTGGCCGTGCTGCCGGAGAAACTGGTTCCCGAATCGGTGGCGGCAGTCACTGGGGGGCACAGCTATAACGACGTTCTTCCCCTCATGCTGGCCCGTTATTGCGGCCCCGGTTTGCTCGGCCTGGGAGTTACGGCCTTGATTGCGGGTTTCATGTCAGGCATGGCGGGGAATGTCAGCGCCTTCACTACGGTCTGGACCTATGACATCTACCGCCCGCTGTTCAACAGCAATGGAAGCGATCGCCATTACGTGAACATGGGGCGTTGGACCACGATCATCGGCGTACTGATCAGCGTTGGTACGGCTTACCTGGTCATGCAGTTTGCCAGCATCATGGATTACGTGCAAGCGTTGTTCAGCTTCTTCATCGCGCCGCTGTTCGGTACGGTCGTGCTCGGGATGTTGTGGAGACGGGCCACCCGGCTTGGTGGATTCTGGGGATTACTGTGCGGGACACTCTCTTCGATCGGCATGTGGGCGTGGGTAAAAGTCGATCCTTCTGCGCTGCATTATGTGGCGCTCTCATCCCACGCCAAAGGCTTGGCTCAAGATTACTTTCAAGCGCTATGGTCTTTTGTTGTCTGCGTAGTGGTCACCGTGGTGGTAAGTCTGACGACAAAGCCCACGCCCGACAGCGAATTAACAGGGTTGGTATACGGATTGACGGAAGTTCCTTCCGTAGGAGACGTCCCTCTGTACCAGAAGCCTGTTTTCTGGGCAGTTGTGGTGGCTGTCGTTTTGGTCGTTCTGAACATTATTTTCTGGTAACCAGATTCTCTGGTAGACGGAGGCAGGCAACGTGGTTTCCATCTGGTTTTTCATCGGTATCTCGCTGGCCGTGAACGGCGCGCTGATCCTGGCCGCGGGGATTTACCAGCTCGTAAATCCTCCCTTGCATCCCGTGGTTCTCTTCAACCTGCACGCTAACGTGGCGTGGGGGGCTGTCTTGCTGGTGATCGGTGGGCTTTATTGCTTCAAATTCGCGCCAGGACGACAGTCCTAGAGAGGGCGTTTTTCGAGAAGGAGTTTTATGGCGGCGAAAACAATGACCATGGGGTTGATCGTGGGTAACCGGGGATTTTTCCCTGATCATTTGGCCAAGAGCGGAAGGGAGGAAATGCTCGGGGCGCTGCGGGCGGCCGGTATTGAGGTGGTGGCGCTCACTCCGGAAGAGAGCAAGTACGGGGCGGTAGAGACGCGTGAGGAGTCCCGGCGTTGCGCCGAACTGTTCAAGCGCAACCGCGAGCGAATCGACGGAATCATTGTGACGCTGCCTAACTTCGGCGAAGAACGAGCCATTGCCGATACCCTGCGTCTGGCCGATTTGCACGTGCCGGTGTTGATTCAGGCTACGCCCGACGATCCCAAGAAGATGACCATCGCTTCTCGCCGCGACAGCTTCTGCGGCAAGATGTCAGCCTGCAATAACCTCCGGCAATACGGCATTCCCTATTCCATCACGACGCTTCACACTGAGAGTCCTGACTCGCCCGAGTTTGCCAAAGACCTGGCATGGTTCGCCGGGGTATGCCGGGTAGTGAAGGGATTTCGCAACTTGCGAGTGGGCGCCATCGGCGCGCGTCCTGCCGCATTCAACACGGTCCGCTACAGCGAGAAAATCCTGGAGTCGCAGGGCATCTCTATCGAGACGCTCGACCTCTCCGAAGTGCTGGGCCGCATTGAGCGAATGAAAGACAACGACGACCACGCCCAGGCGAAGCTCGCAGCCATCAAGAAGTATGTGGATTCCAGCAGCGTGCCGGCGCCGGCTTTGTTGAAGATGGCAAAGCTAGGGGCTGTGGTCGACCAGTGGATGGCGGCCACCGAGGTCACGATCAGCGCCGTGCAGTGCTGGACTTCGATTGAGGAAAACCTGGGGGTTGTCCCCTGCACCGTAATGAGCATGATGAGCAACGAGTTGCTCTCCAGCGCGTGCGAGGTGGATATTTGCGGCGTGCTGGGAATGCACGCCCTGCAACTGGCTTCCGGAACTCCCTCGGCGCTTCTGGATTGGAACAATAACTATGGATCAGACCCGAACAAGGCAGTCTGCTTCCATTGTTCGAACCTGCCCAAGCACTTCTTCCGCTCGGTCAAGATGGATTTTCAGGAAATCATTGCCGGCACAGTAGGAAAAGAGAACACATTCGGAACCTGTGTGGGGCTGATCAAGCCGGAGAAAATGAGCTTTGCGCGCTTCTCGACTGACGACACCTTCGGCAAGATGCGCGGATACGTGGGCGAAGGCAGATTCACGGATGATCCGCTGAACACCTTCGGCGGCGCCGGAGTGGTGGAAATCCAGAATATGCAACGGCTGCTGCATTTCATCTGTGAGAACGGCTTTGAACACCACGTGGCCGCCAATCTTTCAACCGTCGCCTCGGCGGTGTATGAGGCCACTACTCGCTACCTGGGCTGGGAGATGCATTATCATGGTCGCGATAATGGAGCCTGCTGATGGCGATCGTGGCTGGAGTGGACTTCGGCACTTTGAGCGTTCGTGTTTCCCTGGTGGACAGTGAACGGGGTCAGATCGAGTCCGCGATCGCCGAGTACCCACTCCACCGCAAACGTGACGATGTAGAGTACGCAACGCAATCCCATGAAGATCAAATGCGGGCGCTGGTTTCCGCAACGCGCGAGGCGCTAAAGAAGGCGGGCGTTGCAGGGGATCAAGTGCAGGCGATCGCACTCGATACTACAGGCTCATCCGTAATCCCTGTCGGCAGAGACCTTCAGCCCCTGGGTGAATATTACCTGTGGTGCGATCACCGCGCGAAAGGGGAAGCGGCCGAGATCACGGAAGCGGCAACCCGTGAGGGGTTGGAAGCTATCAAGTGGTGCGGCGGAGTGTATTCCTCAGAGTGGGGATTTTCAAAGCTGCTGCACTGGCTCCGGCATAACCCAGACAAGAGATCAGAATTCGCCTCCGCCTTCGAGCATTGCGACATGGTAGCGGCCACGCTCTGTGGCATCACCGACGCGAAGAAGGTTAAGCGCAGCGTGTGCGCGATGGGACACAAGTGGATGTGGAACGCGCAACTGGGTGGGCTTCCGCCGGAGAGCTTCCTGGTCAAGGTGGACCCACTGTTGAAGGGAGTGCGCGAGAAGCTGGATGGCGAGTACGCGACCTCCGATCAGATCGCCGGCAGGCTCTCTCCGTTCTGGGCTGAACAACTGGGCCTTAAAGCAGGGATACCGATTCCAGTGGGAGCATTCGACGCGCATTGGGATGCCATTGGGGCGGGCTGCCGCACCGACGACATGGTGAACGTTGTCGGCACGTCGACTTGCATCATTGGAATCACGCCTTCGGTAAATCTGGTGCCCGGGGTGTGTGGTGTCGTGCAAGGCAGCGTGCATCCTCTACGCACGGGAATCGAAGCCGGGCTGTCTGCCGTCGGCGACATATTCAATGCGATCGCTTCCCGCGCCGGAACCGATGTAAAAACACTGAGCACTGGCCTCGAGAGCTATCGAGCGGGCCAGACTGGCTTACTGCGCATGACCTGGGATAACGGCGACCGCACCGTGCTCGTGAACCCCAACCTGCGCGGGGTTACGCTGGGATGGAATCTGCAGAGCACCGCGCAGGATGAACTCTTCGCCGCGATCGAAGGCACGGCGTTTCATACACGCGTAATCCTGGATCGCATGGCTGGGCATGGCGTGCACATTAAGCGCGTTATCAATGCCGGCGGCATTCCTCAGAAGAATGATGTCCTGAACCAGGTCTATGCCAACGTCTTGGGCCGTCCGGTGCTGGTTCCGAGCAAGAGCGTGGTGAGCATGGGATCCGCGATCTTCGCTTTTCTGGCTGCCGGTACCTTCAAGACCGTCGAGGAAGCGCAGGATAAGATCTGCCCTTCCCACCGGGAGTTTCTGCCGGATCGCTCAGTCCAGCGCGTTTATGAGCAGCTATATCCTCTATACAACAAGCTGTATTTCGCGATGGGCCAGCGAGGCAACAATGGTCTGGGAGACATCCTGCCGACATTAATTGCGGTGGCAAACTCTGCCGCAGGTAAGGCAACTTAGCAAAGAAAAGCCTAAGGAGCAGCGATGAGAGTGCAGCAGATCCTGCGAACGATGGTGATAGGTGGGTTGTGGTTGGCGCTATTTTCAATGACGACGGAGGCTAAGACGAAGGTGACGAGCCAGCCCTTTGGAAAGATGCCGGATGGAACTCCCGTAGAGATATTCACGCTGAGTGACGGCGCCTACGAAGCTCGAATCGCAACCTACGGCGGGATTGTGGTTTCCCTGAAGGCTCCCGACAGAAACGGCGGCGGCGCCGACGTGGTGCTGGGGTTTGATGATGTCGACGGCTATGTGGCCAACTTTAACGGGCCTGCGAACGCATTCTTCGGAGCCGTTATTGGCCGCTATGCGAATCGCATCGCCCATGGCAGCTTCACACTCGACGGCCAGAAATACTCGCTGCCCCAGAACAACGGCGAAAACACTCTTCACGGCGGCCCGCACGGTTTCAACAATGTGGTGTGGAAAGCGAAGCCGGTCGCGGACGGAGTGGAACTCACTTATCTGAGCAAAGACGGCGAGGCGGGATTCCCCGGCAACCTCTCGGCTGTGGTTCGCTACACCTTGGTAAAAGGGGACTTGCGCATCGAATACTGGGCCACCACGGACAAAGACACCGTCGTCAATCTAACCAATCACTCTTATTTCAATCTCGGCGGACAAGCCGACATCTTGAATCATCAACTCACTCTTCATGCCTCCCGCTTCACTCCCGTGGATGCCGGCCTGATTCCGACTGGTGAATTGAAATCCGTGGAATCGACTCCGTTTGATTTCCGTAAGGCAACTGCTGTGGGAGCGCGAATCAACGCAGACGATGAACAGATTCACCTGGGTCGCGGCTACGACCATAACTGGGTGCTCGATAGCGGCGGCGGGAAGTTGGCGGAGGCTGCCGAACTCTACGATCCGGGCAGCGGTCGTGTGCTGAAAGTTCTCACTGACCAGCCCGGAATCCAGTTCTACAGCGGAAACTTCCTGGACGGCTCGGTCAAAGGCAAGGGCGGGAAGCCGTACGAGTTGCATTCGGCATTGTGTCTGGAAACGCAACACTTTCCTGACTCGCCGAATCATCCGGATTTTCCATCCACGGTGTTGAAACCCGGTCATCGCTATCACACGGTCACCGTTTACAGTTTCTCCACTCGCTGAGGAATGCCGAAACGTATGCGTTTGGGCCCTCTGCGCGCTGGCGACAGTTTGTCACTGAGACAGCCTATTCGAATGCGCGATCGGTACTCCAGCACCGGGTGGGCGCTCCTTCCCTTCTCCGTGGTTCTCCTTTTTCTGATCGCTCAATTGTGCTGGTCCCAGCAAACTTCCCAGAGCGCGAGCATCAACATCAAAGTGCAGGCCGATCAGTCTGACGGGCCAGTATCGCCGGTCTGGAACTATTTCGGCTACGACGAGCCCAATTACAGTTACGCTCCGAACGGCAAGAAACTACTCGGCGAATTAGCCGCGCTGGACGCCGCTCCGGTATATGTCCGGGTTCACAACCTGTTCACGACCGGCGACGGATCCGCTGCGCTGAAGTGGGGATCGACCAACGTGTATTCAGAAGATGCTTCGGGACATCCGATCTATAGTTGGACGATTGTGGACCAGATTTTCGATGCCTTCCGGGCGGCGGGGGTTAAGCCTCTGGTCGAAATTGGCTTCATGCCGAAGGCGCTTTCCATCCATCCAGAGCCCTATCGTCACGACTTTCCCCGAACCCCCGTCACCGACATTTATACGGGGTGGGCGTATCCGCCGAAGGATTATGACAAGTGGTCCGAACTCGTTTTCCAGTTCGTTCAGCATCTCCGCGTGCGCTATGGCGATGCTGAAACAAAGACCTGGCTGTGGGAAGTATGGAACGAGCCGGACATCGGGTATTGGCAAGGAACGCGAGGAGAGTATTTCAAGCTTTATGACTTCTCCGTCGAAGCAGTCCTGCGTGCTTTCCCCGAGGCGCGGATCGGGGGCCCGGAGACTACAGGCCCAGGCAACGCGAAGGCCGAAGATTTTCTCCGTGCATTCCTCGATCATTGCGCGCACCAGAAGAATTACGCGAACGGCCGGGTTGGATCACATCTTGACTTCATCAGCTTTCATCCCAAAGGATCTCCAAAGTGGCAAGGCGACCATGTGCAGATGGGGATTAGCCGTCAGTTGGCGGCGATCGAGCAGGGGTTCAAGATCACAGCATCCTTTCCGGAGTGGAGAAACACTCCGATCATCCTGGGAGAGTCAGACCCGGAGGGTTGTGCCGCCTGTTCCGCCAAGGACAATCCTCAGAACTCGTATCGTAACGGACCATTGTATGGTGCCTATACGATCGAAGTTCTGAATCATGTACTGGAATTAGCCCGCCAAGAGAAAGTCAACTTTCTTGGATCGGTGACCTGGGCATTCGAATTTGAGGATCAGCCTTACTTCGCGGGGTTTCGGGAGTTGGCGACGAACGGCCTGGACAAGCCCGTCTTGAACGCTTTTCGCATGCTTGGGCTGCTGGGGAACGAGCGCGTGAAGGTAACCAGCTCGGGAGCCTTGCCCGCTGAGGAAGTGATTCGCAACGGTGTGCGGGCACTGCCTGAGGTGAATGCCATCGCCGCCCGCAAGGACCGAGAGATCGAGGTTCTCATCTGGAACTACCACGACGACGACGTTCCCGTGTCTGCTGCGCCCATCGATCTTACTGTCAGCGGCTTGCCCGCGGATGCAAAACGCAGCCTGCTCGAACACTTCCGGGTCGATTCCGACCACAGCAACGCGTTCGCTGCGTGGAAGGAAATTGGCTCGCCACAATCACCCTCGGCAAGCGAGTACGAACGCCTGCAGGGTTCCGGCCAATTGCAGTTGCTGAATTCGCCGGCATGGATATCAATCCAGCAGGAGGCTCACCTGCAGTTCACGTTGCCTCGACAAGGTCTCTCGCTCCTGCGCCTCTCCTGGTGAGTCCTTAACCGCATCTAGGCTTGCAGCAACAGATTCCAAACCTGCATAGAACTTGCTTGCCGGTTCGCCCATGCGTAATAGGGGATGAAGGTGAGCGGAACCTTCCGCGTTCTCGCTTCTCTGCCGTAGCGCGAATAGAGTGCCTTGCCTGAAGCTCCCCGCTCGTAAACTGCGCCGGTGTGATGCAGTACAACCATCCCGCCGAGCAAGTCACTCTTGAACTCCGTCTGAAATTGTTCTGCTGGCTGGCGCCCCGGATTCACTGCCACGTCGCTGAGCGATATACCGCTGGGTTGATCGATCTCCTCCAGACAGTAGATTAGCGGCCCGCGCTGTATTGCGACTCGCCCGGTGTCATCGGCGACGCGAGGATTCGCTTCAATTACCTGGGGAACCACTTCGACTTTCAGTTGGATGACGTCTCCCGGCGACCAGCGGCGCCGGATCGGAAGATATTCTCCTGGCGTCGCGCCGGGCACTGCCTTGGCATTTACTGTCACTTGGGCATGGTCAGCCCAGCCGGGAATGCGCAGATAAAAAGTAAAATCAGAAGCTTGTGCGGGCGTGACCGTGATCTCGACGCCGCCGTCCCAGGGATAACTTGTCTTCTGAGTGACCTTTAGGCCTACTCCATTCTCCAAGTGCCAGTTAAGCTCTGAATTGTCGTAGAGATGTACGTAGATTCCGTCCGCGCTGGTGCTGTAGAAATACCCAGGGAGCGACCCGAACGTGCGCTGGAGGTTCGGCGGACAGCAGGTTACGTCATACCAGGTATTTCGGATCTTGTCTCCCGTGGACGGATCAAACGCCAACGGATTGCGATAGCAATAGAGCGTGCCGTCGAGCGACATGCCGGAATTGATTCCGTTATACAAAGCGCGCTCTATAACATCGGTGAACTTGGCATCTCCAGTGACGGCAAGCATGCGCCAGTTCCACATCATATTGCCGATGGCGGCGCAGCTTTCGCCGTAGGCGCGGAAATTCGGCAGCTCGTAGGCATCCCCGAAAGCTTCCCCATCAGACCGCGAACCGACCCCGCCGGTGACATACATCTTGGTCGTGGTCGTGTCGTTCCAGAGATTGTTCAGCGTCTGCAAATAGGTTGGATCTCCGGTCTCCATGTAATAGTCGGTTGCCCCGCAACAGGCATACATTGCCCGGACGGCGTGCCCTTCCATCTTGGTCCGAGAAGTGAACGGAGTTCCACTGAACATGTAAATGGTCCGCCGCTCCGGCAACTCGATGCGTTTATCTCCCTGCAGGATGTAACCGGCGAGGTCAAGCTGACGCTTGTCACCCGTGATGCGATAGAGTTCGATCAGCCCCATTTCAATTTCAGGATGGCCGGAGACGATGGGCTTCTTGGGTGCGGGACCATAATTCGGAATGAGGAAATCGTCAACGAAACGAATGCTGGCATCGAGCAGCCTGCGATCGCCGGTCGCTCGATAGTAGGCAATGGCCCCCTGCAGCATGTGCCCGATGTTGTACAACTCATGGCCTGTCGACTGGGTTTGCGGAAGCATCCGCAAAGACTTGCGATCATCCTGATAGTAGGTATTCAAATAGCCGCTGGGTTCCTGCACAGCGATCACTTCATCAATGATTTTGTCAGCGGTGGCGCGAAGCGCGGTACGGTCGCCCGACTGCAGCACGAATCCAACCGCCTCGGTCCATTTGTAAACATCGGAGTCGGAAAACACCGGACCGCTCTGCGCGGCATCACTCTTGCCCACCACACGACGGAAGTTGTTCATGCGCCCGTTGGCTTCCAGCAGGTCGTGCATGGTGGGGATGCTCCGGGTCACGTTGATCTCGCGTCGTGGTCCCCAGAAGCCGCCGGTGATGGTCACGGCACGCACCGGGATATCCCGCAGCTTGGCGTGAGGTGACTTGGCAAGATTTTCGATGCCTTGATCCTTCCAGCCAGGTGAATCGGTGAGCGGCACACTGGTTTGCGGCATCGCTCTTCCAGCCGGGACAGCCTCTGCGAAGGCCCGGTGAGCAGGCAAAGACGACACAGCAACAGCCGAGATCGCTGAAGCTACGAACTGTCTACGCGAAATGTTCTCTTTCTCTGCCATCTTCTCTCACCCTTCTACAGCGACCACTGAATGACGGTATAAGAATGCGCCGGAACGTCAAATTTAGTCTTGCCCCCGGCGGCAGCAGGAGCCTGAAACGATTGCGGGGCTACTCGTTGCGGCGCCGCAAAGCTGTTCGAGGCCTTCAGGTCGTCGCCGGTGAGCACAGACGCTGAAATCACATGGGCAGGAGCAGCATCTTCCCACACCAACTCGACCTCATGGGCTTTCGACAGATCGCGGTTCAGAATAAAGAGCGAAACCTTGCCATCGCTGCGATCCATTGAACCGGAGACATCCAGATGCGCAACCTGGTCAAAGCCGGAAACTTCATAGGTGGAAGACTCAACCAGCAGATCCAGCACTGCCCCTCTGGCAAATTGCAGAGCCCAACTGTAGGGATAGTAGATTGTCTGCCGGAACAAACCATTGGCGTCCGTCATGATCGGAGCGATCACGTTGATCAACTGCGCGAGGCAAGCGAGCTTCACTCGATCCGCATTGCGCAACAGGGAGTTAATCAATCCCCCCACCAGAAGCGCGTCTTCCAGGTTGTACACCTCTTCCAGCAGATGCGGCGCTTCGTGTCGGTGTCCGTCGACGGCATCGCCTTTCGTCGTGCGATACCAAACGTTCCATTCGTCGAAAGAAAGCCATAGTTTTTTGGGCGACCTTTTGTGCCCGCGAACCAGATCGCAGACGGCGACAGTCTCGGCAATCTGACGCTCCATGCTTAGATTCATGGCGAGATATTTCGAAGTGTCGCCGCCAGTATCGCGTTCATTGTTGCCAAAGTAGCGGTGGAGCGACAGCCCATCGACGTAGTCGTAGCACTGCTCGAGCACCTCGCGATCCCATTCGAGGTAGGTTGGCATGAAGGGTCCGCTCGACCCGCAGGCGATAAGTTTCAGCGAAGGATCCACATTGCGCATTTGCCGGGCGGCATCGGCAGCCTTCAGACCATACTCCGGCGCCAGCATGTGTCCGATCTGCCACGGGCCGTCCATCTCGTTGCCCAGGCACCAGTGCTGAACCTTCCAGGGGTCGACGACGCCGTGCTGCCGCCGCAAATCGCTCCACTTGGTTCCCTTGTCGATGTTGCAATACTCCACCAGGGCAGCGGCTTCTTCCGGCGTCCCTGTCCCAAGATTCAACCCCATCAGCGGCTTCGTGCCTGCGGCTTTGCACCAGGCAAGAAATTCGTTGGTGCCGAACTGGTTCGATTCGATGGTGTCCCAAGCCTTGTCGAGGGTGCGCGGCCGGTTTTGCTGCGGTCCAACACCATCCAGCCAGTTGTATCCAGATACAAAATTTCCACCGGGATAGCGAATGATCGGAACTCCAAGCTGGCGGATCTCGTTGAGAACATCTTTGCGAAATCCGTTGGCATCGGAAAGTTTCGACCCAGGTTCGTAGACGCCGGCATAGATGGCGCGGCCCAGGTGCTCCAGAAAAGAGCCAAACAGATTGCGGTCGAGCGGCGCGATCGTTCGTCGG
>Ga0209380_10000015_pt1 | contig 101604 bp, 89 predicted proteins | sample HubBroMetageWFT6_FD_188347 | JGI IMG/M metagenome (GOLD analysis project Ga0209380, IMG submission 188347) | Warmed and freeze-thawed soil microbial communities from the Hubbard Brook experimental Forest, New Hampshire - Hubbard Brook CCASE Soil... | ecosystem: Environmental > Terrestrial >...
AAGAACGATCCTTTCTTCATTCCCGCGGGGGCAAAGGCCTTTCAAAAGGACTTGCCAAACGCAGAGGTGCAATTCCTCGATACCGGACACTTTGCGATTGAGACACACGTGGTAGAAATCGCGGCCGCGATGAAACACTTCTTCGCCGCGAATGGTGTCGGCCAGCTGAAAGCAGAACGAACGGCTTGACGACGAATATTTTGTGGCCCATTTCCTGACAGAAGATGGGACGAGGAGAATATGGAACGTCGAAGATTTCTTGGTGCGCTCACAGCCGCATCTCTAGGTGTGGCTCTCGATGGCTCTCTGACTCACTTTGCCCGCGCGCAAAACACCGCGCAGCCTGTCGCGACCTCGCGGGCTACCAAGACAGGCGGATTTCCCCCGAACTCAACGATCATTTTGGTGCACGGGGCGTGGGCCGACGGCTCGTGTTGGCGCAACGTCATTCTGCCTCTAGAACGGCGCGGTCTTCACGTTATCTGCGCGCCGATCCCGATGACATCCTTAACCAACGACTCTACCGCTTTGAGCCAGGTACTGGAGCGGACTAACGGCCCGGTGGTCCTGGTGGGGCACGCCTACTCTGGCGCCGTGATCGCCGCCCTGCGGGAAGACCGAGTCAAGTCTCTGGTCTACATCGCGGCGCTCGCGCCCGACGAAGGTGAGACCGTCGCCAAGGTTTTTTATCTTGACCCAAAGCCTCCGGAATCGCCGAAGTTGGCTCCCGATTCTCACGGCTTCATATGGATCCCGGATGGTGGGTTTCGGCAAGCAGTTGCACACAAGGCTTCTGCAGAACAAACAAGCATTGCAACTGCCGTGCAACGGCCAATCGCGGTTCAGTGCATTCAAGAGGCGGCCCCGAAGCCAGCGTGGAAAACGAAGCCGTCGTGGTTCATGATCGCCGAAGAGGATCGTATGATCAATCCGAAGACGCAGCATTTCATGGCAGATCGTATGCGGGCCAAGGTTCATTCGCATCCTGTGGATCATAGCCCGATGTACACGGAGCCAAATCTTGTGATCAACATAATCCTGGAAGCGGCGCGTGAAACCCTTTCGTCCTAGCTTCTTGCCGAAACGAACACGCAATTTCTTATTGGAAGAGAGAGGGGATGGGGAATACAAAATCTGTCGCCATCATCACCGGCGCAAGTCAGGGCATAGGCCGAGCCGCAGCGATTCGGCTCGCTCGCGATTTCTCGGCCATTGTGCTGGTGGCAAGGGATAAGGGGGAGCTGGAAAACACTGCGATCGAGGCCAGGCCCTTTGGAGCCGAAACGATGACTCTTGCTCTCGACCTGCGTCAACCACAATCGGCAAAGAGCATCATCGAAGGAGCGCTCGAACATTTTGGCAGAATCGATGCGCTGCTCAACATCGCCGGCGCTGTGCCGCAAATCGATCTTTTCCAGATGACGGACGCGCAGTGGGACGACGGTATGGCGCTCAAGCTGAACGGCGCGCGTCGCTTGACGATAGAGGCTTGGGACGCTTTGAAGGCCTCGAATGGATCGGTCGTGTTCATGTCCGGAAGCGCCGCCTTTGCCCCCAAGCCCGGATATGCCGCAGTCGCGGCGATCAACGCTGCCATTAACGCACTCGCCAAGGCATTCGCAGAGCAAGGAATTAAAGACGGAGTTCAGGTCAACAGCATATCGCCTGGGGCAGTGATGACAAGACGCCGACGCGCCTTCTTTGAAAGTTGGGCGCCTGCGCACAATCTCACGGCCGAAGAAGCAATCAAGAAATTCCCGGAGCAAGTCGGCATTTCCCGCTTGGGAAAGCCAGAGGAGATTGCCGACCTGATGAGTTATCTCGTATCCCAGGCGGCGAGGTGGATGACAGGTGCTTCTGTTCGGATGGACGGGGGCGAGATCAAGAGCATTTAAGAGGACAAGCAATGGAGCGTCGCACTTTTCTTGGCGGTCTCACGGCGGCATCTTTCGGTGCAATGCTAGAGAACTCTTTCACCGACCAGGCGCGAACACAAACTGAGGCAAATTTACCTCACCAAACTTCCTTCAAGACTTCTCAAATCGAGGTTTCAGGAAACACGATTTTCGTGCGCTGCTATGGAAAGGGAGCGGCCATTCTCATGGTGCACGGCTTCCCGCGCACAAGCCTGATGTGGCGATTCCTTGCGCCCAAGCTGGCGGAGAATCACACCGTGATTTGCGTAGACTTGCGCGCCTACGGTCAAAGTGGAATACCCGCATCTACGGACGAACACTTTCCTTATTCCAAACGAGTCATGGCGAAGGAACTGGTGGATGTGATGGACAAGCTCGGCTTTCCAACCTTCACACTGATCGGTCATGATCGTGGAGGACGCGTCTCCTATCGCATGGCCTTAGACCACCCGAAGAACGTGGAGCGACTCGCTGTGTTCGACGTGATTCCCATCCTCGAAGCATGGAGCCGGTCCGATGCGCGCTTCGCTCAGACTTACTGGCCGTGGATTTTGTTGTCACAGAAGGAACCGCTCCCGGAGAGTTATCTGCTCGGCGCGCCCGAGGCTGCGTTCCATAACCCCTTCGGCCAAGGTTCGTTCGGCCCAGAGATTCTCGAAGAATACGTTTCAACTTATCGCGATCCAGCTCGTGTTCATGGAATCTGCGAGGAGTATCGAGCGGCAGCGACGATTGATGTCGAACACGACCGCGCGGATAAGGAAGCGGGTAGTCAAATCGAATGTCCCATGCTACATCTATGGGCTGAGGGCGGTCCGCTCGACACTTTTTATGCGAAAGACGGAGGCCCGCTGGGCATTTGGCGGCAATGGGCACCACGCGCGCACGGGCAGGCGATGAAGGGCGGCCACTTCTTCCCGGAAGAGAATCCTGACGACACTGCAGTTCTCGTCAAGCAGTTTCTCTCTGCTTGAGGCGCATCGCGAAGGGCTGCGACAGATTGACTCCGTCGACGTACGGATTAGGGCGATCGTCGAGTGCCGAGTGCTAAGAATCCTGGGAGGAAAAAATGGTGGCATGGGATCGCGTGACCCGTGGTGACGTGTTGCGCGCGATACACGAATACGACCGGCTGGGCCCAGAACAGTTCTTCTCTGAGCATGGTTTCGCCCCTACGACGACCTATGAGTTGGTGTGGGATAAACGCCGTTACCCGCCTAAGGCGGTCTTGGGGACAGCTTACGAGTTCGCCACGGGGCAACAGCTTGGCTCTGGTGACTTCGAGGGTGGGAAGACCGGCGCCGTAAGAGTGCTTGGCAAACTAAGATTCAGTATCGAGAAAAAGCTAAAGAAACAAGGAGATGCGGAAATGAAAAAGTGGAAACTTGTGATTCCTATCGCCGCGGTGGCGGCTCTTCTCGCTTGGTATGCATTCCGGCCCGAACGGCTTGTGGTTAATCGGCGCGTCGACGAAGCCATGCCAGCCGCCCAAGGTAGCTCGTCGCCGCAGCCTCTTGTCTCCGGACAGTTCTATAGCATCTTGCATCCAACGGCAGGCACGGCAACCATCTACCGGATAGGAGATGGCAGTCGTGTTCTCCGCTTTACGGGCTTTAGCACATCGAACGGTCCTGATGTGCACGTCTACATGGTTGCCTCGGACGATGCAAAAGACAGCGCCAGCGTGCTGCGCGCGGGTTTCATCGATTTGGGAACCATCAAGGGGAATATGGGCGACCAAAACTATACCCTCGGCCCCGATGTGGACCTGTCGAAATATCGCGCGGTTTCGGTATGGTGTAAACGCTTCAGCGTCAATTTTGGCGCTGCTCGATTGATGCCCGAGCAAGCGGTGTCGGAGAAGTAGTACGTCGAGAAGATCTTTTGGCCGGATTGTAATACTTAGCCTGGAGTCGGATCCGATCAGACTACAGCGTAAGCTTCCCCTTCGGTGCTAAACTAGCCGCCGAATCGATTGGCATCCTAAAGGGGAGAGCGTGAGCGACCAACACCCCGCCGCGTCTAATCCAGGCCGGCATAACTCAGGTACCAATTCTGATCTTGAAGCAACTCTCGACTCGACTGCTGCTCCCGCTGGCGGACCTCCATCTGATTTAGGTTCGATTGGCCCCTACCGGCTAATCAGAAAATTAGGCGAAGGGGGAATGGGACAGGTCTGGTTGGCTGAACAGTCCACTCCCGTCAAGCGGCAGGTCGCCCTGAAAATCATCAAGGCGGGACAGTACGACGATTCGGCTTTGCTGCGTTTTAACCTCGAACGGCAGACCCTGGCCATCATGAATCACCCCGCCATTGCCAAGGTGTTCGATGCCGGTTCGAGTCCCGCAGGCCAGCCCTATTTTGTCATGGAGTATGTGCCGGGGTTGCCTATTACCAACTACTGCGATACGAAGCGCTTGCCGGCCCGCGAGAGGCTGGCCCTGCTGGCTAAAGTTTGTGACGGCGTGCAACACGCGCACCAAAAGGCAATCATTCACCGCGACCTGAAGCCGACCAATATTTTAGTAGTCGAAGTCGATGGCAAGCCCCAGCCGCGCATCATCGACTTCGGGATTGCAAAAGCGATTTCGCGGCAATCTGAGGATGAGACCCTGGTGACGCGCGCTGGAGGAACCGTGGGCACTCCGGGCTATGTCAGCCCGGAGCAAGCCGATCCGAGCATTTCGGACGTTGATACCCGCACTGACGTTTATTCGCTGGGCGTGGTGCTTTATGAGTTGCTCACGGGTGTATTACCGTTTGATGTGAGGCACTGGAAGACGAAGCCTCTCCACGAGGTTTTGCGCGAGTTACACGAGGACGATCCACCGAGTCCGAGCACGAGAATCAGCAGAGATCCAGTCTCAAAGACCGCCGCAGTTAATCGAGGAATCGATCCGCGGCAACTCGCCAGCCTGCTGCGTGGCGATCTGGACTGGATCACCCTGAAGGCCATGGAGAAGGACCGGGCCCGCCGATATAACACGCCATCGGAACTGAGCGCGGATATTGCTCGCTACTTGCGGAACGAGCCCGTAACCGCGCGGCCGGTAAGCGCCGCGTATCGCGCCAGGAAGTACGCCCAGCGCCACAAATTTGGAGTTACCGCGGGTGGCGCCATGGCGCTGCTGCTGATCGCATTTGGTGTGATGCAGACAATCGAGTTGCGCCGGATCACTCGTGAACGCGACCGCGCTAACCGCGAACGGGATCGCGCTTCCCGGGTCACCGATTTTATGACCGGCATGTTTAAGGTGTCTGACCCGAGTGAAGCACGAGGAAACAGCGTCACCGCGCGGGCGATTCTGGACAAATCGTCGAATGAGATCAAAACGGGTTTGGCCAAGGATCCAGAAGTGCAGTCAGAGTTGATGTTCACGATGGCGACTACTTATGCGAACCTCGGACTCTACGCTCAGGCTCACGGACTGTCGGCCGCTGCCCTCGAGAGTCGGGGGCAGCTGCTCGGCGCCAAAGACCCTAAGACACTGGAGTCTATGACACAGTTGGGTTGGATTCAGGACCGGGAAGGGCATGACGACGACGCGGAAAAGTTGATCCGCCAGACCATTGATCAAGCGCGCCGTGTTCTCGGGCCCGAAGACCCAGTTACGCTCGATGCAATGGACAAGCTTGCGGTCATCCTGGAAAACCAGGGCCATTGGGACGAGGAAGAAAAGCTGCTGCGCCATTTGATTGAAATTCGCGGCCGCCGGTTTGGTACGGAAGATCCGCGAACACTGCGTTCGGAGGTGAACCTTGCCGACGCGCTAAGTCTAGAGGGCCACGCTGCCGAGTCGGAAGCAATGTACCGAAAGACGTTGGAGATAGAGCAGCGTGTATTTGGACCCGAACATCCCCAGACTCTGGCGACGATGCATAATCTGGCAAACCGGATACAGGAGCAGGGCCGCTACGCAGAGGCCGAGGCCCTGTATCGGCAGACGCTCGCCATCGCGCAGCACGTCATGGGCCCCGAACACCCGGAGACGGTCAGCACCATGTCGACTCTGGCCGACACCGTCTACTACGCGGGCCGTTACCAAGAGGCAGAGAAATTGCATCGCGAGTCTCTGGAGATTGAGTTGCGCACCGTTGGACGCGAACACCCCTACACAACCCGGACCATGGAAGGCCTCGCCAACGTGCTGGCCGCAGAAGGACGTGACGCCGAGGCAGAGAAACTGGAGCGCCAGGTTCTGGAAATTCGGGAACGCATCCTGGGACCCGAACACACGGATACGTTGGTGTCAAAATACAACCTGGCGAATATCCTTGTCGGCGAGAGGCACTTTCCCGAAGCTGAAAAGTTGATTCGTGAGACTCAGGTGGCGCAAACCCGCGTGCTGGGACCGGAAAACGGAGACACCCTGGCATCCAAAGCCGAACTTGCTAACATATTGAACAAGGAAGGCAGGTACCAGGAAGCGGAAAAGACAGCGCGACAGGCGCTCGACATTCAGGCCCGCGTTCTCGGACCGGGACATCCTGATTCGCTCGGTACTCTTCAAGTATTAGGCATCGCGATGGTTCACAACCGGCGCTATGGAGAGGCGAAGCAGCTGTTCGAGGACGTGATCGAGAAGATAGGGAAAGCTCAAGAGTCGAATGTTTCTCTGGCTTGGTATAAATTCGCCTGCGTCGCAGCGGCGGCGCACGATTCGGATGAGGCGGTTCAGCATCTCCGTGAGGCTGTCAAAGAGGGCTATAAAGATATTGACCGCATCCAAGCCGATGACGACTTGAAATCGCTTCGTGGGTATCCCCGCTTTGAAGCGCTCCTAGCCGAAGGCCGAAAGCCCTCTCACGCAGTCCCTCAGCAGCATAATTGATTCACGTCCTTACGCAGTGCGGGCTGAGCTGAAGATCTGGGTTTTCGCTCTTCGGCTGATCGAGTATCGCGCGTGGAAAATCGACAATCCCGTCAACTACGAGCAGCTTTTATCGCGACAATTTTTCCGAACAAACCGGACTGGAGAGAAAGGACTGCTGAGCGGTAAGCTGGTCAATGTGCGAAACGCACATCGGCAGACTGGTTTAGAGGATTTGCCTCCGGCGTACGCAATGCGATCACAAATCGATGATATGGCGAAACCGACTTGACTTGTGTCCCTCCCCTCTATCGAGAGTCGCCCGCGCAGAGGGGAAACAGTCCCTAATTGACGAAAACAGGCGATACCTCTCATTGAGAATTAGCTCGTCCGATCTGCCATAATTTGTTTCATGTGCGGGCGCTATCGGCTGGCCCCTCGGAGTATTCTTAGCCGACGAATGAGATTCCTGGGAGAACAGACGCGACATGGGTGCTAGCGGGGCTCAGGGGAAGGTTTTCATCGTTGGACTGGCCGGGCCGTCCGGCAGTGGCAAGTCGACAGTAGCCAGGCGCGTGGCCTCTCGGTTCAACGGGCACACGATTTCGTTGGAAATCTACTCGACTTCAATGGACGATCTTCCGTTGCAGCAACGAGCAAAGTTGAACTATGACGAGCCGGAGGCAATTGACTTGAAGCTACTGGAGAGTCATATACGCAGCTACGCCGAAGGTAAGAGCATCGACGCTCCCATCTACGATTTTGCGAACCACCTGCGCATCCGCGACCACCAACATATCCCTGCCAAGTCGCTACTGATCGTGGAAGGCATTCTGGCGTTGCATTTTTCGCAACTACGCCCGCATTTCGACCTGTCCATCTACTTCGACGCCCCCGACGAGGTCTGCTTCCATCGTCGCAAGGTGAGGGACATCACCGAGCGTCAGCGCTCTCTGGAATTAATCCTATGGCAGTACCAGAATACCGTGCTGCCTGCGGCACGGAAGTATTTGCCCGCAAGTAAGGCCAATGCTGATCTCGTACTAGAAACTCAGTCGGACCTGCCAATCGTGGAGAAAGCCCTTTACGATGCCATCGTCGAGAGGCGCGCTCTGGCTAAAGCGAGATAACGTCCAAGACGTGGACCCGACGCGGCTGGGGTTGGGACTTCAAATCTACGGGACGGTTCTAGATTTAATCTTGCTTCCGTTTTCGCTCTTCAACCTTCGCTAACCAGCACTCCCCGTGAACTGGCTTTGTATCTTCGGTTACGTTGAAGTCTTTAGGCAAGATAGGCTTGCCACAGATCGCGCATTTAAGCGGCAGCGGCGGGATTGTAGCCATCTCTTCTCCGGTTTGGGAACTCGTTCACTCCTTCACCAGCCAAGACAAAGCTTCGTCGCGGGTCTCAAAAGCAGGAAAATCACGCCGGGAAAAGCTCTTCAGGTTCTTAGCGAATGCGTTAGGGAGGTAGGTCGCACCGACCCATGCACTTTTCTTGATAAAGGGCTTGTCGAAGACTGCCGTTTCTTTCATTGCTCGAAGCGCTTCCTCATCGAACGCTGCGCCAGTGAAATCGGAGAGTATCAGGACCGAATTGCGTGGGCGGGTGGTCACAACCTCGGGAAGCGCTCCGATGATCTCATGCACCTGAGCCGCCAAGCAATTTGATAGGTCCACGAGGAGAATCTGCTTGCCCTGATGAGTGATGAACTTAATACGGTCAGTCAAGGCGTACTTCCTTCCCCGGACAGGAGACCTCGGAAGGTTTTCGTTGCGAATCGGAAAGCGCTTGGAACTTCCACGTCCGGTTAGCTAAACCTAGCACCAAGAACTCACCGAGATCAAGGTCTCGCGGTTGCCTGGCACTGAAGCCGGCTGACTTGGTCGCTTTCAGGCTGGATTCTTCAAAAGGTCCGCCACAGTCTTCAAGATTTCGCGCGAAAGCGGCTCATCCGATACAGCTCGGGCTAACGACATCGCTCCAACGAGCGCGCTGAAAGTCAGGATCGCTCTCGATCGTGCTGCGCGCTCGTCCTCGCCTGGGAGCAACCCGGCAAGCAACTCAAGATCGTTCCTGACTTGTTCAGAGGTAAGCGCACGAGTCCGCTTATCGCTGCGAGCGATCTCCGGCGCCAATGCGCTGAAGCCGCAGCCCGCACCTGGATTCTTGCGGTGCGCATCGCTCATGTAATCGTCGATGAGCTTCGCGAAGTGTAGCGGTTGGGCGCCGGATTCGGCAGCTTCCTTTTGTCGCTGCCAGGTACCAAATGCAGCGCTGACGGCCGCGGCCACTAGTTCGTCACGCGAGTTGAAGTGCTTGTAGAATCCGCCCACCGTGAGGCCGGCTTCCTTCATCAGCTCCGCGATTCCGAATCCCGCGAGGCCTTTTTCGCGGAATCTCTTTGATGCAATGGCAACGATGCGCTTGTGAGTTTTCTTTTTTTGGGCCTTGGAATAGCCCATATTTGGACCTCCTCAAAAAATAATCTGCGACCAAACCGGGATTGTGAATCTAATCCCGTATCTGGATTATAACAGTAATCCACATAACTACTTGGCGAAGGCCAAGAAGTGACACGGGGAAAAGGAGAACGAATATATGCGTGCGATGAGAGCGGAGCAATTTACTGGCTATGAAGCGTTGAAGCTGGTCGATCTTCCCAACCCAGCAATCACAGACGGAAAAGTACTGGTGAGAATCACGGCAGCCGGCGTCACACCGCTCGACTATACGATTCTCTCCGGCAACTTCCACACTACGAAGGTCCCGCTAGTTCTGGGCAACGAAGGAGCGGGCGTGGTTGAGGCGGGAGACGGACCGGATTTTCCCATCGGCTCCCGCGTGATGTTCTGGGGTCCCTATGGCGCTTTTGAAGACGGTACCTATAGTGAGTGGATTGCAGTACGCAAAGAAGATCTTTGCCTGATACCCGACGGGGTCGACGATGTAGCCGCTGCAGGCATTCCGGTCGCGTATCTCACCGCGCAGGTGGCTCTGACCCGGGCTGGTTTTCGTCCAGGCAAAACCGTTCTGGCACCGGCGATCGGAGGATCAATCGGCAACGCGGTGACACAATTGGCGCGCGCTCTGGGAGCAAAACACGCCATATCGAGCACGACTAATCATGCCAAGTCCGAGCAGGCTAGGGCCCTGGGATTCAGTGAGGTCGTTGATACTTCCTTGGAGAAGTTGGTTGACGGCGTTCGTCGTATCACGGATGGTTACGGCGCAGATATTGTCGTCGACGGGATCGGTGGTGAAGTTCTCAGCGAGGCGGTCAAAGCGTTCGCGTTGGACGGAAGCCTTATAACGCTGGGGTATTCCGCAAGCCGTAAGACGACCATCGACGTGACCGATCTCATCGTGCCACAAGCCAGCATCCATGGTCTCAATATGTTCCGTCAGCCACAGGCGACAATCGCTAACGCTTGGAAGGCCATTGTCTCTCTACTTCAATCCGGTGCGATCAAACCGATCGTCGCTAAGACGTTCCCTTTGGTCAAAGCTGCTGAGGCTCTGCGCTATCTCGTTGAAGAGCGTCCCTTCGGGAGGGTAGTTCTTAAAGTCTGACAACAATTGATGGGGGACGAGCTAACTCAGAGAGAGGTATCAATGACAACAATGAAGGCGATTCGGCTGGCTTCGCTGGTCACGGCAATCAATGTCCTGGTCGCGAGCGGCTTTTCCATCGCGGCGATCTTCCGTCCGCAATACCTGGTCCCTGCCGAATCCGTTCCAACGCAGGCGTCGTTGCTATTGGCGATGTACGCGGCGGCGCCCAGAATTCCTCTGGCCTTGCTCGTATTGGGGGCGATCTACAAGCGGGCGACGCCTGCGTTGCTGATCCTGGGTGCGCTCGCTGGTGCCATGCAATTGCTGGATGCCGGAATCGGTCTGTTTCAGCATGATCTTGGGAAATGCGCCGGACCGCTCTTTATCGCGGTCGTCCAATTCTTCGTGGTGTACGGGCTTTATACATCCGTGCGGATCACGCCGCAAATCAAGCGTGGATAAACGCCGGCCGGACGATAAGATATTTCGGGCTCCCGAAGCTTTGAGGTGTTTCACGGTCTATGCGAGAGGCTTGCGCTTGCTTCTAACGCGGTCGGAGCCAACGCGAATCTGAACCGAGGAAAGGAAACTCACATGTTCATCGTCGTGGCACTGGTGCTCGGAATTATATCCGGATTACGGGCAATGACCTCACCGGCCGTCGCAAGTTGGGGGGGCCGCCTGGGACTGCTGGCAGTGTCCGGAACTCCAATGGCCTTTATGGGGTTCAAGTACACGCCGATTCTCTTCACTCTGTTAGCAATCGGTGAGCTGATCAACGACAAACTGCCGAAAACGGCAAGCCGCAAAGAGCCACCTCAGTTCATTGCGCGCATCCTTAGCGGGGGTTTGGTGGGCGCCACGGTGGGCGCGGCGGCAGGCTCGCTGACAGCGGGATTGCTCGCGGGCGCGCTCGGCGCCGTTGTCGGCACGTTAGGTGGTGCGAGTATCCGCGGGCGCCTGGCCCAGGCTTTCGGGAAAGATTTGCCGGCGGCGCTGCTCGAAGACGTTGCGGCAATCGTGATATCCATTGCTGCAGTATCGAAGTTCTGAATGGAACAGGTTGATTCATCCACACATCCGGTTGATGTCACGATTCTCAAGGACAGGTTTGGGGCAACCTCGCTTGGTGACATTCAGCATGGCGCGACCTAGGCATTCAGTCGTTGTCACGTAGTGCGGGAAAAGCATCTTCCATAAAGGATAGAGCGGTCTCATCAAAGCGTACGCCGCGCTGTACCATCCGGTTTTTGTGCGAATTCCATGAAGCGGCTGAATGTAGGCTGGCCGAAACAGGTAGACAGCCTTGAACGGCATCTGCAATAGCGCGTTTTCCGTTCTGCCTTTTACCCGCGCCCACATGCTTCGCCCGCGCTCCGCGCTGTCTGTTCCTGCCCCAGACACGTAGACGAAGGTCATTGTCGGGTTGAGCCTGGCTAAGGTTTTAGCCACCGAGACCGTTAGATCGTATGTCACGCGCCGATATGCCTCTTCGTTCATCCCGACTGACGAGACGCCGAGGCAGAAGAAACATGCGCCGTAGCCAGAGAGTCTGTCCTCAATCGCCCCCAGATCGTAAACATCTTTGTGTACGATTTCGCGCAGTTTGTCGTGATGCGGCAGGCTCGCGTTGCGGACAACCGCGAGGACGCTCTCGACGTCGGGGTCGAGTAGACACTCGCGCAGAACGCCCTGCCCGACCATACCCGTCGCTCCGAAGAGAGCCACTTTCACTTGACCCTCTCCAATTTCTCACGAAGGCGCATACCAGAGCGAGTCCGCCGACCATCGACTGCATCCGATTTCACGATAGATCTCAGCATCGCTCGGCTGCCATGTTGTGCCTGATACACCATCGTTTACCGATCATTTTCCGGACACGACTGGAAGTATCAGGGCAGACGGATGTTGAGTGTCGTGAAGAATCACGTTCGTAGCCGGAACAAAATTTCGGGCAAGTCGGGCTTCTTCTCCGGTATTCATATTGCGATCGAACCGCGGGAAATTACTGCTGGAAATCTCAAGCCGCAACGAGTGGCCGCGAAGAAAGACGTTGCTCGTAGCCCAGAGATCGACCGTAATCTCATAAACCTGCCCGGGATTCATTAACTCGGAGCGTTCCTGCGAAGCGCGATAGCGCATGCGAAGAATTCCTTCCGTGAGGTCTTGGGCGAACCCGTCAGGACCCACGTCGACGAGCTTCCCCGTAAAATCGGTATCGACAGCCGAAGATTTAACGAACAGATCGGCAATAACAGGGCCTGTAACCTCAAGATCCTGGGCGAGTGGGCCTATCGAATAGACAACTACGTCATCCCGGTTTTCTACCGGCCGCTGATCGCGCGGGCCAGGCTCCATGTGATCTTCGTCGCAACAAAGCGGTCCACCGATGGTTGGCACGGGATTGCCTGGATTGTAGACATAGCTGTCAGGTAGCTCAGCCTTGGGTGCGGAAGTTGAAAGAGAGCCATCGCCGCGCAACGAGTTCGCGTGTCCGTTCGAGTGCAGAAAATACCTGGTCGCATGAGCTTGCGGTGGAGGCCAATCGTCTTCCTGACGGTATTCGTTCGTACCCATGGTGAAAAGCTTCACAGGTTTATCAGCGGCGAATTCGTTCTTGATCCCCTTAAACAGAAAATCGTACCAATCGAGGATGACGTCCGTGTACCCGTTTTCGACGGCGTGTGGGCCAAAATCCACGTCGCCGATGTGGCGGCCGAAGCCAGCGTGGCCGCCAATCTCAATCAAAAGATGTTGCTGGGTGCGGGCTGCTTCGTTCGCACCATATTTCTTGGCACCCATGTAGTTACGCAACGTGCCGGCATTAAAAATGTCGTACCAGGCGCCCACCTGCAGGATAGGGACGGCAATTTTCGAAAAGTTTTCCTCGATCGACCACTGCTTCCAATAATTGTCGTAATCGGGATGCGCCAGCCAGTCAAAATAATATGGTGCAATCATCTGTGTGAGCTGTGCGTCGGCCGGCAACTGACCGAAATTGAAAACTGGATAATTCGTCAGCGGCAGCGTAGGTGCTCCGACGAGCGCATTTGTATTTTGATCGATGAGGCGCTGGATCGTGTTCTGCGCCAGTTGGGATGTCCAGTTCTGGTCGAACCATTGTTCCAATGCCCCGGACTGGTAGGTCCAGCCATCGTGATAATTGCTTGCGGTCATGTTCGGTGCAATCGCCGCCAGATGCGGAGGTTGAGCAATCGCCGCCAGCATTTGCGTTGCGCCTACATAAGACGCGCCCATCATGCCGACTTTTCCATCGGAATAAGGAAGCGCCGCAGCCCATTCGACCGCATCGAACCCGTCAGCCTGCTCGTGTCTGAACGGATACCACTCTCCTTCCGAACGATAACGGCCTCGAACATCCTGAACGATGACTACATAGCCGCGCGATACAATTTTGGACGTTGGGCCCACTGCCCAATTGACGCTTTTATCGTAGGGGGTGCGCATGAGAATGACGGGAAACTTTTCGGAAGATTTCGGCCGATAAATATCGGCGTATAGAGTGACGCCATCGCGCGTTTTCATCGGTACATCGTGCTGCACGATCACGTCTATGGATATCGGAGCTGTGGTGGCTTGCGCTGCAGTATGCTCCAGCGAAACTAGACAAATCGCAGTCAAAAGGAAGATAGACAGCCACATCGTCCTATTCGATCTCATGCTTCGTGCCTCCTGCCTGAGCCGAATCAGATTACAGCATGATGAGGACGATGACGAATCCTGTTCCGCAATTCCTGGTTTGATTAGTAGAAGAGTCAGAAACAAGCTATGGCATTAAGACGCAGGAATCTGGCGGAATCGTTGCTCCAGTTCATGGAGCGGCAGAGTGAGAGAGATATGCGGGCCTTAACATCGAGCGTGCCTTGGTCGCAATAACGATCGATGGCCTCGCCCTCGACGTATTCAAGGACGATATAAGGCTGTCCGGAGGAACTGACGCCTGCGTCGAGCAGCTCTGCGATATTGGGATGGGAGAACCGGCCGAGGATGGCGCCTTCGCGCTTGAAGCGGTCCTCGCCGACCTGGCCCATCAAAGCAACATTCAGAAATTTGACGGCCGCCTTGCGTTCAAACCTGCCATCGCTGCGTTCGGCCACCCAGACCTGCCCCATGCCGCCCTGGCCGAGCTTGCGAACGAGCCGATAAGGGCCGATGACCTCCAGGTTGGCGCGTTGTGCGTCAGCGATGGCGGCGGCTCCGAAAGAATCTATTGTTGGATCAGGGTCGGAAGCCGAAGGGGAAAAACCTGCTTCAGCGCTGGTGTTTTTCGCTGGTTTGTCCGCTTCGCCCATCTTCTTCACCAAAGTGGTGAAGTTTAGCACCACGGGAAGCCCCTTCTCAATTGGCGCAACGTCGCCTTTACACTCATTGAGGATTCCTGGCGGAATCGCGGTCAAGCAAGCGAGTTAACAGCCATTCTGCCCGTCGAATTCTTGCAATATCCGAAGATACAAGAAGCTTGACGCGACCAATAGTGCATACTATTATGTCGATTGAGATAATAGGGTTTACTCAATGTCGCTGTCTCCAGTTCCCAAAGCAGTTCTAAGTTTTTCCAGCCGGCCTGTCGCGCCCTTTGGCCTGAAGGCGTCCGCCCTGGTGTTTGAAGACGTCAAGTCAAAGGCGCTGCTCGAGAGAATCCATTTGATCGCACCCAGCACCGCAAACGTACTGGTCACTGGGGAAACTGGTACCGGCAAGGAACTCATTGCCAGACAGGTGCACAAGCTGAGCCCACGAGCCGCTGGCCCTTTTGTGGCAGTAAATTGCGGGGCTTTTTCTGAAAGCCTGGTAGAGAGCGAACTCTTCGGTCATGAGCGCGGCTCATTCACCGGAGCAACCGTAGCCCGGGCGGGGTGGTTCGAAGCGGCATGGGGCGGAACGCTATTCCTCGATGAAATCGGAGACTTGCCGTTCGCCATGCAAGTGAAGTTGCTCCGAGTGCTGCAAGAGCGCCAAGTGGTTCGGCTGGGTTCGCGGAGTCCCGTTGCGATTGACGTTCGCGTGGTAGCTGCGACCAACGTGAATCTGGAGGATGCAGTTGCCGCAGGACGCTTCCGAGAAGATCTTTATTACCGGCTCCAGGTTGCCACGCTGCATATTCCTCCCTTGCGCGAGCGGCAAGGTGACATTCTGCCCCTGGCGCAACGCTTTCTCGGACTCTATGGAGAACGTCTGGGACTTAAGGATCCGGAATTGAGCGCAGAGGCGGTCGATGTCCTGGTGAGCAGACACTCGTGGCCAGGCAATACGCGCGAGTTGGAAAATGTCATCCATCACGCTCTTCTGGTTTGCCGGGAAAATGTAGTTCGACCAGAAGATCTGAGGCTTTCTTCACTCGGACTCCGAGTCCACACAAATGGGCCAGAAAAGCCCTTCAAAGCATTGCACGACGCTTTGCTGGCAATCTTTGAGGATGGCCGCCCTGACCTTTACGCAGAGATCGAGACAGCAATCACTAGAACAGCCTATGAATTCTGCCATCGCAACCAGGTTCAGACGGCGCGGTTGCTCGGCGTCAGCCGGAACATCGTTCGGGCCAAGCTGATGCAATGTGGTGAGTTGCCCAACGGTCGAAAGCTGAGGGCGTAGTCGATCTAGAAACACCGCTTCCTCGATGTCATGCGTCAGCAACACGATCGTCGTTCGCTCAGCCTCCCGCACCTAACTTTGCTGGACGGGCACGGGCGTCGCCGCTGTCGCGCGCGGCTGGTATTCATTCGCGACCAGTTCTCCAAACGGGCCAGTGATGTTTCCTATTGATCTTTCCGATCTCGTCGAAATCGGTAGATGTGGAAACAGCAAATCAGCCACGCGATACGCCTCTTCAAGATGGGGATATCCGGACAGAATGAACGTTTCAATTCCCAGGTCTGCATACTCCCGCATCCTTTTCGCTACAATCGCCGGATCGCCAACCAACGCAGTTCCCGCGCCTCCGCGCACCAGGCCCACCCCTGCCCAGAGGTTGGGGCTCACCTCCAACTTTTCACGGCCTCCGCGATGCAACTCCGCCATGCGGCGTTGACCTTCGGAATCGAAACGGGCAAACGTTTTTTGCGCTTTGGCGATCGTGCTGTCGTCGACGTGGCGAATCAGATCATTCGCCGCGGCCCACGCTTCCTGTTCGGTTTCCCGAACAATAACGTGCAAGCGAATGCCGAACCGGACTGAGCGGCCCTGTTCCTCCGCCAAGCGCCTCACGGTCGAAACCTTTTCCTCAACCGCCTGCGGCGGTTCACCCCACGTGAGATATACGTCAACTTGCCGGGCGGCTAAACCGTACGCGACCTTGGAAGATCCTCCGAAGTAGAGCGGCGGATGCGGCTTTTGTACCGACGGATACAAGACCTTCGCGTTTTCGACCCGGAGATGCTTGCCGCTCAAGGAGATTGCTCGGCCAGCGACCGCCTCACGCCATATCTGAAGGAACTCCTCCGTCACTTCATAGCGCTCATCGTGGGTAAGAAACACGCCGTCACCGAGCGCTTCGTCCGGATCGCCGCCAGTGACGACGTTGATCAGCAGCCTTCCGCCGGAAAGCCGGTCGAATGTCGCGGCCATTCGCGCCGCAGCCGTGGGAGAAATAATGCCGGGACGAATCGCCACCAGAAACTTCAGTCTCGTCGTCACTGGGACCAGAGTCGACGCCACGACCCACGCATCTTCACATGACCTGCCCGTGGGGAGCAGGACGCCCTGAAACCCAAGCTGGTCGGCCGCTTGAGCGATCTGCTTCAAATATCCGTAATTGACGGTTCGCGCCTGTTCGGCGGTGCCAAGATAGCGGCCGTCACCGTGAGTCGGTAAGAACCAGAACACTTCCATGTTTGCGGTCTCTTTCCGGGGAGGGCTGAGTTCCGCATGAGCTTTGGCAATTGCCTTGCCAATAGGGAGATGCGGCTATGTCCATGAATTTCAGGTTTTCAGGCGGTTACGGCGAATGTCAGGTGTTTCGGTCAGGAGCGCTGTGCTGCTGTAGCAACAGCGGATCAGCAGGCGTGTTGCTGGAGCAGCAGTGGGCCGCACTCAGAGCCGCGGGGCGCATGCCTGACGATATCGGAGGGATGTAGTGCTTTCTACGGTGAATCATATTGCTGTCAACGTTCCACCCCGGCAACATGCCTTCGAAATTGCCGATCAATTGGCCACGGCATTTGCTCAAAGCGCGGTGGAACGTGACAAGCGCGGCGGTACCGCGAAAACTGAGCGAGACCTGTTACGCGCGAGCGGGCTGCTTAACGTAACTATTCCGGCGGACCTCGGCGGTTGGGGCATGGAATGGCCGGACACGATGAAACTGATCCGTCTCTTTGCCCGTGTGGACAGTTCGATCGCGCATCTGTTCGGTTTTCAACATCTCATGCTCGCCTCGGTGTCACTGTACGGATCGCGGGCGCAAACTGAAGAGCTCTTTTCTGCGACTGTCCGAAAACAATGGTTCTGGGGAAATGCGCTCAATCCGCTCGACAAGCGGACAACCCTCACGTCCAAGAATGGCACAGGATATCTCATCAACGGCCGCAAGAGTTTTTGTTCCGGCGCCCTCGACTCTGACATGCTGATCGTCTCCGCGATTCGCTCCGTGGACGAGAAGTTCATGGTCGCAGCCATACCCTCCGACCGGCCCGGGATTCGCATTCTCGACGACTGGGATGCCATGGGACAGCGGCAAACCGATAGCGGAACTGTGGAGTTTTGCGACGTGGCCACCTCGCAGGAAGAGTTCTTGAAAACACCGGGCCCGCTGGGGAGCGTCAGGGCATCTTTGCGTTCGTGCATCGCGCAGCTGATCCTAAGCAATATTTTTCTCGGAATCGCCGAGGGAGCGCAGGAGGAAGCGCGTAACTATACGCTGGCGCAGACCCGGCCCTGGATTGCTTCAACCGGACAGAATGCGACGCAAGATCCCTACATCCTGGCGAATTACGGGGATTTCTTTGTGAGCCTTCAGGCTGCGCAGGCCCTCACCGACATCGCGGGAGAGTCTCTTCAGCGAGCATGGGAGAGCGGAGACACCATCACGGAGAACCAGCGCGGCAAGTGCGCGCTGGATGTGGCGACTTCGAAGGTGATTACCAGCAGAGCAGGCCTCGAGATCACCAGCCGGATGTTCGAGGTAATGGGAGCGCGTGCAGCCGCCGGTCCCGCGAGGGTTGATCGCTTCTGGCGGAACTTGCGCACTCACACATTGCATGATCCGGTCGACTACAAGACTCGTGAGTTGGGAGACTGGGCCTTGAATCGCCAGCTTCCGAAGCCCTCATTTTATTCCTGAACATCAGGTGTCGGTCCTGAACATTGTTCGGGAAGGGGTATTTCAGTAAGGACTCAGACTTATGCGCAATTCTCTACCCGCGATGTTTCACCGCTCGATTGTGGCACGCCTGCTGGTCGTAGTGGCCCTGGCGCCATTCGCTTTGGCCCAGAAAGCAGACAGCGTTTTACGCATCGGATACCAGAAATACGGCACACTGGTGCTGCTGAAAGCTCGCGGCAGCTTGGAGAGACGGCTGGCGCCGCTACACGTTGATGTCAAATGGACCGAATTTCCCGCTGGTCCACAGTTGCTCGAAGGGTTGAACGTGGGCGCCATCGACTTCGGTACCGCTGGCGAAGCCCCACCCATCTTCGCCCAGGCAGCCGGAGCGGATTTAGTTTACGTCGGAAATGAACCGCCGGCTTCCGCTGGTGAAGCCATTCTCGTTCCCAAGGATTCGCCAATCAAGACACTGGCCGAACTCAAAGGCAAGAAGATCGCACTCAACAAAGGCTCTAACGTGCACTTTTTGCTGGTGAAGCTGCTGGAAAAGGCAGGAGTGCAGTACAAGGACATAGATGCAGTTTTCCTCACCCCGGCCGACGCGCGAGCGGCATTCGAGCGTGGCAGTGTGGACGCCTGGGCGATCTGGGAGCCGTTCCTCGCCGCGGCTCAAAGGCAAACTGGTGCTCGCATCCTTGCTGACGGCAACGGTGTAGTCAGCAACCACCAATTTTTTCTCGCTTCCAGGCCCTACGCCTCGAGCCGGTCAGACGTGGTTTCGATCGTCCTGGAGGAAGTTGCGGTCGTAGATGAATGGGCGAAGACGAATCCGAAGGAAGCCGCGGCAGCACTCTCACCACAAATCGGTTTGGATCAACCCACCGTGGAGCTGGCACTTTCTCGCGGCGGCTATGGCGTGAAGCCTGTCAGCGATCCGGTGCTCGCCGAGCAACAAAGGATCGCTGACTCCTTCTACGATCTCAAGCTGATTCCCAAACACATTAACGTCCGCGATGCGACCTTGCCAGGAGCGATAGCGGGGGGGCAGTCCCAGGCCAAACGCTGAACGAAAGCCATTTACATGGATAAGCCCGATTCCGCCATGAAGACTCAACTTCGGCCGCGTGCTCTCGCGCAGCAAATGTTGCCCTGGGTCGTGCCCATTTCGCTGTTGATCATCTGGCAGTGGTCGTCTTCCGCAGGGATCCTACCCAGTCGCTTCCTGCCCTCACCCCACGCGGTATTTCGTTCTTTCTTCGAACTCAGCGCCTCTGGGGAATTGTGGGCTCATGTGCGCGTCAGTGCTTTGCGGGCACTGTCAGGCTTTGTCGTTGGGGGCGGGCTCGGACTACTGCTCGGATTGTTCACCGGTTCACTGCATTGGGCTGAGACTCTGCTCGACACCACAATTCAAATGGTCCGCAACATTCCTCCGCTTGCCCTCATCCCGCTGGTGATCCTGTGGTTCGGTATCGACGAATCGGCCAAGCTTTTTCTGGTTGCGCTGGGTGTTTTCTTTCCTGTTTACATCAATACTTTTCATGGGATTCGCTCGGTGGATCGAGGGCTTCTGGAGATGGGGAGAACCTACGGATTATCGGGCTGGCCCTTGTACCGGGAGATCATTCTGCCCGGGGCTTTACCCTCTATTCTCGTAGGCGTGCGCTTCTCTCTCGGGCTCATGTGGGTGATCCTGATCGTCGCCGAAACCATTTCGGCGCGCTCGGGCATCGGCTACATGACGATGAACGCACGCGAATTCATGCAGACCGACGTCATGGTGGTTGGCATCTTGCTTTATGCGATTTTGGGAAAGGTCGCGGATCTTCTGGCGAAAGGATTAGAGCGCTACTGGCTGCGCTGGAATCCGGCGTATCAGACGGCGCGATAGGGGATCACTTTGCCTGTCACTTGCAGTTCGACGGAGATCACAACTGCGGAACAGCGCCGCTCGCGCGGAGTGTCAGTCGCGATCAGGAACGTCAGCATTGCTTTTGGTGAACGCACCGTGCTGGAAAACTTTGATATTGAGATCTCCGCCGGTGAGTTTGTCGCCATTGTCGGCCGTAGCGGATGTGGCAAGAGTACTCTGCTGCGATCGGTCGTAGGTTTGGAAACTCCGCAAGCCGGAAGCATTATTGTGGGCACCCTTGGCGAGCACCACGGCAAACCCGACGTCCGGATCATGTTCCAGGATTCCCGCCTGTTGCCGTGGAGACGGATTCTTCCCAACGTCATGCTCGGCCTGGAGGCTGCGCTCATCCCGCAGGCGCGAAAAGTCCTCGTGCAAGTTGGCCTGGCAGAGAGAGCCAACGACTGGCCTGCCACTTTATCGGGCGGGCAGCGGCAGAGGGTGGCACTGGCGAGAGCTCTTGTTCACGACCCGAACTTGTTGCTTCTGGACGAACCACTGGGCTCGTTAGACGCGCTCACGCGTATCGAGATGCAGCAACTCATCGAGGACGTCTGGCAAAGGCGCGGCTTTACTGCATTGCTTGTGACCCATGACGTTGCCGAAGCGATAAGTTTGGCGGACCGCGTCATTTTGATCGAAGGAGGGCGGGTCGCGTTAGACGAAGTTGTAAACATCCCTCGACCACGAACACGGGGCAGCGCCCGTTTCGCCGCCCTCGAAGAACGCATACTTGGCCGGGTACTTCAACGCCGGCCAGTTGTCGAGGAGCCAGTCATAGAGAATCAGTGGTAAAGGCCTCGGGGGAACGGGGAAAGTTGATGGCGAAGGACGCGGGCGCACGAATTATTCTGGAAGGCAAACCGCGACTCACGATCCGGGCATGAGCGTTGCCTCATGTAAATAGACGGCTTGCGGTTCCCGGCATCTGCTCTGAAGCCGTGGAGGCCGCCGCTTGGTTCGAATCGATTTCTTCCAGGATCGTTTCGTATCGACGCGATGAAAACAGGTGGAACCAGCGCAAAGTGACCAAGACCGCCAGGATCCACCACAGGAACCAGGTCTTCTGAATAAAAGGAATCACAGAACCCCTCCACAGTCTTTCGCTGACCGCCACGAAAGTGGCATTTCGATGTAATGTCTGCTAGTATACTATATTGTCTATGGACATGCTATACATTATTAAACCGTGGCCCTCGTGGTGGTCATTGAAGGCACGGACAATTATGTTTTCTCCTGAAAGGAAATAGTTTTTCCTTTGTGTGCGGCGTGGCTTAAGAGCTGCAGGGTAAGTCTCTGAGTTCCCGAAGCTCCGATAGGTCCCCGAATTGCAAGTCTAGTATTGAAATAGAGATAGTTCTTGGTTGAGGTCTTGTGATACTTCCGAATCGAACTAACGGGAACCAGAGGATCTCCTCCCCGATCACCGTCGCAATCATCGGAGGGGGATTCACCGGCGCCACAGTCGCAGCGCAGCTATTGCGCAGGTCAGGCGGCAGCGTCTCCGTGGCACTTATCGAGAGAGGCGCTCGCCTTGGTCGCGGCGTCGCCTACAGCACCGAATGCGCTGAGCATTTGTTGAACGTCCGGGCAAGGAATATGAGCGCCCATCCAGACGATCCGGAACACTTTTTTGAGTGGGCACGCCTTAACCATGACCCCGGCGTTTCTCCTGACGATTATCTTCCGCGACTGCTGTACGGTCAGTACGTTGCATCCGTGCTCCAGCAAGAGATCGAACGCCACCCCGGCCATGCCAAACATGTGCAAGACGAAGCGGTCTCGATAGCTCGTATCGGCGCCACTGCAGAGATACGTCTCCGCAGCGGCCGGACATTATTCGCCGACAAGGTCGTGCTCGCGTTGGGCAATTTTCCTCCCGGCGATCCCCGGCTTCCGGGAAGAACGCCGCACAGCCAGCGTTATGTTTCGAATCCGTGGAAAGCCAGCGCGCTGGGCGATGTCGCTCCGGATAAGAGTGTTTTGCTGGTCGGTTCCGGCCTTACCAGCGTAGATGTCGCGATTGCCCTGCGTCAGCGTGGATTCCGGGGGACCATTCACATCCTCTCCCGACGCGGCCTATTGCCTGAGACCCATAAAGTGTCTGCTCCCTGGCCGCCATTCTGGGACCACCAATCTCCCCGGACTGTTCGTGGACTCTTGCGGTCGATTCGCACGCAAGTGGAGGCCGCGGAAAAAGCAGGCGGCAACTGGCGCGCTGTGATCGACTCCCTTCGTCCTTTCACGCAAGAAATCTGGCGCTCCTTGCCGTTCACTGAGCAACGGCGGTTCCTGCGCCACGTCCGTCCTTGCTGGGACGTGCATCGTCACCGGGTCGCGCCAGCAATCGGAGCTTGGCTCGCTTCACAGATTCAAGATGGCCAGATCGAAATTCATGCCGGCCACATCAAAACGTACGCCGAAGACATCGACGGGGCGGACGTGACTTATCGCGACCGCGAGTCCGGACAAGTTGAGCGACTACGCGTGCAGCGGGTAATCAACTGCACGGGTCCTGAGAGCGATTGCCGCAAGGTAGACAATCCTTTACTGGCGGATCTCATACGCCAGAAACTGGCCCGCCCCGACCCATTATTCCTGGGCATGGACGTTTCTCCGGACGGCGCCTTAATCGATGCGCATGGAGCGGCTTCGGATCTCATTTATGCCATAGGCCCGATTCGTAAGGGGAGCTTGTGGGAGACAATCGCGGTTCCGGAACTTCGAGTTCAGGTATCCGAGCTATCAACGCTCCTGCTTAACGTTCGCAAGGTGGAACCACAGCTTCAAGAATATCGTCATCCTCCGCGACCGGAGCCGATCGCAGCCTTCCCTCGCCGAGAAAGAAGAGGCGAAGCCGGAATGGGAAACCGGGCACATTGAAGCGGCGAGGTGCCGGAAATATCACGACGCTGGAAATCAAATCAGGGCTTTCCTTACGAATTCGTGACATAATCGCGGCACAACACCTGTGAGGATATGGATGCGCTGGTTGCCGCGCTTTTGCGTCTTCAGGCGGGCCGGGGACATCGGCCAACTCTAATTTGAGCCGGAGTGGGGAAAGCTTCGAATACCTTCGTAGCCCTACTCAAACTATTCGATCGTCGGGCGAGTCCCGGACGAGATTGACTGAATCAAGCGCCGAAGATTTCGCACCCTCCCTTCAAAGTTCGCCACCTTGCGGGTTCGAGCAGTGTGCGGTACGACTGCGGACTCGAATGAACCGAAATCTGGCTGCTGGTCTGCGATTCCGAGAGAGGTATGCACTTCTCGTGCCCCGGTTTCTCGCAGGATACGCCGAATATTGTTGGCTCGTACGCCCCCGCCTGGCATGATCGCGATGCGACTTCCGGCCGCAGCAACTAGATCCGCAAGGCAGCCGAGCCCCTCTGAGGCACGGGCCTTCCCTCCAGAACTAAGAATTCGCTTCGCTCCTGTATTAATCACCGCCGACAGCGAATCAGTAAGACTCCGGCACAAATCGAACGCACGGTGAAAAGTGACTGGAAGAGGATGCGCCAGTCGAACGAGAATGCTGGTGCGTTTCTGGTCGATCTCCCTGTTTTCGTCCAGCAGGCCAAGCACGATTCCATCCATGTTTAACTCTTTGGCAATCTGAATCTGGCGCTTCATGGTTTCGAATTCAGCGTCGGAATAAACGAAGTCGCCCGATCGTGGGCGAACCAGCACATGGATGGAGAATCGAACGTGGTTGCGGGTTGCCTGCATCAGCTCCGCATCGGGAGTGATTCCGCCGGAATGCAAATCCTGGCACAGCTCGATGCGATCCGCACCCCCACGCTCAGCCGCCTCAGCGCGGTTCACGGACTCCACACAAATCTCGAGCACAGGGCAATCTGGCATGTTCAGAGGGCACGATTAGAAACGCCAAGTCGACGGCCGTTACTGCAGAAAAGCGTACGGGAACTCAGCTACGACAGAGCCTCGATTTCTAAGATTTGAACTTCCTCGCTCTCAGTACGGAGTAACTATGGCATCCTCAGGATAGCCCGGCATGCCAAACTCAGGAACGTCCAGACCTTCTTCTTCCACTTCAGGCGCCACGCGCATGCTCTTCGCTTTGTTGACGACCCAGAACACGGCGTAGGTTGCGCCGAACGCCCATGCGGCGTACAGAGTTGCTCCCATGAGTTGACAGAGGAACTGGCGCGTATCGCCGTGGAGCAAGCCGGTCACGCCTAGGCCAGTTCGCCCCAGGTAAGACGCTGCTCCCACGCCGTTCCATCCAGCGCCATAGGCACCGTCGGCAAAAATGCCCACGCTGACAGCCCCGAACCAGCCGCAGTATCCGTGCACGGAAATCGCGCCGCAAGGATCATCGATCTTCAAAACCCGGTCGTTGAAGAGAACGCCGGCACAAACCAGGCATCCTGCCAGCACTCCGATGACTATCGATGAAGTTGGAGACACAAAGGCGCAGGGTGCAGTGATCGCGACTAATCCCGCCAGCATTCCATTACAGGCCATGGTTATGTCGGGCTTGCCAAACCAGAGGTACCACAAGAGCATCGAGGCCGCGGAGCCCGCGACGGCGGCCAGATTCGTGTTCACCGCGACTACGGAGATGCGAAGGTCGGTCGCCCCCAGAGTGGAGCCGGGATTGAATCCCATCCATCCAAAAAGCAGGAGAAATGTCCCGGTCACGACGTAGACGATGTTGTGAGCGGGGAAGACACGAATCTTTCCGCCTGGACCGTACTTACCAAGACGTGGACCCAAAATTATCGCGAGAGCCATGGCGCAGAAACCGCCAACGGCGTGCACTACGGTCGAGCCGGCGAAGTCGACATAGCCGTGGCCCAGATTCAAGGTCGGTCCGACTTGCGAAAGCCATCCTCCACCCCAGGTCCAACAGCCGGAGATCGGGTAAAGTATCGCTCCGATGAAGAGTTCACAAAGCAGAAATGCCGAGAAGGTGATCCGCTCGCACACGGCGCCGACAATGATGTATCCGGCAGTCTCCATGAATACGACTTCGAACAGCGTTAAGCAGTTGCTGGCACTGTCATAAGCAGGCCCGGTAAGAAAAAATCCCTTGCCGCCGACAAATCCCCATTGTCCGCTTCCCACCAGAAAGTGATTGAGCGTCGGGATGCCGCCCAGGTTCGTGGGTGCGGCATTGATAGCGACAGCGCCGAACTGGAAGGCGTATCCGACCGCGTAGTAAGCCAGGAACGCGAACACGTAGGCCGCGAAATTCAGCATCATCAGGTGAGCGGCATTTTTCTTTCGCACCAGCCCGCAGGTGAGCAGGGCGAAGCCGGCCTGCATGAACAGCACGAGGTAACCAGTGTTCAAGGTCCAGGCAAAGTTGGTTGCCACTCGGACGTGCCCCACGCTGTCAGCGAGTTTTACGGCGAGAGGCTCTTTCGCAGACTGAGCCTGATAGTCGTCGAACGCCTTCCTGTTAGCCGCATAGTCCGGAGCCGTCTTGTCGGTGGGCTCAGAAACCACAAACGGATTGCCGGCAGCGTCCACTGCGGATGTCTTGTCCCCGGTGGCTATGCCTGATGGATCGGGCTTTGGCCCATCATCGGCAAAACAGGGAGCAGCAAGTCCCATGAACAATCCGGCGCATAAGAGAATGACGGCACCAGCCGACATTGTCGCCGATAACGTTCTGGATAATGTCGTTGATCGTGTCGTTGATAGAGTCGTTGATAATAACGACAGGCGCAGAAAGTGCCTGCCCGCGCGTTTTCTCATGTTTGATCGCTCCTGTTTCTAAAGGGTAGGCAATTTTCTGGCGGCGGTACGTGTGCTGGAGCAGCGCCAGCTGACCCCGATACGACCGCAGCTTTAAATACATTGAGGCGAGGGCTGACCCGGGAAAGTGACCCGACCCCGACGAGCGCCAGTGCGTTCAATCGACAGTCCTCTCCCTAATCCGCAGACAATAAAGGGACACCTCCACTGAGTCCAATTCATATTTCTTATGGGGTCGATCAGATGCTCCAATGATGCCCTGCTCTGATTCCGTCACCCTGAACGCAGAGTTCAGTCTGGACATAACTACAGCCGGAAGCGAGGTGCGGCGAGTTCTCGGAACCAACTTAACAGTGCGCCGCGATCCCTAAGCTGAGCACGAGCGGAAACCGGTGCTTGCCTAGGAAGAAGGAACTACTGCCTTGATCTCGATCGATGGGCCACTCTGTTCTCCGCCATCAGTAACCGCTTTAACGACGTAAAAATAGGTTTTTTTGGGGTCGACGTTGGTATCGACACACTGGGTTCCACGCACTGGTGATTTGCTAATCCTGTTGCCCTCGGCGTAGCTATGCGACGTGAGGCTCCGATACACATAGTAGCCCTTGATTGCGTCCCCTGGTGATTTGGACACCGGCAGCGCCGCTTCCCACGACAGCGTAACAGCGTGGGGACGCTGGTTCCCTTGCGACGGCTCCTGCCCGGCGGCCACACTCGACGAGGCTCCGCTGCACAGTGGTAGATCGCCAGGCGACGTCTTCGCTGCTCCGGTGCTCGGAGCCGGTGTCGCCGTATTCCCGGCCTGGCCCAGGCCGATCATAGGCAGGAACACAACTGCGCCAAAAACTACCGTTGAGATCTTGAACCGAATGGACAAGTTTCTAATTAGCATACGTGTGCACCTTCTTCCAAGCCCTATGCAACGGGCGATTATCTCCTGGCCGGCTCAACTCACAAGGCCAAGCTTTTTGGCGATCTCGGCAAGCATACTCTGCCTGTGCTTTGCTGTCTGGCAACCGTAATCTCCACTGGTTCGACCACAAGAAACGCCCTTGTGTGCAAGCAACTGCACATCTGGAGGTAACTCCAGTAACCCTTCGTCGGACACAAAGTAATCATTTTAAAGGCCTTAGTGGCACCTAGGGGCTATTCTACCCCGGCCCGGGATGTGCGATAGTACAAGTACAAGTGGCCACTGCCGGCCCCTCACCAAAGTCATGCGGACGAACTGGGTTAGCGCGATTCTCAAACACAGACTGGCGATTCTGCTGGTATTTCTGGGTTTGTGCCGGCCCATGCTGTCTCAGGAAGTCTCTCTCAAGCTGATTCACCCTGAGCTTGGACAACCCACCTCGATGGAACCGGTGCCGATGGTGAAGACGGGCCAACCCACAACCTTTCCCGAAGCGCCTAGCCATCGTCGATTCTGGGACCGTGAGAATAGCGTTTTGTTTGCGGCAAACGCTGCCTTCAGCGCCGCCGATTTTGTCGTCACTCGCGACAACCTGCGCGGCGGTGGACAGGAACTGAACCCTGTAACTCGCGTCTTCTGCGGCAGCACGCCCGGACTTGCAGTGAACTTCGCCGCTGAAACCGCTGGCGTGGTCGGGATCAGCTACTTCTTCCACAAAACAGGTCATCACAAACTGGAGCGTGCAGTCTCCATGCTGAACATGAGTGCTTCGGCTACAGCCGTGGCGTTTGACCTGGCCCATCGATAGCCTGGGTTTCCTTTCCTAGATTTCGTGCCCCAGATTTCCTTTCGTGAATCTTCTTTCACCACCCCGATCTGCAGTGTCCCTATTTGCCGAGACGCATTCGCTGCCTTTTCCTAACACCATCAGCTACGTTCAAGACATCCCTGGTTTCACATCTTCGTCCTGCGTGCAGAATCGCGGTAGCATAGAAGGATGACCATGGGATATCGGACTCGCTTCACACAGGAGAGTGGGGAATCAGTATGAAGGACTGCCGGCAGTTTTACATCGATGGGAAATGGGTCAGTCCGACCGCACCCCACGACTTCGAAGTTATCAACCCAGCCACCGAGGAGCCCATCGCGACAATCTCGCTCGGCAGTGCGGCCGACGTGGACAAGGCTATGGCCGCAGCTAAACGGGCCTTCGAATCGTACTCAGAGAGCACGGTTGAAGAGCGCATAGCTTTCCTCCAGCGAATCGTCGAGGTTTATAAGGCTAAGTCTGAAGAAATGGCTCAGACCATTTCGCAGGAAATGGGGGCTCCCATCGCGCTGTCGCGAGCGGCGCAGGCTCCGGCGGGGCTGGGACATTTGCTTGAGGTCGTGAAGGTGCTGGGGCAGTTCAAGTTCGAAGATCTCAAGGGTTCGACGCTCATGCGAAAAGAACCGATCGGGGTGTGCGGACTTATCACTCCCTGGAACTGGCCGATGAACCAGATCGTCGCCAAAGTCGCGCCCGCTCTTGCAGCTGGATGCACGGTGGTGCTTAAGCCGAGCGAAATGGCGCCGCTCTCTGCGTATCTGTTCGCGCAGATTCTTCATGAAGCGGGGCTTCCGCCCGGTGTGTTCAATCTGGTGAATGGCGATGGTCCCACGGTGGGTGCGGCAATCTCGTCGCATCCTGACGTGGCCATGGTCTCCTTCACTGGGTCCACGCGAGCGGGTGTGGCCGTGGCCTTGGCCGCAGCTGCGACCGTCAAGCGGGTCACGCAGGAGCTCGGCGGCAAGTCGGCCCATATTATTTTGGAGGACGCTGATCTCGAGGGTGCGGTCAAAGAGGGCGCGCAATCGTGCTTTCGCAATACTGGTCAGTCTTGCAACGCGCCTACCCGCATGCTCGTTCCTCGCTCAAAGATGGCGCAGGCGGTTGCAGCGGCCAGGCAGGCCGCCGACGCCACGAAGGTCGGAGATCCATTCGCAGAAGGCACGAACATCGGCCCGCTCGCGAGCAAAGCCCAGTTCGAAAAGGTTCAGCGCCTGATCGATCAAGGCACTGCGGAGGGGGCAACCCTCGTTGTCGGTGGTCCCGGCCGTCCCGAAGGAATTGACAAAGGCTACTTCGTGAAACCAACCGTGTTCGCCGATGTTGCCAACGACATGGCCATCGCTCGCGAAGAAATCTTCGGGCCAGTTCTTTGCATTATCCCCTATGAGGGCGAGGATGACGCTGTGCGAATTGCCAACGATACTCCTTACGGTCTGTCAGGCTTTGTAACGTCGGGAGACGTTGAGCATGCACGGCGCATTGCGAAGCGGATTCGCTCAGGCAATGTACACATCAACAATGCCAGGATCGACTTCGCGGGCTGCTTTGGAGGCTATAAACAGTCGGGCAACGGCCGGGAGTGGGGTGAGGCCGGGCTCGAAGAATTCCTCGAGTTGAAAGCTATCTTTGGCTACGCAAGCCGACCGAAATAAGGTTGTGAGACCGCCCGAGTTATTGACTGAATTCAGGTGGAGTAGGGTACGATCAATAGGGCGGGGGAGTAGAAGATGGGGCTCGGAAGCGGGTGGTCCAAGACTTGGACCTATTTCGAGGGAGACTGGCACGAGGGGAATGTCCCGATCATGGGTCCGCGCACCCATGCCGCGTGGCTTTGCTCAATGGTATTCGACGGCGCCCGTTTTTTTGAAGGGGTCACGCCCGATCTTGAACTCCATTGTGCGCGCGTGAATGATTCTGCGAAGAAACTCTTCCTCAAGCCCACGGTCTCGACCGAAGAATGGGTAAGGCTGGCGCGGGAAGGGATAACCCGGTTCGATAAGGACGCCGCCCTCTACATTCGACCGATGTACTGGGCGGAGAAAGAAGGGCCTTGGGTTCAGGCTCACGATCCTGAATCAACCCGGTGGTGTCTCTCGATTTATGAGGCGCCGATGCGCGTGCCGAAGGGCTTTTCGATCACGTTGTCTCCCTATCGCCGTCCCACCTTTGAAACGATGCCGGTTGATGCAAAAGCTGGGTGTCTCTATCCCAACAACTCGCGCTCGCTCTTCGAAGCGCAAGCCCGGGGTTTCGACAATGCGATTGTTTGCGACATGCTGGGCAACGTCGCTGAGCTTGCTACCTCGAATATTTTCATGGCGAAGGACGGCGTGGTTTTCACGCCGATCCCGAATGGAACCTTCCTGGCTGGCATCACTCGGCAAAGGGTAATCGGCCTGTTGCGCGGAGCCGGCGTGCAGGTCATCGAGAAAACTCTTACCTATCAGGACTTCGAAACGGCACAAGAGATTTTCGCCACGGGAAACTACTCCAAGGTGGTTCCGGCGACCCGGATCGGCGCGCGCTCCCTGCCATTCGGACCGCTCTACACCAAGGCACGGGAACTCTACTGGGCGTTCGCGCATTCATGATCAGCCTGACCAACTCCGCGATCGTGGAGGTCCTCACGCCGATCTGGCAGCGTGTGCTACAGCGCTCGTCAATTGATGTGGACGATGATTTCTTTGATCTAGGAGGCAATGCTGCGCTGGCCGCTAGATTATTCGCGGAGATTGCCCAGGCTAGCAGCCGGGAATTGCGGCCCACAGTGATTTGTCAGGCGTCCACGATCAGGGGCCTGGCTGCCGTGTTGGAGAGGCCGCTGGCACCTGCACTCTCGCCGATCACGTTGCTGAAGCCCGGAGCCGAAAAACCTCCGATCTTCATCACGCATGGCATCGGTGGCAGCGTAATCGATTTCGTTCCACTCGCCAGGCGCATCGAGGTCAAGCAGCCCATCTATGGGATGCAAGCGAGAGGCACCGACGGCAGCGAAGATCCGTGCGAAGAACCGTTTGACCGCGTCGAAGACATGGCCAAGTACTATCTTGATGCGATCAGGCAGTTACAACGTAATGGTCCTTACTTTCTGATTGGTTACTCGCTCGGTGGTCAAGTCGCGCTTGAGATGGCCCAACGCTTGTCTGCCAAGGGGAACAAGGTCTCGCTGCTGGCCATGCTCGACTCGTACCCGCATTCTCATCATCTGTCACGCGGCCAACGGGCGCTCTTATTCGCGCGACGGGCAAGAGGTCGCGTGTCCGCTTTGAGTAAGTTGCCGATGCGTGAGGTGGTTTCTAGACTTATTTCCCGGGTGAGGGGTAGGGGGCAATCGCCCGTTGCTGAAACTTTCACTCCCAGCGTCCGCCGATCGCTGGAGAGCGCTAATCTGGCGTGGGCTCGCTACCAGCCGCAGTTTTACGCAGGCAAAATAGAGTTCATACGAGCGGAAACGGTCACGTATTTCCCCGCCAACCCGGCAGCCGTTTGGGGCAAGCAGGTGAGCCAGTTTGAGTGCGAAACCGTGCCCGGCGATCACGTGGGAATGGTTACGGCCCATGTCGACAGTCTCGCAGCCGTTCTTTCCCGTCGCCTGAAAGAAGCATTGAGCCAGGAACGTGCGCTTTTCGGCATGGATGATCCCCTGTCGCAGATGCCGCGCGGAGCCTAGATGGATCTGATCGATCTTCATCGATTAGGTGCCACATGAACCGCGGACCCGGCGCTATGACGGTTGAGGTGTTGACTGAGATTTGGCAGCGAGTGCTCCAGCGGTCCCCCATCGGCCTTCACGATAATTTCTCCGATCTCGGCGGCACCGATCTGTTAGCCGACAAACTGTTTGCCGAGATCGCGCAGGTATCCGGCCGAGACCTGCCAAGCGCTACGATCCGCTACGCGCCGACGATTGCGGCGCTGGCTGACTTGTTAGGGCAGGCCACCCTCCCGCGGTTCTTACCCTTCGTCCAACTGAAAGCTGGCAGTGAGAAACCGCCGATTCTCATTGCACCCGGTTTGGGGGGGCGGGTGAACTTCTTTCAGCTCGCAAAACACATTCGTACCGGGCATCCGATCTATGGTATTCAGTCCAAGGGCACTGACGGGATGGAGGAACCGTTTGAACGCGTTGAAGATATGGCCAAATTCTATCTTGGTGCGCTCAAAGAGCTACAACCCCACGGCCCTTACATCCTGGTTGGCTACTCCTTCGGTGGTCTGGTGGCTCTGGAAATGGCACAGCGCTTATCCGGCGAGGGCGAGAATGTCGCGCTGCTGGTACTGATGGACACATATCCGCATCCCCGCTACTTTCCCCCGGGCCCTCGCCTGCAGCTCACCGTAAAACGGACGAGAAACCGCATTTCCCTTATGAAGCAGATGCCCGTCCGGGGCGCTCTTTCCCACTTCGTTCGTGCGCTTAAACGTCGATTGCAAATCGCCGGAGCCTATCACCGCACACGGTCTTCAGTAGCATCCCGCCTATCGTTTGCCCGGGCGCTCTGGCGCGTCGAGGCAGGTGATCTTGTTGCGTTGGCACGCTATCGCCCCCGGTTTTATCGGGGCAAGATAAGATTCGTTAGGCCCGAGACCGACCATTATTTCCCCAGCGATCCGATCCCTGTGTGGAAAGGGCTGGCAGCCGAGCTTGAGGTCGAGGTCGTGCCGGGCGATCACCTTGGAATGGTCACGACCGACTTCGAGAGTCTGGCCGCAGTGCTCACTCGCTACGTGGGAGAAGTGATCGACACAAAATGAGCCAATCGATGAACGGCGCAGATAGTTTAGTTCGCACGCTGATTGCCGGAGGGGTTGATACTTGCTTCACGAACCCCGGCACTTCGGAAATCAACATCGTGGCAGCATTGGACGCTGTCACGGAAATGCGCTGCGTGCTTGGTCTTTTCGAAGGCGTGGTGTCGGGTGCCGCGGACGGCTATGCGCGCATGGCAGAAAAGCCGGCTTGCACTCTCCTTCATCTCGGTCCCGGTCTCGCCAACAGTCTGGCGAACCTGCACAACGCCAGTCGGGCGCAGGTGCCGATCGTCAACGTGATTGGCCAGCATGCGACTTATCATTTGCGCCACGATACCCCGTTGAATGCCGACATCGAAGCCATCGCGCGGCCATATTCTAAATGGCTACGAACGTGTCACGCGGCGGACGAAGTGGGCCGCGATGTGACTGAGGCGATCATTGCCGCGCGCACCGCCCCGGGCTGGATTGCTACGCTGATCGTTCCTGCCGATGTTGCCTGGTCCGATCTCAGTCCGGCCAAAGTCATTGAGTCCACCGTTAATCGGAGCGGAACCGGCGCCAACGCCAAAAATCCCGCTCCCCCTCAGTCGCCTATGCCCGCGGTCAAAAACATTGAGCGTGCCGTATCCATGCTCAGGTCGGGATTAAGGACGGCTCTGTTGATTGCCGGGAACGGGCTCTACGGCAACGGACTTGCAGCCGCTGGGCGCGTCGCTGCTGCTACCGGCGCCAAGCTGCTGGCTCCCTACCCCATCACGCGGCTGGAGCGTGGAGTCGGCATCGCCCCGGTCGAACGGATGCAGTACGTCCTTGAGCAGGCGGTCGAACAACTAAAAGAGTTTCGTCAGCTGATCCTGGTAGGAGCGCCAGCTCCGGTCGCGTATTTCGCCTCTCCCGGGAAGAACGCCGTACTCACGTCGGCAGAATGCCAGATCCACACCCTGGCAAGCCCCGGCGAGGATTACGTCGGCGCACTCGAAGCGCTGGTTGCGTCCTTGTCACTGCAGAAGGGCCAGTTGTCGAAGGAGAAAAATTTAGAGGAGCAGAACATGGAGCGGCCAGCGGTGCCAAGCGGCGAGATCACGCTCCCTGGCCTCGCCGCCGCCGTGGGCGCACTCCTGCCTGAAAATACAATCGTGGTGGATGAATCCATGACCTCAGGCCGAGGCATGATGGCAGCTACGAGAGGCGCTCCGCCGCATGACTGGTTGGGGAATACGGGCGGCTCGATTGGGATTGCCATGCCTCTCGCGGTAGGCGCGGCCGTGGCGTGCCCGGAGCGCCGGGTGTTGTGCCTGACTGCCGACGGAAGCGGCATGTACACACTGCAGGCCCTGTGGACCATGGCGCGCGAAGGCCTTAAGGTCACGACGGTGGTTTTCGCCAATCGCGACTATGCGGTACTTAAACGCGAATTTTCTTATCTGGGTGTGGGCAATCCGGGACGCCGCGCGTTAGACATGTTCGAGATTGGACGTCCCGATCTCGACTGGGTGCAGTTGGCAAAGGGAATGGGAGTGCCCAGCGTCCGCGTCAGTTCGTTGGATGGATTTGCGAAGGAGTTGCGAGCGGGTTTTGAGAGTGAAGGTCCGAAGTTGATCGAGGTTCCGCTAACAAGAGGATGAACTTTGGCTTTCAGCGCTCCTTCGGCCGGTTTTCACATAATGACCGGAAGACTTTTCAGGCCTCGGAATCCAAATGTCGAAGCCCACTCCGGGCGTGGGCCGGTGAGCTTCATTTCAGGAAAGCGTTGCACCAGGTTCAGGAGCGCGACCTGTCCTTCCAGCCGCGCGAGTTGGGCTCCGATGCAAAAATGCGGGCCCGCGCTGAAGGCCAGATGTTCGTTGTTCAGCCTTTTCAGGTTTAACTGATTCGGGTCCTTAAATTTTTTGGGGTCCCGGTTCGCCGCACCGAGCATGCATAGGATCGACCATTTTTTCGGTATGCGCTGGCCGCAAACCTCCATTTCTTCCTTGAGCACGCGAGCCGTAAATTGCACGGGGCTCTCATAACGCAGAATCTCCTCAACAGCCGTCCGGATCAGCTCCGGTTTCTCTCGCAACTCCGCGGTCTCTTCCGGATGCCGCAGGAGCGTGTACATTCCGTTGCCGATCAGATTTCGAGTGGTCTCGTGTCCAGCGAAGAGCAGCGCGATACATTGCGCGTATAGCTCTTCTTCGGTCAGCACTTCTCCTTCTTCCTCGATGTCGATCAGAAGGCTGATCAGGTCGTTTCCTTTATTGCGTCTACGCTCGGCCACGGTCTTTCGGAAGAAATCGGTCAACTCAATCAGTGCATCCTGCGCAGCGCGCGCTTCTTCCACCGTGCGATTTGGATTGCCCCTAAAAACTGCGATGGCCCGGGACCAATTGACGAATGTATCGCGCAGTTCCTGGGGTATTCCGAGCATTTCCAGGATGATGCGCACCGGCATGGGGTTGGCGAACTGGCCCATCAGCTCGACTTCAGAGCCATGCTGCAGGGGCTTCAGCATTCGATCGACAATGACCTCGACCTGAGGACGCAGGCCTTCAATCGCCGCGGGCGAGAACCCTTTATTGAGAAGCTTGCGCAGCCGGGTGTGCTCCGGCGGATCCATGAAAATCAGCCACAAGCCCAGCATGCGCGCGAGTTCGCTGAACTCAGGCTGGCGGCTGAGCGGCAGAGGCAATAACATTTGCTGCGCGCGCTTTGCCGAAAGCCGGGGGTCTTTCGCGATCGAAGAACACTCCGCATGGCTGAACACCGACCACACCGCCCATTTGCCGGCAACCTCCACATAATGCAACGGACCTTCCTCGTGCATGCGGGCGTATGTGGGATACGGGTCCTGCAGAACCTCGTCGTTGAAAACAGCTTTCTTACCCGGAGTGATACCCTGGGGCAATCTTCACCTCGCAAGAGCAGAATTTCAGTCAGGCAGACACCAGAGATTTAATATGCCGAGCGGGCTCAGTCGAATCTCCGAGCATCTGAGGTTTCTCTTGTTCCACCCTCAATCCCACTCTCTCTGGAACTGAGCTTATCAGGAGCCGGCCGGTACACGCTGCCAAATCAATTCGACGCTTTGGATCTTTCCGTTCACCGGTGTCGGTGGAGTAACCAGTACGAGTCGATCACCCTCGAAGTCCACGCTGCGGACCAGGTCCTTGCCGACATAGTTCTGAATCGAGGAGATTTCGACGCGATGGATTACTTTGTCACCGCTGAGCCGGTACCGCCCGGCATAGGCAAGAAAAGTCTTAAACGCCTCACCCTGTTCTTCGAGAGTCCCGCCGCCGAAAGAAAGTGTCTTTCGCCCGCCGTTACTGATCATGGCGGTCACTCTGCCGTCCGCGGTGTAGGTGAGAAAACCCACTGGGCTGGGACCGTAAGGAGTTTCTTCCAACTCCCCCGCCGATGTCTTGCCCGAAGCGGACACCAACTTCCACGTGCCCACGAGTTTGCCGTTTGCGCGCCCAAACACGCCATCCGACAAGTCGCTAACGTCAGCCATCGCTATAATGTCCTTACCCGGATTCCCTTTTTCGATTCTACATCCCCAAAGTGCGCCTACGCTGCTCGAAGATATCGGTCTTCTGACTCAAGCTCCTGATTTACGCAGAGAAGGAAGAGAGAAACATACTTGACACTCCCCCACCTGCTCGTGGAACGTATTTGAGCGCACTTTTACGTAAGCTTCACGTGAGCTCACACTCTGAGGTGCTATCCCGAGAGGCCTGAATCGCGCAGGAAAACTATGACAAAGGAATTGGAAGGTAAAGTTGGGCTGGTGACAGGTGGGACGTCAGGTATTGGCCGTGACACCGCCGTGGTCTTCGCGAAGGCGGGAGCCAAAGTGGTGGTTGCAGGCCGGCGCGAAGCGGAAGGTAAGGAAACCATCGACCTGATCCACGCCGCAGGCGGCGACGGCCTCTTTGTAAAAGCCGACGTGTCGAAAGCCTCCGAAGTTGAAGCGCTCATTCAGAAGGCAGCGGAGAGATTTGGCCGCCTGGACATCGCCTTCAATAACGCCGGGATCGAAGGAGTCTGGGTACCCATTGTCAGACAATCCGAAGAAGACTGGGATCGAACCATCGACATCAATCTCAAGGGCGTCTGGCTCTGCCTGAAGTACGAAATTCGTCAGATGCTCAAGCAGGGCGGAGGCGGAGCGATTGTAAACATGGCGTCGGTCACGGGCCTGGTCGGTTCTGGGGGCGCGGCAGCGTACAGTGCGAGCAAACACGGAGTAATCGGCCTGACGAAATCCGCCGCACTGGAAACCGCTAAGAGCGGGATTCGGATCAACGCAGTGTGCCCCGCCGTGATCGAGACGCCGATGGGTGATCGGCTCTTTGGCGCTCCGGCGGTCCACAAATCCGTTACTGCTATGCATCCCATCGGCCGTTTCGGAAGACCGGCGGAAATCGCCGAAGCCGTGGTGTGGATGTGCTCTGATCGCGCCTCTTTTATGACGGGCCAGTCCCTGGTTCTCGACGGAGGCTTCCTGGCGGGGCCCAGTTCTCCGGGTTAGCGGCGAGACCCAGGCGGCGGGAGTCAGAAGCGGAGGGCAGATCCCTTTAGTTGACAGTCGCGGTCAGACCCGTTGGCGGCGCTGGGCCTGCTGCTGCACCCGAAATCATATAAATCTTGGGCTGATAGTTGTGCCCGTTCGCACCAAAGGTGTCAGAGAATTGGCCGCTTGCGCTCAGTGTAAAAGTATTGCCCACGCTTGAGTGGGTGGGATCGTATTGCGCGTTCGAGTCATACACTACCGTCGCTGTCTTGCCGGCGTAGCCCGACAGCGTGAAGCTCATCGTAGCCGATCCGTTTCTGTCCGAATCCGCAAACAAATAAAGGCTGCCGTTGTAAGTCCGGACCATTGCCGAGCCGGGCACAGTCGAAGTGCCGGTGGACATATTCAGGATGCCATTTGAGCAAGAAGCCGTGTAGCTCGTGTACATCAGGCCGTTATTCATGGTGCAGATGCCGGAAATGCTCGAATTCAACTGCGGGGCATAAGAAAGAATCGAAGTGTCGACGTAAGTAAGATTGGAGGCAATCGCTGCCGCAACCGATCCCTCCCCGCTGACGTTGTTGCCGAGGCAGAAATCATACGCTGTCTGTCCGGTCGCAATGCTGGTGTCGTCGCAGAAATACTCGATCCCCGTCGCGCCGTTGATGATGCTCATCCAGACCTCGGCGTTGACTTGCTCCGCAGTGGCTCGATACTCGTGGTTGTCGGGACTGCAGAGATTAGTGCTCACGCTGCAACCGCTGCCGTTCTGGGACGAATACCCCAGCTCGTTCGTACCAGTATCGACATAAGCCCATATCGGCTGGCCGGAGCGCCCGTCGGCGATAAACTGGTTAACCGAGTAACCCTGTATCCACATGCTGTCCTGGGCCTGACCGGAGACGACCGGAATTGAGCTGGAGCCATTCCAGGGACTTGTTAATGGATAGAGGTCGAAGGAGCCGATACTGGTAGCCTGCAGATCCGCAACGTTGCCGGGGCAAATGCCGTGACTGAATATCCAGTCGGTATTATTCCAAAGGTAGGGACGGGTAGAATCGAATCCTTTAATCAAGGCGACGTAAGTCGGAACGTTGGCCACAAATTCCGTGCAGTTCTTCTGTGGCTCATCCCCCATGTTGTAGGCGATCAGATGGGACGATGCGTTGATGCTCGATGCCATTGCTTCAAGGGACGCGACCGAGTAAACCGATGTGTTTCCGGTGTAGTCCGCGAGCAAAATCCCATAAAGGCCCTGATTGACCAAAGCCTGAAACATGCCCCCGGTATCGACGCCATAGCTCGCCGGATAATTGGCGCCACCGCCGTTGTCTATCTGCAGCAGTATGTTCATTTTGGTCGCCGCCATCGCGGCGGCGTCCGTCGCATACGGAGACCCGGCGCCCAGTATTCTAGTCGGCGGTTGATCCCACACCACGATCGGGAAAAAGCTGGGGCTCTGCGGATAGTTCGACCACGATGAATACTGATTTGCCTGTGCCATGCACATAGAAGCAGGAAGCAGTAGACACGCAACAGCTATCAGTAAATGTTTCATCCTAGTTCCTCTTAAAGCATCGACGATGTTCGCACCTTGGTCATGATGGCAATGTCACAAAGGTAATGGTCCCATATCACCGACTGCGATGAAAAGACCCATTAGTACACTGGATACAACCGTCGTAGCTCATAAGGCCCGTGTCGAAAGTACCATGACCCCGCGGAGAGATGGTATCAAGCACGCTTCGCTTCTGAAGCCTGAATACGCAGGGTGAATGAGAGTGCCGGGCAGGCGGGTTACTTCGTTAGGTTGGTTTCGCGGAGGCCCTGCGGGAAGTCTTTGAGAGCGGAGGTCGAGCTGAGCTACAAGTCTAAGTCAAGTTAGGTTTGAGATACCCTCCGAAACCCATGGCACAAGACTACGGGGAATATCTGGCCTATTGCGAAAACAATCGTAACAACCGCGGCCTGAGCAACCAGAGAGAATCGAGCCAGAGCCTCAATGTTCGCCCCAGAGGGCGCTTGAACAGGCGTACGCACATGATAAGAAAGGGCACTGGATCGTCGCTGCTCCACCACGCTAACTCCCTGCCTTTATGCGGCAGGTGCTCCACTGTCTCTTGTTTTGAAGCTCCCCCCAGCATCCGACGGAGAAACCCAAGAACATGGAATGACTCAACGGTGAACAGCCGGCCTTCGATCGGGGCAGCGTTCTCAATGTGCCGCCCGGAGAGGTCCAGATGTTGTGCCCGAACCACGTCGATGCCCGCAATGTTCTCGAACATCCGAAAGTTCATTCCGACACGGGGGTTGCAGTCGAGAATCTTGTACTGTCCATCCCGTTCATCCTTTCGCCAATCCATGTCGATAATGCCGGAATAGGCGACTGCCTTCAGCAGCTTCTCGCTCGCGCAACGCAACGTTTCATTATCGATGGAGACGCCCAGGGCGGTTGATCCTGCATTGGTGGGATAGGCCCGCAATTTTCTTCCCGTGAAGGTGAGACTTATATTTTTTTCTGCATTGTAATACCCGTGGCAGATCCAATCCTCTCCCGGGATAAACTCCTGAATAATCAGGCGCTGACCTGCTTCGTAGTCGTGATCTTCATAAAACTTGAACAGTTGTTCAGGTGTCTGCATCACCATCGTGCTGAACCTGTCTTTCAGAGGAAGCCACTGCGCAGCCGTCTTCAACACGACCGGAAATTTTGCGCCTTCGGTGAACGCTCTAACGTCATCGATTGAAAGAGGAATGACACTCCGTGCGCTGGGTATTCCGATCTCAGCACACAGAGCATGCAGGTGAGCTTTGTTCGCCAATTGAAGTGGAAGCTGCGGCGGAATCTGCGGCGTGATGAACCAGCGAGCCAGACTGGCCGCATTCTCAGCAACATATACCGCCGATAAATCATCCATCGGAATAATGATCGAGCGACGAGCGATGGATTCACCGATCGACGACATCCCCCTCACAAACGATTCTGGATCCGTCGGGGAACTATCCCAGACGAAGGCCTTCGTAAGATACCGCGTCCGGGCCAAAGGCGTGTATGCATCCTCAACCACCGCATAAACAGGCACACCAAGCCTGCCAAGCGTTCGCGCCACCCCCAAAGCTCCGTGGTGGATGACGCCGCGGCTCATCTTCAGGATGAGGACTGGGTAATTCGAGTCCAGCCTAGGCAACATCCTGTTCCCGATCTGATCTGTTATTGCCATCAATCTTCCACGCACCTCTGCAGTGGGGCCAACGGTGCCGCCGGCGGGCGTTGATCTTTCGTGATATGCGCCGATATGCGCCGAGCTGCGAAGCCGGTTCCCGCAATAAACCGCATGAGAGGGCCGAAAGAATTCGCGCTGGCAAGTCCGGCGAAATACATGCCGGAAACGGAAGATTCGAAGTTGAGAGATAGCTTAGGCATCTGTTCTTCATGCCTGATCTGCGACTTCAGGCTTTCATCCAGGAACGGAAGTTTCTGGATGTTAAAGCGATATCCGGTTGACGCGATCACGTGATCGGCGATCAACTCCTTGGCCTGCCCGTTCTGATCGGTGAGTTGCAACGCAACCCGCCCGTTGCGCGCTTCCGCGCCACGCAATTGATGACCGGCGAGAATCGGCATGTGACCATTGACCCGCTCTTTCAGCCACCAGCTTCCGGAGGGACCGAGCGCTGTCTTCACTCGCGATACTCGAACCTGCCGCGGCAGATGGTGAAAGAGGTCGGGAGCATTGTCATAAAGCCAAAACCCGAGCCCCTCGCCTAACTGCGTTCGGGGACGTCGCACCCGCTGAAAGAAGGAGCGGTGGGTCGTCGAAGGAATAGCGTTCCAGGCTAGCTCGCGCGCACGCACTACCACCGTGACAGAAGCTCCCTCTTCGCGCAGTAACGCGGCTGTCTCCAGCGCGGACTGCCCGCCGCCGATCACCACCACAGCTTTGCCTTTGAACTTGCTCAGGTCATAGTGGTCTGCGGAGTGCGAACAAAGCTCAACCGGCAAGCCCCCCAGTTGCTCTGGAATACGTTCCATCTGATCCAAGCCTGTGGCGACAACGACCAGAGCCGATCGTAACGTCTCCCCGGTGTTGAGACGCAGCTCAAACCCGTCATCTGTCTTGCGGACCGCGCTGACCAAAACATCTTCCACCTGAGGGACGATTTTTTGCTGAAAGCAGAGCGCGTATCTGACAAAGGTCTCACGCGATAGCGGAACACCATATTCGCCATAGGGGAGGCCGTGCTCACGGCAAAATTGCGCGAGCCCGTGGCGTCCTTCCGGATCAGGCAGGCCAGAGGCGCACCCTTCTGATTTCAAAAGCATGGCTTTCGGCATTTGCGCGAGCCAGCGGCGCATCGGCGACCCGAAAATGCGGAACTCCACGCCGGCATGGCGCAGATGTGCCGCGACCGCGAGACCGTAGGGTCCCGCCCCAATGACGCAGACTCTTGTTTGAGGCACGGAGTTCAAGATAAAGCTCCTCTCATTCTGAGCTCCATCCGGAGCCCTTGGTATCTCTGAAGGTCAATTCTGTGCAGTTCGCAGGGAGGGATTTCGCTGGCGCAGCCGTTGCAGAACCAGGAAGCGCGGCCCGCTCAGCAGACTTGGCTGGTTTCCGCGATTCTCGCCAGCTCGCCCTTCACAATCTTTCCGGTGGCAGTGGTCGGCATCGTGGAGACGATGAGGATTTGGGAGGGCCGTTTGTAGGGAGCAAGATGTCGTGCCCCGTACTCTGACAAGTCGGTGGACGTTACGGATGTCTGAGCTACCAACTGAACGAAAGCTACAACTTCTTCGTCCCCGTCAACGGATCGACCGATCACAGCTGACTGGACAACAGCAGGATGAGAATTCAAGACCGCTTCCACCTCAGCCGGGTAGACGTTGAAGCCGTGGCGAACGATCAACTCCTTCGTACGGCCAACGATAAAGAGGTTGCCGGCTTCCAACCGAGCAAGATCACGAGTGTTGAACCATCCTCCTGCATTGATCGCGGCGGCGGTTTCCTCAGGCGCGCGGTAATAACCCTTCATGACATTTGGCCCGCGCACCCACAACTCGCCGACTTCCCCCGGGGGCACTGGCTTGCCCTGGGGTCCGACAAGCTGAATTTGAACTTCTGGCAGGATGGGTCCGACGGAAATATCGCTACGAGGCTCTTCAGGCCGGGTCTGAGCTATCGTCGGTGAACATTCCGTCACACCGTAACCGTTGTGGAGCACAAGGCCGAAAAAAGTTTCCACCGACGATTTGACTGTCGGATGGAGAGGCGCACTGGCGGAAGCGAGTATCCGAAGTGCAGGAAACTCTAGCGCCTTTAATGCTCTCAGCTTCGCGTATTGCAGAAACTGAACGAACATGGATGGCGCTCCGAGCAGCACGGTTATCTGGTCCCTTTCAAGGGCCACGCGTGCCGTGATGGGATCAAAGCGCGGAGTCAAATAAAGGGTCGCACCACTCAACAGCGAGCCCAGGAGAACTACAGAGAGCCCGACCGCATGGGACATCGGCAAAACACCGTAGAGGTGGTCCTTGGGCGTCAGGTCCCGAATCTTCGCTGACACGGCGGCTATGAATAAGAGATTGCGATGCGTCAGCATCACGCCTCGCGGGACTCCCGTTGTCCCGGATGTGTAGATCATGGCGGCCACGTTGTTTGCAACATCGTCACTGAGCGGCTCGGGGACGGCATCTTCATTCAGGGGACTGATCCCGATCTGTCCTAGATTTCCTACTTCCTCGATCGTCGCATTATCGAGCCTGGCATGTTGCGTCGCGTGTGGTGACACGCTCGTGGTATGGATGACGCGACGTGGGCTGCAATGACTTCGGATCTTTTCGACCTCACTCGCCGAAAGACTCGCATTTACCAACACGGGCCAGGCGTCAATGCCGGCAACAGCCAGCAGAACTGCAACCAATGCACGACTGTTCTCGCAGACGATCATCACCCGATCCCCTGGGCGGACACCTGAGTTGATGAGCCACTGCCGGGTTTCTGCAACTGTTGAATCGAGTTGTCGATAGCTCCAACTGCCTCCGGATTCCACCAGGGCCGGTTGATCGGGTAAACGTTCCGACCATGGCTTGAGCACATCGCAGATGCGATCGGGAAGGCTCGCCAATATCCCGGATTTTTGTTCTTCAGTCATTTCCTGTTAAGGATTTGGGGGGGGTGGGCTACTGCACTGGTTCTATGCCTTGTTGTGCAGTTTTCTCTCGACGAATGAAACAACGTTCTTCAGGGAATCGAAGTTTTCCGGCGTCGCGACCTCGTCATCCTCCACAGTGATGGAGAAGCGCTCTTGAAGAAACATAATCAACTGGACGGCGCCTGTGGAATCGATCACGCCTCCCAGCAGTGCCGCATCATCGCGAAGCGCTTCGGCACGCCCAAACAGAAAGTTATCTTCTAGAAATTTCCGAATTTCCTGTTCGATCTCTGTTGCTTGCATTTGGATACTCATTAGTAGTCCCTCTTGTTTTGCGAATTGTGCAGCCAAGCATCCCGTTCTCTTCAAGCCTCAGGAACAAGGCCTGGAAGGAACGGCTAATTCTCTGTTGGGCATTTCACCAGCAATCCAGATAACCGGCCCAGACTGGCCATGACGTCGCTGAAACCTACTCCAAAGTCGATGAGACAGGCGATCTCATCCACTCCATTCTCGCTCAGGCGCTCGGCCTGCTGAGCACATTGATCGAAAGTCCCGATAAAACTCAATGGGCTGCGGAGGTCTTTGCCCACCTGGAATTTGATCATGATTTCAGTTTCCTGTTCGCTAAGACGGGAGAGTTCCGGCTTCACCCAGCTCACTTTCCGCGACACGCCTCGATCATCCTTCGTTCCAGCGGAATGATCTTTCTGCATCTCGATGTTGGCCTTGAGATACTCAGCCATCGCTGGTTGAGCTATGGCTTTTACCTCTTCGTCACTGTCCCCGACAAAGGTATGCGCCATTAACGTGATATGTCCTCGACGGCCATGATGCTTCTGCATGGCATCTCGATAAATTTTCGCCTTGCGGACGAACTCATTGAGGTCATGATTGAGTGAGAAGTTTGCCGTTAGAACATTGAAACCGAGCCGGCCAGCGTTCGAGAAAGTATCATCAGACTGACCCGTTAACCAGATTGGAAGTTCCTTCTGAATGGGAGCCGGTAGAATATTGACTTCGGTCTCCACTCCCATCCCGTTTGCTAATGAAACTTTCTCGCCTCGCCAAAGTTTCTGAATCATGGCGATCTTCTCAAACATATTAGGGTAGCGGTTCTGGTAAGTATCAGGCGAAAGTACAAAGTCGTTGGCGTGCCATCCTGACGCTGCCGCAATGGCGACCCGTCCGTTCGAAAGATTGTCGATCATGGCCCATTCTTCGGCTACGCGTAAGGCGTTCTGCAAGGGTACGACGACGCTGCCAGCCCGAATGGAGATGCGCTTCGTAGTGACGGCCAGCGCCGCGCCAGTGACAGAGGGGCTTCCATAAAGGCCACCGAACCGTTGGAAGTGTCTTTCGGGTGTCCATACAGCGGTAAACCCATGCTCGTCCGCGAATTTCGCAGACTCCAGCAGCATCTGGTACTTATTGCTGGGCTGTTCGGCAGAGTCCGCGCTGAAGAAGAACAAGCTTAGCTGAGGTGTCATATGGTGACCTGGAACTTAAGTCGCAAGGCCGTGTGGCGAAGGATCTGCTGTAAATTCTGTCTCAAACAACGTAAAGGAGTGTAGGAACTTCCGAGCGCCCATGCACTGCGACGAGCGCGCCATTTTGCTCTGACAGAATCCGCTATTACTTCCGCTAAGCGCTGGATCCCGCTTTGTGCGATTTAGTAAACCGCTGTGTTCCAGAGAATGAGGGCCTTATCAGGGTTGTATCGCCGTCATACGGACACGCATACCATGCTCCACTCTCTGAGAGCGCTTTGTGTAGCGTCGGGTCTGCAGCCCTGTAGTAATAGGGGCTCGCGGGATACTTTCGGCGATATGGATTCCATTGCGAACAAACGCTTCGAACAGCGGACGGAAACCCCAGCACCTCGAGAATGTAGCTACCCTCACGTTTCGCGTGGTTATAGGCTGCGACCAACAGAGCTCTCAGCACCTCTGGGTCATCCTTTTTCGCTAGCATATCTGCAACGATGGATTTTTGCAGACCATCGGGTTGGGGGTCGTTACGAACAATGGCGTACCCTAGCAGTTCCCCGTTCCTCCGGCAGCACAACACACGAGCGCTCCCTCTATCGCCCGGAACCTTGAAATGCCATCGAAGCGTAGCCTGATCTCGGTCGGCAATTAGCCGTGGACTTTCGGTTAATTTCTCGATCCAGAAGGATTGGAATTCGTCGCCAACCTCGTTAATACTGATCTCGCTGACGGTAAATCGTGTTGAATGCGCCCTAGGCCATCGCCTGTGTAACAGCTTGTCAATTCCTACAGCAAGCCCTGCGGATACGCGGCCTATACCCTCGATTGACGGCCCGACTCGTAGTTTTTCCATCATTGCTTGGGCGAAGGGATATGGTCGCAAAACCCAGAAGAGCACTGAGTCATAATCCTCCTGGGGTAGAGGGTCGGACCTAAACGCTTTAGCAATTCTCCCGACTTCCGGTATCGCACTCGTGACGAGGTAAAGATCGACAGACTTCTGGCAATAAAAAGCTGCAGTAAGGCTCACGGCAGCCGAGCGGTAACTAGGTTCAACCACGAGCCCGTGCGAGCTAACAGCGGTCAGCGTCCTGTCGCCATAGCGACAACGCAGGGAGATGTTTCCCAAATATCCAACCACCGCACGATCTGCTTCTAAAACCCACCCGATGGGACGCTCGAATTCACTCCCCTTCAACGCTGGGTTGTGTCGCCACAAACGCTCCCAGTTTTCGAACGAATCTGCGTCCAGGCCGAAGCGTTCCTTGAGTGCCGCCACGGCGCTGAAATCCGAGAATACCGCTTCCCTGAGCCCAGCCGGCGCGACCACACCAACTGAAGGCACCCGTGTGTCACGCTCCAAGGCGGAAGCTGCCTCTCGGCGCTCCCGGATCATCGTCAGGATCGCAGGGACAACTCTTTGTTCAATCGATGCCATCAGTTCGAAAGACCACCTGTTCGAAAGACCACGGTTCGAAAGATCACACCCCCATCTCTCCAGAATCTCAATAGGGGACTGTTAGTGCGAAGAACCGAAAACACTTTTTCTCGTTACGCAGTCTCACGCTGGCGAGGTTTGACCGCATAGGACCCGATGCGAGCCACGGCCGCAAACGACGACTCTTCAGCCTTCCTCGACCCTAAATACTGCAGCCAATTCCGATACACGCACGCAGCCGTCGAGTGCCACCCGTTCCGCAGACCGCCGACTATCGCATCTCCAGGGAAAGACGCCATGACATCCTCCCGCCGATCGGCCATCGCACTCATCTGAAACTCGCCCAGAAGACGAGCCGCGGATCTGTCGAAATAACCTTGCGGCATCGAGGGATAGGTTTCCCGTTCGCGATTGAGGAATCGCTTGACGTCTCTTCGATATTCTTTAAAGAGCGTGTTTGCATCGTACTCAGGGTGCCCCTGGAAGTGCACAAACAGGCTTTTCCCCTTCTTCTTCACAAATGTATCTACACCGGCGTCGTCAGACTTTGCGAGCACAACATATCCGGCAGAGGTGAGTTCATTTTCTCTTACTTCGTTCCATCTCGAGTGCGGGAAACGCACGCACGCAGGGGTGTGGTCCATTAGAGCGTGATCCGACATTTTCCCGGATTCAAAAACACCGAACTGCTTGTCAGGCAGCCGGTGGCGGCTGATGCCGTCGCTATAAGACACGCTGGCATGTGCCGCCAGACACGACAGGATGGCGGCAGAGGTGTTGCGTTCTGCCCAATCGAACACCTCGGTCAGAACTCCCCAATAAGGTTCATCCCGCAAATTCGACTGATGAGGCTCGGTGCCGGTGATGATTACACCATCGAACTCGTTTTGCCAGATATCCCCAAAGCTGTTGTAGAACCTGTTCAAATGATTCACGCCGCGCTCTGTTCGCGGAACTCCGGGCAGCGAGTAAAGCTTCACACATACCGGAATGCTACCCGACGCGATATCGAGTAAGGTAAAGAACTGAAGTTCGGTGTCCTCCAGAGCGGCATCCGGCATGTTATTGATGAATGCGAGGTTCAAGCACGTTTCCCGGACAGGGCTGCTGGAGTCGACCAGGCGGAAGTTCCCTTCCACAGCACAACGAGTTGGCACTGGCCCGTTAACAATCAATGGCATAAGACCCTCCTCCGACCGGCAATGCGTGTATGAACGACGAACGTTGTTATTGCCTTGCGCTCTGTAGCGCCTGTCCCAGATCTTCAAGAATGTCGTCAATGTGCTCGATGCCCACGCTAAGGCGAATCATTTCCGGAGTAACGCCAGCCTTCGTCTGTTCTTCCGGTGTCAGCTGACGGTGCGTAGTCGACGCCGGGTGACACGACAGCGATTTGGCATCGCCCATGTTCACCATGCGCTTGAACAGGCGAAAAGCGTTGAAGCACTTCCGCCCGCCTTCGTAACCGCCTTTCACGCCAAAAGTCAGTAACGAGCAGAAATTGGAATCCAGGTATCGATGAGCCATCGGGTAAAGTGGACTGTCAGGAAATCCCGCATAGTTCACCCAGGCAACCATGGGGTGCGAACGCAGAAATTCCGCGACCTTGCGTGCATTTGCTACATGCCGTTCCACGCGAAGAGCCAGCGTCTGAATTCCCTGTAAGAACAGAAAACCGTTAAATGGAGACAGAGTCGCACCCGTGTTTCGCTGACACACCGTCCGGCAGCGCGCGACAAATGCCGCATCTCCGAAATGATCGACATATACAACGCCGTGATAAGCGATTTCCGGCACATTCAACATGTAGAACTTTTCTGGATATTGCCGCCATGGGAACTTCCCGCTGTCCACGATCATGCCTCCGATGCTGGTTCCTCCGCCGCCGATAAACTTCGTCATCGAGTGCACCACCACATCGGCGCCGTACTCAATGGGCCGCAACAGAATCGGGGTGGCCACAGTGTTATCGATGACCAGCGGCACACCGTGTTTGTGCGCGACCCTCGCTAATCCTTCGATGTCCACAACGTTCCCGGCGGGATTGCCCACGCTTTCGCAGTAAACGGCCCGAGTATTCTCGTCGATCAATTTCTCCACATCTTCGGGGCGGTCGCTCGCTGCGAAGCGCGATTGGATCCCCCGTTTCGGAAAGATGTGCGCCAGCAGCGTATAAGTGGCGCCATACAACTGCGGAGTGGAAACGATGTTGTTCCCCGTTTCTGCGATGTTAATAAGCGCGTACTCGATCGCAGCCATTCCGGAGCTGACGCTGAGCCCGTCGACTCCGCCTTCGAGCGCCGCCATGCGCTTTTCCAGCACTGTGTTTGTAGGGTTGCCAATCCGGGTATAGATATTTCCCTGGACTTCCAGATTAAACAGAGCAGCACCGTGCTCCGCGCTATCAAACTCGAATGCGACAGTCTGATAGATCGGCACAGCGACGGCCTTGGTCGTGGGGTCTCCGTCGTAGCCGGCGTGAATCGCGATCGTCTCTCGCTTCATAATCGAATGATTGCTTCGTTGTGAGGGATCTTTGATTCCTATTTCGCGCTGGCTGCAAAGTGAGCCGAAACGGCCACCTCTTTATCTTTGTCCTGCGAAAAGGATTGATGCAAAGTATCGGCAAGCCTTCGGGCCGCAAATCCGGCGCCGAATGCAAAACGCATGACCGGGCCGAAGCTGTTCGCAGCTGCTATCCCCGCGAAATATAGTCCAGGCACCGATGACTCAAAGTTCGAAGCCAGCACCGGCGCTCCATTCAGCACCCGCACCTGGGACCGCAGACCGGGACTGAGGAACGGCAGCCGCGTGAGGTCTACTTTGTAGCCGGTAGCCGCGATCACATGCTCGGTCACGACTTCCTTGGTAGTTCCATCCAGCGACCGCAATTGGAGTCGCACCTTACCTTCGTGAATGTCGGCCTGTTCAGGCGAATACCCAAGCAGTAAGGGAACTTTGTCGATCACCATGTCTCTGACGAAATAACCTCCGGAAGGGCCCAGCGCTCGCTGCACCGCCTTCACGCGAAGGCTTTCCGGCAAGAAATGAAATGCCCAGGGCGCATCTGCGAAGAACCGTGATGACAGTCCAGGTCCCAGTCCTGAGGCGGGATTGCGCAGTCGTTGCCACAGAGACCTGGCTTTCCCCGTCGGCTTGCTGTGAAAAGCTAGCTCCTTTCGTCGGGTGATTAATTGGACGTCAGCCCCCGCTTTATGCAGCAAACCGGCCAAGTCGAGCGCCGACGAGCCTCCTCCGATCACTGCTACGCTGCGACCTTTGAACTGCTCCAACTCCCGGTTCCGGGCGCTGTGCGAAAGATATTGGGCCGGTAGATGGGAAAGGTTTGCGGGTACATACTCGAAGTGCGTGATCCCTACGGCAAGTACGATTCGCCGCGCCGTAAATGTTTCGCCGTCTTCCAACCGGACGACAAACCCTTCTTTGGAACGCTCTACACCGTCCACCAGCTTTTCCTCTAGCTCCGGTAGCAGGCGGTCACGAAAGGCCAGGCCATATTCGCAGAAGGTTTCCAAACTAACAGGAATACCGGTGTCCGCGTACCGAATGCCTCTCTCCGCGCAAAACTGCTTCAGAGTGAAGCCGTCGTCAGAATCGTAAATGTTGGACGCGAAGCCATCCGACTTGAGCATCATGCCTTTTGGCATATGCGCGAGCCAGCTGTCCATGGGTCGTCCGAAGATGCGGAAGGGAATCCCGCGCTTGCGGAGATGAGCACCGATTGAGAGTCCGTACGGACCAGCACCAATAATCGCAGTATTTAGCATCACCTTATCCTTGTTAGACTTTGCGCTTCTAAATGATTGAATGATTCTCTATCGTTCGTTTAGTAAGTTCAGCCGTTGGCGCAACACGATGTTCGCGAACTGAAGATTGCCGATCAGGTAGCGCTTCCACATTCGTCCGGGTTCACGCATGAGTCGATAGACCCATTCAGCGCCTATCTGCTGCAGCAACCGGGGCGCGCGTGCTACCGCACCACTGACCATCTCAAAACTACCGCCCACGCCCATCGCTACAGGAACGCCTAAATTGCGCGCATGTTCGTACATCCAGTACTCCTGCTTAGGCGCGCCGAAGGCCACGAAAAGCAGATGGGGCTCAGCAGCCCTTATACGCGCAGCGATTTCGTCCCGTTGACGCGGGTCTTTTTCGAAACCAAGCGGCGGACAGTACGTTCCAGACACAATGAGCCCAGGATTCTGTTCCAGCAGCTTGGCTGCTGCTGCCTCGGCCGAGCCTGGGCGGCCGCCTAGCAAGAAGACGCGCAGACCTTCGCTCGCCGCTCGACGGCACAGCGCTTGAAACATGTCCACTCCGGCAATCCGGTCGGGGATCTTCTGGCCCAGAATCCGGGCGGCAAGAAGCAGCGAGATGCCGTCTGGCAACACGAAAGTGGCGGCCGAATAAATCTTTCGCAAGTATGCATCCTCCGCCAGTAAAACCACGTGCTGCGCATTCGGAGTAACCACATAACTGGTTTCTCCGTTTTGGGTGCTGCGCACAATGGTCTCCACCATTTCGTCGAAATAGCACGAATGCACGAGGGCGTGACCAATCAAGACCCTGGCGACGGAGTGCTCTAAGGTGCAGAAACTCGCTTGGCTATTGCAAACCATAATTTAAGATGAGCGCTGACCCGCGGGGTAACGAATCTTTCTGGGAGAGTGGCTTCTTGAGCTAGCGGGGGTCGCTCGTTAGGGGTTTCCTGAAAACTACTTCCATACTGGGCCCCGCTCCGGCCCAGGATGCTACCTGAGCAAAAGGCGCGATACACACCTCGCGTATTCCTTTGCGAACCGCTCGCCGCGCAAAAGTTCGCGGTCTGGGTTTCGCCTGGGGTGTCGGTGAAAAACCCATCTGCTCGATCATCCTAGAATAGACATACGCGGCGCTGGTCTCGATGTAAGAAATCCTTGGCGTCACAACCGAAACCTCTTCGAAACCTACGACAGCCATCAATTGCCGGAGCGAGGGTGGCGAAAAATGGAACAAGTGCCTCGGCAGCTCAAGGCCATACCAATAACTGCCAAACAGCCGCGCCTCCCAGGAGTCAATATTTGGCAACACAGCGTGGAAGATGCCACCAGGCTTGAGCCATTCAAACACCTTCCCCAGGAACTCGCGGGGATCATACACATGCTCAAGAAGATCGAAAGCCGTAACCACGTCAAAGAACCCTGCTGAAAATGGGGCCTTGACGGCATCTCCTACGAAGACTTCCGCCCCTGTTTTTGCCCTCGCTCTAGCCGCCGTCGCTTCTTCCATCTCAATTCCATAGAACTTCCATGAAGCCTTGTTCATCGTGCTCAAGAATGCGCCCGAACTGCAACCCACATCGAGGATTGTTCCACCCTGCTTGTGGCGGCAAATTGCATTACGTTGTCTTTTCCAACGGCGATCCGCGAACTGTTCTCCTGCGGTAGTAATGGCCCTGTGATAATCCTCGTCGTAGTGGATGCCCATTTCCTCGGGCCGCGGAGGATTATCCAGCCACACGCAGGAACAAGAACCGCAGCGGCGAAGCGTGTACACATCCGGTCGCCAATGAAATCGATCCGGCGCTCTCAGAAAGCCAGAGACCTCAATCTCTCCGCACAAGGGACAGGCCGATGCCAATTGAGTTTCTCCGCGATCACAAGACTCGTCGATCGTCTGATCTTCTGTCACTACTGCCTGCATTCTGCCTCCGATTTCACCCAATTGCCTGTTTGCCGGTCGTAGCTTCGGATCAGCGTGGCCGGGTTGCCCGCTATCACGCTGAAAGCTGGGAAACTCCTGGTGACCACAGCATTTGCGCCTACGACGCTGTTTCGCCCGATGGTCAGTTCACCGTGATTGCACACGATCACCGCGCCGTGACCCAACCAACAGTTTCGTTCGATAAAGATTCTTCCCCCGCGGGTCACCCCTTGGTGGCGGATCGGCACGTCAACGTTGGAAAACTCGTGGTTATGATCCATGATCAAAACTGAGGGAGCCAGGAGCACATCCGCCTCTAAGACAATCCGGTTTCTAGCGGATATTGTTGAACGTCTTCCAATCTCGCATCCGCTTCCAAGGACAATCTTCGCTTCGGAGCTAGCTGAGCCAGGAGCAACATTCAGCCAGACATCCCGGCTCAGAGTCACGTTATCTCCCAGGCTTATTTCTGCGGCCATCGATCTCGAGATCTGACAGGAGAAGGGAATCGACACTTTCTCACCGAAGGCGGCAAAAGGATACGTCGCCTTCAACCACAATGTATGGAGCTTGGAGGCCAGTCTGGGGAAGCTGCGAAGAAAGAAGTCTTCCGAAATGGCGCGGCCTCCGTCCTGGGCAGGGCTTCCACCATTTGCCAGCTCCGTTGATTCGACCTTCTCTAAGTATCGCTCGTTCATTGTTTGACGTTATCCGTTCTTGTATCTGAAGCCTCGCTACGCAATGGTTGGATTACTGCGACGTGCCCAGAGCGCGCGGAACAGAGTTTGTCCTTCAGTTGCGGTCATAAATCTACTGACCAGGAACGCTGGCCATAAGGCCGCACTGCATGCGATCAAGATAAATCCGCTCCGAACCGTGGCCGACATCCGAGGCCCAGCAGATGGGAGCGGAATCTGAGTTACGAGAAACCCAACAACTACGACTCCGATGGTCGCAACGGCCACTCGCAGCGCATCCGAGAACAATACTGCAGGTCGAAATACGTGGAAGGTTCGGGCCACGGCATAAATCATAAAGAGCATCCCGATAAACTCTGCAACCGCCAGGGCCCCCAATAATCCATAGAATCCCAGTTGGCGGGTAAACAGCGTGGCGCAGAGCAATGTGATGATGACGAAAACCTGGCGCAAGTTATCCAGTAATGCGTTTCCCGAGATTCGATAAAGTACCAGGCCAAGAATGGATATTCCGCGAAAAACCGCGGCAACGGACACCAGTACTAACGCAGTACGGAATTCCGGAGCATCTTGCCCAGTCCAGGCAAATACGATCGTCGTTCCAAAAGCAGCCAGCAGAGCCATAGGAACTACAGCGAAGGCGAGAGAGACTTTGAAGGACTTGTGTAGGAGATCCCGCATGCTCTCGTTGGAGCCAGTCGCGTAGATCATTGAGCCCCCCGACAGAATCGAGAGCAGAAACGCGTCCTGGAGCATCGCCGCCGGGCTTATCAGCCTGACGCTCAGTGCGTACATGCCTGTGTAGTCGGCCCCGAACGCGCGCAGAATCGCAACCGGCAGAATTGAGCCATATGAAATCTGCAAGACGCTGACTAACTGATAACTGCCTGCAAACCTGAACAACTCACCCAGAACGCTGCTAGTCACGTACTTCACTTTTAGACGAATCTGCGGAACGACTTTGAGAGAGGCAAAATAGCAGCAGACGACAAATCCGAGTTCTGAAATCCCCATTACGGATGCCATTGCAAGCAATCCATAACCAAAATGCAACAAGGCGACAATTGCGATCGCCTCGGCGACCGTAAAAACGGTGGTGAATCGTCTTGCGATGTCGATCCGGTGCCCACCCATCAGGATCGCTTCAAAAACGGCGCCCACGTTTGACATCACCATAATCAACGCCAACACAGAGATGGCGGCGCTGGTCTGTTTCATGAAGGGGGCAGGAACTCCGGCGAGGCGGGCGATTCCTCCCGAGAACAGGAAGATTGGTATGAGGCCGGCTACAGAAAGCACTAACATCACTGCGCAGCCAGTACTCAGAAGCTTGTTGGCCTTGTTGTAGTCTCCCGAGCCAGTCGCCTCCGCGACATATTTTTGGAATGCGGACTTCACACCCACTGCTCCGAACCGCATGTAAGCCGCTGTCGTCATGATGATGGCCCAGATGCCGTAGCCGCCCAGCCCCAGGTGCGCTATCACGATTGGAACGGTCGCCAACCGAGTCGCGACTTGCGCAAAGCCGGAGATAATGCCGAAGACCGTGTTTCTCCCGACACTGGCTGCCAACTGATGGCCAGACGTCGGCAAGGTCGTCTGGTCCGCCGGACTTTCTAAGATTTCACAAGTCGCCATAATGAAATTAAGACTTCAGGGGAGGGTCAACTGACATCCGCGCCTAAGCCGTCTTGGATCGTTGTTTGGCAACGATCCATCTATCTGCTCCGATCAGGGTCGAAACTCTCGACCGCTGCTGCCCTCGCAAGAACGTCTTAAACTCGTCAGGGACGGCACGGGCCTCCTGGATGACATAAGGCCATGCGAAGCCTGCAAGTCGAATCATGCTGGCAATCAGGTAGGGCTTTTCACGAAATCTTCGAAGGCATTTAATCACCTCGAACACGGGATCGCTGCCGAAGGCATAATCCATTCTTCCCAGGCGAAATGCGTTCTTGAGCGGGCGGTTACCCGCTCCCGTATGCCGGTGATGGAAAATCTTCAGGTCCGGGATGGCTTCGACGCGCCAGCCCTTCATTCGGGCGCAGGTCTGCGCGTACCAGTCTTCGCCTCCGTACCTCAGAACAGCGTACCCGCCGAGCGCTTCATAGCACTCGCGGCGAACTAACTGCGCCGCGTGACCCACATCGCTTACGCTGTTAGACCAGTGGCTGCTGAAGCCGTGCCCGTCGTCCTCGTAAACAAAACCGGCCGCCAGGCCGAGGCGGGGATCTTCTTGAAAATGATTGAGCAAGTGCTCGAAGTAAAACGGCTCAACCGACAAATCGGCATCGATGTTGCCGATAAAGTCGTACGCCACGCCTTCCAGCAGATTTGCTCCCTTATGAAGCGCGACAACCTTTGACTGAAAACTGTGGCCGGCAGTCTTGCTCACACGCAAGAACCGAATGAAGTCGTACCGATTCGCATAGTTCTGCACGATCTCGTCGGTTCGATCAGCAGAATTGTCACTGACGATCACCCATCGTTCCGGCCGCACCGTCTGTGAAATAACACTTTCAAGGGTTTTCTCAATGTGGGCCTCTTCGTTGTACGCCGCAGTCATCAAGACGTAGGCGGACTGCTTCTCGCTCTTGCCTTTTGATGTCGAAGCGTGCACTGGAAGTCCCATAAGCTAGAGCGTAAGAAGAGAGCGGCGCGATTGAAGTCGCAGTGATTCGGCTGCAGTTCGCTCGTCCTCAGAATGACTCGGTTGGGGTGTGTCTTCGGAAATCCATCGGTCCGCCTCTGGACGAATACGGGCTGGCACAGCGGCAGACACCGTCTTTGGGATCGTCAACGCCGTGGCGGAAATCGCCGCGAGCAGGCCATACCAAACCACCTGGGTTTGATCCACATAGGAAATGCCAAAGAACGCAACGGCATTTGCAAATAGAGCAGCCCCCAAGGCCCACAAGAAAAACTGTTGTCTCTTGCCTTCGACGAGCTTTCTAGCTCTGCCAAGGTACTTAAAACCGTACACGATGGACCCGATAAATAAAATGAACGGCAGGATCCCGGAACGATCGCAAACCGTAACGTACTGGTTGGCCGTGTCCCACATGTCCCAGCCCCAGTCCGCAGTCGACTTTACCCCCACAAACCACCAATCTCCGAAATGGCGAATACATTGATCAACCAGCATGAAGCGGTGATAGGACGACGACCCCCCCGAGATATCGATCCGGGCTATCAGGTGCCAAACCGGCGCCTTCATCACCAGATGCAGCGCGACAATCATCAAAGCAATCCCCCAACGAATGGGGCGCATCCATCCGCGCAGGGGCCATAGGCACAGAGCAAGCACACCCGCCGCGTAAGCCAGGACCGGGGTGCTGGAGTTCGAAGTCACCGTAATCACAGTCGCTGAGACGATTCCGACCAGGGCGAGGGCCCGATTCTTCCTGCCCTCTCTCCACAACAGCACGAACAAGGGGATCAATATCGCGCCGAAGGTCCCCGCCAGGATGGGGTGCTCAAAACAGCCCGTGGCGCGAAAACGGTCGGCGCGCTGCATCAGGGTGCCGTAGAACGAAGCCTGTGCTCCTCCGAGAATCGCGTACGGGTTATGCCCAGTCGCCATTTCCCACGTCATAACAAACGCAATGACGGTTGCGACGTAGGCCAGTGTGCGCACGAGGGACACAACGCCTTCCTTGTCGCGGACCAGAAATCGCAGCAGGAAGTAGATGCTGAAGATCGTATAGATATTTCCCAGCTGATAGATCACCGCGCCCCACTGTTGAAACAGCACGATTGCGGCCAGGGCAGTGAATATTGCAAACAGCACGACAGTGACGTCGATCTTGTTTATGCCGCCACTGAAGACGTGTCTCTTCGAGTAGATCTTTTCCTTAAGCAGCCGGGCAATACCGAAAAGCGTCAGAATTCGCAGCATCGGAAAATGCATCCCGACGATCACAACAACCTGATCCATCGGAATGAGGATTGCAGCCACGATAAACGGCGCAATAGCCTTGCCGCGCGGGCGGAACAGAATCAACAGCCCTGCGATAATAACTACAAGGAAGACGAGTGGATTGAAGACACTCTCGGCAACTCCTCCTCCGAATCTTAGATGTAGGGGTTCCACAGCTAGGCCTTTGCTTCAACCTGAAGCGTTGACTCTTGGGAAGTCTTCCGCCCCAATCCGGTCCCTGACAAGACGGTCGGAGAGTTTTTCCGCTTTCCCACTCCGGCTTCGGCTAATGCTTCTTGAACTGTCAGAATCCGGCTACCACTGCGTGCCGCGAGGGATACTGCAAACTTGAGGAGCTCCGGCGTACAGCCATACTGAGAGGGATTGGAGCGGATGTCGTGCGTGTAAAAGATCAGCCAACTTCTTTGTCTCACGTTCTGCAAAATCAAGTCTTCGATTTGCTGCGAGCAGTCGATATCACCATAGAGCCGGGTTGCGCGCAGTAGATTCAAATCGATTGCCGGCCCGTTAAAGCCCGGTATGACGCTTCTGGAACTTGTAAGACACGGTCCCAGGGCCTTCTTGACGCGAAGGGTGACATCGCCATAGGGATAGGCAAAATTGGGGGCGTTGTGACCTGCGAGGTGCTCGATCGCTTTCATACCCTCGTGCACGTCCTCCTGGAAAGCAGCCAGGGAGACCGAGCGGCAGGAACTGTGGAGAAACGTGTGGCTTGCCAGTTCGTGGCCCTTTTCCAACAGGGAATGAAGATCATCCTCCACAAACAGTTCCCCGAGTTCGCTCGAAGCGTTCATGAGCCCGGCTGCAACGTAGTAGGTGCCACGAACCCCGAACTCTTCCAGAATGGCGCCGCCAGCCAAATAAGCTGTGCGGGGAAAATCGTCGAAGGTAAAGGATACGATCGGTCCGCGGTCACCCAAAGGCACAGTGCGGCGATAAAACCCGCCCAAAATGCTGCGGCGAACGAAGCCAAGCTGGGATCGTAAACTCATAATCTGTTGCTGAACCAATCTATTGCTGTACTAAGCTCAAACTGCCGCGGAACTGTTTCGGCCTCCGAAATTGATGCCCATCTCCAGTGGGTTACGATGCGGCTGCCCTACCCATTGCAGACAGACTAAACTTCTACGCAGGTTAGCAAGATTTTCCGCTCGGCGCGATGGCACTAACAGGTAGCCCACTGCAGCGCCCAGGAGCCGAACCAGATGGTAGGCGCCGGCACTGGCGAGGAATGCCATTTGCGATAACCGTCCGTGATGCTTTTGCCAGTATTGCCAGTTGGCGCAGAACACTTCCAGATAGAAACGAAGGGGGGCATTCGAAGAACTGGCCCCGCCGTAGTGGATCGCCTCGGCGTCGGCGAAGAAAATCATTTTCTCTCCCGCTCGGTGAAAGCGATAGCACCAGTCAATATCCTCTCCGTACATGAAGAACTGGGGATCGAGCAGGCCGACTCGGTCCAGCGCAGTCCGCCGAACCACGACGAACCAGCCGTTGAGCACCTCGACCTCGGCGGTCGTTTCGTGATCAAAGTCGGACATCAGCAGCCCGCCAAACAGCCGCGACCTCTTGAAGGCAATATCGAGACCCAGCGCACGGGAGAACTGGTTCCAGACCGTGGGGAAGCGCATCGTAGAACGAGCTACTTTACCGTCTCCGCCCAGCATCTTCGGTCCCACCATGCCGACCTCGGGATTCTTCGCAAGAAACCTGAGCATGGGCGAAAAGCAATCGCTCGTGAACTTGACGTCCGAATTCACGAGGCAGACATACTCACCCGAACTCTGCGCCATCCCGATGTTATTGGCCTTGGCGAATCCCAGATTCTCGGAGTTACGAATCAGCTTGAATTCCGGAAACATTTCCGCAACCAACTCCGGCGTTCCATCGCTGGAGGCATTGTCTACGATGATCACTTCATCGCAAACATCCCGGCAGTACTCTCGCAAAGACTCGAGGCACTCCAGCACATACTTCTTGGCATTCCAAACCACAATGACCACGGAGACGCCTGATCGCTCAGGCTGCAACCTGGTGGGCACCGTTCGTAGGCTGGACTCGGTATTCATACTCAGCATGTCTGTATTCATAAAAGGGGACTTACCTATTTCGTGTTTCAACGGGTTACAGATCTTAAAGGGAGGGCCAAAGGTTCTACGAATCGAAGCTAGAATGCGTCATTGCCGAACAAAGCTCCAGGGGTCCGCCACAAAATCCATATATCCAGCCACAGGGACCAAGTGCGTGCGTATTGCAGATCCAGACGCACCATATCGTCGAATCGTACGCGACTCCGGCCCTTCACCTGCCACAGACCGGTGATTCCTGGTCTGACTTCCAGAACCCGGCGGCGATGCCAAATGTCATAGACTTCGCACTCATAGGCGATAGGCGGTCTCGGGCCAACCAGGGACATCTCGCCTCTCAGGACGTTGATAAATTGAGGAAGCTCATCAAGACTCGTGCGGCGGAGGAACCGTCCTATCCTCGTGATCCGGGGATCGTTTGTCATCTTGTAAACTGACTCGCTCCCGCCCTCAGCTTTGCCGTCATGCTCGCCTTTGATGACGCGTTTGATGAATTCCTGATGGATTTTGCGGTCATTGTTTGCATACATCGACCGGAATTTAAGGAAGGTGAACGGCTTGCCAAACTGGCCGAGGCGTTCCTGCTTGAAGAAAACCGGGCCCTTGGAACTGAGCTTAACCAGCAGGGCAACCAGGAGATACAGCGGAGACAAGATCAAAAGGGCAGCCGCGCTTCCGGTGACATCCATCATCCGCTTGATGACGCGCGCAAAGCTCTGTGCCTCATGAAGATGTACAAGATCTGGATAGAGAGTCGGATTGCCTTGCGCAGTATCCTGATTCCAATCCTCCGGAAAAACGTGCAGGGAAATACTGATCTGGCTGAAGTTCTGCAGGGTCAGGTTATTTCGCAGCGTCTCGCTGACCCGGCTCATCACGGTGCTGACAATCGATCCACGCTCGTCGATGCTGATTTCGGTGAACATGACGCCAACAACTGAGTGTGTCTTATACCAACCGGTGACGTCAGTCTCGCGGGTAGCAAGCGATAGCGCTGAGAGAACCTGGGCCAGCACTCTTCCGCCGTTATCGGAAGGCAGGCAGTTCCCTGCATCCAGAAGAAGCAGCAGGAAGGGTTGGCGGGAGCGTTCTGTTCGCTTCCTCTCCACTGCAATCATTCGCCGAAAAGATTGTTCATCCAGGACGCTGCACTCGCGGTTCGTCACGGGCCGAACCAACTGAGGCGCGCTAGCGGGACTTGAACTGCGTAAATGCACGGCTTTCTCCCCTGGTTTTGCTCGACTCTGTTTTACGGGGGGAACCAACACATCGCTCTCTAGCTGGGACATGAATTTGTGGAGACCTGGGGGGAGGAACAGCCGATAAATCTGGCGCTTCGAGCTACCGCTTACTACTCGTTATTTTCCCTGGTCAGCGCTATTGCTGGCCTGCAAAGTCTCGAAACACTGATAGTGCGTTTCGAGCTCAGCCGTGCTGCTATTCGAAGCATTTTCCAATTGGAATTCCCGATGGATACTGAGGAGAGCCGCTTTCATGTCTCTCTTCTCCACCACAAACGTCATAGTGCACTCGGTTGAGCCTTGCGCGATGGCAACGATGTTTACGTTCTCGCGATCCAACGCACTGCACGTGCGCCCGACAACGCCGGCGATGCCACGCATGTTCTGGCCGACAACGGTGACAATCGCAACCGAAGGATCGACCGTGATGTGGTCCATTTTGTCGTGCATCAAGTCATGCGCAAACTCGTGACGCAGCGCCTCAACAGTAGTCTTGGCGAGGGCGGACGAAATCACGAGGCACAGGTCATTTTGCGAGGATGATTGCGAAATCAGCAGCACGTCGGCTCGAACAGCTGCGGTCGTACGGAAGGTGCGGCCGAGCACGTCCGGCACGCCAACCATTCCCGGGCCGCCAATTGTGATCATGACAACATCACTGATCGCAGTGAGAGCCTTCACCCCTCCTGCGTTCGGAGGGCCACTCGGCGTTATTTTCGTTCCTGGCAGTTCCGGAGCGAATGTATTGCGCACCCACAGGGGGATGCCGCACTGCATTACCGCGCGAAGCGTCTTTGGATGCAGTACCCGGGCGCCGAAATACGCCAGTTCGGCCGCTTCCCGGTATGAAATCTCTGGGATGGTGCATCCGCCAGGCACCAGGCGCGGGTCAACGGTCTGCAGCCCATCCACATCGGTCCAGATAATAACTTCGTCCGCGTTCAGCGCCGCCCCCAGGATCGTCGCCGAATAATCCGAGCCTCCGCGACCAAGGGTTGTAAGCGCACCTTGCTCTGTGGCTCCGATGAAGCCGGTGACCACCGGAACGATGCCCTGCGCAAGTAGCGGACGCAGGCGCGCCTCGCAGCGTTCACGAGTCAGTTCCATAAGCGGGTCAGCAGCACCGTGGCACGAGTCCGTGACAACCAGTTCGGTTGCCTCGATGGCTTCACTAGGCACTCCGCGCTCCGCCAGCGCAGCTGCGACCAGGGGAGCAGAAAGGCGCTCCCCAAGGCTCGAGATCGAATCCCGCGCCCGCAGCGTCAACTCGCGCAAAAGGATCGTACCCTGACACAAGCGGTCGCCCTCCTGGAACAACTCCTGCATCTTGCGGTCGATGCAGTTCCGCTCGGCCGCCGATTGGATCAATGTGCTGGCCGCCGCTTCGTGCCGCTGGCGCAATTCATCAAGAATCGCCCCAACCGGCGTGTGCTCCCCTGATTCCGACCGCTTGGCGACTTCGACCAATTTGTTGGTCACGCCGCTCATCGCGGAAACGACCACCACCAGGTCGCCTTCGCGCGAAGCATTGCGAATGATCTCGATGACCTTTTCGATGCAGGACGCATCGCCCACCGACGTCCCGCCAAATTTCATCACTCGCAGAGGTCTCTTCGCATGGTGGCGAACCTCCCCTTGAAGGGGGTGATGCTGAAAGAAGTGCCGGCTTTGCAATCCTGCGCGCATGGGATGATTCTTCATGGGATTTTTCATAACCGCGGGAGGCGGACCGGGGAGAGGGTCTGAACCGAGGTTCCTTTAGAAAACCACGGATTCTTTTTCGAGCGCTGCTGCACGCAGGCACGAAGCAACTGGGGCTCATCCCAGGGGACATCGTGATAGCCCGACGTAAGGAACGAGCTCTCCGGATCCCTCATCCATTCTTGCGGGAAGAGCACGATCGTCTCGTTCTCGGTGACCTTGGGCGCCGTGCGGACAGCCTCTCCGGACAAGGCGGAGTACAAAGCTGCGGGCAGGTCGCGTCCAGGTCCCAGGGTCAAGTGCCCAACTTGAGTTGAGCGGGGATTGATTTCGATCAGATATGCATTTCCAGTGTCCGCCTCCAGCATGAAATCAAACCCGTGCACGCCGGAAAGATTAAGTCTCCGGACCATCTTTTCGGCCGCCGTCGACATTTCAGCGTTTTCAATCAAGCGCACGACGCTGGAAGGCCCCGCTGAATCCCGCTTGTTGATCACCTCGAAATGGAGGCTGGCGAGGACGTTCCCCTCCCAACAGGCGACTGTGCTGGTTGCCTCATGCCCCGCAACAAACACCTGCGCATTTACAGTGGATCGATGCCGAAGCAACGAAGGCCAAACCAATGTACTGTCTCCGTCGATCAGAGCCCGTTTAGCCGCCCGAGCCAAAAGAGGAGGAGATTGCAGCGTCCTGAAAGCGCGTTCAGCCTCTTCATGCGTACGGACGACGCGGACGCCTTCGCCTCCGGAGCTGCCATTCGCCTTCAAGACCATCGGCAAGCCCATGCCCGCGATCCATTCTCTGAGGTCGCGTTTGGTTGCGATAACCTCGGTTCTCGGAGCGCGAATGCCCTCTTCCTGGGCCATCGCCATAAAAGCAGCTCTGGCATGGACGACGGGAAAGCTTTCCGCAGCTCCGAGCGAACGTTCAATCTGCGCGCAAATCGACTCTCCCGCTTTCCCGCTTCGACGTCCCAGATCGTATAGCTGGTGCAAGTGATAGGTGGCCAGGTCATCCCCGGGAACAATGCAATCCGGGTTCGTCGCTGCGATCGCGTCCGCGAACGACTTCAACGGCATGAGGCCGCGATAGGCATGGATCTGGCGCACCGCTTTCATCTTGCCCAGCGGATGTCCAGACGGACACACGGCGTCCACCGTGCACCCTGCCTCGGCCAGAGCCATGGCCAGACGGGCGGTAGGGAACCACCGGGACGTGGTGGCCATTAAGACAGACGGCTTCACCGTTATCCCAGCCTCCTGGCCTCGTCATGCCCAACGAGATCCGGATACAAAGACGGAACGACAGGCGTCGGCAACATTTTCTCTTCCCGTTCCTCAGGAAACAGATGAAATGAAATGCCCACCTGGCTGAACTGCTGCGACGTCAGATGACCTCGCAGGGTTTCGCTCACGCGGGCCATGATCGTGGCCACAACCGAACTTCGATCTTCAGTCGCGATTTCGGTGAACATCACCCCCACAACGCATTCGTCCTTGTACCAGCCGGTCACATCTGTCTCTCTGGTGGTCGAGTCTAGAGCAGACAATATCCTGCCCAGCGTCTTTCGACTCTTCTCGGCAACGAACTCATTTTCCATTTCGAGCAAGGCCAAAAGAAAAGGCTTTTGCGACCGTTGCGCCCTTTTCCTTTCAAGGGAGAGCATCCTCCGAAACGCATCCTCACGCAAAATACTGCGATCCGCGACCGACCCGTGAAGAGGATCCAAAAGCGAACCGGTAGTACGACTAAAACGTCCGTCCACGACTTCCTCCATTTGTGCGCTTGCCCTTCCTGACAGCGAAGGTGCGTCACTCGGCAACTGCCGTCTTAAGTTGTTTTGGGGGGATATGCGGGACCCAGATCAACAACAAATCTGCGAACTTCTTACTTGTTCAACTCGTCCTCGGCAGACGATGCGGGGGGAGCGTATCGCTGGTAGTAATCGCTATGTGCCACATCCGTAGAACCGTTCACCAATGCGCCCAGTAACTTCTTTGTGTCAAGGGATGAGAGCCCTCTCTGCAGCTGTTTCTTCTGAGTTACGCCTTGCCGCGTGACCAGCAGAATCCCGTCAGCCAACCGTGACCACATGCTCGTATCCGCCAGCGGCAGCACAGGTGGAGAGTCAATGACGATCCAGTCGAAGGAGGCTTCCAATTGCTCCATCAGGGGCGACAACTTTCCTGACTGCATCAATTCCAGAGCATTTTGTGGCGCGGCTCCTGCCGGCAGAACCCACAGTCCCAGACTTTCCAGGCGGTAGAGGTTGATGCCTTTGGTTTCTCCGGAGAGCCACTCGCACAGCCCCGGAACCCTGCCTAAACCGAATTCCGCCGCAACCGTCGGACGCCGCAGATCACCTTCGAGGAGCAGAGTTTTCTGCCGTTTTCTCCGAGCCAGCGTGCAAGCCAGGTTGGCCGCAACCATGCTCTTGCCCTCCTGCGGAATGCTGCTGGTAATAAGAATCTTCTTCAGCGGACGGCTCTGCCGAAGCTGGCGCAAACGGACCGCGAGAAAGCGAAACTTTTCCGCACCCAGGCTTTCTTCTTTGCCCACCGATACCAGACAGTTCTCCTCGGGGATGGAGACGGAAAGCACGGGGCACCGCTCCAGATCGATCGAAGAAGTAGCAGGCGACGAAGTCGAATCGAATGAGTCCGCAATAGCGCGCGGCTGACTCATCGTAGGAACCTCGCGCATCTTCCTTTCGGCGGCTTGTAGTAGTTCTGTGGCCACGGAGAACGTGGGACCTTCCGTCCCAACACTCTCTGATTCTGCCCTTTGTAGTGCGTCAAATATATGGCTCATAAGTGGTGTTTCAGTGATTCGTGTCGGCGTTCGCCGTAGCTCTGTGTCTTTTCCGTGCCTTCACTCGCTCTTGCATGCATCTTCTTAGGGAAGCGTTTAGGGAAAGCGCTGTAGGGGCGCGGGCTGCAGGGTTTTCTCTTCCCGCGCTCCCTCGGCTTGCAGGCGCGCGTATATTTCCAGCAGCGTCCGGGCCGCTCTCCGCACATCCAGTTCATCGGGCGTTTTCGCGTCCTCTGGGGGCGTTTGAATCCCGAGGCGGAAGTCGGTCGCGATGTCGTCGATAATGTCGGGGCTTATGCTTTGCATTTGCCTTGCGTAAGCTGCGATCAGTGCGTTTTCGCAAATGGTGTTGATCAGTCTGGGCAGGCCTTGGGAGTGCTGATACACTGCCGCGATTGTCTCCGGTGGGAACAGCGCCGAGGGATAAGGGCTCCCCGCGAGCAGAAGCCGGCGCAGGATATATCCCTTGGTCTCGTCTGAATCCAGCGGTACCAGATGCGAGCGCAGCGCAATTCTCTGCTTCAGTTGCCGCAGGCCGGGGGAGTCGAGTTTGTCGTTCAGTTCAGGCTGCCCCACCAGAAGAATCTGTAACAGCTTCTCGTCCGGAGTCTCAAGATTAGTCAAGAGCCGGATTTCTTCCAGAATCTCAGCTGAAAGGTGGTGCGCTTCATCCACCACCAGAACCGTCGTCAGGTTTTTCTGGCTGCGGGAAATGACGTAATGCGCGATCTGCAGCAGAAGTTCACCCTTGTTCTTGCTGGTGCCAGGGAGCCCCAGATCACTGACGATGTACTGCAGGAATTCAACGGGCGACAGACGTCCGTTAAAGATGTAGGCATAAGCGACATCCTTGCTCTGCTGCAGCGACTGCAACAGACAGCGGAGCAGCAGAGTCTTGCCGGTTCCCACCTCTCCGGTTAAGACCACGAACCCCTTGTGCCGTCTCACGCCGTAATAAAGAGCGGCCAAAGCTTCGTTGTGTCTCCCGGTGGCAAACAGGAACGAAGGATCGGGCGTAATCTCAAACGGATTGCGCTTCAAGCTATAAAAGGCTTTATACATAGGAAAATTCGCCTAGCCGCGCAAGTAACTGAACGCCGATCCCACCAAAATCGTAACAGAGACGAAAACCGCCGTAGCCCATCCCAGCCACAACCGCTGCCGCTCCTTTTGCAGGTCTGTCGGAACCGCAATGGTTGGGATTTCCGAGATCACCGCTACCGGCAGCAGCTTCTGCAGTTCCTTCTCGCTGTGCACCCGGTCATCCATCATTTCGAATGCCCCGGCCACCACGAAGCCCAGCACCAGTCCAATCAACAGCCCGATTCCACAGAACTTCAGGCGATTCGGGAAGTCCGGCTTCGTCGGCAGGCTCGGCGGATCAATAACGCGGAAGCGCTCGCCCTGCTGCAGCAACTCCATGCTCGTGGCCATCGCCGACTCATTTTCCTTCTTCAGGAGTTCGTCATAATTCGCCTTCGACTGCTCGTACCCACGAGTCAGATCGGAGAGTTGCTGTTCGCGGACTGGCTCCTGATTCAGACGCACCTGGTAATCGTCCACTTTGGCCTTGAGCGCGGCGATGGAATGCTCGCGATTCGCGATCTCGACCGAATTCGATTTCAGCTGCCCTTGGATCTGAACCACGAGGGTTGCCTGCGCCGAATCCATATTCCCGTTGCCCGGTGCCTCGGTGCCATCAGCCTGGCTTGCCGCATTCGTCTTCACGCTGGCTAAGAACTGGTCGCGCATCTTCTCTGTTTTCGCAATCTGTATCTTCAGTTTGCGCACATCAGGATGGCTATCTGTGTAGTGAGAACTGAGGTCCGCCAACTGGGCCTTGAGTTTTTCCAGTTCCTCATCGATTGCGGGCAATCCGACCGTCGTTCCATCCGACGTCTTCGATGAACCTTGCAGGGCCCGGTACTGGTCGGCCAGCGTTTGCAAGTAGACATGCTGCTGTCTGGCCGTGTTGAGGGAATCTTCCTCATTCTGCAGTTGAGCCTGCAGACCTGTCAGAATCTGGAGGTTGGTCGCCAACTGGGCCGGCAACTCGCCTACGTGTTGTCCCTTAAACTCGCGAATCTTCTGCTCCTGGTCAGAGAGAACTTTCCGGGCGGTTTCGAGCCGGCCCTCGAGAAACTTTGTCGTGTCTTCCGACTGCTGCTGGCGCACTTCGAGATTCTCGCTGATGAACAGGTTGGTCAGTTCGCTGGTCACATTCTGGGCAACCTGCGGATTGTGCGACAAGTAATAGACATTAAACGCACTGACCCGATTCTGGGCATCGCTCACCAGTTCGATCTCGATGTCTTTGCGCATGTGCTCCACCTTCTCGTCCGGCGTGAGGTGAGCGTGCGAGTTCGCGTAGAGGTTCATCTGATCGATAATGTGCAGCAAGCGGGTGCGGCTCAGAATCTGCTGAGTAATACTCCGCAACCGGTCCTGGAGATCGTCGTTCACGTTGGGCGTAACGTAATCCTTCGGCATGGTGGGCTGCTCCACCAGGATTAACGTTCCGGAGCGATAGCGTGAAGGCAGAACCCAGCTGGCTCCCCACACCACCAGCCACCCCAAGAGCAGCGGGATTAAGAACTGCATGTGGCGGCGGCGCACTATGCCCAGGTAATGGTGAAGGTCAATACCTTCCGAACTTTTCTCTTCGAGATCGTCAACCATAGATTTGTCTTTATCTTCCGAGAGGTCTGGAGAACTGATATGAAATCGAAACGAATTCGCGATTGGTGTTGGGATTCGTTGCCAGGACGGCAACCGTGCTGTAATCCTGGTGAAGCCGCGTGTACCCGAGCTGCACATTCACGTGCTGGCCAAACTGCTGCTGCAATGATGCCGTTCCAAAAATCGTGTGCCCGTTACCGCTGACCAGGGGCGTGCCCGCCAAAAGATCATTCTGCGCGTACCCGCCCGAGGCCGACGCACTCAGCATGCGCGAAAGTTGTTGCCGGAATAGCGCGCTGGCGCTGTCCATTCGCACCGCTCCGATCAGCCCGCCGCCGCTCGAGATCAGATGCGAATAGCTGATGGCCAGGCTGCTCAGGCGTCCCTGCCAGCTCAAGCTGCCGCCAGCCGCCGGATTCCAACTGTCGGATGCCGGCGATGAGGTCGCCCCTGCACCGGAAAAACCTACACCAGGAAACTGCGGGCCAATTTCCGCGTATTGTGGACCGCCAAAGACGGAAATCGAAAATCCCGGCATCGGATACATGGTGTAGAAAAGCAGCGCGGCGTGGGTTTGCGTCTCGTTGGTCGCTGGAGCTGGATACGAAACCAGCCTCTGATACTCATAGGTCACACCCACATAATGCCTCTTCGAAATCCGCAGCGAATAGAACGCCGCTCCGCTTTGCGAACTCGAATCGTAGAGGCCAGGAACCTCGGCTTGGTCCGGGTAGCTCAAATTCGTAAACGTCGTGCTGGCACCGACCATGCTGTTGGCGGCAAATTGATAGGTGATGCCGACATTTCCAGAATTGCTGATGCGGTCCGCAATCGGCGCAATCACCGACAGATTGGCCTCCTGCGCACCGCCGGATACTGCCCCCGCCGACCCCAAGTCTGGCTGGTTGAACACGTTGGAGCTTTTCTGAAAGCCGTCTCGAGCGCTAAAGGTCACGTGCGGGCTCAGCCGGGACTGGAAGTTGATTGACGCGTTCTGATCCGCTTCGTTCCTTGAACTCGTGCGCTGGTAAAACGTAAACCCGGGTGCGTAAGTTATGACCGACTCTACCCGCGGTGTCGTTTCGTCCAGTGCGATGAAGGGTGCCACGGAATAACTCACGTCGCTCACAGGTTCGGTTGTTAATGAGCCCAGCGCATTGTCGGTATATGCAGTAGTAAAGGCCAATCCGCCGCGCAGGTAGTTCGAGCGCTCTTCGGAAGTGGGCGCGGTTGGGTACGATTGCCCGCTTACCAAGGGAGGAGTCAGCATTCGATCTGTGCCATTGTCATTACTTATCAAGGCGTCACTTATCGGGCCGGTTACTGCCGGTACAGGGACAGTGCGTTGCTGCTGCTCCTGCGACCAGACAGGCGCCGCAGCCAGAAGAACCATACCCACGCTGATCGTTTCAAACAGCTTCATCGTCAGGGAATCACGATCGTGTCACGCGGTTGAACTTTGATGTTTTGCGCCGCATTCTGGCCTTTTACAACTTCTTTGTAGTTGAAGGGAATCCGGGTCTGGGTGCCGTCGGCATTCTGCCGCAGAACATAGATGGACTTCTGCTTTGCGAAATCCCGGAAACCACCCGCCAGCGCAATCGCATCGAGCACCGTAGGAGAATTGGCGATCACATACGTTCCCGGGCGATTCACCTGGCCCAGGATGTTGAACTTTTGACTATTGATTTGCTGAACGATAACCGTAACTTCGGGCTCCGAAATATAGTTCTTCAGCCGGCTGGCTATTTCAACTTCCAGCTTCAAAGGCGTTTGGCCCGCAGCCTGAACTTCGCCGACGAGAGGCAAAGAGATCTTGCCGTCCGATCGGACTGGAATCGATCGCGAGATATCTGGCTCTTTCCAGACATTGATGGCCAACACGTCGTCATTCCCAATTACGAAACTGTCGTCGTGAGGCTTGGGCGCCGTGGAAGCATCTGCGTTGTGCGGGGCCTGCGTGGCGTTCGAACTCGGCGCCTGTGCCCAGAGCCCATTCGATAGCAGTAGACACGTTGAGACCGCAACCAGTCTCAACCTCCGAAAACTGCCGGCTCTCGTTATCATGGTGGCTCCTTGCCGCTTCTCAACCACGCTGTTCGCGTCTTGACTCAACTTGCTTTTCCGTTTCCCTTGGTCTGGCCCGCGCCCGCCAACCTGTTAGCCCGGAATGGGTAGGGTTCCGCAGCGCTCATGCGATACTGCTCAATCTTGTAGAGCACCGAACGATAACTCACTCCTAGAAGTCGGGCTGCCGCCTTACGATTCCAGCCCGTTTTCTCCAGTGCCGCGGCGATTGCGTTCCTCTCCGTTTCCCACTTAACGCTCTGAATCAGCGATTTCAATGATCTCGGTATGGACACGTCCGCACTGGCTTCAACTTCCTCGGGTTCACACTCCGGTTCGTACGGCGTCATTGCGAGATTGTGGGTCCGCGCCTGAAACTCGTTGCCAGCGCTCGGGGAAAGTGGTTCCAACCCGCTCAGGCCAAGTTTGTCGCCAGCCACCAGGTAGCGTTTGACGAACGTTTCCAATTCTTTCAGATTCCCAGGCCAGGAATGACTCTGGCAGGCCGCCAGCACCGCCGGAGAGAATTCTCGCGGAGCAAGGCCGTAATACCGGGCAAGCTTGTGCATGGAATACCGCAGAAGAATCTCGACCTCGTCCCGGCGTTGCCGCACAGGGGGTACATCGAGAGTGAACGCGCTGAGCCGGTAGTAGAGATCGGAGCGCAGCCGCTTTTCTGCAAGCGCTTGTTCCACATTGTCGCTGCTGGCTGCGAGAATACGTACATCGACTTCGACCGGTTTGTCGTCGCCCGACCTGACAAACCGCTTGTCCTGCAGGACCTGGAGAAGTCTCGATTGCAGCGCAAGTGGCATCTCCGTGATTTCATCGAGCAGAAGCGTGCCCTTTTCGCCGATTTCGAGCTTTCCAGGGCTGGTCCGCACGCCGCGGGTCGAAGACCCGTTCCCGGAAGCATGCTCTCTGCCGAAAAGTTCAATCTCCAGAAGGTCTCCCGGCATCTCCGCGCAATTGACTCGGAGGAACCTGAAGCCGGAATAAACCGACAGCTTGTGGATCAGACGGGCAACCGTTCCTTTCCCACTTCCGGGTTCTCCCAGAATGAGCACCGGAACATCCGACTGCGCCAGCAGCTTCGCCTGCGCGCGGAGCTTCTGCATGATGGGCCCTACGCTCAAGAAAAACTCGTCCTCGCCCAGTGACTCGATATCTTCGCTCGCCATCTCCGCTTCCATGCCATCGGTCGACAGATCCAAACCGCGGCGTATAACCAGTTCCAGTTGTCCTTCACTGAACGGCCGGACCAGGACGTTCCTGGCGCCCAGGCGGGTTGCTTCTCTGCGCGCGCCGGAATCCTCCGGGTAGCAAACTACGACCACCGGAAGATCGGGGCAAAGCCGGCGCAGCCATGGTAAGAGTTGCAAGCTATCGCCATCGCCACGAGCCAGATCCAGCAGGAGCATGTCAGGTGTTGCACCGGATTGCACCCGCTCCATGGCTTCCCAACCATTCGCCGCTGTTTCCAGCTGCCAGGAGTCGGATTCCGCAATGGACCAAAGCGAACGAAGTACTGCCGGCTCTCTGCTTACGGCCAGCAATCGAAGTGTTTCAATAGTATTGTCGTTCAAGGGTAGGGGATCCTTATTCTTTCGTAGGGGATTTCTTATCTGCAGGGGAGAGAAGGCATTACCGCACAGATTACAGAACAGACTTACAGAACAGATTACAGAGCTTGGGATTGCTTCAGATCGGTTCGACTTCGTATCCTTCCACGCGAACCGCCAATGACCGCTGGATCGCTTCCACGGAAATGACCAGCGTGCGATCTCCGTTGCGCGAGACTAATATGCCTTCCAGGCCATTGAGCGCTCCGCTGCGGATGCGCACCCGCTGCCCGATCTTGAGGAAGGGATGAGAAGACCAGGGGAGCTGCCCTTCCACCACGCTACGAACCGCGTCGATTTGCTCGTCTGGGATGGGAGCGCCCTCGCCTCGGGCGCCGATCAGCCCGAATACTCCATCCACCCGCAGAACACGTAAGCGCTCAGACCGATTCGGCACAAACTTCGCGAACACATAGCAACTGAATAGGGGCATCTGCACTGACTTCTTGCGGTCGCTCCAGCGATGCACCTCGGTGACCAGAGGCAGGAACGTTGTCACGCCTCTCTCTTCAAGTCGCTGCATCACAATCTTTTCGTGACGCGGGCGAGTCTGCAGCCCGTACCAGTTTTCAACTTCCGCTTCAGCCAGCGGAGACGGCTGCGGAAACTCAAACGATAAGGTGCTCACGGCCATAGCTTCGCCCTCTAAGTCACTGTCTCTGAGTGACCCCAAACTTGAAGTACAAGATTGTCGTTGTCGGGATCTCAACGATGAGATCCCTCAGGGGAATACCACCTTGGGCAGGAAACCGGGGGGATTGCTGTTTTCCTGCTTAATTTCAGATGCGCGCTTTCCTCAAAGAATCGTAAAGAATTGTCCGTTGCTCAATGCGATTTCTTCCTCGGATCAGCACTCACCTAAAGTCTTATGGAGCATCTCTAATACCAAAAAGAATGCGGCCTACCAATCACCACTATTCCTATAGTGATTGTAGCATTTAATTTAGCCCTGTCAAGGGTCCTTGCATTCTCTTGCGCTACTTAAAACCTGCTTCTTCGTGGAACGCTCGGGCTGGGGGGAAACAGCTACCAACTTCACAAGTCGGCTGCCCTGATGACAATGATCCTACATGGGATTGCAGATTATTGCAAGGGGTAAACTAAAGGCCCGGGCCTTCCTCCGCGGAAACCCTTCAGCATTCAAGTTGGGAATTCGGGTAATTCGTTTTCCCGAAGTGAACCTCTCCAACTTGCCCAAGTGGCTCTCGACGGTAGCTTTGAACTCAGTAATCGCGCCCTAACATACTGAATTAACAAGCACTTAGTGCAAGAATGTAACAATTGTGGGCGAGCGGAGCCCCAGGGAGGGAATGTCAGCCGTCATTGCTCCCGCTGGTTGGCAGATGTGCAAGAACTTGCAGTTAATGTCTAGGATTTGCTACATTGCACGATCTTGCTACTATCTGCTGAGAGTTGCAAAAAGGGCCTCGAAAGTCCCATTTCGATAATCCTGGCGCTGATGTCAGGCTCGGGGCAGAGGCTACGGCGCGGGAATCTTCACCTGGATGACGTTGGAATATCCGCTCTCGCCGGCCGCATCTACCGCTTTGGTGGCATAGCAGTAAGTGGTGCCGTCGGCCACTACGCTGTCCGTAAACACCGTAATGGAACTCGAGGTGGATCCAATGCTGGAATAGGACCCGCACGAGCTTGTGTAGACAGCGCGATAGACGTCGTAGCCCGTGACGCCAGAGGTGGAGCTGGCCGTCCAGGACAAACCAACGCTATAGACGGGCGCCGCCGTCCCGGTGCCGGAAACAGTTGCGGCGCTTGGCGAGTTGGAAGCATTGCTCTCAAATGAGGCCGAGGCTGAAGCACTCCCACTAGCCCCAGGCGTGAACGTCACTGTGAAAGTAAGGGGTTGGCTCGTAGTGACCGTCACCGGGAAGGAGAGACCGCTGATAGAAAACTCGGAAGGGTTGGTACCGCCCAAACTGACTGAGGAAACCGACACGCTCGCACCGCTAGCAGTTAGCGTCCCAGTTTGAGTTCCGCTGGTCCCGACCGTGACACTCCCCACACTGACCGGGCTCACACTCAACGCGCCTTGACTCTGCGTAGCTTCGGATCCGCTGACTGCTACATTCAGGCTCGCATCGGAAGCGTTCGAGGTAATCGCGATATTTCCGCTGGAACTGCCGGAAGACTGCGGCTCAAAAATTACGTTGAAGGACGTGCTTTGCCCCGGCGTCAGCGTCAAAGGTGTGGTTAATCCGGTGATGCTGAAACCCGAGCCGGTAACAGTTACCTGCGTGATGGTGAGATCGGTTCCGCCCGTGTTGCTCAGCGTGTCGGCCTGGGTGTCCCTGGTCGCGCTCGGCACGCTGCCAAAGCTGACGCTCGCGGGCGCGGCACTCAGCGCGCCTGGCAGCGGGTTCTGTGTAGTCTGCGAGTTCGGTTTGCCCGTGCTCAGTCCCTGGCATCCCAGCATCGTTGCTAGGGCCAGTACAACGACAAGCGTATTCCAACGGACGGCGAGGGGGCGCATAAGTGTTTGAATAAGCTCTGTTTCGTAGGCTCCCAACTTGACACGCTAGTGTGCCCTGTCGTGTATGAATCGCGTAAGGTCTCGAAAGGCCATGCTGAAGAGGAGCCAAAAGACCTTATGGCTTACTGGTCTCCGGCCTAGTGCGATGCCCCCGAGGGACAGCAACTAGCGTGACTCCGATTTCTGAGTTTTCGCGCAAACATTATCGGTAGATGGCGAGATTGACTATCAAAAAAAACCAAATCTTTTGGATACTAGCATCACGCGGTGAACTTAAACTGCGCCACTTGGCCGTCCCCAAAAGAACTAATTCGATCGGCGGGTTTTGGGTTTTTGCCGGGGACGGGCCCCACCCAATACGAGCTCGCAGAGACCGTCGACAAAATCCGGAGTTAACTTGCGGTGCCTGATTAGAAATCGCATGTAAATAGGACCATAAAGGGAATCAAGAAGCAGGTCCATATCAACATCTTTGCGCAGTTCGCGGCGCAGGATCCCGCGCCGGAGCGTCGCATAGGCCTCCTGCCGACGCGGCCAGAGAAAGCGATCACGGAACGCGGTGATGAGGTCCCGATCGCTTTGGCCCCCGCCGAGAATCGCAGAAACAATGCGCCCACGCCGGCCGCGGAAAATCTTGATTAGCTGACGCATCTGCTGGCTCATGTCGGTGCGGACCGAGCCGGTATCGGGAAAATGGAGTTTCCGGGTTGTGCTGCTGGCAAATGCATCCGCGATAAGCGCGGCCTTGTTGGACCACCAGCGGTAAACCGTTGCCTTGCCAACGCCGGCGTGAGCTGCCACGGCTTCGATGGTAAGCTCGGAAAAGCCGTTTTTCCCCAGGAGCTTCAAAGTGCTGCGCAGAATAGCCAGTCGGGCTTGCTCACTACGCGGGCGCCCCGGAGAGCGCTTGCGGCGGCCTGCACCGCGTTTGCCATGAGCCCGAGAGTTCTGGCGCATGGTGCTACCCTACCATATAATCGATAGTGGGCTTTAGAATCCAATACGCTTAGTATCGAATCTAAAACTTTAGATTCCCCGCGGCGTCTGGCAGTGTAGCCTCTTTACTTTTTCCTTCGAACTCTGGAGTGGTGCCGAACCAATGTGGATTGTTGCGTTAGCACTAAGGCGTCCCTACACCTTCGTTGTGATGGCGATCGTCATCATTATTTTATTTTTCGTTACGCTTTTCCGCACCCCCGTCGACATTTTTCCTAGCATCGATATTCCAGTGGTCTCGATAGTTTGGTACTACACCGGCATGGCGCCGCAAGACATGGCCGACCGGATCGTGGCCAACTCCGAGCGCGGCATCACCACCACGGTCAACGACATCGAGCACATGGAGTCGCAGTCGGTAAACGGGCTGGGCGTCATCAAGGTGTTTTTCCGCCCGGGCACAAACCTCCAGGGAGCCATCGCACAAATCACGGCGATCGCGCAGACTACGGTCCGCGGCTTACCCCCGGGCACCACGCCACCGCTGATCATCTCCTACAGCGCCTCCACCACACCCATCATTCAGCTGGGCCTCAGCAGCAAGACCCTGCCCGAGCAAGATCTTTTCGATTTAGGCCAGAACTTCCTGCGTAATTATTTGGCCACAGTGCCTGGGGCGGCGACGCCTTACCCTTACGGCGGCAAGATTCGTCAAGTGCAGGTGGACCTGGACTTGCCGAAGCTTCAGGCATACGGGCTTTCGCCGAATGACATCGTGAACGCCGTCAATGCGCAGAACGTCATTCTGCCCACCGGCACCATCAAGCTCGGTCCGGTGGAATACAACGTGGAGATGAACGGGACGCCGCAGACCATCGCGGAATTGAACGACCTTCCGGTCAAGACCTCCAACGGCTCCACGCTCTACATGCGCGACGTCGCTCACATACGCGACGGCTTCTCCCCGCAAACCAACATCGTGCGCCAGGATGGAAACCGCGGCGCTCTGATGTCGATTTACAAGAACGGGAATGCTTCCACGCTGGATATCGTCGCGGGGGTAAAGAATATCGTATTGCAAGCGGCACAGTCACTGCCGCCGGAGCTGAAGATCTCCTCGTTGTTTGACCAATCTCTGTTTGTGCGGGCATCGATCAACGGCGTAGTGCGCGAGGGACTCATCGCGGCCGCCCTCACCGCAACCATGATCCTCATCTTCCTCGGAGATTGGCGGCCGACGATCGTCATTTTGATTTCCATTCCGCTCTCTATCTTTGTGTCGATCATTGCGCTGGGCGCGCTTGGGCAAACCATCAACATCATGACCCTGGGAGGTCTGGCGCTCGCCGTAGGCATTCTGGTCGACGACGCAACCGTGGAAATCGAGAACATTGAGCGCAACCTCGCCATGGGCAAAGAGATGAGGCAGGCCATCCTTGATGGCGCGCAACAGATCGCCGTGCCTGCCTTCGTCTCCACCCTCAGCATCTGCATTGTGTTCGTGCCCATGTTCTTCTTAACCGGCGTTGCGAAATTCCTGTTCGTGCCTCTGGCGGAGGCCGTCAGCTTCGCCATGCTGGCCAGTTACCTGCTCTCCCGAACCCTGATTCCCACGCTGGTGATGTACATCATGCGCGGCCATGAGCATCGCGCCGAAGCTCCCAAGTCCTACCTGGGCCGCTTCCAGCGCGGCTTCGAGCGCAAGTTTGAAGATTTCCGCCGGGGCTACGAGCAGTTACTGGAAACCACTCTCGAGCATCGTGCCGCATTCGTGGCTTGCTTCCTCGTGTTTTGCGTGCTCTCCCTCGGTTTGTTTACGTTCCTGGGAGAGGATTTCTTTCCGCAAGTGGATGCTGGCCTGCTTCGCCTGCATGTCCGGGCGCGCCCCGGCTTGCGCGTGGAAGAAACGGCTCGCCTCTGCGATGAAATCGAAGCCCTTCTCCGGCAGGAGATTCCTCAGGGTCAGCTACAGACGGTTCTCGACAACATCGGGCTGCCCAACTCCGGCATCAACCTGTCCTACGCCTCTAACGGAACCATCGGCACCAGCGACGTGGAGATCCTGATCGCGCTCGACCCCGAGCATCACACGCCGACCGCGGCGCTGATACGGCATCTGCGCGAGATCTTGCCGCAGCGCTTTCCCGGCGTCGAGTTCTTCTTCCAACCCGCCGACATCGTTACCCAGATTCTGAACTTCGGATTGCCCGCGCCCATCGACGTGCAGGTGGTTGGCACTGACATGGGCACCAGTTATGTCATTGCGCAGCAGATCGCGAACAAGATGCGGCACATTCCCGGCACCGCCGACGTCCACGTGCAACAACTGCTCTCGCTTCCGACCATACACATGGACATTGACCGCACCCGCACCACCCAGGTTGGCCTGCAGGCGCGCGATGTGGCCCAGAGCGTACTGGTCTCGCTGAGCGGCAGCTTCCAGACATCGCCCAATTTCTGGCTCAACCCACGCAACGAAGTCACTTACCAGATGGCAGTGCAGGCCCCGCAATATCGCATGACCAGCATGCAGGACCTGATGACCATCCCAGTAACGTCGCAGCAGGGCCCGCAGCTCCTCAGCAACCTGGTTCAGGTGTATCCAGTGGCCCGGGCCGCGACAGTGAATCATTACAACGTGGCACCCGTGATTGACGTTTACGCCAGCACCCAGGATCGCGACTTGGGCGCGGTCGCAGCCGACACCATGAAGGTGCTTAAGACGTTCGACAACAAACTGCCGCGCGGCACTCACATCGTGGTGCGTGGGCAGGTCTCCACCATGCGCTCCTCGTTCATCGGGCTGGGCATCGGATTGGTCGGCGCTATCCTGCTCGTCTACTTGCTGATTGTCATCAACTTTCAGTCGTGGCTTGATCCCTTCATCATCATCGCGGCATTGCCGGGAGCGCTGGCGGGGATTTGCTGGTTCCTGTTGCTGACCCGCACCACGCTGAGCGTGCCCTCCCTCACCGGCGCCGTCATGTGCATGGGCGTGGCCACCGCCAATTCGATTTTGATGGTCAGTTTCGCCCGCGAACAACTGGACGAAGGTATCCCCGCTATGAAGGCTGCCGTTGCGGCAGGGTACACCCGCATGCGCCCTGTGATCATGACCGCACTGGCAATGATTATCGGAATGGTGCCCATGGCGCTGGGCTTTGGTGAGGGCGGCGAGCAGAACGCGCCGCTCGGCCGCGCCGTTATCGGCGGACTGCTGTTTGCTACGGTCGCTACCTTATTCTTTGTGCCTAGCGTATTTGCCATCTTCCACAGTCGCCGGGAAGCCAAGCGTGCGGCGCGCGAGCAACAAGCGTGATTACGATAAATAGATAAATATAAGATGTTTCCGCAGGAGTCGGAGTCGACCATGAGTGCAGACAACGAATCTAAACCAAACCCGGAGGATGCCAGGCGGCTCGGGCAGAGTAATGCCGCCCAGCCGCCCCAAAACGAAAAGCATCCTGCGTTGATTGGGCAGGCTGAGCGTGACGAAGAGATCAGGGCAATGGAGGAGCACTCCCGGCATCAACCTCCGACCATCCAGAAACCGCCCGATCTTCCTCCCGCTCCTCCGAGCAAAGCCCTGACGATTGTGGGCGTCTTGTTGCTCATACTTCTGATCGCCGGTGCACTCACACTCTGGGACCATGTCACTCACGAGCGTGCCTTGGCCAAGGAGACGGAGCGCCAGACGGTGCCAACCGTCGCCGTGGTTCACCCCCAGTCAGAAAAGCCAGACGAGGATCTGGTTCTGCCGGGCTCTCTGCTGGCTTACGTGGAATCCCCCATTTACGCGCGCACCAACGGCTATCTGGTGCGCTGGTACAAGGACATTGGCAGCCGCGTGGAAAAAGGCGAACTGCTGGCTAAGATCGATACTCCCGAGGTTGATCAGGAGCTGAACCAGACCCGCGCCGCGCGTCTGCAAATCCTGGCGCAGATGGATCTGGCGAAAATCAGCGCTGACCGCTGGCAGAATCTACGCAAGACCGACTCCGTCTCCGCCCAGGAAGCGGATCAATACGATAGCGGATACAAACAGAGTCAGGCCAACCTCGCCGCCGCCGATGCTAATGTCCGCCGCCTCGAACAGCTGGAGGGATTCAAAGACGTCTACGCGCCTTTCAGTGGTGTGCTTACCAAACGCAACGTCGATCCCGGAGCGCTCATCAACGCCGGCGCCGGCGTTGGCACCGGCGCTGCCGGCCGTGAATTATTTGATCTTGCTCGTGTCGATCCATTGCGGGTCTACACCAGCGTACCCCAGGCTTACGCGCCATTTATAAAGGTTGGCGCCACGACCACCGTCACTTTGCAGGAATTTCCCGGACAGAAGTTTTCCGGCAAGGTTGTGCGTACGGCAGAATCCATTGATACGGCGACACGCACTTTGCTGACTGAGGTCGACGTGCCCAACAAGGACGGCCGTCTTTTGCCCGGCTCCTTCGGGGAGGTCCACTTCGCCGTAGGTAATGGCGTGAACAAGGTCACGGTTCCGGTGAACGCAATGCTGTTTCGCGCCGAAGGCCCGCGCGTAGCCGTCGTCGGCCCCGATGGCAAGGTGCAGTTGCGCCCCATAAATATTGGACGCGACTACGGCACCACCTTGGAGGTCCTCGGAGGGGTTTCCCCGGCTGATCAGGTCGTGATTAACCCTGCAGATTCGCTCGAGGAGGGGCAAAAAGTAGTCGTGGCGCAGAAGCCACCCACTCAGTCCCCACCGCCTGCCCAGCAGAAAGGCAGCGGATCGTGAAGCGAGTCGCAATCTCGGTAGCTCTTGCGCTGCTCGGTCTCGCAGCCGGATGCACCGTCGGCCCACGTTATAGCCGGCCCGCGGCTCCGGCCCCAGCGCCAGATGCCTGGAAGACGCAACCACCCTGGCAGGAGGCCGCGCCCAAGGATGCGATTCCTAAAGGCGCCTGGTGGCAAGTCTTTAACGATCCGGCGCTCAACGCCTACGAACAACAATTGCTCCAGGCCAACCAGTCACTGGTGGCCGCGCGCGATCGTTTAGACCAGGCTCGTTCACTAGCGCGCGTAGCGACCGCGGACATGTTCCCGCAGCTTTCGGCCGATCCTAGCGCGGTGCGGGAGCGCGCAGGCGCAAATCGCCCCTTAAATGGCGCAGGTCCGACCATCGTCAGCGTCCCGGGTTTGTCGCAGCCCATCACGATTTATTCGCAGAATAGTTCTTATACCCAGAACGTCTTCACCATTCCTTTTTCTCTCAGCTACGAAGCCGATCTTTTCGGACGAGTGCGGCATAACGTGGAAGCGGCCAACGCTTCTCTGCAATCAACCGCCGCTGATCTGCAGAATGTGCAATTGGTGCTGACCGCTGAACTCGCCGCCGACTACTTCACGCTCCGCGAACTGGACGCCGAATTTGGAGTCGTACAGGAGTCTGTGGGCTATCAGCAAAAAGGCCTGGATCTGGTGAATCACCGCCACGACGGCGGCATCGCCAGCGGACTCGAAGTGGCGCAGCAGGCCGCGCTGCTTGATTCCACAGTTTCACAGCTCGCTCTGGTGCAGGAATCACGCGCTCAGTACGAACACGCCATCGCCGTGCTGGTGGGCCAGCCAGCCTCCAGCCTTGGCGTGCCCGTCGCGCCATTGCGCGCCACACCGCCGCCAGTCCCGCTCGGAGTGCCCTCCGATGAGTTGGAGCGCCGGCCTGATATCTCCACCGCAGAGCGCGTGATGGCCTACGAAAATGCGCAAGTCGGAATCGCCCAGTCTGCTTTTTATCCGCACATCACTCTAAGCGGCGCGGGCGGATGGCAAAGCCGCGATCTCGGCTCACTCCTTAACGCACCTAGTCTTTTCTGGTCGCTCGGCGCGGATGCCCTGCAACCCATCTTCCAGGGCGGTCGAAACCGCGCCAACCTTGCCGCGGCTCGCGCCGCTTACGACCAGTCTGTGGCCAACTACCGTCAGGCTGTGCTGACGGCGTTCCAGGAGGTCGAGGACGGGATCAGCAATCTGAGCACCCTTTCGCAAGCCCTGGCCACGCAGAGCGCCGCGGTGAATGACGCTCGCCGCGAACTCGAGATTGCCAATAACCGTTACATCGGCGGGGTCACCAGCTACCTCGATGTGATCAATGCACAGACCACGTTGCTGGCCAGCGAGCGCCTGCAAACGCAGTTGCTCGGTCAGCAGATGGTCAGCTCCGTCTATCTAGTAAAAGCTCTAGGCGGCGGCTGGGACGCAAGCCAACTCAAAGATCAGCATGTTCATCCCCAGGCAGGCCAGATTTTGCAGCCCTGACCTCCGCCGCTGGGACACTCGACATTACAAGACGACTGTCATCCTGAGCGGAGCCGTTCTTCACGCACAATGTCATCCTGAGCAGAGCCGTTCTTCAGGCGTAGCGAAGGATCTCCCTCTCATCCGGCCCAACGCGTTAGCCAAACTGCCACTACCGAGCACCGTGATTAAGTTGACAACGGCATCGGACAGGCCTAGTATTATAGCTGAGGGAAATATCTCCTCTTACTCTTTCACGTTTTCGGCAATAGGCCAGCCCAATCTGAAGTTTCCTTTGATTCGCGCCCTTGGAAGAGTAATCGGATTCATGACACGACCGGGTAATAAGCTGAGTAATAAGGGACTGTCGTGTCGACGCCCTGTTTTGCATCTGTGTTTATCTGCACGAGCCTGGAGGGAAACACTATGAACACTTTGAAGAACACCAAGTTTCTTGTGAAAGTGAACCGCAGCGGTACTCGCGCCCCTGAATACGTGCAGCGCATTGACCGCACTCCCATCCAGACCACAACCGACCGCAAGCTCGCACTCGCTATGGGAAGATTCACGGCGGAAGATGCCGTCAAGTCGATCCAGAATTCCCGCTGCAACCCCGAGTTGATCTCCGTTCAGGTCGTCGCCTAGCTTTTCAGCGCTGGCTGCGACAACCCTGGACATCCGCCATCTTCCTGCTCCCGAGTATCCCACCCGTTGCGGGTGGGATCCCCTCGTTCCTCTCTCCGCACCCCTTCGTGGTCCTTAACAACATTCCCACAGAAACCGGACTCTTACTCCGAGACTGAGAAAGATTCAGTCCCAGTCGATTTGCGTAGTATTCTCACGTGGAATAAATTTCCGGCTTCTCGCAATCGGCGAAAGGACCGCGCTCCGTGCCACAAGACGAAAAAGCTGGTTACAACCGCTTCCTCCTGCTGGTAGCAGGACTGGGCGGCCTGCTCTATGGCGTGGATGTCGGCATCATTGCCGGCGCCCTGCCCTACCTGGAGGCAACTTCCGGTTTGAATGCGGGCCAGCTCTCGATCGTCGTCGCAGCCGTGCTTCTCGGAAGCGTCATCTCGACTCTATTTGCCGGCGTGCTGGCGGACTGGATGGGGCGCAGACTCTTGATGACGCTTAGCGGCGTGCTGTTCGTCGTCAGCATTCCGGTGATTGCCCTTTCCCATGGTTATGAACCACTGATTCTTGGCCGCCTCCTGCAAGGCATCAGCGCCGGTCTGATCGGCGTAGTAGTCCCGCTGTATCTAGCGGAGTGTCTGGCAGCATCAGCTCGCGGCAAGGGAACCGGTATCTTTCAATGGCTGCTGACGTTCGGCATCATGGCGGCCGCCTTTGTTGGAATGTATTTCAGCTTTCGTGTCGACGAAGTGGCAAAACTCGGCAATGCCGCCAGGCTCATCGCCTTCAAAGACACAGCTTGGCGGAGCATCTTCTGGGTTTCGCTCCCCCCCGGCATCCTGTTCGTGATCGGCAGCCTCATGGTGTCGGAATCCCCGCGCTGGCTGTTTCGCCACGGAAAACGCGATGCCGCCCACGCCGCGCTGCTCCGTTCGCGCACCAACGACCAGGCCACCCTTGAACTCGCGGAAATGGAACAAACGGTCTTCGCTGAGAAAACCCAGACCTCGACTGGGACGAAGATCAGAGAATCGCTCTTACACCGCAAATACGTGATCCCCTTTGTCCTGGCGTGTGTGATTCTCGCCTGCAACCAGGCGACTGGCATCAACTCCATCATCGGCTATAACACCAACATTCTTTTGCAAAGCGGCCTCTCTGATGTTCAAGCTCATTGGGGCTACGTTCTTTTCACCATCGTGAACTTCCTGGCGACCATTGGCGGCGTCATTCTGGTCGACCGCAAGGGACGCAAATTCCTCCTCTCCGTGGGAACAACCGGAATTATTGTTTCCCTTGTCTGCACCGGCCTGCTCTTCCGCCGGACGGAACACCTGCGCGTGGATTCCAGCAGCTCGGTTCAGTCCATGGTGGCATCGGACCAGCAGATTACGCTCACCTATGATCAGAAGCTGGCCGGGACTCTGCTAGGCGCAAGCGGAGACGCTGGCAAACAGATCGCTAACGGACCGACATCCCTGGTCGTCATCTATTCCTATGGAGACTTCCGCGCCGCCACCAAGGCCGCGCGCTCAGACGATACCGCTGCAACCCCGATCGAAATCACGCGCGAAAGCTGCGTTCCCGACAATAAAGTAAAGGCGTTCTTTTCGAATCCCTTCGGCGATCTCGACGCCGCGCGCCTTGCTCCCCTGAGAATCGATAACGCATTGATCACTCCCTTGCCCAGCCAGAGCAGCGGATGGAAGGTAGCCATCACTCTTTTCATTTTCATGGCCTTCTATGCCATCGGCCCGGGAGTGTGCGTGTGGCTTGCGCTTTCCGAACTGATGCCGACCCGCATTCGCTCCAACGGCATGAGCATTGCCCTGCTGCTCAATCAGGCGGTTTCCACCGGCATCGCCGCCGCATTCCTGCCTACCGTCGGCAAATATGGCTACTCCACCATGTTTTGGGGTTTCGCAGCCTGCACCGTGATCTACCTCATCACGGCTGCAGTCTTCCTGCCAGAAACCAAAGGGAAAACTCTGGAGGAAATCGAAGCGCATTTCGAAGGCACAAGAAAAAAATCCAGCCTCGCGCCCGCCTGAAGATTTACGACGGATTGTCATCCTGAGCGCAGCCGTTTTTCAGGCGCAGCGAAGGATCTCCAGCTTAACCGGCGCAGAGCGTAAGCCAGACCTCACCCCACCGAAGTTCCAGCTCCCTACGTCCGAGCCAGGCGTTCGCTGTTCGGCTTCGAACCGCTCACCGCAAAGAAGAGGATGTACAAGTAGCAGATCACCGGAAGAAAAAAGGCGTGGTGAATCCCGACCCGGTCTGCAATCGCGCCCTGCGCAAGCGGGATCAGGGCTCCGCCGACGATCGCCATAATCATGATTCCGGAACCGTCCCCGGTTAGCGGACCAAGTTCCGCTACCCCCAGAGTGAAAATGCTCGGGAACATGATCGAATTAAAAAACCCAACCAGAATGATGCTCCACATGGCGAAGTGCCCCGTGCTGAGCATGGAAGTTGTCACGAGGGCGGCGGCACACACTGCGCAAATGCCAAGCAGTCGCCCCGTGCTCATCTTTTGCAATAGCCCGGATCCGATGAAACGCCCCACCATGGCTCCGCCCCAGTAAAAGGCAACGAAACTGGCCGCGACCTTTTCGGTCAGCCCCCCGATCTCCGGCTGGCTGAAATAGTTCACCAGAAAGCTCCCAATAGAAACCTCCGCCCCGACGTATACGAAAATGCCGATCGCGCCGAAGATCAGATTGCGATGCTTCCAGATGGAGTCGTTCACCTTTTCCCCGACCTTGTGCTGAGCCTGCGGGATCTTCGGCAGCTTGAAGCTTCCGATCGCGATTGCCAGCAGCACCAACGCGAGGCCCAATCCAACATAGGGCGTCTTCACCGTGGCTGCTTCATGCAAGCGATAGGCCTGCAGGGCATCGGGCGCCATCGCCCGTATTTCTTCCATGGTCTTGGGCGCTGCCGTAAGAATCAGCAGACCGCCGAAGAAAGGAGCAAGAAAAGTTCCCAGCGAGTTGAAAGCCTGTGTCAGATTCAGCCGGCTCGATGCGGTCGCCGCTTTACCCAGCACTGTTACGTATGGATTAGCCGCCACCTGCAGGCACGTAATGCCCGCAGCCAGAACGATCAACGCAACCAGGAACAGCGGGTACGATGGCACGCTGGCCGCCGGCACAAAAAGAAACGCTCCCACACCCATGGTCAGCAGACCCAGCACCATCGACCGCTGATAACCAATCCAATCGATGATCTTGGCTGAAGGTATGGAGAAAAGAAAATATGCTCCAAAGAAGGCAAACTGAATCAGCATGACCTGTGCATAGTCCAGGTCAAAAATCGGTTTCAGGTGAGGGACAAGAATGTCGTTGAGGCAGGTCAGGAAGCCCCACATGAAAAACAAAGTGGTCACTACCGCCAGGGGACCCGTGTAGGACGTCGACCCTTCGGAAGCCGACGCAGTAGTGGAACTGCCGGGAGCAACGATCGCCATAGCTTGGTGTCCGCCCGCAATCAGGAATTTCAGCCCTGTCGCCAACCGATCATAGCATCGCGAGCCGCTCTCCGGTTATTGCTGCGGTTGGATCCTTACTAGCCAGTTTGCCGGTTCAGGCAGGATTGCAAATGTAGGTAGCTTCCCGCGCACCATGGCAACTTCATCGCATTTGTAAAACCTGGGGCAGACGTGGCAGTCCTTGTAAATCTTGTCGGGAAGATCTTCTCGTCGCGCCATGGCAAACCCCTGCCGCGCAAAGAACTCCGGAGCTCGAGTGAAAAGGCAAATGCAATCCACTTGATGCCGCTTGGCTTCGGCCATCAGAGCCTTCATCAGCCGGCTGCCTCCGCCTTGCCCTTGCGCGCGGGGTCCTACCGTGATCGAACGAATCTCGGCCAGATGCGTGCCATAAAGATGCAGCGCACCGCATCCAATGATGCGGCCTTCGTTTTCCAGAACCACAAAGTCTCTTACGTTCTCGCAGATTTCCGCCAAAGTACGCGGGAGCAAAGTGCCGTCACCGGCATAGGCCGAGATCAGCTCGTGAATCTGTTTCGCATCCGGCAAAATAGCTTTACGCGTGCGCATGAAGATTGACCTCCTCGCGCAACGCCTCAATTTTCTTTCTCGCCGCTGCAATCCCCTGCCGCACCCGCGCTGGTGCCGTCCCGCCGGCAACATCATGGATCGCCAACACGGAAGCCGGCTTCAGGCAATCCCGAAAACTCTCATCAAATATCGGATTCAGCGCCCGCAACTCATCCAGCGTCAAATCCTGCAACTCGCAATGCCTCTCCACGCACAGCTTCACAGCCTTGCCAATCTGTTCGTGCGCCAGCCGCGATGGAACGCCGCGCTTGACCAGGTAAGTGGCTGCCGCCCACGCATTCATGAATCCCGATTCCGCCTCTTCGTTCATGCGCTCGTAGTCGAACTCCACCGCTTTCATCCACCCGGCAACGAGCGGCAATAGCCCCAGCGCCGTATCGGCGGCATCGAACAGCGGCTCCTGCGTCTCCTGCAAGTCTTTGTTGTAAGCCAGAGGCAAGCCCTTCAAGGTCACCATCAGCGCCATCGCGCTCCCGATGACGCGCCCGGTCTTGCCCCGCACCAGCTCCAAAAGGTCGGGATTCTTCTTCTGAGGCATTGCGCTGCTGCCCGTGGAATAAGCCTCCGGCAGCCGCACGAAGCCGAATTCCTGCGAGGAGAAAATAATCATTTCCTCAGCCCATCGGCTCAAGTGCAACCCCAGAAGCGACATCACGTTGACAAACTCCAGAACGAAATCGCGGTCGCTCGTGGCGTCGATGCTGTTCGCCGTTGGGCCGGCGAAATCAAGTTGCTCCGCCATCAAGCCCCGATCGAGCGGCAGAGTCGCGCCCGCCACAGCGCCCGATCCCAGCGGACACACGTTCAGCCGCCTGCGGCAATCCGCAAGTCTGTCAGCGTCCCGCAAAAACATTTCGACGTAAGCCAGCAGCCAATGCTCTGCCAACACCGGCTCCGCGTGCTGCAAATGGGTGTAAGCAGGCATCGCAGCGCTACCAGGTTGTTCGGCGCGATCGGTAAAAGCCGTGCAGACCTCCGCCAGTTCCTTCCGCAACTCATCAATCGCTGCTCGCACATAAAGACGCAGGTCCGTCGCAATCTGCTCGTTGCGGCTGCGACCGCTATGCAGCTTGTATCCGACTTCACCGATCTTCGCTACCAGCTGCTTTTCGACGAAGTGATGCACATCTTCAGCTTCGTCGTCTTCGACAAGCCCTTTGGAACTCGCGGCCATTTCACCGATCTGCTGCAGCCCTTCCAGAATGCTAATCAGTTCGTCAGCCGACAGGACCCCCGCATTTTTCAACGCACGAGCGTGCGCCCCGCTAGCTGCCAGCTCGTAACTCAGCAGCCGGCGGTCGAAGTCAAACGATCGCTGCCAGCGTTCGAATTGCGGGTCCAGCCCCTGCTGAAACCGTCCCGACCACATCTTCATCGCGCAACCTCCACGCGAGCCCGCGCCCGTGTGCGCGAGGGCAATCCCAGAATCCGAATGAACCCCGCCGCATCTTTCTGGTCGTAACCATCACCCATGGTGAACGAGGAAAGATCCGTGCGATACAGCGAGTGCTCCGACTGCCGGCTCACCACTGAGACGTTCCCCTTATACAAAGACAGCGTCACGCTGCCGGTCATCTCCGCCTGCGTGCTCGCAACAAAAGCGTCCAACGCCTCGCGCAGGGGCGTGAACCACAATCCGAAGTAGACAAGTTCGGCATACTTCAGCGCCACATGCTGCTTGAAATGTGCAACCTCGCGCTCCAGGCACAGCGCTTCCAGTTCGCGATGCGCCGCGATCAGCAACGTGCCACCGGGCGTTTCATAACACCCGCGCGACTTGATGCCCACGAAGCGGTTCTCCACCAGATCCACCCGCCCGATGGCGTTACGCGCGCCAACTTCGTTCAGCAACTCAACCAGCGACACGGGATCAAGCTTCATGCCGCCGACCGTCACAGGAATCCCTTTTTCGAAGCCGACGGTCACCTGTTCTTCTTTGTCGGGCGCCTCTTGCGGCGAGCGCGTCATCTGCCACGTTGTCGGCAGAGGCGCATTCCCGGCATCTTCCAGTTCTCCGCCTTCATGACTCAAGTGCCACAGATTGCGATCGCGGCTGTGGATTTTCTCCCGGCTCGCGGCCACCGGAATGCCGTGCTGTTCGGCATAATCCAGACAGTCCTCCCGCGACTTCAACGACCACTCCCGCCACGGCGCAATCACTTTCAACTCGGGCGCCAGTGCTTGATAAGTCAACTCAAAGCGAACCTGGTCGTTCCCCTTACCCGTGCAGCCATGCGCCACCGCAGTCGCTCCTTCACGCAGAGCAACTTCAACTTGATGTTTCGCAATCACGGGACGAGCCAGCGACGTACCCAGCAGATATTTATGTTCATACACCGCGCCGGCCTGCAGCGCCGGAAACACGTATCCAGTGAGAAATTCCTCGCGGAGATCCTCCACGATCACCTTGCTTGCACCCGTGGCATAAGCCTTTTCCACCACAGCCTCAATATCGTCCCCCTGGCCCACATCGCCGACCATCGCAATGACGCTGTAAGCGTAATTCTCTTTGAGCCATGGAATAATGATGGAGGTATCGAGTCCTCCGGAGTAAGCGAGTACAACTTTTTCAGGCATGAGCACTCCTCGCCGGCAGGCGATCGCCGCCGCCCAGCAGTAAATAGAGAATCGCTTTTTGTACATGCAGGCGGTTCTCCGCCTGCTCAAAGACCACCGACTGCGGCGAATCGATCACTGCGTCGGTCACTTCCAAACCGCGGTGCGCTGGCAGGCAGTGCATAAACACCGCGTGGGGCGCGGCTTTCGCCATGAGCTCCGCATTCACTTGATAAGGCGGAAAGATTTTCGCGCGCTCATCCTCTTCCCGCTCCTGCCCCATGCTGGTCCAGGCATCAGTGTAAATCGCATCGGCTCCAAACACCGCCTCCTGTGGATCGGTGAGCAAGTGAATGTCAGCTCCAGTTTCCTCGGCGATCTCGCGCGCGGCGGCAACAATCTGCGGATCGGGCGCGTAGCCCGGCGGTGTCGCTACACGGATCGAAGATCCCAGGCACGCACACGTAAGCAGCAACGAGTGTGCCACATTATTGCCATCGCCTACATACGCCAGGCAACGGTTCTTCAAATCCCCGAATCGCTCCAGCAGTGTCAGATAGTCAGCCAGGGCCTGGCACGGATGCTCCAGATCGCTCAGCGCGTTAATCACCGGAACCGAGGCGTGCTGCGCCATCCCCTCGATCGTCTGCTGCGAAAACGTACGCAACACAATCAGGTCTACCCAGCGCTCCAGATTATGCGCCACGTCGCTCAACTTTTCACGCGCATCAAGTCGCTCGTGGGTCTGGTCGACGAACATCGCCGTACCTCCCAGGCTCACCATTCCAGCTTCAAACGTAAGCCGGGTGCGCAAGGAAGGCTTCTCGAAAAACATCACCAGCTGTCTGCCCGCAAGCGCCCGCCGGAAATCAGCCGGACGCGACTTCATGACTCCGGCCAGATGCAAAACCGCATCCACGCCGGCAGGCCCGAGATCGCGAGTCGAGACCAGATCTGGACACCAAAATACCTGCGGCACTCGCTCGGGAGCCGCCGCCATTCTGCTTTGCACATGCGTATTCAACTTTGACTCCTTCTTCTGAACCTGCGTCTCCGCCGGCTGCGACTTGTAACCAGCGGCCACTGACTGACTCATGAGCACGTAACCTCGGTACCGCACGACAGCTTGGTCATGTAAAACTGCGGCAACAGTTCTGCCTCCGTCGCCGGCAGAATCCTGACTCGTCCCACGCCTTGTTTCAGCGCTTGTCCGCAGGCTTGCAGTTTCGGCAACATACCTCCACTGATGATCGAACCGGCCGCCAGTTCCGCTGCCTGCTTTGTGCTCAGCCAAGGCATCACACTGCCCGCGGCATCTCTCACTCCGGGAACATCAGTCAGGAAGATCAGCGTGTTGGCGTGGCACGCCGCGGCGCAGGCCGCCGCCATTTCATCGGCATTCACGTTGTAGTATTCGCCGTCCGCCCCCAATGCCAGCGAGGCCAGCACCGGAATCCCTCCCTGCTGCCACAGCGCTTCGATCCAGCACGGTTCCGCGAAACAAATCTCGCCCACAAATCCCAAGTCGCGCCCGTGAACAAACTTCTTCCGTGCGCGGAACGTCATGCCGTCACCCCCGCAGAATCCAATCGCCGGCATGCCCGCTGACTGAATCGCCGCCACCAGCTTCTTGTTGATGATCCCCGCCAGCACCATGAGCGCCACATCCCGAGTCTCCGCATCGGTCACGCGTAGCCCGTCCACAAACTCGCTCTTCTTCCCCAGTCGATCCAGCATTCGCGTCAGCGCCCTGCCGCCGCCGTGAACCACGGCCACGCGGTGGCCATCTCGCGCCAACTCGGCTATGGACTGCGCGCACTTGAGCAGCGTCGCCCCATCTTCGATCGCCGTCCCGCCAATCTTCACCACAATCGTCACTGCAGGCCCTCCCGCTCTTCCCACTGATACATCAGATTCATGTTCTGCACTGCCTGTCCAGCCGCGCCTTTCAGCAGATTGTCCACGCACGAAACCAGCACCAGCCGCCGCCCATCTTCCGCCAGGCAAAAACCAAGATCGCAGTAGTTCGTGTGCAGCGAAAACTGCAGTTGCGGCAGTTTCGGTGTCGCAAACACGCGCACCCAATGTCTGTCCGAATAAAAATCGCGCAGGCAGGATTCCACTTCCGCCGGTTTCATCGCCCGGCTCAACTGCACGTAGATGGTCGACAAAATTCCGCGCGGGATCGGCAACAGGTGAGGCGTAAACGTCAGCTCCGCATCATCCAGTCCCAACTGCTCCACCATCTCTCCCAGATGCCGGTGATTGAACACCGAGTAAGCGGAAAAATTGTCCGCCACCGATACGAAATGAGTGCGCGAGGTAGGCGCCTTGCCCGCTCCCGACGCCCCCGATTTCGAGTCAGAGATAATTCCATGCTCCCGGTCGATGATCCCCGCCTTGAGAAGCGGCGCCAGAGCCAGAATCACCGAGGTCGCGTAGCATCCCGGATTCGCCACCAGTTGAGCCGCCGCAATGCGGTCACCGTTTAACTCTGGCAGGCCATACACCGCTTTCGCCGTCAATTCCTCAGCAGTCACAGCGTCCGCATCCTCGAACGAGTAGACGGCACGATGCTGCGCTTGCTTCAGCCGCCACGCCCCACTGAGATCAATCACTCGCAATCCTTGCGCGATCGCTTCCGGCACCAGAGACCGCGACGCCTCATGCGGCGTAGCCAGAAAAAGTAACTGCACACCCTGCCTCTTCAGTTCAGGCCACGACAGCGGCCGCAGCGGATACCCTCCATTCCCGGACAACTCCGGAAACACTTCCGCCAGATCTTGCGCCCCATCACTTCCGCCCTCGCGTCGCAGCAGCAACGGTTTCTCTAGCCGCGGATGGCGTTCGAGAATACGCGTCAGTTCCAGCCCTGAATAGCCGCTAGCTCCCAGTACCGCGCTTTTGAGCTTCCCCGCCATCAACCCATCATCTCCTCGATCCGGACCGCAACCTTCTTCGCAGCATCCTTGTCGGGACAAACAATCAGAATCGTGTCGTCGCCCCCGAGTGTTCCCACCACTCCCTCCCATTCCTGTTCATCCAGCGCCGCGGCCACCGGCTGAGCACTCCCTATGATGGTTTTAACCACCAGCAGGTTCTGCGCCAGCCGCACATCCAGCACAAACTCGCGAACCAGCCGCTGCACCGGGGGCAGAGCCAAGCCAGCAACGCCTTCGCCCTGAGGCAAGGCATAACCCGCCGCCGTCTTGCTCAGATTCAGGTCATGAATATCCCGCGACAGCGTCGCCTGCCCCACCTTGAATCCCCGCTTGCGCAGCGCCCGCTGCAAATCTTCCTGGTTGGCTACAGGCCCCTGCTTTAACGCCTCCAGAACGGCTCTTTGTCGCAGGGTTTTATTCATCATGAATATTTATTCATTATTATGAATAAATATTCTCTATCTTACAGTCCACACCCTGCCTGTCAAGCAAAAACCTCGGCGCTTCCATTCTTGGTAACTCGCCGCGAAGTCACGCGGCCTCACGGTCGCGGAGCTGCCTCCCGGAGACCGAAAACCGCAGCCTGCCCTCAAATCCTTGCTAGACTACTCGCGGTTGAAAAGCCGCAAGCCGATGCAGGAGCAACGCCGCATGAGCCAAAAGCCCGCTCTGGCAGCCGAGTTGATTGCCGAGTTCCTCGGAACCTTCGTCCTGATGCTCTTCGGCACCGGCGTTGTTGCCATGGTCGTTCTGTTCCCCTCAAACACTCCGGGCGCAACGGTCCACGGCGGCTACACCAACATCACACTCGGCTGGGGATTGGCCGTGACCATGGGCATCTACGTCGCGGGAAAAGTTTCTGGAGGACATCTCAACCCCGCGGTGACGCTAACCTTGGCCGCATTCCGCGGCTTTCCTTGGCGCAAGGTCCTGCCTTATTCTGTCGCTCAGACTGCAGGAGCATTTCTTGCTGCGGCCCTGGTCTACTGGAATTACCTGCCGGCCTTCCACCAGTTCGACCCTCAACTGGAACGGACTGCCGGCATCTTCACAACTTTCCCTGCCTTTCCGGAATTGCCTCAAGCAGGATTTCTCGATCAGGTCATCGGCACCGCTCTGCTGCTGCTAATGGTGTTGGCCATCACCGACGAACTCAACGTTCCTCCCGGTGCCAATCTCGCGCCGGCGATGATCGGCCTGGTCGTAGTAGCCATCGGCATGAGCTTCGGTGGCATGCACGGATATGCGATCAATCCCGCTCGCGATTTTGGCCCGCGTCTCTTCACCGCAGTCGCTGGATTCAAGAACAACGGCCTCACGGACGGCGCGCGGGTGTGGTGGGTGCCCGTCTTTGCGCCGTTGCTGGGCGGACTGCTCGGCGCTGCAGTCTACGATTTCGGCATTCGACGATTTCTGCGTGCGTCGCAGCCGTCGGCCTAGTCCGATCGCTGGACAACGCCCCGGACGTCCCGAGAAAGGGAACATCCGTGGAAACAGGAGGCCTCTTGCCCTACATTCTCTCTCTCGATCAAGGCACAACAAGCTCCCGAGCTCTCTTGTTCGATCACGACGGCCAAGTCCGCTCCCTGGCTCAACGCGAATTCAAACAGATCTTTCCCCAGCCCGGGTGGGTCGAGCACGATCCCGAAGAGATCGCGGCATCACAGATCGCTGTTGCTCTGGAAGCCCTGGCCAAAATCAGCGCACAGCCGCGCGACGTCGCCGCCATAGGCATTACCAACCAGCGCGAAACCGCCATCGTCTGGGACCGCACAACCGGCAAGCCCATCTACAACGCCATTGTCTGGCAGGATCGCCGCACCGCCGCTTTCTGTAACCAGCTCAAAGCGCAAGGTCACGGAAATCTCATCCAGCAGGGCACTGGCCTGTTGATCGACGCTTACTTCTCCGGCAGCAAGATTTCCTGGATCCTCGAACACGTGCCCAACGCGCGCCAACTCGCTGAAGCCGGCCGCCTCGCATTCGGCACCGTCGACACATGGCTGCTCTGGAAGTTAACCGGCGGCCGCGTCCACGTCACGGACGCCAGCAACGCCTCCCGCACCATGCTTTTCAATCTTCATTCCGGCCGTTGGGATAGCGACCTTCTCGATCTCTTCCAAATCCCCGCGTCGATGTTGCCCGCAGTGCGGCCCTCCTCCGAAATCTACGGAGAAGTAAGCTCGGTCCCGGGCCTGAACGGAATCCCCATCGCTGGCATCGCCGGCGACCAGCAGGCCGCTCTCTTCGGACAAAGGTGTACGACCCCGGGCCTCACCAAGAATACCTACGGCACGGGCTGCTTCATGTTGCAGAGCACCGGCAATCGCGCCGTCGCATCCACTCATCGCCTGCTTACAACCGTGGCCTGGAAAATCGGGGACACCACCGACTATGCGCTCGAAGGCAGCGTATTCGTGGGCGGAGCCGTGGTGCAATGGTTGCGAGACGGCTTAGGAATTATCAAGAGCTCTTCTGAAATAGAAGCACTGGCGAATTCCGTCCCCGATAACGGCGGAGTGTATTTTGTCCCAGCCTTCGTCGGCCTCGGCGCTCCGCACTGGGATTCCTACGCCCGCGGCGCAATCTTCGGACTCACCCGCGGCAGCAAAGCAGGTCACATCGCCCGCGCCGCCCTCGAAAGCATCGCCTACCAAGTCGCCGACCTCATGGACGCTGTCCAGACCGACACCAACACTCCGCTCAAAGAGTTGCGCGTGGATGGCGGCGCATCCGCGAACAACGCCCTCATGCAATTTCAGGCGGATATTCTCGGCGTGCCGGTCGTGCGCCCCGCCATGACAGAGACCACCGCGGTCGGCGCAGCATTCTTAGCGGGTCTCGGCGTCGGCTTCTGGAAGGATATGCAGACAGTTTATGAAATTCCGCGTGAGGAACGAGGGTTTGAACCGCGAATGCCGCGCTCCGAAGTGGAAACGATGCGGCAGCGCTGGAACGAAGCCATCTCCCGCGCCAAGTCCTGGGAGCAAGTCAGGAAAGAATAAATTCCGGCAACGACTGTCACCTGTCATCCTGAGCGAAGCCGTTCTTCAGGCGTAGCGAAGGATCTCCCTCTCAACCGGCCCAGCGCGTAAGCCAAACTGCACTACTACCTGGATTCCACGACTAAATCTGAAGTCGGTCTATTTCCCAAGCTCGCCGATAAAAACCCCATAAGGCTCAAGCGAAACCTCGTCCCCGCGAGAGCCCGATCCTCCAGTAGCCAACAGGCTCGTGGCCGACGTAAAGCCCTTGCCCTTCAACTCAAGCGTCACCGTCTGCCGCGTGTTCGACATATTGAGAGCCACCACAACACCGCGGTCCCTGTACAAGCGCAAATAAGACAGCACATTCGCATCATTCTCGTTCAAAGCAGTGTAGTTTCCATCCAGCAGTGCCCGGTTCGTGCGCCGCAGCTGTAGCACCTTTCGGTAAAACTCCAGCACCGAATTCGGATCTTTCGCTTCATCTGCCACATTATGCGTCTTATACGTCGGAGGCACCGGAAGCCACGGCGTCCCCTTGGAGAAGCCAGCATTGTCGCTGCTATCCCACTGCATCGGGGTGCGCTCGCCGTCGCGGCCTTTTTCCTCCGGCCATCCCGTCCGCCCGATCGGATCCTTCACATCCTCTTTGCGCGTCGGCGGCGTGGTTTTCATTCCAATCTCTTCCCCGTAATACATGATCGGAGTCCCGCGCAAGGTGAGATAGAGCGCCGCCATCAGCTTCGCAATCTGGTCGTTGTGCTCGCCATCCCCATAACGGTCATACGCGCGCGCCCGGTCGTGATTGCTGAGCACAAACGTGGGCCACCCGGAGGCGGCATCCACCGCGGCAATCTGCTTGCGAAACTCTGACGGCGACAGTTTGTTGACCATCATAAAAAGAAAATCCATGGGCAACTGTAGTTCGTCGTTGCCTTTGCCGTAATACGCGTTTAGCTCAGTGACGTCCGCCGTCCACGTCTCGCCGATCAGCACTGCGTTGTTTTCGTCAGCGACTTTGCGCAGTCCACGCAACACCTCATGCACCTCCGGCAACTTCGTGTTGTATTTGTCCTGCACGAATGGATCCCCAAACTCGTTCGTGCCCGGACGCACAATCGGATTATCGTGCAGTTCCGGATCTTCAAACAGCGTATCCACCGCATCCAGCCGGAACCCCGCCACGCCGCGCTTGTACCACCACCGCGTCACGTCGAACATCGCATCCTTAACCGCCGGGTTGCGCCAGTTCAGGTCAGGCTGCTCCGCATAGAAATAGTGGTAGTAATACTGATTTGTCGCCGGATCGAACTTCCACGCCGATCCTCCAAACAGAGAAACCCAGTTATTCGGAGGCTCTCCCGGCCCTTTTCCATCGCGCCAGATATACCAATCTCGATGCGCCGAAGTGCGCGACGATTTCGAATCCAGAAACCACTTATGCTGATCCGAGGTGTGATTGACCACAAAGTCGAGGATAATGTGGATGCCCCGCTTCTTTGCCTCGCTCGCCAGCAGATCGAAATCCGCCAGCGTCCCGTACATCGGATCAATATTCTCGTAATCGGAAACGTCGTAACCAAAGTCCACTTGCGGTGAAGGGAAGCACGGTGTAATCCAGATCGCATCCACTCCCAGACCCTTCAAGTAGTCCAGCTTCGACGCAATCCCCTTCAGATCGCCAACCCCGTCGTTGTTGCTGTCAGCGAAGCTGCGCGGATAAATTTCATAGAACACCGCATGCTGCCACCATGGATGACCCTCAGCATCCACAGCGTTGGAGGATTTCTGCGCCATAATAATCGAGACCACGCTGCACACACAGATCAGTACCGCGGCCAGTCGAAACACCATCTTCTTCAAGCTAGATACCTCCACTGCAGCGCCAACGTTCGCAGCGCGGCGTTAGTAGCGCCGGCAGCCTGCCCTGAGCTTGTCGAAGGGTCCCGCCGGCTGTCCTTTCAGCGAATCACCACCGCTTCCGCCACGCCAACATTAGTATCAGCGCCTCCGTAGTAGAACAAATACCGCTCCCCCTGCCGCACCATCCCTTCCACAAATACCACATTCGGAACCTGGCCCACTTTCTCCCAAGGTTTCTCGGGAGCGAAAACCCCATCTTCCGTTCGCGAGACCAAGACCCGCGGGTCGTTTCGGTCGAACACCGCCACTCCGGTGCGGTATACAAGTTTGTCGTCAGCGCCGTTGTACACAAGAACAATTCCTTTCGGCGTTATGATCGGCGCAGGCCCAGGTTCGGCCACGCGAGCATCAAATTTTCCCGCCCGCACCGGCAACACCGGCACATCGGTCGCGTCCGTCCAATGCAGTAAATCGGTCGAAGAGGCCAGCCCCATCTGGTCATTCTTGTCCGGCGTCGTCCCCAGATAATACATCCAGTACTTGCCAGCAATTTTCTCCGGAACAATCGCTCCTGACTTGGTCCAGCGTATGTTCCACCGTCCCTTGTAAGCCGGCAGAATCACTCCTCTGCGTTCCCAGTGGATCAGATCCTTCGAAGTCGCCATACATAGTTGTGCGTCCTTCTTGTTGTAGCCGGTGTAAGTCAGATAGTAGGTATCGCCGAACCGCACCAGCCGCGGGTCTTCCACTCCTCCATCTCTTTCGTAGTCCTCTTCCGGTGAAAGTACTGGCTCGCTCCGCCGCGTGAAGTGGATTCCATCCGTACTCTCCGCGTAGCCCAGGCGCGAGGTACCACCCTTGTCCTGCGCGCGGTAGAGCATGATGATTTTGCCGTCGCGCAGAACCACAGAAGGATTGAACGTGCCCGCCGACTCCCATGCGTCCCCTCGCGGCGAAATCACCGGACTTTCAGAAACACGATGCCACGCCCCGAACGGCGAACTTGCGCTATTCTGTGGAGCCAGCACCAGAAACAGCGTGACCAGCCCTACCCAGCTTTTGGAATAAATGGAATGCATCATGGCAATTGTGACCTTTGACGTGAGCTGACTCCGCGGACCTGTCCTATGCCTCGATTTCGACGCGTGCCCGACGATTCTCCGCCAGTTCGCTCGTTCCCGCAAGCGACCGCTCCGCCATGGAAAGCTCCATGCTGAGCCAGCGCCACATCGTAGTCGGTCTGGGCGAACTTCTGTGGGACTTATTACCCGCCGGCGAACAACTAGGCGGAGCGCCGGCCAACTTCGCCTACATCACTTCTTTGCTCGGCGACGAAGGCATTCCAGCCAGCCGTCTCGGCGAGGATTCTCTAGGTGCAGACGCGATCCGTCGCCTCGGAGAACTCGGCCTCTCCACCGAATTCATTCAGAAAGATGCGGACCATCCTACCGGAACCGTAAAGGTCGAAGTGGACCACACCGGTCAGCCTCGCTTTGAAATCTCCGAGTCAGTCGCCTGGGATTTTCTCGCCTGGACGCCGCAGTGGCAAAAGCTCGCACAACAGGCCGATGCCGTCTGCTTCGGATCGCTGGCGCAAAGATCAGAGCAAAGTCATTCCACCATCGGCAGGTTTCTACTCGGCTCGCGCAAAAGCGCAGTCCGAATCTTCGACGTCAACCTCCGGCAGAATTTCTACACCGCGCAGGTTCTCGCCGACTCGATAAAGCTCGCAACCGTCGTCAAACTAAACCACGAGGAACTCCCAAAGATCATGCGCGCGTTCGGGTTGGAGCATCGCAATCAGGAAGACTCCGCTCGACAATTATTGTCTGCGCACGAAGTAAAGCTGGTCTGCGTCACCCGCGGCAACGCTGGCAGCCTCCTGGTGTCTGCCGATGAATGCAGCGAACATCCCGGATTCAAAGTGAAGGTCGCCGACACCGTCGGCGCCGGCGACGCGTTCACCGCAGCCCTGGTCCACGGATTTCTCCGCCGCACCCCGCTAACGCAAATCAACGAAACCGCAAACCGAGTAGGAGCCTGGGTCGCCAGCCAGTCCGGAGCAACGCCAGCCCCCAAGCCGGGCGGCCTCGCACAAACCCTGGCAGAGATCAGCTAGAATCCGCCATTCAGTACCCGACACTGTCATCCCACGACACTGTCATCCTGAGCGAAGCCGTTTTTCAGGCGTAGCGAAGGATCTCCCTCTCAACCGGCCGAGCGCGTAAGCTAAACTGCACCATCACTGCACCTACCGTCCCCCCCGCCCACTACTACCGGTTTTAGTTTATGCTGTGGAGTTTACCGAACGCCGCTCAGGGGGCTCCGTGACCAAATCAAACGCATTCCTTCGTTGGTTCATCTGCATCTCGTTTTTCCTTTCCATCGGATCGATCACCGCCCAGCAAGTTCCCGAGAATACATACCAGGACTTGCATTGGCGCATGATCGGCCCCTTTCGTGGAGGCCGCACCCGCGCCTCCACCGGCGTCCCCAGCCAGCCCAACGTCTTTTACATCGGTCAGGTAAACGGCGGAGTCTGGAAAACGGACAACTACGGCCGCACCTGGACCCCCATCTTCGACCACGAATCTACCCAGTCGATTGGCGCCATCGCCGTCGCTCAATCGAATCCCGACATTATTTATGTAGCCAGCGGCGAGGGCCTGCATCGCCCCGACCTCTCGGTGGGCAACGGAATTTATAAATCCACTGACGCCGGAAAGACCTGGACTCATCTCGGCCTGCGCGACGGCTTCCAGATCCCCGCCCTCGCCATCGACCCTCGTGATCCCAATCGTGTCTTCGCTGCCGTACTCGGCCATCCCTACGGCCCCAGTGAAGAGCGCGGCCTTTTCCGCTCCACCGACGGCGGCCAGAACTGGCAAAAGGTGATTAGCAAAGACGAGAACACCGGAGCCTCAGCCGTGGAGATTGACCCTTCGAATCCCGACGTAATGTATGCCTCCATGTGGGAAGCCCGCGAAGGCCCATGGGAAGACAGCAACAAATTCGATGGCACCGGTGGCGGATTGTTTAAATCCACAGACGGTGGCAGCACCTGGCATCCTCTCTCCAACGGCCTTCCGAAAGATCTCGCGCAAATCTATGTCGCCATCGCTCCCACGGATCCCCGCCGCCTCTACGCCACAGTCGCCACTGCCTCGGGCGGACTCGGCATCTACCGTTCCGACGATGCCGGAGAAAATTGGTCCAAAGCAACCGATGATCCGCGCCCTTCCGGCCGCATCGGCGGCGGCGATCTTTCCATACCCAAAGTGGATTCAAAGAATGCGGACATCGTCATTTGCGTCAGCACCGTCACCATGCGATCGACGGACGGCGGCAAGACCTGGTCCGGATTTCGCGGCGCGCCCGGCGGCGACGACTACCAGAATCTTTGGATCAACCCCAACGACCCCAACATCATTCTCATCGTCAGCGACCAGGGCGCGATCATAACCGTCAACGGCGGAGCCAGCTGGAGTTCCTGGTACAACCAACCCACCGCGCAGATCTATCACGTCTCGGCAACCAACACTTTCCCCTATCGCGTTTGTGGAGGCCAGCAGGAGAGCGGTTCCCTCTGCATTTCCAGTCGCGGCAACGACGGCGCCGTCACCTACCGCGAGTGGCATCCCGTGGGCGTAATCGAATACGGCTACGCCGCCCCCGATCCCCTCGACCCTGACATTATTTACGGCGGCGGCCGAACCGAGGTCTCGAAGTTTCACTGGTCCACCGGCCAGGTCCAAAACGTCACTCCCATCCCGATTCGCAACTCCAAATACCGTACCGACCGCACCGAGCCCACGATGTTCTCGCCGATCGACCCGCACGTCCTTTATTTCGCCAGCAATGTGCTGTTCAAAACCACGGACGGCGGAAACTCCTGGCAAACCATCAGCTCCGATCTCACCCGCGAAAATCCTGGAGTTCCCTCCAGCGTAGGCAGCCTCTTCTCCAAAGGCGCGGACAAGCAGCGCGGCGTCATCTATGCTCTCGCTCCTTCATTCAAGAACATCAATACGCTCTGGGCGGGTACCGACGACGGCCTGATCTGGCAGACTCGCGACGGCGGACAGAAGTGGAATGACATTACTCCAAAAGAAATGACGCCCTGGAGCAAAGTCACCCAGATCAGCGCCTCGCATTTCGATGACGAGTCCGCCTACGCCTCCGTCAGCCGCTTCCGCCTCAACGACGAGCAGCCCTACATTTACCGCACGCATGACGGCGGAAAAACCTGGAAGCTGATCACCACCGGGCTGCCCGAAATTGGGCCCGTCGACGCCGTCCGCGAAGACCCTGTCCGCAAAGGCCTCCTGTTCGCCGGCACCGAGAATGCGGTCTGGGTTTCCTTCGACGACGGCGATCACTGGCAATCCTTGCAGTTAAATCTGCCTCACACCTCCATGCGCGATCTTTGGATTCACGACGACGATCTCATCGTAGCCACGCACGGCCGCGGCTTCTGGATCCTGGATGACATCGCCCCGCTGCGCGAAGTATCTGGTACGCTAGCTGCCACAGACGCTCACCTCTTCACTCCAGCGCCCGCCTACCGCATTCAGCGCGACACCTACCCCGACACGCCGCTTCCACCCGACGAGCCCTTCGCCGCCAATCCGCCCGATGGCGCAATCATCGATTACTATCTCAGACGCATAGCCTCATCTCCCGTCACTCTCGAAATCCTCGACGCTAGTGGCAAGCTCGTGCGTAGATTCTCCAGCGCCGACAAGCCTGATGTCTCCGAAGCCGACCTGAAGAAGCAACTCATTCCTCTCTACTGGCCGCGTCCATCCAGCGCGCTGTCCGCCGCCGCCCGCATGCACCGCTGGGTTTGGGATCTGCACTATCCCCCGCCAGATTCCACACGCCACGACTATCCCATCTCCGCCATCCCCGGAGACACTCCTCGTTACCCGCTCGGCCCAACGGCCTTGCCCGGCTCCTACACTGCCCGGCTCACCGCAGACGGAAAGAGCTACACCGCGCGTTTCACCATAAAGATGGATCCTCGCGTGAAAGCTTCGACCGCCGCGCTCGAAAAGAAATTCCAACTGGAAATGCGCATGGCATCGATCCTGAGCGAGAGTTCAAGAGCCGTAGTGCAAGCCGGATCAATGCGCGAACCGCTTCAGGAACTGATCGAGAAAGCCAGCGGTCCCACCCTCGATTCCGTGAAAAGTTTCCAGACCAAACTGACAGCCGTGCTTGGAGCTGCCTCCGGCTTCTTCGCGCCGCCTTCCGCCGAAGCTAGTCTCACGCGAGTCAACGGTCAGGCCGCGGGGTTATACGGTCAGGTGTGGCAGGCCGACGCGGAACCGACCGCGGCGCAATCCGAGGCCGCCACGGCAACCGAACACGACGCATCGGATGTGATGAAGCGCTGGGAAGCTCTCAAGACCGCAGATCTTTCCGCCCTAAACCGCGCACTCCACGACGCAAGCTTGCCCGAGATCAAAATCAAATCAGACTCCCACAACGAAGAAGAAGAGGTGAACCTGGACGAAGACTAGCCAAATCAAACAGAATCCATGTGGGAACAGCCGCCTCGGGAGCCTGCCCCGAGCGAAGCCGAGGGGTTCAGACGAGCACAGCGAGTCTAAAGGGACTCCACAGCTCTCTGCAGCTCCCGAGCAATAAGCTCAGGGGCAACTCCGGCCGGAAACGTCATCGGCTGGCCAATGCGCACGCAAATCTTCCACGGCGCCGCAAACTTTTTCCCCGCCTGCTTCACCTCAAACAACCCACGAATCCTCATCGGCAACACCGGAATGCCCAGATTGTTCGCCAGCAGCCCAATCCCCGCGCGAAACGGATTCATCTTGCCATCCGCGGTATGACGTCCCTCGGGAAACACCAGTACGCTGTACCCGCGATCCACCGCCGCACCCGCATAAGCGAAACTCTGCCGGAATCCAGCCTCGCGCGGCAGCGGAAACAAGTTCAACAATGAAACCCCCAGGGCCCAGCGCACCCGATCGTAAATTCCCGACAGCCATCCGCGGCCAGCAGCC